>WNGL01005633.1_pt1 | contig 23707 bp, 20 predicted proteins | sample 5400591 | NCBI WGS metagenome assembly WNGL01 (sample SAMN13153377, study PRJNA577476) | soil metagenome | isolation source: 80 cm soil or saprolite under Garry oak tree replicate 1 | place: USA:California | collected 2016-06-15 | reverse complement strand
AATTTTTCAAGAAAGTTGTGGTCTGGCTTTTTTATTTTGGTCCTATCTTCACCATGCCGTGGTTTGTGTGGCTCCTCAGCCGGCCGCGAAGAAAGTTTTGGAAGTCGTTTAGTCCGGAGTTGCGCTTTGTTCTGTTGGCGACCATTGTTGCATACGTCTCGATCATGCTGACCATCCACATAGGTCAGCCGCACTACGCTGCGCCCATGACGATCCTGTTTTACGTTTTTGTTTTGCTGGTGATGAGGGACCTCTGGGAAGGGCGGCCTGAGGGGCGCGCCTCGGGACGATTCCTGGTACGTTCAGTCGCGATGGTATGCATTGTGTTATTCCTAATGCGAGCGGCGGCCCCGGCACTGCATGCGACTCCCAAGCCAAGCTGGATCCGCACCTGGTGCTCGCAGGACGAGCAGAATCTGGAACGCGCGCGCATCCTCAAAGAGCTTGAGCACACACCCGGCGATCACCTCGTCATCGTGCGGTATTTCCCCGGGCACGACATCATCCTGAACGAATGGGTGTTCAACAACTCCGATATAGACTCTTCGAAAGTAGTCTGGGCGCGGGATATGGGCCCCCAACAAAATGAGGAACTGCTCCGGTATTTCAGCGCCAGGCATGTTTGGCTGGCGGAGCCCGATGCGAAACCAGTGAAGCTAACGCCCTATGCGGAGGCGAAGTGAGCGCGTTGGCGGAACCTAAAACACCGCCGGCAATTCGCCCCGCCTCGAAGATGGTTCCTGAGCGATGGACCACAGTCTTGCTGTTCGCCGGCTCTTGCCTGTACCTGCTTGCATTCCTCAACGTCGTGAACATGGAGCCCGACGAAGGCATCGTTCTTGCCGGTGCGCAGCGAATACTCGAAGGCCAGATCCCGTATCGGGATTTCTTTTCGTTCTACACTCCCGGATCGTTTTACGTCACGGCGCTGTTGTTTAAAGTTTTTGGCAGTTCAATTGTCGTCGCTCGCGGGGCGCTGGTTTTCTTCGGTGCATCATTCGCAGCGGTGACGTATGTTCTGGCGCGCCGGACTTGTTCCCAGGCAATTGCGTTGCTAGTCGGAATTCTGGTTGCGATGACCGCGGTACCGTATCGTTTTCTGGTATTGCACAACTGGGACAGCACATTCTGGGCATGCCTCGCGACGTATTCGGCGGTTCGGTGGCTGGAGTCCTCTCGCGGACGCTGGGCGTTTGCCACAGGAATTTTCGCGTCGCTCATTTTTCTGTCCGAGCAATCGAAAGGTGCAGGACTTTACCTGGGATTGTTCATCGCTCTTCTGATTTTTGCGGTTTCTGGAGAGAAAATTGCAAAGGTTCGCGTATTCGTGTCGGGCGCGCTCTGCCCGCTCATTCTGACCTTCACCTACTTTGGCTCGAGACATGCGATTAGCTCCATGTTCAGCGCTTGGGTGTGGCCTCTTCGCCATTACTCGGCTGCTAACCGCGTGCCGTTCGGGTATCAGAACTGGTCCGACGACGTCCGCGAAATGTTGTTTCACACCGGCACCTTTGGGATCCGCGCGGTAAAGTGGTTGGCGGTTAGTCCGGGTTTTGTGGTTCCAGTTTTGCCACTGATCGCTGCTGGGCTGCTGGTTTACTGGACGATTCAACTACGCCGAAAACGGGACCCTACAGCCGCACACCGCGTTCTGATCTGCTCTCTCATCTGTGGATTGCTGGTCTCGGTGGTTGTAGTGCGCGCTGACATTATTCACTTCATGTATCTTGCACCGCTCTTCTATCTTGTGTTGGCGTGGATACTGGACGCACAAGGCCTGAACGGTAGTGTGATCAAACTGATCACACCATGTTTGCGTGCCTACGTTGTGTTTGCGTTCGGATTGATGGCCGCGGCGCTACTTATTTCCGCGCTGGGGGCCCACGCCCAACTTGAAACGCACCGCGGCGCTATCCGAAGCCGCGACAAAGATTTCGTGATCGAATACCTGCAGAACCACACTCCAACTGGTGAAAGAGTTCTTGTATATCCATATCTGCCACTCTATTACTACTTGACCGCAGTCCGAAGCTCCTCGCCATATGATTTCTTTCAACCGGGGATGAACACGCCGGAACAGGCACAGGAAATCATCCACTCGCTACAGTCAGACGAGGTGCGCACTGTGCTGTTTGAATCTTCCTTCATCGAGAAAGCGCCCATTTCCTGGCCAGGCACCCCCTTGTCTGCAATCGTTAGAGATCCAGTCGCGGATTACATTGTCCATAACTACAAAGTGTGCCGGAGTCTGCGCTCAGCCGCGGGATGGAAGTTTCTGTACATGTTGAGAAAAGATCAACGATGTCCTTGATCCGGCCCAATTCAGTTTCGGCTCCGGCTGCGGCATCGCCTTCGAGTCTCCATAATTCGAGCGCCCACGATCTTCTTCTTGGCACGCTGCCGCTGCTCTTCGCGGCCAACCTGTTTCTGTGGAGTGTGTTCTTCCCGGAAGCCCGACAAGGCCATGCCGATTTCCGGCAACTATACGTCGCCGGGTATATGGTGCGCACTGGCCAATCGCACCAACTTTACGACTATGGCGTGCAACATCAACTGGAGGATGAACTCGTCTCGCGCGAGAAACTCTCGCTGCCGTTCAATCATTTGGCGTACGAAGCGTTGCTGTTTGTTCCACTGTCATTGCTGTCTTACCGCTGGGCTTATCCGGCGTCAAATCTGGTCAATCTCACGCTCTTGCTGATTTCGTACCGGCTGCTTTTGCCGTATCTGGTCAATTTGCGCCAGAGGTGGAGATGGTTTCCGCTTTGCCTTTTTCTGGCTTTCCTGCCCGGGCAAATTGCGTTAATGCAGGGGCAGGACTCGATTTTGCTGCTGCTTATACTCGCTGCGGCATACGTACTGCTCAGCAAGGAACGTGACTTGGCCGCTGGAGTTGTCGCAGGACTTGGCTTGTTCAAATTTCAACTTGTTTTGCCTCTCGCTGCAATCTACTTGCTGCGGCGGCAATGGAAATTTTGCGTTGGTTTTGCAGGGTCAGCCATCGTTGCGGCGACTGTATCTGCGGCGCTGGTTGGTGTTGAGCAGATGACCCACTATGTTCGGTCGCTGGGGTCAATGAGCGTAGGACTGACCTCACCTGCGGACCAATTTCGTTACGGAATTTTTCCCGGCCATATGGCTAACCTGCGTGGCTTGGTATACGGACTCGCGGCAGGACGTTGGCCGAACGCATACTTGCAGATCGAGACTCTGGCGCTTTCCGCGATTATTTTTGGCTTGGTTCTGTTAAGCCTCCGGAAGGAAGTGCATCCAGCGGCGCTAGCCTTGCCGGCGATCGCCATGGCGGTGCTGGTCAGCTATCACGTTCTCACCCACGACCTGACCGTGCTGCTGATTCCACTTCTGTTGACGTTGGAACGTGCCCCATCCGCCGATTCGGGCGCAAGGAAGCTTCTGGTGTGGAGCGCAGTTGCCCTGTATCTCGCCCCACTATGCCTTTTAATTACCCCGCACCATTTCTACTTGGTTGCTCTCCCGGCAGGACTGTTCTTGGCTGCACTCGTGCGGCACATGAACAGAAGTTATCTGGTGCGAACCAGAGCACAGCGAAGAGAGCCGACACTGCAGCTATCATCATCCAACGCCGCCAACTTCGCTTGGCCGTCGCGCCGTCCATACTTACCAGTATCGGCAGGGCTAACACTGACAAGTCATGCAAGAAGATGTAATAGGTCACGAGGCAACTGGCAGAGATGGCAAACAAAAATTGCTGCTGTGCCTTTTGCCTCCAGCCTATTACTGCCACAGCCGCAGCCAGCGCAGCGGACACGAGCACCAGAGCGACTTTCCCGAACCCAAGAGCGGCAAACAACCCGTGTAGGTTCGGCATGCGGCGTAGCAACGGCCAGTAAGAAAGCGCGCCGCCCATCTGTCGCAGGAGACTGAGATACTGCACTTGGGCGCGAATCCCGGTTATCGCGGCTGAGGCACTCAACACTGCCGCGCTGCTAGTGATCCATCCTGCTACAAGCCGTACTCGCCGCCACAAAAGAAGCAGCAAGACAATCGGCAGCAGTACCTGAAAGCGGAACATGCCTAGACCGAGCAGCAGTCCGGCAAGGAATTCGTTGCTTTCGACTCGGCGAAATGCCAGCGCCAAAATCAAGACTAGGAGCAGGGAATCCTGGCCGGCAAGAATCGCAAAGGCAGTGGGAATAAAACCAAGAAGCAGGGTAGGAAGGATCCAAGCTGGGCCTAGCACCGAAAAATGTGCCAAGCGCGGCCGAAGGACCAAATAGACCCCGGCCAGCACCGCGAAATTTACGGCTGCCCATACTAGATAGGCAATGCGATACGGCAGCAATGAAAGCGGCACAAAAAGAAGGCTCTCGTAGGCGGGATGTAAGAACGGAACAGCACCACTGTCGGGTGAGACCCTCTCAGACTGATTGCGACGAATTTTGCCAAAGTCGTAGATGTCTCTCACTTGGTGGGTACGGACCATGTAACCCGGTGTATAGAACACACCAAAATCGGACTGCAGAGCCAGACTGCGCGACGGCAGAAGAAACCAGGAAGGGATCTCGATCCCAATCAGCGCTGCGGGAAGCGCCATGGCGATGGCGAGGATGTAATGTGGAGCTGGTTTCATGATTGAATCCATTGCACGGCTGGACACTGCTGGGCCGCTAAGACTCATCCCCCGTGCGCTGCAATGGCGCAGACAGTATCGCACGAGAAGCTCCTTTGGCCCTTGGGACGTCTGCCGCCGAAGGACGGACGACGTGCTAAGATTTTGCGCTCATGCAGGGATCTGATACCACGCGTGCGACTGCCCCTCCCAATTATGCGAGAGGTTTTGCGCTGGGGATTTGCGCGTACCTGATCGGCGTGCATCTCTGGACCTGGGTATTCTTCGGTCCGGGCTTCTGGAATGGAAACGCGGATTTTCGACAGTTGTACTCCGCCGGATACCTCGTCCGCTCTGGACGGTCACACCTTCTCTACGATCCGATTACCCAGCATCAAATCCAAGATGAGAAAGTTAGCAAGGCAGACATCGCGCTCCCGTTTAACCACCTCGCATACGAAGCGCTTCTGTTTGCTCCTTTCTCGATCTTGAACTACAAGAACGCATACTTTGCTTTTCTTGGATTCAATATCGTCCTTCTCATCGTAACTTTCCAATTACTACATTCCCAAATGCGACATCTTGCCCAGATTTATGCGTGGTTACCAGCGGCCAGTTTTCTTGCTTTCCTTCCCATTGCCGCAGCGCTGATGCAAGGACAAGACTCTATCATCCTGCTCACTCTTTTTGTGGCGTCGTTGATATGTGTTGGTAAACGCGCAGACCTGCAGGCCGGCATGCTTGTCGGCTTCGGGCTATTTAAATTTCAGCTCACGCTGCCCATCGGGTTGCTGTTTCTGGTCTGGAGACGGTGGAGATTTTGTGCGGGCCTCGCAATTTCAGGCACTGTTGCTTTCGTGCTTTCGCTCTGGCTCACGGGTGTCGCGCAAACGTTAGTTTATCTTCACTCGCTGATTTCAATGAGCGCGGGACTCGTATCGGAAGCAGACCAATTCAAATACGGGATTTCTCCGACCGCTATGCCCAATCTTCGCGGTGTGATTTTTGGCCTCGCGCACACTAGCCTATCGCCGCTGTGGTTGCAGGTGCTTGTTGTCACAGCGTCGTGCGCCATATTGAGCTTCGTTGCCATTTGCGGTGAGCGGTTCTCGGTCGTGCACCAAATCAATCTTGCGATCCTCGCCGGCGTTCTGGTTAGCTATCATCTTCTAATTCATGATCTAAGCGTCTTGCTTATTCCAGTCGTTCTAACGATCGACCGATTTACCACGGCAGGGTCCGCGAGCCGTGGGTCCGAAGGGGCACTACTGTCGGCCGCAGTTGCACTATTTATTTCGCCTCTTTTGATCTCGTTTTCGCCCTCACATTTCTACCTGGTTTCGCTGCCGATTTTGCTGCTCCTCACGTTGATGCTCACTGATCCGGGCGCGGAGGTGGGTTCAGCCGACACTCCGTCCATGCCATATGAGCCGATTTAATAGGCTAGGAAAAGCCATTAAGAAACTGGAAGACGCCGGTAGATCACGGCCTGTTTGTCCCGGTACACGCACTCCCACGACGGATTCTTGGAGAGAAAATATGAGAGCGATGATTCAGTGGAATAGAGAACATAAGAAACCTGATATTTGTCGAGGAGTTCCTGGGTGTAGTCCACCGAACTGATTGCCACGTAGTCCTGCAGGATGCCCTTGTATTCAAAAATATCAGTGCGACTGTCAATGAAGGTCTGTAGATCTGGCGTTTTCCATTCCAAATATCCTCCCCACTCGTACTGGTTGAACATGTTTCCGTGCTGGGGGTTGGCATTGAGATATTGCACCGCGTTCGCCGGAAAATATTGGTCAATCTGCGCTTGAAGCTGTTGGTTGGTGGGAAACTGCGACACAACAATTGCCAGCACTATTGCTACGACCAACGCATTTAGCACCCGGCGTTCGTGGGCCGGATCATAGGAGCTGAGCCGCCCGAGCCGGGGAACCAAAATGGGCGGTAAGACAATGCCGGCGAGAACAAGAAAGCGGACGTGTTTTAATCCACAGATCAGGGCGAGAGCTGTGAGCAGAACATCGTCAATTCGCCAACCCTTTTGTTGCAGGAGGGCGGCAGCAAAAACTGCTCCGAGAGCAATCAAAACGAAGAGGCCTCGCGAGTCATTGAAGTTAACCGGCGCCCACTCTTCCACCAGGCCAACATTTACCTTCTGCCTAAATGCCAGATCCAAGGGATAGAGAACCAGCCGCCAGCCGAAGGGGTTGATAAACAGGGAGGCGAGTGAGAGACCGAAAATGGCGGTTAGCTGGTTCCGTTGGTTTCTTGTCCAGGGCGCCGCCATGAGGGTGCCGAAGTCGTGACGAACCAGTCCGGAGGCGACGATGATCGCAAACACTGCCAAGCCAATTGGCCAGGAACCATGGCAGTTGATCCATAGACAGAACAGAACCGGAACAAGCCACAACGGAGCGCGGCGCTCATCTCGAAAACGTAGCAGGATGGCGAAGATTGCCGCGAAGCACAGCCATCCGAAATTCTGCGCCCGGGGTGTGAAGCCCACCATGGCCAGGAGCCCGCCGAAAATTGTCACCACGGCAGCCGCCAGCGGATCCTCTGCTCGCTTCAGGCTCATCCAGAAAACCGAAAGCAGCAGGGCGGTGACTGCCGCCGTAAAAACGAGGAGTATCCCTCGCAGCGCCAGAAAACGGTATGAAGAGTAGTAAAGAATCTCTGGGAGCCAAGAATGGTCTAGCCATTTCGAACCCGCAGCGGTGAAGGAATAAGAATCTACGCCCGGGAAGCGTAATTGGGTAAGAAGGAACTGGCCGTTCCGCAGATGCCATCCGAGGTCAGGGTCAACGATGCGCTCATGGCAAGTCCAGAAGGCCTTGCCGACCAGAATGGCGGCAATGGCGATCGGGAAGGAGAAGCAACGATTCAGGGCGCGATTAACCCAATGCTTTCGTCTTCCGACCTCCTCAACGACACTGCCGGTGGAATTCGCCACTTATCATCAACTCCTGCGGGGATGATCCTTGCTTGGGATTTGGAGGTGGTGGTTGGAATTGTACCCTTCGACACCTCCCTTAGGCGTGTAAACAAACGTATCCAGTTTGGCTACCCAGGCTTGACCGAAAGGTATCAAGGTGGAAAACCTCTTCCCTTTCCACAGTCTTCGCAGGCAAGTCGCGGGCCAGTCTCCTCAATGTCGAGTCCATTATAAGTTCTTATTTATCAACAACCCGCGTGGCTTTCTAGGATTGGGCAACGCAGATGTACTTTGGCCTCCTACATGCCTATAAGAAAGCTGAAGCGTGACCCAACGCGCCCCCGATGCGCTGGGATTCAAGCCAAATTCTGAGGAGACTATAAATGAAGACCTTTGTTTTGAATTCACTTGCCCGGCTGCACAAAGATGAAGCCGGACAGGGCCTCGTCGAGTACATGTTGATCGTGGCCTTAGTCGCATTCGCAGCCACCGCCGGCATGAATACCCTGGCCTCCAGGTTGAACAGTGCGTTCTCGCAGATCGGCGTTGTTGTGGGTCAATACATCACATAGTTCCTTCAGTTCGCGTCGCTTCTCGGACCAGCCTAAAAGCCTGGTTCGAGGGCCTGAACCTCACGAAGAAGGGACACCAATGACAACTATCAGGCTATTACTTCGTCTGCACCGTGATGAGGAGGGCCAGGGGTTAGTCGAATATATGCTCATTGTCGCGTTGGTGGCATTTGCCGCCACCGCGGGCATGAACACTCTGGCGGCTGACATAAACAGTGCGTTTTCGCAGATCGGTGTTTTGCTCGGTCAGTACATTACGTAGCTGCTTTAGACAGATAATCCTGCCCGGCCGCGAAGGCGCCGGGCAGGCTTCAACTCTTGCATTAGTCGGTCGTTGTGGAGACATACGTCCTGATTTACGCGCTGGGTATTTCCGCTGGCCGGGCCGTTCAGGTTCCCGGCGGGTCACAAAACTCAAGACTTAAGTACATTGCGAAGCTCTCCCGCGGAGGTGATTTACGGATCTACAAAGATTACTTACGGCTGTCGTGGTTGCCGCAGTACTTGCCGGAGGCATAACCTTTCTGTTCTACCGGCGTTTAAGCGCCGGCGCCCAGCAACGCAAGGCGATCCAGATCGTGGTGGCTGCGACTGAACTTCCCGTCGGCACAACGCTCTCCCAAAAAGATGTGCTACTGCAAGATTGGTTCAGTGATGTCATGCCCTCGGGCGCATTCACCAAGCCTGATGGCGTGGTTGGACACCCGCTGCTTTTTCCCCTCGCTGCCAAAGAGCCCATCCTGCAAAGAGACTTGGGCGTTGAAGGTGGAGGCATCGGTCTTGCCGGCAAGATTCCGGCAGGAATGCGCGCTACCGCCGTGCGGTCGAACGAAATTGTTGGTGTTGCCGGCTTTCTCTATCCTGGTTCGCATATTGATCTGCTGATGACCTACACGCCTCCCGGGAGCACCCAGCCGGTTACGCAAACCGTGCTGCAGAATGTCGAGATTCTGACGGCTGGCCAGACCATTGAGCCTGACCCGCAGGGCAAACCCCAGTCGGTAAACGTCGTCACGCTGTTGCTGAATCCCGAGGACTCGCAAAAGCTGCAACTGGCTAGCGCCCAAGGCAGTATTCAGTTTGTCCTGCGCAGCGGCGCTGACCAAAAGAACGCCGAGATCCGTCCCACCCGGCTTGACCAGCTTGTCATGTACGAACAACCGCAAAGGCCCGTAGTGGCTGCGCCTGGAGTTAAGCGCGCGCCGCGCCCGGCAGCGCCCGCGGCTCCGATCTATATGATGGAAGTGATCCAGGGGACACAGCGTTCTGTGCAGAAATTCTAAAGACGGGGATTCTCCAACTCAAAAATGAGAAATTTCGCGCTCGGACAACTCAAGTTTACAGTGGCCGCCATGGGGGTCGGGTTGCTGCTTTCGACCATTCCTGCAGCCGCGCAGTCGGAAGGGCAGGCGCTTCACATATTCGTTGGAAAGTCGGTGGTAATCAACTTGCAAGCCCCGGTTACGAGGATCTTGTCGAGTAACCCCTCCGTGATTGATACCTTGGCCACATCGCCGACCCAAATTGTGGTCGAGGGCAAGGCTGCCGGCGCCAGCAGTCTGATTCTCTGGGACTCGACGGGACACTCGCAGATGCTGGACGTTACTGTGGACGTCAATATCTCGCACCTGCGAACTGCGATTGAGCAGACCTACCCGGGCCAGCAGATCAGTGTGCAATCCGATGGTGCCCATCTGCTGCTTACGGGGGCAGTTTCCGACGCAAAAATTGCGGATGATGTGGGCAAGATGGCTGGGCTGTATTCCAGCGGCGTCGTCAACTCGCTGACTGTCGCTCCGGTGCATGAAAGGCAGATATTGCTGGCGGTCAAGTTTGCTGAAGTGGATCGCACCAAACTGCAGCAGCTAGGCTTCAACCTCTTTGCTCCGGGCGCCTACAACACCTTGGCCACGGTCAGTACCCAGCAATTCTCTCCACCCAACCTTTCAACTTCCAGCTCATCCGGGTCCAGCAGCGGCAGTGGGGGCACCCTTAGTTCCCAGCTCACATTCACCGATCTGCTGAACATTTTCGTTTTTCGTCCAGACATTAACTTTGGGACTACCATCCGTGACCTGGAAGGCAAGTCGGTACTCCAAATCCTGGCTGAACCGAACCTGCTAGCGCTGAATGGTCAGAAGGCAAGCTTCCTCGCCGGCGGAGAGTTCCCGGTTCCGATCGTTCAGGGCGGCCAGAGCGTTGGAGTAGTTACAATTCAGTTCCGTCCCTTTGGCGTGAGATTGGAATTTACCGCTTTCATCGGCAAAGACAACATCATTCGGCTGCATGTCGCTCCGGAAGTCAGTACTCTGGACTTCAGCAATGCCGCGATCATTTCTGGGTTCACGGTTCCGGCGCTTTCGACGCGTCGTGCAGAAACAGAAATTGAGTTAAAGGATGGCCAATCGTTTGGCATTGCCGGCCTGCTCGACAATCGCGCCACAGCACAAATGAGCAAGGTCCCTGGATTCGGCGATCTCCCGATATTGGGAAAGTTCTTCCGCTCGCACACGGTTAGCAAGAGCAACAGCGAGTTGGTGGTGCTGGTCACTCCGCGGGTGGTGGATCCCGTGCGGTCCGAGGCGCCGCCGCCTGTGCCGCCGGCCAATCCCATTAAGTTCTTGAACAACCCAGCTTTTGACAAAGACCTGCCGGGAAAAAATCCGGCGGCTGGCAGTACCCCGGGAAATCAGCCGGCTCCGAGTGCGAAATGAATCCGATGTCTATTAGAGACGCGCTCAACGGCTCACCGCGCGAAAGTTTCTCGACCAGCGAACCCTTGTCGGTAGTTGGCGTTTGCCTGGACGAAGAAACCTGGATGGTGCTGAAGCAGTTTGCCGAGTCAGCGCCTTTGATCCGGCTGCGCTCGCATTTGTCCGAATACCGCATGCAAGACTCGGATTCGGCTACCGAATGGCTGGGCGATCCGCCCCCCGACATCTGTCTGGTTGATTTCGATCGGGACCGCCGCGCAGCCGCATTGGCGGCTGAGAACATTCATAGCGCTGCTCCTGAGACTGCCATATTTGCAGTGTCAAGCGCTTCGCAACCCGACCTCATCATTCAAGCAATGCGAAGCGGTTGCAGCGAGTATCTACTGAAGCCCATTGGACGCGAGCTATTACTGAATGCAGTCGCCCGAGTCGGTGGCCGACGAAAAGAGCGTACCCAGCCGTTTCGGGCCCAGGTGCTGGCCTTCATGGGAGCGAAAGGCGGATGTGGCGTTACGAGCGTGGTCACACAGTTGGGCGCATTGTTGGCAAACTCGTTCTCTAAGAAGACCTTGATCGTGGATCTGCACCCGGACTTTGGCGACACAGCCTTGTATCTGGGACTCACAAAATACCGCTATCACTTTTTTGAACTGGTTGAAAATAATGATCGTCTCGATGCGGAACTCCTGGGGAGTTTCCTGGCCCGGCACTCAAGCGGCTTAGAACTGATCCCTGCGCCCGAAGGCAACGATACCCCGCGGCGCATTCTGCCAGGCGCAGTGGCGCAGACATTTGATTTCCTGCGCATGCGTTACGACTACATACTGGTGGACATGCCTCCGGGGCTAAGTGATGAGAACCTGGAAATGATCCGCCACTGCGACCAGCTTCACATGGTGACTGTCGCCGAAGTCTCCGCCCTGCGCAACGTGGTCCGGCACATTGACTATCTGACTCGCAAGGAAATCCCGCGCGAGAGGTTTCGCGTCATCCTGAACCGCCACCAAAAGCGGGCGCTGATTTCGGATAGTGAGATCGAAAAGACTCTTGGGCAAAAAATTTTTTGGAAAGTTCCCAACCAGTATGCCCACGTGGTCAAGGCGATCAACGGCGGAGACCCTTTGGCCCAGCTCTCGACCTCAGAGGTCACCAGAAATTTGCGGGAATTGGCGTCCGGACTGGGCGTGAAAGCTGACAAAGAAAAGAAGAGCGAAAAGAAGGGTTCGGGTTTTCTCGGATTTCTGGGTAGGTAGTAAGGGGGAAGTATGGGGGAATTTAATACGACTTCAGCGCTTGGGACCGCCGCTGCTCCGGGAGCAGACGGCAAGCGGACCGGCCTGAGTTTTAAGGAATACCAGGAGCTGAAATCAAGTGTTCACCGCGACCTGATCAGCCGGGTGGATCTGGAGCGTATCGCCAACCAGCGTGATGAACGAATCCGCGCCCAGGTGCTTTCAGTGATTCAAGACCTGGTCGCAAATCTCAAGACGCCGCTCAGTGGCCGCGAGCGCGAGCGGCTCTCGCTCGAAGTACTGGACGAGGTGTTCGGACTCGGTCCTCTGGAGCCGCTGCTGCAGGACCCGACGGTGAACGACATTCTGGTTAACGGGCCGAAGCAGGTTTATGTGGAGCGCGCAGGCATGCTCGAAGAGAGCAACATCATGTTCAAGGACAACGCGCACCTGATGAACATTATTGACAAGATTGTTTCCGCCGTCGGAAGGCGCGTTGATGAGTCCTCGCCCATGGTGGACGCACGCCTGGCGGATGGATCGCGCGTCAATGTGATCATCCCGCCATTGGCAATTGATGGCCCGCATCTCTCCATCCGTCGCTTTGGTCACATACCAATCTCAGAAGAAGATCTCATTAGGAATCAGACCCTCACTCAGCCGATGCTGGAGCTGTTGCGCGGATCGGTCAAAGCCCGGCTGAATATTGTGATCTCGGGCGGTACAGGAGCCGGCAAAACAACGCTGCTGAATGTGCTCTCTGGATACATCTCGGAGCGCGAGAGGATCGTGACCATCGAGGACTCCGCTGAATTGCAGATGAAACAGCGCCATTGTGTCCGGCTGGAAACCCGGCCCTCAAACATTGAAGGCTCAGGCGCGGTAAAACAACGGCAACTGTTGATTAACAGTTTGCGTATGCGTCCTGACCGGATCGTGGTCGGCGAAGTGCGTGGCGAGGAAGCTCTCGACATGTTGCAAGCCATGAACACTGGTCACGATGGCTCGTTGACTACGGTCCACGCTAACACTCCCCGGGACGCTATTTCGCGTATGGAAACCATGGCGATGATGGCGAATTTGAATATTCCCGAGAAGGCGGTGCGGCGACAGATCGCTTCGGCCATCAGCTTGATCGTCCAGATTTCTCGCTTCAACGACGGTACTCGGCGCGTCACTCATATGACGGAGATTACCGGCATGGAAGAGGAAATCGTCAGCATGCAGGATGTTTTTGTGTTCGAGAAGCATGGCATTTCTCCGGATGGGCGCGTCATCGGTTCGTTTACTGCAACCGGGATTCGTCCCAAGTTCGCGGAGCGTTTGAAGGCGTCGGGAATTAACGTTCCCGCAGCGTGGTTTGATCATTCGTTCAGTGTTTGAATCAGCAAAACTTAGTATTTGACCTAGTAAAAAAGAGACTTACAGATGCCCCCAATACTACTTTTCATATTGCTGCTGGTCCTAACGTTTGCCATTGCCTTTTACTTCCTGCGGCCTACGAAGACCGAATCCGCGGTGCAGCAGCACTTGCAAGAAATCAAGGGCAGTCGCGAAGATGCGTCCGACGGGCCGACGATTCTGAGAGAGGAAGGGTACAGTTCCAATCCAGCGATTAGCGAGATTGTGCAGCAAATTCCCGGTGCAATCGGAACACTGAACCTGATCCGGCAGTCAGGGCAGACTTGGGCTGTTAGCAAGCTGATGGGTAGTTCTCTGGCGATCACAGTGGTTGTGTCATGGATTGTTTCACTCTTCGTACCGGGAATGGTTCTTCCGGTTGCAGGCGGTATCGTCGCCGGCATGGGGCCTTATATCTACCTGTACGTAATGCGGGAGCAACGCTTCCGACGCTGCGATAAGCTTCTGCCCGAAGCGATCGATCTTATGGCGCGCGGCCTGCGGGCTGGACACGCACTCACCGCCGTGCTGGAAATGGTTGGGAATGAAAGCCCGGAGCCAATCGGTACCGAGTTCAAGCGGTTACACGAAGAAACCGCCCTCGGACTGCCGCTACGCGATGCGACCATGAACTTGGTAAGCCGGTTACCTCGCGATGATGTGCGCTTCCTCGCCACTGCGATCCTCTTGCAGAAAGAGACCGGCGGAAATCTTGCGATCATTCTGGACAAAACCAGCGCGGTGGCGCGCGAACGTGCCAGATTACGCGGACAGTTAATGATCTATACGGCGCAGGGCCGCGTGACCGGATGGATCCTGTGCATCATGCCGTTCTTCATGTTTGGCGTGCTTAGCATGCTCAACTGGGATACGGAGAAGATATTGTTTACGGACGACATGGGCTTGGACGCTGTGTATCTAGGACTGGGTCTTATGGTCCTGGGGATACTAACCATTCGCAAGATCATAGATATTAAGGTTTAGTTATGGCGCTAATTATTCTGGGAATTGTGCTGTTCATCGGCTTCGTATTTGTGTTCCTGCTGCTGATGCCTCGTCCATCGGCTGCGGGCGCTCTGCTGGAGCAGGTGACGCGACCGGTGCGCCTCCCAACCGAACTGCCTGCCTGGCGCACGGCGTTAGACGTAGAACGTTTTGCGCGACCCTTCACCCTGGTGCGCAGTTTGTTTTCCCCAGAGCCCGATCCGCAGTTGGTGCGCCGACTCTATTTGGCCGGGTATCGTAAGCCGGCCCATGCAGATATTTTCCTGGGCTCGAGGTTGGCGCTTCCAGCGGTAATGGGATTGCTAGTCGCGTTGTACATGGAGTCCAACACTATTGTGGTTTTTGTGATCGCCGTAGGAGTCGGTTTTTTTGTCCCTGATTTCTGGCTTTCCTGGGCAATCAATAAGCGCCGCGACAAGATCAAGCTGAGCCTGCCTGACGGTCTGGATTTTCTCGCTATCTGCCTTGAGGCGGGACTGGGTATTGATCAGGGCATCATTCGGCTGGGCCAGGAGCTGAGAATAAGCCATCCCGCCTTGAGCGAAGAGTTGCTGCAGATCAATTTTGAGCAGCGCGCTGGCGTGCCTCGGATCACCGCATGGAAAGCGTTCTCCGACCGAGTGGACCTGGAAAGCGTGCGCTCCTTCGTGGCCATGTTGATTCAGACTGATCGTTTCGGCACCGCGATTTCGAAGTCACTGGGGACCTTCTCCGACGCCCTGCGGACACAGCGCCGGCAGTTGGCGGAAGAGATGGCGGCCAAGACAACCGTCAAGCTGGTCTTGCCGCTGGTTCTCTTTATTTTCCCGGCGGTGGGCATTGTGGTGTGCGGTCCGCCGTTCATTTCGATCATTCGGCATTTGGACAATTTTATGAAGTAAGACCCGGTAGTCGGGAGTTTGCAGTTTTGGAATTCAATTCTAAGGAGAGGTGAAGCATGGACAACGTAACTTTGATTCGCGTGGTGTCTGGCATTCTGGCCGTGGTGGTATTTTTCACGTTGGTTTACAGGATGAAGAAAAAGGCGCCTCGCTAGACGCAACCCTTTATCCCCCTTCGGAAGGACGCGCATATGTTTACCAAGCAACGGCACGTTTTTGTTTACAACAAGACGAAAGAGACCTTTCTGTCTTTTCGGGTCACCGTCGCCGACTCAGTCCTGAGCCGGCTCGTTGGCCTGCTTGGCAGAAGGTCTCTGAAGCCAGATAGTGGTGTCTGGATCGTGCCGGCGAACGCTGTTCACACTATCGGTATGCTCTTCTCGTTTGATCTGGTCTTAATCGATAAGAACTTCAAGGTGGTGGGTCTGCGGGAATTGCTCCGTCCTTTCACTATTACCTGGCCAAATCATCGGGCCGAGAGCGTCATCGAATTACCGGCGCATTCGATTTTCCGTAGCCGGACTCAAATTGGCGATCAGTTGCAGATTGACCGTTACGAAGCTCGGAAACCGGTCAAACCCGGTATCGCTGAAAGACTATCCGGGGGAGCACCGACCGGAACCGGGCCGACCCCAATCAGCGTCGGCACCCATGTTCCCATCGTGCCACTTCCACCGCAGAGCTCCAGGCCGGACATGCCGCGCTCGAGGTTTGCGGACACCAAAACCCGATAACAACGACCTTCGCGTTGCCGGCGATTCGAGTTTCTGCGAGTCGCCCGGCTTCCTCCGCTGCAACGCCTCCGTGCCTCAGATGACAATCCCCTTCTCCGCATGCTTTCGTTCGTACCAACAGGGCATGTACGGATGCTGCTTTGTAACAATCCGGTCTCGCAATAGAGCGGAATCGACCTCGTACACGAGAATCGCTGCGACAAAGATGCCCGCTACTACACGCGTCACTATCTTCTTCATGGGCTTCACTGCAAATTTTCAATTTCAAGTTATGCGACAATTACGGCGGCATTTGCAGGAATACGGCGGGCCCCCGTTGTTGCCGCCGCGACCAGTTGAGCAGCTTGCCATTTTGCGAAGCTCTCCGGAGAACTAACGTTATGTTCTTGGATCGGAGCAGTGCTTGCACTCGCTGGCGAATTTCCGGGCCGCTGAGCGTAGCCGCCTCTGCGCTACTGTTGTGCGCTTATTCAACCGTATCCGCGGCGCAGCCTCAAGAACTTGCGCTGCAATTCGTCCCTGCCGACACCCACATCAATTTTACGATTGGCGACATCTTGCACACGATTCACGGCTCCTTTCGCTTGAAACGTGGCGAGGTAGGGTACGCACTGGCCGCAGCTACCGTCCGCGGTGTGCTGGTGGTGGACGCTACATCGGGACAAAGCGGCAACCGCAGCCGCGATCGTAAGATGCATCGCGAGATACTCGAAAGCAACCGGTATCCGGAAATTGCTTTTCGTCCCGACCGCGTGGAAGGAAAGGTCTCGCCGGCCGGCACCTCGATGGTGCAAGTACACGGCATCTTTTCGATCCACGGCTCAGATCATGAGGTAGTTATGCCCGTACAGATGCAAATGTTTCCCGACCACTGGGTCGCCGACACCCACTTCACGGTTCCTTATGTAAAGTGGGGCATCAAAAACCCCAGCACTTTCATACTGCGAGTAAGTGAATCGGTGGAAATTGAAGTCCACGCCACTGGTGCGACTCCTTTCCTAACCAGTGGCACGCATTAAGGGGTCGCGCCCGGCAAGCCAACGAATTCTGTTCGCACATCTCCGTTGGAGGTGATGGTGTGCATTGCGAAGCCCAGCTCTCCACCCCATGGAAGCCAGCTTGTTGCAGGAGCTACGTGCCAGGTGATTCCCTCCCGCTCGAATACTCGACCGTTGTGCCAATGTCCAACCAGCATGTGCTTGATGCCTAACTCGCGCAGCGCTTTCATCTCCCGCGAGCGATACGGCTCGCTGATTATCCAGTATGGTTTCGGATCGGGAAAACCTCCGTCGTGGAATACAGGGATGTGCTGCACCCCAATTACGACGCCACCAGCGCGCTTTCCGGCATTTTCGCCGAGGCCATTCGCCCATGCGAACATGTGTTCCGATTCTTCCTCAGTCTTGGATGGAAGGGTCTCAGGATTTTTCGCGCCGAACACATCGTAGTTTCCGAGAAGTTGAGAGTCGATCACAACGAACCTGACATTCTTCACCTCGAAATCGTAATAGTCCTTGCCGAATGCCCTCCGGTAGCGCTCCACATCGTTGCTGTGGACGTCATGGTTCCCTGGGACATAGTAAAGAGGCGCCTTGAGCTTTTTCAGGATCGACTTCGCTTCGTCCCATGCGTGCGGGTTCTCACCAATGTCGCCTGAGAGAATCACGGCATCGGGGCGGCGATCATTGATCATCTCAACCGCGCGTTTTAGGTTTTCGGCAGCATGCGGAGCGTGTTTATCGCCGATGTGCGTGTCGCTGATTTGCGCAATCGTGATCTCGTCGTCTCCGGAAGCTTCTGGCGTCACGGCTGCCCGGATTTTACGTGTCGCGGTTGCTGTAAGTAGGCCCAGGACAATCAGGCCCAGGGCTATCGGAACGAAACTCCGAAGACCATCTGAAAAATGTTCATTTTTCATACCCCCACTAGAAGCGAAATAACGGGTTCAGGTTGCGTCAGGCCCAATGTCACCAACACTTCAGCCCGCAGTGAAAGATACTTAACCTAGTCTTTTTGCATTATTGCCCGGCGCACCGCGCCAACCTATATTGCTGGACACTCAGGGTTGATCGTTTTTTCAGACCGCTATCACATCCAGCGATCGGCCCAGACAAACGTTCGATTTCGTGGAGGCAGCTTGCGTAAGAATCTGGCCCTTTTCTCTTTGGTTTGGTTTTCATCTTGCCTAGTTGCCCAGAGCAATTATGCGGTCTTGAGTGGCAGCCTGGTTGATCCGCAAGGCCACGCCGTTGCCGGTGCCGCTGTCGAACTGACTTCCTCCTCGACCGGTGCGGTTCGCCACGTCTCAACCAACTCGCAAGGATTGTATGAAATTCCCGGTCTTCAGCCGGGCCGCTACGAGCTTCGGGTAACCGCTCCAGGTTTTGGCGTGTCCGCGCAATCGCTAGGGCTCGAAGTGGCGCAACGGCTCGCGGTTGATATCAGGCTGCAAGTGGAGTCGCGCAAAGAGGCGATAGAGGTCATCTCCACGCCAGAGGCGATTCACACCACCGAAGCCGCAACGGGAGAAGTGGTGGAGCACACATCGGTTGAGAATCTTCCGCTGAACGGACGCATGCTGATCGACCTGGTGCTGACGGTTCCTGGCGCCCACGTAAGCCACGGAGCACAGACCGGAGACAGGAACCCTCTCTACTGGCGGCCGGGCCAGCGATCGGCGGTCAGCATCGGCGGCAACCGTCCCAATGGAAATTACTTCCTGCTCGATGGCACCACCAACACCGATCCCACATTTAACACTCTAAACCTGAGCCCGTCGCCGGACGCGGTGCAGGAATTCAAAGTGCAAACCGGCAGCTACTCTGCTGAAATGGGCGGAGCCGGTGGTGGACAAATCAATATTGTGACCCGCAGCGGCACCAACCAGTTGCACGGAACGGCTTACGAATTCTTGCGCAACGATGCCATGGACGCAAATTCGTTCAATTCCATGGGAAACAATCACCTCGTCCAGAACAATTTTGGCGCGTCGCTGGGCGGCCCGATCAAGCACAACAACACATTTTTCTTCGTGAACTATGAAGGCTTCCGCCACGCGATGGCCGACACGATGATTGACACGGTGCCGACCCTGGCGGAAATCCAAGGAGATTTCAGCCAGAGCAATGTGAACATTTACGATCCCACAAATCCCCTCGATCCAAGTCAACCGGTCAGTGCCAGCAATCCGCGCGCGCAGTTTCAATTCAACGGCACGAACAACGTCATAGACCCCACTCGAATCAATCATGCTGCCCAGCAATTCCTGTTGCAGTATGTGCCTCGACCAAATCCCAACATGATGATGAACATGGCATCCATGCCATGCGGCTCGACGATGATGGGCCAACCGCCCGTAGTAGGCGCTGGTGTAGATTGCAATAACTACCTGGACGTGCGCAACGAGGACCACACCAACAATCAAGGCACAGTCCGACTGGACCACGTTTTCGCGAACGGCGACACACTCACCGGGCGCTATTCCCTGAGCGCAGAAAACGGCTTCTCGCCTATAAACCTGCCCGGCTTCGGCGCATTTCACGATAACTTCTCGCACCAGGGCTCGATCGCCTGGACGCGGGTCATCAACTCGCATCTGGTGAATACTGCCGCGGTCGCTGCGTCACGCCTGTCCATGCGGCGCGATACCGAGAACGCGAACAAGAATGACATTGTGACCCAACTCGGAATCCAGGGCGTTGGATTCGGCGGCCCTGCCGCGTGGGGCGCTCCCTGGTTCAACGTGCAAGGCTACTCTGGCATGGGCGATACTTTTGCCGCTACTCCGATGCACGCCTGGGACACAATTGCCGAAGCTCGTGACACGGTCAGCTGGCAAGCAGGACGCCACAGCCTGAAGTTCGGCGGAAGCTATCGCCGATTCATTTGGCCGATGTGGGGATTCTTCCAGAACCGCGGCTACTATCAGTTCACCAACGGATTCACCACCCGGACGGCCACAAGTGACGGTACTGGCTCCGCATTAGCCAGTTTCCTGCTCGGGCTTCCCGCGGTGAAGCAAAGGCAGGCGGGCATTCCGCAGATGCAACTGCGCCAGTGGTACGCCGACGGCTTCGCGCAGGACAGCTTCCGCATCACGAACACCACAACTATTGAGATGGGGTTGCGCTACGAGTACATGGATCCGCTAGTCGACATCAGCTACACCAACACCAATTTCACATTCAACAATGGTGTGCCCTCGGTTTTCATCGGCGGCCAGAACGGATATCCTCGCGGACTAAAGTATGGCAACACCCATAATTTCGCTCCGCGGTTCGGATTTTCCCAGGCGCTGCCCAATCACGGCCTCGTCTTCCACTCGGCATTCGGATTGTTCTTCACGCCGGTAGATATGAATACCTGGTGCAACCAGCGTCACAACGTCCCATTTGTGTTTCCGGAAACGCAGCAGGCGGACAATTTCACACCACCGCCTACTCTTCTGGCCAGCACTTTTAATTTCAATCCCGCCGTACTTGGGCAGACTACTGTCAGCTTCACCGCGATGGATCCCCATGCTCCGTCGCAGTACATCGAGCAGTGGAGCACTTCCGTCGAAAAGAGCCTTGGTAAGAGCACCAGTCTTGAAATTGGATATCTTGGCTCGCATGGCGTGCATCTGCAGCGTGCGCATTTGATCAACAACGCGCTCCCCGGCCCCGGCCCTATCGGGCCGCGACGTCCGTTTCCCAAGGTCACCTTTGTAGCCAATTCTGTGTTGCCCAGCGGCGTGACCTATGTTCCTCCGGCATCGGGTTGCGCTAACGGCGCCATGTGCTTCCCCGTAAGCACGATCAATCTCCTGGAGAACACTGCCCAGAGCTGGTATGACGCGGGCTATGTCAATATTCGCCGCCGTTATATACGTGGCCTGACGTTTCTGGGGAACTACACATGGTCGAAGAACCTGAGCGACGCTCCGGACTTTCGTTCGCCGATGTTCGAGTCTTCCATTCCTCAGAACAATAATAATCTGGCCGCCGAGAAAGGTCCGTCGTGCGATGTGCGGCACCGCTTTGCGCTAAGCGCGGTTTATGCGGTGCCTGGACTTAGCAACTCCGCCTGGGCTAGCGCGATCACGAAAAACTGGCAGGTTTCCACGGTATATCAAGTGCAGACCGGTTTTCCATTCACGATCTCGGTTTTCGGGGACACAGCGAATTCCGGGACCGTATTGGGCGAGAACCCAATTCGCGCAAACCTCACCGGACAGCCCGTCTTCGGCCCAGGCACGCACACGGCCGCAAGGTGGCTCAATCCCGCTGCATTCTCAGCGCCGCCTGCGTTCACCTTCGGGAACGTGGGGCGGAATTCGGTATATGGGCCGGGAATGCAAACCCTGGATCTTGCGGTCGCACGCGAATTCAATATCGCGGAGAGAGCGAAATTCCAGTTCCGCGGTGAGTTCTTTAACGCGCTCAATCATACGAACCTTGGGACACCTGACCGATTCGTGAACACCCTCCAGTTTGGCACCATTACGGAAGCAACTACTCCGGGCCGGGAAGTACAATTGAGTGCGAGATTGTCGTTCTAGGGGAAGAATCGAACGTCCCTTTGCAATTGGTTGTGCAGACCGGGCCGTGATGTTGGAGTTATCCGAGCTCCAGCCCCGGAGGGGCGGCAGAATTTAGCCCAGGGCGTAAGACCTGGGTAGAGACGCAAGGATCGTGAGTCCCATAGGGACGACAGAAACCTACTTCAAACCATTTGTCAACGCAACGGAGGAAAATTCCCAAATGAAATTGCACATCAGATTCGCTGTTCCGCTGTTACTAGCTGTCGCGGCCTTTGCCGTGGGCGATGCCGCCAACACCGTCACCGTAAAAGGTTATGTTCTAGACTCCGCTTGTGCCTTCACCAAGGGTCTAAAGAAGCCAATCAGCGGAGAATGCGCTACGGCGTGCGCGAAAGCCGGGTCGCCGCTGGTGATTCTCTCTCCCACGGGCACTATCTATTGGCCCATCGCGGACACGACACCTTCGAACAGCCAGAATGATAAGCTGCTCCCCTTCGCCGGACAAAAAGTAACGGTGAGCGGGAAAGTCTTTCAGCGAGGCGGATCGAGCGCAATCGTGATCAGCAAGATTGAGCCGTTATCGGAAAAGAAAGCGGAAATGAAGATGGAAAAGGGAATGGAAAAGAAGTAGGAGAACTACAAGGCATTGCTACCCAGGGGCGCAAGCCCTGGGTAGCACGCCGAACTTTCCATCCGGAAAAAACAGAGCCCAATGAGCACTTCACCTGAAACACCTGCAATACCCGCGGTCCCTGCTAAGCGCCGCGGTCGCTGGAAGAAACTCACGGCGAGAGTTCTCGTAGTCGTGCTCGTTCTGTGGGTTGGCTTTGTCGGCTTCATTTGGCAAGCCATGCACCGCCCGCCAGAGGCCTTCGCGAGAGTGATGTCCCACTTGCCGTGGCAAGTCTTCCTGATCCTGCCATTCGAGACCCTGTGGACGCGGGCGCGCGCCGGCACGCTGAATCCGGGAGACACTGTTCCCGACTTTTCTTTGCTCAAGCTCGACAAGACTGACCGAGTTCGGCTCTCCGACGTGAACAAGACCCAGCCGGTGGTCATGATTTTTGGCAGCTATACTTGACCGCCATTCCGGCGGGAGGTTCCCGCCCTTAACAAGCTCTACGATCAGTACCAGGGTAGGGTCGCGTTTCTGGTGGTGTACATCACTGAAGCGCATCCCACCGACGTTTGGCAGATGCAAAGCAACATCAAGGATAAGGTCGTATTCGCCAGTCCCAAGAATGAAGAAGAGCGCGCATTAGTCGCTGGAGCCTGCGTGCGCAAGCTGGGAATCAAGTTCCCTGCCGTGCTCGATGAGTTCGGCAACTCGACCGAACAAGCTTATACGGGGTGGCCTGATCGCATCTACCTGATAGATCAAAACGGCCGCGTTGCCTACAAAAGCAAGCCCGGACCATTTGGATTCAAAGCAGACGAATTGGCATCTGCGCTAGCGAAATTGCCGAAAAAACCTTAATCGGAACATGTTGGCGCGGGCACCCTCTCGCCCAACCCGGACGGGAGCGTCCGGGGCTACACGACAAGCTTTTTATTTAGGCGGCTCCGTCATCTCCATCGCCCAGATCGCCGCCGGCCTCATGTACATTGAGGCGCGGTAATGACCATCCTGTTCCCATGCTTCCCTGGGTTTCGTATGTCGTGTGATACACGCCCCAGGCGGTGCGATAGCCTTCGTCTTTCAAACCGTCACTCAACATTAGTGCGGCCAATCCGAAGGTTGTGCCGGTCCACACTTCCTGTATCTGCTCATTGCTACTAACGATCGTTCCATCGGGAGCGATTCCGTTCACCGCGCCCATTTCGCCTTTGGCAAACTTCATCACATTGAAGTCATAGATTTTCTTCAGCGCCTTTACTTGCATCTCGTGCGGCACCAGATCGCCGAGCCCGGCCATGTTCGCGTACCACTGCCCGGCAAGCTGGTCAGCCTGAATGTCATCGCGATATTCGCTTAACGTGTCGTACCGGAAATAGTCTCCTGACCACAGCTTGTCAATGTAAGTCTTTTGTCCCTTGGTGAACCAGTCGTGGTATTTCGTCGCAGCGGTCTTGTCGCCGAGAGCGTGTCCTATCTCTTCCGCAGCGCGCAATGCC
>WNGL01013294.1_pt1 | contig 23712 bp, 31 predicted proteins | sample 5400591 | NCBI WGS metagenome assembly WNGL01 (sample SAMN13153377, study PRJNA577476) | soil metagenome | isolation source: 80 cm soil or saprolite under Garry oak tree replicate 1 | place: USA:California | collected 2016-06-15 | reverse complement strand
CGCTCCCGTTCTCCTCACCCCGGCTGAAGTGCCCACCGTTCTCCGCCGGTACCTGAAGCCACGGACCAGGCTCTCGATGGCAGGTTCGGGCCCGGCACCAATCCCGCCGCGCAGCCGTGAACGCACCGTTCACGACCAGCTCGTCATGACGAGTCATCGAGATAGACGCATCAGATCAACCCGATCTGTGCGTCGCCTCGTCCTCCAGCATGAACCTTGATCGAGTACAGATCGGCGGTTCATGTGTAGGCATCGCCGCGGTGTTGGGAACGCTCCGTGATCATTGGGGTGGCCTCATCCTTGGCAAGATGGCCTTGAGCTTGCAAGACATCGCCACCGCGGGCGCGAAATCATGGTGTGCCTGCGGGGTGGACGCGGCCCGCGCCAGCGGCCCGGCGTGCTCGCCGCCGCGCTGCTCAAGCTCGCCATCCTGCCCGCCTGCCTGGCCGTCGCGGCGGCCCAGCCGGCCCGTAGCCGCCGGGGTCGCTGGAGGCTAGGGTCGCCCAGCTCGGAGGGAGCCGCCCGCCGTGACCGCGCCTGGCTGGCGGCCGCCGCCACCTGCCACGCCGCCCTATCCCAGCTCGTGCCCGGGGCAACCTGGTAAACCGCCGGTGCGCAGGGCCTGGCTCAGACTTGGGTAGATCGGCAGCACATTATCCATCCTCACCAGCGTCAAGGCGCGCAGCACGGCGCCGGACGGCACCACCAGCCGCAACTCGGTTCTGCTGGCGACAGCCTGCTTGTAAGCCCGCACCAGCACGCTGATGCCGGATGAGTCACAAAACCTGGTGGCCGTCATGTCGGCGATGACGGTTCGGACACCGGGGGCAAAAGCTGAGCCAAGCTCGGCGCCGACCCGGCCGGCGTTGGCCATGTCGATCTCGGCCGGCAGCGCAATGACCACCGCGGGCAAATGTTGTGAATCGGCCACCACGGCCATCCCTGGACAGAGCGGCAGCTACGCCGCGATCCGGGCTTCCCCGGCGGCCGTCCACCGGCTCACCGGGCTGGACTGAGGCCGGCTGCTTGCGCAGTCCGGCAGGATCACATCCCCTCAACGGTCATAGCGCCCAGCCGGGTCACAGCGTTACGGCCCGCACCGGCAAACACCGCCATCCGGATCCCGCTGACCGCCAGGCATGAGGCTGGGCGATCACCGGGCTCGCGCTGACCACGACCACTTCCCGGAGGGCCGCCCGCAACCATGCCAGCATCCCGCACCGAACCTCCGTTCGCGTGCGGCCTGCACCCCGACCGGCCCTGGCGGGACTCGCGCGCATAGCGGCGGCGATGCGCGCCGCCCTTCAACACGGAGCGCAACAGTGGAGGGCCGGACGGCACGCGATTTACCGGCGCACCCGGTCGCAGCCTGGCGTCACTACCCCGAGGCCGGGGGGCGAGGTTGAATGGGAGCCGTGCTGGACGTTGGAGGTCTTGGTGGCGATGGGTCCCAAGCCGTTGACGGTCCAGGTCCCGGCTGAGGTCCTGGACGATCTGCGGTCGCGGCTGGCCTGCACCCGGTGGCCGGATCCGCTGCCCTACCCAGGCTGGGCGGCCGGCGCCGACATCGGCTACCTGAAGGAGCTGGTGGCCTACTGGGAGGGCTCGTTCGACTGGGGCGCGCAGGAGCGGCGGCTGTACTCCTTCGCCCAATTCACCGCCGACATCGGCGGCCAGCGGGTGCACTTTGTGCACCAGCGCGGCCAAGGCCCCGACCCGTTCCCGCTGGTGCTCACCCACGGCTGGCCGAGCTCGTTCGCCGAGCTGCTCAAGCTGGCGCCGCTGCTGAGCGACCCGGCCGCCCACGGCGGTGACGAGCGGGACAGCTTCGACGTGGTGATCCCCTCGCTGCCCGGCTACGCCTTCTCGCCACCCCCGGCCGTGCCGGGCGCGGCCACCGCCCGGACCTGGGCTGACCTGTGGGCGAAGCTCATGACCGAGTCCCTGGGCTACCGGCGGTTCGGCGCCCAGGGCCAAGACGTCGGGGCGGCGGTCAGCATCGCCCTGGCCGCCGGGCACCCCAGCCTGGTCGCCGGCATTCACCTGCCCGGCGGGGTCGCGTTCCCGCCCGCCGGCCAGCCTGTTTCCGCGGAGGGCCAGGCATTCCTGGACCGGCAGCAGCGGTGGCGCGACGCCGAGGGCGGCTACGCCCACCTGCAGGCCACCCGCCCGCAGACCCTGGCGGCCGGCCTGGCCGACTCACCGGCCGGGCTGGCCGCCTGGATCGTGGAGAAATTTCGGGCCTGGAGCGACTGCGACGGCGACGTCGAGCGGCGCTTCACCAAGGACGAGCTGCTCACCACCATCACGCTGTACTGGGTCACCGGCACCATCGGCTCGTCGTTCCTCTTCTACCACGACAGCCAGCGCGACCCGAGCCGACGGCCGGGACGGGTCGAGGTGCCTGTCGGTGTGGCGCTGTTCCCGAGGGAGAACCCGGTCACCGGGCCCCGCGAGTGGGCCGATGCGGCCTACAACATCACCCGCTGGACCCAGATGCCCCGCGGCGGGCACTTCCCGGCCGCCGAGGAGCCCGAGCTGCTCGCCGCGGAGCTGCGAGAGTTCTTCCGCCCGCTCAGGTAGCACCCTGCTCCCCACGGTTCAGATCCCGGGTGCGCTGACGGCCACATCCGCACCAGTCGCGGAATGCTGAGGGGCTTGGAGGCCCGTTGGAGCTGTCCCGGCGACGTGACCGGTGGCTAGCCGCAAGTACGCAGAACATCCGTTCGCGGGCGGCATCTGACGACGAGAAGGCAGCCCGAAGCCGCGTCCAGAACGGCGGATCTCGCGCGACGGTCGCGACCAGCGGCCGTTACCATACGTAACTGCTCTTCCAGAGAACGAGCGACCTTATCGCCGATTCGGCGCGGGTGGCCTTTCGGCCGGCTAGCCGTGATGTGAGCGGCCAGATGTACCAATTCTGTGCGCTGGTGCGAGTGGCGGGATGTCAAGCTGAGCGCGACCCTGCCTTGCAGACGTCACGGCCCAGTGGCTCTGCTTGCAGCGTTAGCCTGGGGCGGCCGGGCTGGCCTGTTACGGCGTGGCGCGAAGGTCGGCGGTGAGCTGGTTGAGGTCGATGCCGTGTGCCTGGAGCTGGAGCCGGACCGGGTTGGGCCGTCCGGGGGCAAAGCCGAGCGGGGCCAGCTGCCTGCGGCTGCGGCGGCTGAGCTGGGTTCCCAGCGGGTCGCGGGCATCTTGCAGCACGCCATAAAGCAGATGCTGGGGCCCGATCCCAGCGTCGCCGCGTCGGGCCGCGAACCGGGCGGCGATCTCCAGCGCGCGTTTGGCCAAGATGTAGACGCACAGCGGGTCCGGGCGGGGGTGCCCGCCGCGCCAGCGGGACCGACGCCGCACCCGCCGTTCGGCTGCCTCCACCGCGTCCGTTCCGAAGCTTGCCTCCATCCTCTGCCGTATTTCCCCGGCGTCGATGCCGAGGGTCTGCAGCGCGCCAGCCGGGCTGGCGCCCGGCCCAAGGACTGGGCCAACGCGCCGCAGCCCGGCATGGGCGGCCTCCAGGTCGAGCCCCCGGGCGTGCAGCAGGGCGGCGGCTTGGCTGTTGCCGTGGCGCAGCAGCCCCAACAGCACGTGCTCATCGGCCATGCAGGGATGGCCGAGATCGCGAGCCTCGGCAAACGCGAGCCGGATGACCTCCTGACCCTCTGGGGTCAGCCGGGGCCATACCACTCCCGTCCCGTCGTCACCGATCACGGCACGCAGCAGCCGGGCAACCCGCGACCACATCAGAGCCCCTCCTTACGCCGGATCCGCAGCCCGTGCTTGTAGTGGACCGCCTGCTTGGTCACTCCCAGCCGGCGGGCGATGTCCCGCCAGGACCAGCCCTGCTGGCGTGCGTGCTCTACCTGGAGTTCCTCCAGGATTTCCAGCAGCTGCCTCAGGGCCACCACCGCGGTCAGCCCCACCGCGGGGTCGTCGCCCGCCGCCGCATCCATCAGCCGCCTGCTCTCCGCAAGATCGCGAGCCACATCGTCAAAGTAGCCTGACGATGCTGTGCCGTCAAGCACATTTGACGCCGGCCAAGACGCGGCCCATGCCAGGGGCCACCGAGACAAATGCCGATCGATGCTGACCTGCTGGGCCAGGCGAAAGCTGCCGAAGGCTGGGTCATTGACACCGAGCATGCAGCCGAGTTGGCGCGCTGCGACTCCCATCGGGCAGTGCGCCGGCTCCAGCTCGCGGGGGCATCGCTCCGCGAGATCACGAACGCGCTCGGCCTCAGCCATCAGCGCATCCATCAGATCGTGAAAGCGGCCGGAGGGAGCCGGCGCTGGCGCAACCGCCTCGTCAGCGTCGGGGAGCCCCGGTCCTGCTCGTTCGGCGGAAGCATCAAAAGCAGGTGAAACTCTCGTAGCTGGCCCCGGCGTATTTATCTGCGATACGTGCGTGCCCGCACGGACGCTGACCTCACTACCGGCAGCTCAGCGGTCACATCGCCGCTGGGCGTACTCAGCCCGCGCCAAGGGCATGCTGGAGCAGCGGCCAGGCGTGGTGCAGATCCCGTTGCCAGTACGGCCAGTTGTGTGTGCCCGGGCCGTAGAAGTCGACCTGTGCCGGGATCTTCAGCGCGCGCAACCGCTCGGCGAAGGCCGCGTTCTCCGCGGCGAGCGAGGTTTCGATCGTGCTAGCGGCCGTACCCGCGGGATCCAGCGGTCCGGGCTGCCCGGTGCCGACTGCCACGAACAGCTGCGTGCCGCGCAGTCCGGGCGCCAGGTCATACGGGTTGTGCGCGGCCCACACAGCAGAGTCGCCGCGTGGGTCGCCCCACAGGCGGCTTGGGTCCTCACCCTGGGAGCGCACCAGGTCCACGTATCGCATCGACTCCTGCGGGGTCAGGCGCGTGTCGACGATCCCGCTGAAGGACGCGGCGGCGCGGAACAGGCCCGGGTGCCGGGCAGCGTAGGCCAAGGCGCCCAGGCCGCCCATGGACGCGCCAGCGACCGCCATGACTGTGGAGGCCCGGTAGTCCCGCTCCAGGATCTGCCGCAGCTCGGCCAGGTGGAACGTTTCCCATCGCGGCCCGGTCAGCCAGTCGGAGTAGAAACCCGCCTTCCCGCCGTCGGGCATCACCACCAGCACATCGCTGTGCGCGGTCAGCGCCTCGACGTCGGTCGAGCGCGTCCAGCTCCGGTAGGTGTCACAACAGCCATGCAGCAGGTACAGAACCGGCCAGCGGCCCCCGGGCCGCGCCGGATAGCGCGCGGGAAGCAGCAGCCGGACCTTCACCGTCTCGCCGAGCGCGGGCGAGGCGACGGTAAGGTCGCGCATCCGGGCCGAGAGCACCGTCGTCGCCACGATCCGCAGGTGCGCGGCCCCCGCGGACCGAATCCCCGGCCGGGCCTTTGTCCCCCCGCCGCAGGCGACACCACCGAGCACGACGATGACGGCGAGCACCGCCGGCCACGCCACCCGCATCGGTGCGGACAACCTGCACAGCGGTGACCATCCACGCGCCATGCCAGCAAGTCTCCTCGTTCCGCGTCGGCCGGGCAAAGGCGGGTGACCGGCGGCGGCCCCTTCGGGTCCGGAGGAACAACGGATCGCCAGGCGAACAGCGATCGGGCAGGATCGCTGTTGAGCGACACGAAAACGTCAGCGGGAACGACACGAAATGTCAGTGGAATGACCGGATGAACGGTCAGCGCCCGGCCGGCGGCGCGGCCAGGTGGCGGGTGAGCAGCTGGTCGTAGTGCTGGGACGGATGGCAGGGGCCGGGTGCCAGCGGGCAGCCGCGCGAGCTGGGCGGTCAGCCCGGCGGCACCGGCCTGCCGGGAGGACGAGCTCGGGCAGCCTCGCCCGGTTGAGGGCCGGTCACGGAGCGTGAGTCCGTCGTCCGGGGAGGGAGCGCCCAGCATCACGGCGCCATACCGCTTAATACATGGGTGACCGGTGTGCATCCGCGTGCAAACCGGGCGGGCCGGGCGGTAGGCACCGGGTAGCGCAATTGCCCGCCGCGGGCGGCACACGTGGTTCCCGTCGTAGGCTGAGGGCACCGGCGCTGCCAGTCGATCAGCGTCGCCGAGGCCAGCATGCGTATCGCGTCGCTCCTGCCGAGCGCAACCGAGATCCTTTTCGCCATCGGGGCGGGCAGGGATGTGGTTGGGGTTACCCACGAGTGCGATTACCCGCCCGCGGTGATGGCGCTGCCTCGCTTGACGTCAAGCGCCATCGGCCACGAGGGGCGCACCTGCGCCGACATCGACCGGCACATCCGCCGGGCGGTCCACGCCGGCTCTGGCTTGTACCGTCTCGACGAGCGGCTCTTGGGCAAGCTGCGCCCTGACCTCATCGTCACCCAGGAGCTGTGCGCGGTGTGCGCGGTGTCCTACCAGACGGTCGCGCGGGCGGCGCGCCGGCTGGGCGGCGATGTCCCTGTGCTCTCCCTGGAGCCGGCCACGCTGGATGGCATCATGGCGACGGTCGTTGCTACCGGTGCCGCCACCGGCCATGAGCGCGAAGCCGGGCGCCTGGTTGCGGGCATGCGGGCGCGCATCGACGCGGTCGGCTCGCTCGCGGCGCCCGCGGCCCGTCCGCGGGTGGCGTGCCTGGAGTGGACCTCGCCGGCTATGGCCGGGGGCCACTGGGTGCCGGAGCTTGTGCGGCTGGCGGGCGGCGACGACCCGCTCGGGCAGGTGGGCGAGCCATCCCGCGCCGTCGGCTGCGACGAGATGGCCGCGGCCGCCCCCGACATCGTGGTCTTCATGCCGTGCGGCTTCCACCTTGCCCGCACGCGAGAGGTCACCGCCGAGGTGACCGAGCATCCGGGCTTCGGCCAGCTCCCGGCCGCACGGACCGGCCGGGTGGCCGCAGTCGACGGCTCAAGCTACTTCAGCCGGCCGGGGCCACGGATCGTCGGCGGGCTCGAAATCCTGGCCGCGATCATCCGCGCCGAGCCGGGCGGACCGCTGCCGGCGGGAGCGGCGTGGGTCCCTCTCGCGCAATGCAGCGGCCCCAGGCCGGGAGCCTCGGGTACCGGCGACCTGCCCGGGGCACGGCACCGGGCCGAACCGGCAGGCGGTTGACCGGCGTGCGCTTCCGGTACGTGGTCCGGCTCACGCCCGCCGACGTCGGCCAGCGGGTCGTGATCCGCTGGCGCAGGCCCGGCGGCGAGGTCACCGACGTGCTCGGCACCCTGGAGGCCTGCGACAGCCGCTCATTCACCATCCGCACGGCCCGTGGCGAACTGGTGGTCGTGCCGCGCGAGCGCGCGCTCGCCGGCAAAGTCGTGCCTCCGGCGCGGTAACCGGCCGGCGTGCTGGGCTCGCCCCGGCCTGAACAGACCCGCTGCCCGCGTGGTCAGTCACAGGCCGGTGGCGCCGTCGATCCGCTCCCGCAGGATGTCGGCGTGACCGGCGCGGACCAGTGCTCCTCGACCGCGGTGAGATGCCTGATCAGACCGAGCAGATTCGTCCCGGAGGGCACGCCGGGCAGACGCTACTGCTCGCCGGCCAGCCCCGCCGACGCCCGGACGACTGCATCCCGCACCCTGTTGAGGAAAAACAACAGCACATCGCGCTCGGACTCCATCAGGTGGCCATCACCGTCACCCATGCCGCCCGAGATTGAGACTCGTCTGCGCGCCGGGAAACTGCCGGCCGCTCGCGCTGGCATCGGCAACCTCGCCAGCACCCGATCGTCCGCCTGGCCACCCAACGCCGCGCCGAACTCCCAGATCTGGTCGACCTATCTCGTAATAGTCATTGACCAGATGGCCGCACGTAACGGCGGGTCGGCGCGCGTTATCCCGGACCGTACCCGTCACTCAGCGTGATGTTATCCTGTCGGCGCGCCCCTTGAGCCAGTCCCGCCGAGCCCGCATGGCATGACCATCGTGGAGGCTGGCAAACTGCGCCTCGCCTGGTCGGTCGCGGGAGCCAAGTGGGGAGCCATCATCGGCCGACGTGAGGACATATCAAACCTGCTGCACGTTCGATGCCGACCGGTCACCGGCGACCTCGCAACCGCTGCTGCGAGCCGTCGGCAGCCTCAAGCTACCGGCACACGACCTCGCCCATCGCTCGCCAGGTCGAGGACAACTACCTGGTATACCCCGATGAGCTGCATCCAGGCCCCCATGGCGTCCATCAGCTGCCGGCGGGCACGCCACCGGCGGGAGCCCGTCCCCGGGTTCCCTGCGGTGCGGAACTGGCGGGACGTGGAGTGTCCAACAGGTGTCCGGTCAAGGTGAGGACGTCATGCGCACTGTGAAGGCGGGCCGGCTGCGGGCGCGCGGCGGGGCTGGCGTTGGCCGTGGCGCCTGGCCTGGTGCTGGCCGCCCGGCCGATCGTCCGTGATGCCCGTGACTGCTCTGACGGCTGAAGCCGCCAGCTTCTCAGCCCGCTTACGCGGCCTGACCAGAGCCCAGCCCGGCCCTGGAAGCAATGTTGATCGCACCGTTGAGGTCAGCGTCCATTGCGCCGCAGTGGCAGCAGATTACGGTGTTCTGCTGCGGGCGCTCACATCGGCGCCCGCACCGGTGGCAGCCGATGCTCGTGCCGGCCGGATTCACGAACACGACTCGCCGGCCAGCCTCTTCCGCTTTGCCGGTTAGCAGGCTCGCGAACTGTCCCCAGCCCGCATCGAGGTTTGACTTGTTGAGTCCGCTCTTCTAGGCGGCCTTGTTCGGAAGGAAGCCTCCCGGCCGTTCGGGATCGGGCTTGGGCGCTGACCGCTTCGTCATCCCGGCCGTATTGAGTTCCTCCAGTGCGATCACGTCACACTGGTTGACGAGTACCCGCGCGGTCTTGTGGTGGAAGTCGCGGCGACGGTTCCTGACCTTCCGCCACTCCTTCGCCAGCGCGCGGCACAGGCGCCTGCGGTTGCCCGAGCCGGGCTTGGCGCGAGCCTTGCGGCGCTCCAGGTCTGCGATCACCCCGGCCGACGCTGCGAGGAACCGGGGGTTGGCAACAACCTCGCCGTCCGAGGTGGTCAGGAACCGGGCCACGCCCACATCCACGCCGACATCACGGCCTGTCGCGGGCAGCGGCGGCGCCGGGTCTGCGTCGGCGACGACGATGACGTACCAGCGGCGGTGCTCGCGCCTGAGCTGAAGCACCTTCACCGTTCCCCTGACCGGCCGATGCTGCTTGACCTTGACCGAGCCGACCGCTTGAAATTGCCCGCGGGCCCAGCCGTCACCGTTCGCTGGCGTCCACTTCGCCCCGTCCCCGTTGACGAACATGACCTGGCTGAACCGGCTGTAGGGCTTAAACCGGGGGTAGCCGGGCTTCTGCGTCTTCTTGTTCTTCGCATCCTTTTCCGCAGACTTGCAATGCTCGTAGAACATGCCGAATATGCTGTCTAGCCTGCGAAGAGTCTGCTGCTGGGCGGTGAACGAATGCCTGCCTTGGCCATCCGGGTCGGTACGGCGAATGTCCTTAAGCTGTGCGGACTGCGTGCTGTAAGAGATACTGGTCCTTCGCATCCGCCACGCCTCGCGACGTTCCTCAAGGGCCGCGTTGTACAGGTCGCAGTGATCGCGCAGCAGCGTGGCCGCGCGGCCCTCCTGCGGTCGCGTCAGGTAGGCGCGGAACTTGTACGCCCGCCTCACCGGACTTTCTCTTCCCGTTGAATGACCTTCACGGCACGGTGCTCCTTCGGTCACTGCCGACGGTCAGCTCACTCGGGGCTGCTGGCCCGATCCCGGGCGGAGGATAACCGGGGAGCCCTGGCATGGCCGCAGGCACCTGCCTGGGGGCGGAGGCGGGCAGCGCGGCCGGGCTGCAATGGGTGTGCTGTCGTTTGTAGTCGGCGCGGCGGCGCACCTGCTCGATGCGGACGATGGCCGGGGCCGCTCGGCCCTGAATCACCACGGCCCGCCCGGCTGGCAGCATGCGCAGCATGGCTGCAGGCAGCAGCGGGATCTCCTCATGTCCGCGCCGCCGCCCGCGGTGGTCGCGTTCGGTGGTGCGCACGCGGACGGTTCCGCAGGCCCGCTCGGTTATGGCGCACAGCTCGTCCTCAGTTGTTGCACCGTAGATGATCTTGGTTTTGCAGCACTGCCAGATGACCGCGGCGCCGTCGACGCCCCAGCGCTGCTTGAGCTGCGCGTAAGACTGGGTGATCAGCACTAGGCGGATGCCGGACCCGGCCGCCCAGCTCGCCCACTCCGCGACCGGGACCGGCGCGATGTTGGCTACCTCGTCCAGCACCGCGGTCAGCGGCGGGTCCAGCCGACCCGCCCGGCTGGCCGTCCCGGTCAGCCGGGCGGCATGGGCCAACTCAGCGATGATCGCCGTGAACAGCGGCGGCACCGGAGAGGTGGAGCTGTCGGCGGCCACCAGGTACAGCGTGTCGGTGCTGATCACAAACGCGGCGAAGTCGAAACCCGGACCGCCGTCTGCAGTGGTGACCGCCTCGGCGCAGGCGGGAAGCAGCATGAACTTCAGCACCCGCACCAGCGTGGCGGCGATCGACTGCCGGGTGCGGTCCGAAAATGACAAGTACAGGGCTAGGTGGTCCCGCGCGGCCGGTGACGCGCTGACGTGGGCGTCTAGGATGCGCAGCGGCGTGTCGTCGTCCCCCGCCACCCAGGCGTGCACATGGCGCATATCGATGTTGGCCAGCGCAGCGGCGTGCAGCAACGCAGCCAGGGTCATGCTGGCCTGGTCGTTCCAGAACGCCTCCTCGGCCCGGCCCGTGCCGGTGACCGCCTCGACCATGTACCCGGCGCGGCGCACCGCCGTGGTGATATCGGCGCATCCGTGCACGATGTTCCACCGGATCGTGGACCCGAACCCGCCGGCCTGCTCCGGATCCCAGACGTGCACCCGGCCCCGCTGGGCACGCAGCCCAGCCGTGGCCCGGATCAGATCACCGCGGATCGACGGCGCCACCACCGCCCCAGACGCGTCGATCACCATCCCGGCGGCCGCCTGGGTCTTGCCCTCCTGCGGCGCCGCGATCATCAAGATCAGCGACTCCAGGTGCGCGTACACCCGCCACCGCCACAGCCAGCCCTGGCCCCAGCCCAGAAACGCCGCGTACTGCCGCCACGTCCCGAACCGGCGTGCCGCCTGCGACAGGGACGGCCGGGCGCGCCGCGCCACCTTCCGCGCCGCCGGTCGCCCGTGCGCGCGCCACAACTGCCACCGTCCCGCCCAGCCCGGTCCCGGGCGCATCCGCAGCCGCACCCGCAGCGCGAATGGCAGCCACGGGCGGCGCGGCCCGCGCGCCAGCCGCATGCACCCTGCCCGCAGCACGGCGGCTGCCGCCAGCAGTACCACCACGGCCATGACCCACCGGCTCAAGTGAGGCAGGTGGATGCCGGAGACGACTGCCGTCCGTGTCGAGCTAAAGAGAGTCACTGGGGGCCTCCTTCCTCTCCGGGCGGCTCATCCGGGGCGCTGATCGCGCGATCGTGCTGTTCCCACACCAGGCCGGACTGGACGCGGCCTATGCCGGGCTGCCAGCTGAGTTGATCGGGTCCGTCCGGCAGCCGCCGCCAGCCCAGCCGACGGCCCGACCGGCCCAGCGCGAACCCGCACCCGGCGACCGCCAGGAATCCGTAGACCAGGACCAGGATCGGGGCGCGGGCCTGGCCAGCCCGCCACAACACCGCCGTGACGGTTGCCAGTACGGCCAGCGCCACTACCGTGACCATCAGCACCGCGACCGCCTTCGCCCCCGCGCTCAGCAGCCCGGCGATCCAGCCATGCCGGGGTCGGCGGATAATTATCCTGACCGGCTCCTCGATAGCGCCCGATCGGCTGCGGCGCGCCTTTCCCGCGTGTCGTCCTATGACGTCCACAGCACAGCCCCTTCCTCCCCCGCCTGCCCGGGCGGCTGGGACGGCAGGTAGCACCAGGTGCAGCACCCGCCGGCCTCGGCGGCCGGGTCGCCCGGTCCCCAGACCGGGCACCGGACCGCCAGGATGATCCCCCACTCCGCGCCGACGGCCATCACGATCGGCAGCCCCCGGCCGCCGTCCGCCAGGCCACCTCCAGCGGCCGGGCGGGCCTGGGCACCCGGCCGCTCTCGGCGCCCAGGTCGTGCACGTGAACGGTCACCCCATCCCAGCCGCCGGCAATGGCCACGGTGACCGTGCCCCCCGGACATCCGGAGCGAGTGTGCCGCAGCGCGTTCGTGACTAGCTCGGACACTACGAGGCCCACCTCGGCGCCGGGTGCTCCCCATGCCCCGGCCACCGCCCGCGCCCAGCGGCGCGCCCCGGCCACATGCTTGGCCACCCCCGGGAAACACCATGCCGCCACGCTCAGGTGATCGCCGCTGCGAGGGCCGCGGCAGGCAATGTCACCATCGGCCGGCCCGGTCACCGCCGGTCACCGCCGGTCACCGCCTAGCCAGGCGCGCAGCGCCGCGTACTGCACCGCGATTACCTCATGCCGCTCCTTCTCGCCGCACACGCCGTTACCGACGCAGACCGCGCAGTCCCCGTACACGCCGTGCCACGCGCCCGCATCAGCCAGCGCCTGCCACACCGTGTCGGCGTCAGCCGCCGACAGAACCATCGTTCCCGGCTCCGGTGCCCGGCCAGCCCGCCTCCACAGGATCCGGGCCATCCCGCCGCGCATCAGGCCTCGACATCCGTCGCCAGGGCTGGCCGCGCCATTTCCGGGCTCCCCTGCGTGAGCAAGCACGGCGGGAGGTCGGTCACCGAACGGCGTGACATGCCGGACGGAGGCGGCCGCAGCCAGCTCCCGCAGGGCACGAGCCAACTGATCACTCCACAGAGTGTCGGGGCCGGGCGCATCTCCCGGGCACGATGCGCCGTAGGCGGCAAGCACATGCTCGGCCAGCGCCAGAGCATCATCGACAGACATCACGACGACATCACCCCTTGTTCTTGTTTGGCTTCAGGTCCAGGGGCTGTGATCACCTACACGTGGAGAAGCCCGCCGCAGTCTTCTGGTGTTGACGGCGACTACAAGGGCTTGCCTCTACCGCCACCTATTAAGCAACCATAGACCTACCATAGACGAACTGTCAAGCATCCATATCCACTCCATGAGACTGAAGCGCCATTACGATGCGGTGTGCGCTGTGATGGATGATCAACGCTGGCGCTACCGTTGTGGCGTAAAGACCAGCCATGGACCTGCCAGACGAGGCTAGGGAGGGAGGCTAATGCCGAGGCCGCCTGTAAAGGCTCAAGCCGTTGCGGCTGACCTTGCGCCGAAGATCTTCGACGGGACGTATCCGGCCGAATCCTGGCTGCCCTCGGAGCGTGAGCTTGCGGAAGAGTACGAGGCAGACCGCTCGACGATCCGCAGGGCGCTCAGGATGCTGGAAGCACAAGGGCTGATCACCGTTCACAAGAACACCGGCGCCCAGGTCCGGTCGAAGTCGTCGCCGGTCGTGCGCCGTCACGCGGGCGACGTAACCCGCCAGGTCGGATCATGGCGTGGTTTCCACCTGTCGGCGATGGAAACCGGGCGACAACCGTACACGCGGACCCGCGTTGAAGATGAACCAGCCGGCGCTGAAGTCGCCCGCTGGCTGGGCGTGCCCACGGGGACAATCGTCCTCAAGCGCGCCCGGATCCAGGGCACTATCGACGGGCCGCCAATCCAGACCTCGACTAGCTGGATAACCCCTCAGATCGTGGCCAGGATCCCGATCCTGCGCCAGCAAGACACTGGGCCTGGTGGCATGTACTCACGATTGGAAGACGCGGGGCTCTCGATCACCTTCGAGGACATGGTGGCCTGCAGGCTGCCGGACAAGCGTGAGCAGGAAGTGCTTGAGATCGGACTTAACCAGCCGGTCCTTGTCGTGTGGCGACGATGTTACGACCAGGCCGGGCAGATCCTGGAGGTTAACCATCGGGTGATTGCGGCAGACAGGCAGCAGCTCATTTATCGCTATAACTAAGGAGCGGCATGGGGCCCGACATCCGCAAGACGTCGTCGCGAGTTGTCTACCAGAACCCGTGGATGACCTTGCGCGAAGACGAAGTCGAACGCGCTGACGGCAGTAAAGGCATCTTCGCAGTGATCGAGAAGCCCGACTTCGCATTGATCATCCCGGCCGAGGAGGACGGGTTTTACCTGGTCCAGGAGTATCGTTACCCGCTTGGGCGGCGTGTCTGGTCATTTCCCCAGGGCACGCTCCCGAACCGGCAGGCTAGCGAGCCGACGGAGCTGGCCCGGGTCGAGTTGCTCGAGGAGACCGGCATCCGCGCCGACCACATGACTCATCTCGGATTCATGTACACATCACAGGGATCGAGCAGCCAGGGCTTCAACGCTTTCGTCGCCACCGGTCTGACACATGGCCAGCCCCAGCGTGAGCGCGAAGAGCAAGACATGATCCATGCCTGGTTCTCTCGCGACGACTTCCTGGGGCTCGTCACAAGAGGTGAGATGCCGGATGACGCGTCCTTGGCGGCTTACGCGCTGCTCACTGTCTGGGAAGACAAGAACTCGCCAGGATGCTCGTCTGGAAGTCGCTGAGAGGGCGCCGAAGCGTAAGCGGTCGATTTCCCACTCGTTGTCACGGACGCGTTCCCGCGGTTCCTTGCGTAGCCTGTCTGGCGACCGGATGGCCCGATCCTGGTCTCGGTCTGCATCAGTCTGCCCGGCCCGACCGCTGGCCTCTCGGTCAGGCAACTGCTCACGTGCCTGACCGTGCTTCTCGCGCCCGTTCCGGGCAGCGGTGCTGTCGCCGATGTCCCGGCTGCTGCCCTGCAAGCGGCTGACGGCTCTGGCGTCCCGAGGCCACGCCGCGAATCGTTCCCGCAGCGCGGCGACAGCCTGACCGGTGAGCCAAAACGGGGTAAATTTCTCATCCGGCATCCGGTCCAGTCGTTGGGCCGCAGCCGCGTAATCACTGTCCATCAGGCCAGGGTCCAAGCGGCGGGCGAAGCCGATCAGCTTGGCCGGGTTCCACCGGCCTAGCAGGGCCGCCGTGTCAACATAGTCGCGAGGCTCAACCCGACCCGCAAGCGCACACACCTTGTTACCCGCCGCGTCCTCTAGGTGCAGGACCGGGCCTACGTCCATGAGCACGGGTTCGCGGCTGCGGTCGAAATAAACCATCTCCAGATCCGTACGCCTGCCGTTGGGCGCAGTGACGTGCCAGTCGGCCGCGGCCTCTTCCCAGTCGGGGAAAAGGTCGGCAAGCCCGCTGGCCAAGTCACGCCGCTGCATGGCGAAGCCTTCCCGGCGCAGTGCTTCCTCCACCGGGTCTTTCGCGGCCAGCACGCCCGTCTCCCGGTCGGTGACCAGGTCTACGTCCCGTGTGAGCCTGTCGACAACTCCGTGGGCGATCAGGGCGTTGCCGCCGCCGAGCGCGAATCCGAACCGGGCGGCGGCACGCAGCGCGATCGAGGCGATGCGACCGTGCAGCGCGTCGAGAGGCATCAGGCCACCTCCGCCTTTCCTGCGACAGCGGCCAACTCAGGATGAATTTCTTCCCACGCCTCCCGCACTCCTTTGGGCACGCACATGCGCAGGCCTGGCCAGGTTTCGACGAGTCTGGGTCCATTGATCCAGGTGGTGAGATCGTCGGGGCGGATGGCTTCGGCGAGCACGATCCGGTACATCTCCTCGTGCATCACTGGGTCATCAAGATCGAACACGCGGCCGGCCGGACTCCAGTACAGGCCCAGGGGCAGGATGACCTTCCCGGTGGTCGGACCACGCAGGTCGGCCAAGTCGCTGATGACGACCGCCCGGCGTCCTGGCCGCGCCTGGTATTGCGTGAGTACCGCGACAGGGGCAACTTCAGTGCCGAGCCCGCGTTCAAGTAGGCACAGCATCTCGCTATGTATGCTGCGCCGCTCTTGCTCGGCGGCGGCCTTGATCCTGGCGTGAAGTTCCTCTGGAAGCCGCAGCGAGAAATTTATCATGGAACCATAATAGACGCAGAATGGATGTACGCCATTCAGACACGACGGAAGTACTGATGCCGTGTCCGCTTCAGGGTGGCGACAGGCGAGCGCGTTGGCCTGCGCTTCGCCAAGTAGACGTAGACGCTCGGGCCATAGCCGTTCAGCTCTACCTGGCGGATTCCCAGCGCCGCCGACCTGATCAGGGCCACGGCCGGGTAGCGAGCCGGTGCTGCAGGTAGACCGCGCCTGCTTGCCTCGAGACTCCTCGCCGATGGGCGTCGGCGAGAAAGCTCACCAGCGACCACGGCAGGCGGCCGCGCAGCGCCAGCTATCTCCTGGCTATCAGCCATCCCGGCCACGCCGATCCGAACCCGCTGACCACGAGCGCATCTGCCCGGGCGTGGTGCTCGTGCAGCAGCTGGCTGCGGACCCTCCCGTATCGCCTGCGTCGGCGGACGGTGACGAAATGTCAGTCCAGGTGGTTACTGTGCCGGGCATGGAAGACCTCGCGAAACTCGCCGCTTCGATCACGGAGTTCGCGGCACGGGAGCTTTTAATGATCGTGCTTGTGGGCCCGCAGAACGGCTGTGGGCCGGAGCGATGCCGCGATGACGGTGGAGGTGCCGGGGCCAGCCGATGGATAGCTGGCCCCTGGGCTCCATTGCGGCTCAACGACGCCAGCGAGGACGAGCTTGCCGCGCAGGGCGCTCCCGCCAAACCGGTGGGCTTCATCGTGCAACACGCCCGGCACCACGAACTGGCTGCGCCCGGCCGCGCTCCCGCCGATAACCGGCGGGCTCCATTGCGGAACCCTGTCCGCGAACCGTTACCGCACGGTGGCGACATCATGCCAGGTAAGTCGCTAGAGGAAGCACCAATGCCGGACTTCTAGCCAGTTCGAAGGCACCGCCGCTCAGCGTCGTCCGGTCGCTCCTGCCAAAGCCGGCCAGGGTAAAAGATCATGATTTCCTCGTCTAATCTCGACTAGTGTCGAAGCGTTGCGATTGGCAATATTGCCAATCGAGTACGGTACGAGAGTGTCGATAAGCGACGAATCGGACCCAAGAGCCTACGTGCGACTGGCCGCACGGCTGCGCCGGGAGATAGCCGAGGGGAAACTCACCCCCGGCATGCCGACGCCGTCCATCACCACGCTGAGCCAGGAATACGGACATGCCCGGCAGACGTGCGCCAAGGCGCTGCGCACCCTGGAGGACGAGGGCCTGCTGACTCGCGTCCCCGGCTTGGGCTACTACGTCACCAGAACCGCCGAGCCCGGATCCTCCGCCCAGCACGGCACCTGAACCTCTGGCCGTTGAAGGTCCCTTAGGCCGGATCGCGGAGCAGGGTGGCGACGCACTCGACGTGATGGGTCATCGGGAACGCGTCGAACGCGCGCAGGCCGTTGAGCACCCAGCCGTGCGCCATGAGCAGGCCGATGTCGCGGGCCAGCGTGGCCGGGTCGCAGGATACGTAGGCGAACCGGGCCGCGCCGTGTCCGGTCGCTCCGAGGTACTCGATGACCTCGCGGGCCAGCCCTGACCGCGGCGGGTCGGCGACCACCAGCCTGGCGGGCGGCAGCGCGGCGGCCTCGGCGCCGGACTGGACCGGTGCTCCGCCGCGGCGGAGCACCGCTGCGACGTCGCCCTTGTGCACCCGCGCCCAGGGCCACGGCCGCAGGTTGTGCCGGGCGTCCCGGACCGCGGCGGCGTCCGCCTCGACGCCGGCCACCGTCCCGCCCGGCCCGACCGCCGGGGCCAGGACCCCCGCGAACAGTCCGGCGCCGCAGTACAGGTCGAGTGCGACGTCTTCGGGCTGCGGCTCGAGTGCGGTCGTGACGGCGTCGGTCAGGGCGTCGGCGGCGCCGGGGTGGACTTGCCAGAAGGTGCCCGCGCTGACCCGCCAGTCTCGTCCGGCGGCGTGATGACTCAGGTAGCCGCGGCCGCGCACGGGAGTCAGCCGGCGGTTCAACGGTCCGGCCCGGCGCAGTACCGTATCGGCGCCCGGGATGTCCGGCGGGACGGTTCCTTCCGGGCCGGAGCCTGCGGGGCTGACGATGACGGCGCGCTCGCCCGAGCCGGTGGCGGCGAGGGCCTCTACCGATGATGTGCCGGGCCAGCGCCGGGCCGTCAGGCCGAGGTCGGTGATGCCGGGCTGCGCGATCAGGCATTCGCCGATGTCGATCACCTCGTGGGAGCGATGGGCGTGCAGCCCGGCCACCCCGTCCGGGCGTACCGCGAACTGCACGCGTGTCCGCCAGCCCAGGCCCGCGCCGGGTTCCTCGTCGCCGGGCAGGGGTTCGACGGTGATCTCGCGGTCGAGGCCCGCCAGCCGCCTGAGCTGCTGGCGGAGCACGGCGCCCTTGAGGGCCCGCTGGGCGGGCAGGGCCGCGTGCTGCCAGTCGCAGCCCCCGCAGCCGCCCGGGCGGGCGTGCGGGCACGGCGCCTCGACCCGGTCGGGTGACGCCGCCAGGATCTCTATCGCTTCCGCCCGGGCCAGCCGCGACGTGACGTCGGTGACCTTGGCGCGGACCGTCTCGCCCGGCAGCGCATGCCGGACGAACACGACCGGCCCGTCGTCCGGGCGGGCCACGCACCAGCCGCCGTGCGCCACGTCCACGGTCGTCACCTCGATCAGCTGACCTTCCTGATAGGTCGCCGGAATGTGGCTGGTGCGGGTGATCCGCGAGGTCAACGCGGCTCCTTCCTTCAGTGTGGAGAAAATCCCGGCCTTCCAGGCGGGGAGAAGGCTAAGTGAGGGCATACCTTTGTGGTGCTGGTGTGGTGGCGAGGCGCCCCTCTGCTCAGGGACCTACTCATCGTTGGAGGACGGTCGTGCACATCGTAATCATGGGCTGCGGTCGAGTCGGGTCGACTCTCGCCCACATACTCGAGGACCGGGACAATACGGTCGCGGTAATCGACAGGGACCCGGAGGCGTTCCGCAGGCTCCGCTCCTCGTTCAAGGGCGACCGCATCACCGGGATCGGCTTCGACCGGGCCGTGCTGACGCAGGCGGGCATCGAGCGCGCCGATGCCTTCGTCGCGGTCAGCAGCGGCGACAACTCCAACATTATCTCCGCCCGGGTGGCTCGCGAGACGTTCAGCGTTGAGCGGGTGGTGGCCAGGATCTACGACCCTCGCCGGGCCGAGGTCTACGAGCGCCTCGGCATCCCCACCGTGGCTACGGTGCGCTGGACCGCCGACCAGATGCTGCGCAAGATCGTCCCGGAAGGCGGCGAGCCGCTCTGGCGCGACCCTACCGGCAAGATCGTGCTGGCTGAGATGGGGTTCACGCCGGCCTGGATCGGCGAGCAGGTGAAGTCGCTGGAGGCCAGCACGACGAGCCGGATCGCCTTCGTAGACCGGCTGGGTCAGGCGTTCGTGCCCGAACCGGGCACGGTCCTGCAGGAAGGCGACGTGCTGCACGTGGTGGCCCGGGAGAGCGACCTGGACCGGATCGCGGCGGCCTTCGCCACGCGGGGAGGCGGGTACTGATGCGGATCGCGATCGCGGGAGCCGGGGCGGTGGGCCGTTCCATCGCCGGCGAACTGCTGGAGAACGGGCACGAAGTGCTGCTCATCGATAACTCACCTAAGTCCATCAAGGTGGACAGCGTGCCGCGGGCCGAGTGGCTGCTCGCCGACGCCTGCGAGATCAGCTCACTGGATGACGCGGCGCTGCAGCGCTGCCAGGTGGTGATCGCGGCGACCGGCGACGACAAGGTGAACCTGGTCGTGTCGCTGCTGGCCAAGACCGAGTACGGGGTGCCGCGCGTCGTGGCGCGGGTGAATCACCCGGGCAACGAGTGGCTGTACAACGAGTCCTGGGGCGTCGACGTCGCCGTCTCCACGCCGCGGCTGCTTTCCGCCCTGGTCGAGGAGGCGGTCAGCGTCGGCGATCTGGTGCGGCTGATGACGTTCGGGCAGAGCGAGGCGAGCCTGGTCGAGCTGACGATGCCGGACGACGCGCCGCTGGTCGGCCAGCGCGTCGGCGGCATCGACTGGCCCACGGACACCTCGCTGGTCGCCATCTTGCGTGAGGGCCGGGTCCTGGTGCCGCAGGCGGATGACCCGCTGCAGGCCGGCGACGAGCTGTTCTTCGTGACCAGCGAGGACGTCGAAGACGAGCTCGGCCGGCTGCTTTCCAGCGACTAGCCGGGCGGGGCTAGCGGGTCTCGGTGAACTCCGGACCGCGCTCGAAGGGGTTCAGGTCCCCGCCGAACCGGTTCTCCTCGTCCGCGGCGGCCTGCTCCTCGAGTGCCTGGCGCGCTTCGGGCGGCAGTCTCAGCTCGAGTATCTCCCGCGGCGGCACCGGGTGCTCACCGCGGACCACCACGACATCCCTGAACACCTCTTCGAGCAGGTCGGCCTGGTCGCCACCGTCCGCGGCCGGCCCGCTGAACAGCCCGCGCACGAACCAGCGGGGCCCGTCGACGCCGATGAACCTGACCAGCCGCATCCCGCCCGGCTCCGCAGCCCCCTGGTCCGGCTCGGCCGGTGCCGGTACCTGGGCCATCAGCTCGATCCCGAACGATCCCTCGGTCTCCTGGCTCCGCCCGCCCGCCGTGTTCACCTCGGCGGCGATCTCGGCCCGGACGTCGTCCCACAGCGCGCCGCGGCGGGCCGCCGCGAACGCCTGGATCTGGACCTCGCTCTCCCGGTACCTGATCGTCACCCAGGCACCGTGCTGCTCGGCCATGACCAGCTGGATCTCATGCTCGGGCCCGATCGGCACCTGCAGGCTGCCGAGGTCTACCCGGTCGAGGGCGGGGAAGGGCTCCTCCGCGTCCCACGGGCCGCCTTCCGCACGCGCGACTCCCGCGGGCTGCTCCGGCTCGTCGTAATCGAACTCGTCGCGGTCCGCGTCTGCTGAACGACGCCGACGAAACACCTCACACACTCCTATCGTTCTGAACTTCGACGATGACGCCGGGTGCCGTCCCGTTGTGCCCACCAGTAGAACCGAAACCGCCGTCGCCGCGGCTCGACTCGGGAAGCACCGTCACTTCATGGAACAACGCTCGCTCGACGCGCTGGATTACCAGCTGCGCGATCCTGTCGCCGCGGCTGAAGCTGACCGGGCGGTCCCGGTCCGTGTTCAGCAGGGTCACCTTGATCTCCCCCCGGTATCCCGCGTCGACGGTCCCCGGCGCGTTCACCAGCGTCACCCCGTGCTTGGCCGCCAGGCCGGAGCGGGGATGCACGAACGCCGCGTACCCGTCGGGCAGGGCGATCGCGATCCCGGTCCGCACCAGAGCCCGTTCGCCCGGCCCGAGCTCGATGTCCTCGGCCGTCGTCAGGTCCGCACCCGCGTCTCCCGGATGGGCGTACGACGGCAGCGGAACGGCGGGGTCAAGGCGCTGGATCAGCACGTCAGGCTGGGACTGCGGCAACGGAGAACTCCCTACTGGTGGGACGCACGGTGAGGATAGCGCGACATCCGGGCACTGTCGCATCTTACGGGCCGCCGGGAGCTGGATCTCGCCGTCGCAGCTCGGGCACGGCCCGGGTGATCACGGCGACGATCGGCACCGCCACCACGGCGCCGGCGATGCCGGCCAGCACGCTGCCGACCGCGAGCGACAAGATGATCGCCAGCGGGTGCAGCCGGATCACCCGCCCGACGACCTGCGGCTGGAGCAGGTGCCCCTCCAGCTGATCCTCGATGATCAGCACGCCGAGCAGGATCACCGCGGCGACCCAGCCCTTGGCGGCCAGCGTGACCAGGATGGCCAGCGTCCCGGCTACCAGCAGCCCGACCAGCGGCACGAAGGCGGCCAGGAACACCAGCACGGCCAGCGGGATGACCAGCGGGGCGCCCATGATGTAGAGGGTCGCCCCGATCACCACCGCGTGGATGGCGGCCACCGCCACGGTGCCGCGCATGTAGTACACCACGGCCAGCCAGGCGGCGTGCCCGGCCCGGTTCACGCGTTCCGCGGTGTCGGTCCGCAGCGCGCCGATCAGCCAGGTCCAGATTCGTTCCCCGTCCTTGATCAGGAAGAACATGACGAACAGCATCAGCACCAGGCCGCCGAAGAACTCGGCGGCGATCTTGCCGCCGGTGACCACGGTGCCCTCGACGAGCGCCTTGTGCTTGCTGAGGTAGCCGGGAATGTTGTTGAGGGCGTTCTGGACGCTGCTGCTCTTGATGTGGAAGGGCGGGCCGGAGAGCCACGCTTCCACCTGCATGGTGGTGTGCCTGGTCTCGTCGACCAGGGTGGGGTATTCGGCGCTGACCCGGTTGGTGACGAGCAGGACGATGCCGCCGAGCACCAGGGCCGCGATCAGCAGCGTGCACCAGGTCGCGGCCAGGCTGGGCAGCCCGGTGCGGCGCAACCGGGCCGTCAGCGGCTGCAGCAGGGCGGTGAGCAGCAGCGCCGCGGTGCACGGCACGACCACGATGTACAGCACGCCGATCACGCGGGCGATGAGGTAGATGGCGGCGGCGAGCAGCAGCAGCCGCCACGACCAGACCGCCCCGGTCTGCAGCCAGCCCGGCACGCGGTTGTGCTCGGCGATGTTCTCGCGGCGGTCCGGGATCGCCGCCTTGGCCTGCTCCGGCTGCCCCACGGGGACCGCCTCGGCCCCGTTCGGCCCGCCGCCGGGATCCGAACCGGCCTTCCAGGCCGTCACCAGCCGGGCCAGCGCGTCCCGGCCGGCCTGCCGTCCCCGCCATGACTCCATCAGGTCAACTACCCTCGGGTGCATGCATGATTACCGCGAACGGCTCCGCGTACCGCTCGCCTGGTGGCTGCTCGCCGTGCCAAGTGTCCTCATCCTCGGCGCCACACTCTATGCCGGCCTGGCCGAGCCCTGGCCGATCATCATCATGGTCGGGCTCCTTGCGGGCTGTGCTGCCTTCCTGATCGCCTTGGGCCTGGCTGCGATCGAGGTCCGCGACGGAGCCGTGCGGGCGGGAAATGCCGCGCTGCCCCTGACGGCCGTCAGCGAGGTCGTCACCCTCGACGAAAAGCAGACCACGCGCTTGCGCGGCCCGGGAGCAGACCCGGCGGCCCACCTGTATTCGCGACCCTACCTGAAGGAATCGGTCTACCTGGCCGTGGCGCCTTCGGGGCCGGCGGCCCCTTACTGGCTGATCGGGACGAGGCATCCGGCGGAGCTGGCCGCCGTCATCGAAAGGTGCCGGGTGCAGGCTGGCCGCGAGCCAGTGGCATGATGGCGCCGACGAGGGTAACGGGTGAGGCTAAGGAGGCAGTGATGGCGGATGGCAAGAAAAAAGAGGAGTTCGGTACCAGGGTCTTTAACGCGGTGACGATGATGGCGGCCAGCTTTGTCGCACGCAAGGCCATCACGTTGGTCTGGACCAAGGTCACCGGCAAGAAGCCGCCTGTGAACCCTGAGGACCCGGGCGTGGCCCTGGTCGAGGCGCTCACCTGGTCCGTGCTGACCGGCGTAACCGTCGCGGCGTTCAGGCTGCTCGCGATCCGGGCTGTCGCGCGCAGGGCGCTAGGCGACGCGGACCGCGAGTCAGCGAACGCCGCGGACGGTTAGGCCGCGCATTCCCGGCAGACAAGCTGACCATTGCGGTCTTCTGCAAGCTGGCTCCTGTGGTGCACAAGGAAGCACCGGGAACACGTGAACTCGTCCGCCTGCCGCGGAATCACCCGGAACGAGAGCTCCTCGTTCGACAAGTCTGCCCCCGGCAGTTCCAGGGACTCGGCAACATCGTCGGGGTCAAGATCGATGGTGCTCGATGACTTGTCCATCCGGCGCGCCTGAAGTTCCTGAAGGCTGTCCTCGGTCAGGTCGTCGTCGGTCTTCCGCGGGCTGTCGTAGTCGGTAGCCATCTGAGTACTCCATCCCCCTTCATCCGTAGTGCGCATTCGCTGCGCGGTTGTAACGCTTTCAAGGCCGTAGTTGTGCCCGATTCCGGCGGGGA
>WNGL01002216.1_pt1 | contig 23730 bp, 19 predicted proteins | sample 5400591 | NCBI WGS metagenome assembly WNGL01 (sample SAMN13153377, study PRJNA577476) | soil metagenome | isolation source: 80 cm soil or saprolite under Garry oak tree replicate 1 | place: USA:California | collected 2016-06-15 | reverse complement strand
TGGACGATGGAGCCGGAGCTGCGCGAGTACCTCGTCGACATCTACGGCGACGCGCTGCCCTTCAATACGCGCTTGGGCAACGGCGACCCGATCGGCGCGGATGTCGTACAGGTGATCGATGAGGCGTATGAGCGAAACACCGCACGAGAGCCGTGGCAAAGCGGGGACCTGATGCTGGTGGACAACGTCCGCACCGCGCACGCGAGGGAGAGCTTCGAGGGACCGCGCGAAGTGCTCGTCGCGATGGCCGACGCCATGCACGTGGCCGACTGCTCGCCGACGATCAAGGTGTAACGGCGGCTGACGATGACGGAGTTGTTTTTTAGAACCCAAGAATAACGGCTTGGCGCGCCATTGCGATGAAGGGATCCGGATAGACGCCGATCAATAGCGTGAAGAGGGTCGCTATTGCAAGAGTCATCGTCAGGCCGGGGGCGTAGACGAGGCCGGTTTTCTCCGTGGCCTCCCGCATAAACATCGAGACCACAATCCGGAAATAGAAATAGATGGAGATTGCCGCATTAAGAACCGCGATGACTGCAAGTGTGTTATGACCCGTTTGAATCGCCGCAGCAAACAAATAGTACTTCCCTATAAAGCCTGCGGTTGGTGGAATACCTGCAAGTGACAGCAAAAAGATCAACATCAGAACCGCCCCGGATGGGTGTCTGAAGAACAGGCCCGCCATGTCGTCGATCTGCTCACCAATGACGTCCTTTCGCCGCAACGCGACGATTACAGCCCAGGCGCCCAGGTTCGTGAACGTATAGATGAAGAGATACAGCGGCACGGCTGTAAGGCCGGTTTCATTGCCGGCAATGAAACCGATCAGAATATAGCCGGCATGAGATATGGACGAGTAGGCCAGCATGCGCTTCACGTTGGATTGCGTGATCGCGGCAATATTGCCGATCGTCATCGTCATCACGGAAACCGCCGCCATGATGGGCAGCCATTGCGGCCGCAAAGGGTAGATCGCGACCATAAAGATGCGTACCATCATCGCGAACGACGCCGCTTTTACGGCCACCGACATAAAGGCGGTGATCGACGTCGGCGCGCCTTCGTACGCATCCGGAGTCCACTGGTGGAAAGGCACCGCCGCAACCTTGAAGAACATACCGGCGGAAAGCGTGATCATCGCCATCATTGAGATTGGGTCCGTGAGCGGACGGCGCGACAACGCTTCCGCGATATCCACGAATCGCGTCGAACCCGACAACCCGTACAGGAGCGACATTCCATAAAGCAAAATGCCGGAAGAGAACGCGCCCAGCAGGAAATACTTCATCGATGCTTCATTCGAGCGCTGGTTACTGCGAAGAAAGCCGACCAGAATGTAGGTGGCGATCGCCATCGTCTCGAGTCCGATATACAACGTCACCAGATCCACGGCGCCGGCCATAAACATCATTCCCACGGTCGCGAATAAAATCAGCGCGTAGTACTCCCCATGGTTCTCACGTTCGATATCCAGATATTTCAGCGAGATTGCAATCGACAGAGCCGCGGCAATCAAAAATATGGACTTGAAAAAGATCGAGAAGGGATCCAGGGCAAGGACGCCGCCGTAGGCGGAGAAATCGGTGTTTCGGAGCCGGAACAAAAACAAGCCGGAAATCGCAATTCCTCCCAGCGCAATGAGTCCCAGCTTCCGCTTGTCTGGAATCAGCAGATCAAAAATGAGCAGGAACATCCCAAAAGCGACCAGCTCGAGCTCGGGAGTGATCGCTCCGATGTCCTGTATCTGGAAAAATTGCGACATTAACGCGGCTCCCTGATCTCAGCGTTCAACCGTTGCGCGCCTTGGAAGTAATCCGGCCGGACTTTGAGAACGAGGTTGTTGACCGGCTTGTCCAGGACACGGAAGAATGGCGCAGGATATAAGCCGATCCAGAATGCCACGATGATCAGCGGCACGAGTGTCGCCAGCTCCCGCAGGTTCATGTCGATAAGCTTTTCGTTGGCGGGATTTTCGATCTTACCGAGCATCGTGCGCTGGTAGAGCCACAGCATGTAGGCGGCGCCGAGAACGATGCCCGCGCCGGCGGCGACGGCCCACCACAAATTCTGCTGCAAAGCGCCCATGATGATCGTGAATTCGCCGATGAAACCATTCAGCACCGGTAAACCGATCGAGGACAGAGTCATGATCAGAAAAACGACGGCATACATCGGCATGACATTGGAAAGTCCGCCGAACTGCGCAATTTCGCGCGTATGCCTTCGTTCATAGATGATGCCGACGATCAGGAACAGCGCGCCCGTCGAGATTCCGTGATTGATCTGCTGGATGATGCTTCCGTTCAGGCCATTCGGATTCAGTGCAAACATGCCGAGCGTAACGAAGCCCATGTGGCTCACCGAAGAGTAGGCAACGAGCTTCTTCATGTCCGGCTGCATCATCGCGACCAACGCCCCATAGATGATGGCGATAATCGATAAGCCGATCATGAATGGAACGAAGTATTTCGTGCCGTCCGGAAGAATAGGCAGACTGAATCGCAAAAACCCGTAAGTCCCCATCTTCAAGAGCACGGCAGCAAGAATGACAGAACCCGCGGTCGGCGCTTCCACGTGAGCGTCCGGAAGCCACGTGTGGAACGGGAACATCGGAACCTTGATCGCAAAGCCGACGAAGAATGCCAGAAAAATCCAATATTGATAGGCGAACGGCAGGTACGATGCGACGGCCTGAAACGCCAGAACGTCGAAAGTCGAGCCGGTTCCAAACCGGCCGGCTACTTCCGGATGCTGCGCGGCGAGGTTCGGATAGATGAAATACAAGGCAAGGATGCCCAGCAGCAGAAGAACCGATCCGAACAATGTGTACAGGAAAAACTTGATGGCGGCGTAAAGTTTCCTGGGACCACCCCAGACGCCGATGATGAAATACATTGGTACGAGCATCACTTCCCAGAACACATAAAACAGGAAGAAGTCGAGCGAGACGAAGACGCCCAACATTCCGGCCTGCAGCATCAGCATGAAGACGTAATACTCTTTAACGCGATCATGGATCGCTTCCCACGACGACAACACGGCTAGCGGTCCAAGCAGGGTCGTCAGCATGACGAGCAGCAGCGAAATGCCATCGATGCCCACGTGGTAATTGGCGCCGATCGTCTGAATCCAGGGGATGTTCTGGACGAACTGCATCTGATCGGCAGTGTCGCGATCGAACCAGACCCATAGTGGAATGGAGATCACGAATCCAACGATCATGACGAAATTCGCCCACCACCGGATCAGCGTCTTATTCTCTTTGTTGAAGAGCATCAGCACGATCATTCCGGCCAAAGGCCAGAAGGCCACGATGGTCAGAATATGCTCGCGAAAATAGTCCATTAGGAGGTCCCCCACAAAACATAGCCAATGAAAATCAGAAGGCCCAGGATCATGACGAGCGCGTAATTTTGAACGTATCCGGTTTGGATCAGCCGAAGAGGCCAGCTCATGGTCCGGATAAAGCCTCCGATGAACTTCACAATGCCGTCCACGACCCAGCGGTCCCACCATCCCGAACCGAGTGCGCCTTCAACGGTCGTCCACGCCGAACCGTTCACGGCGCCGTCAACAACTGCCGCATCGAACTTCCACAATCCCGTGCCGGCATCCTTTGCTCGGTTGACAAAGAGGAGGTCGTAACCCTCATCGACGTAATACTTGTTCAAAAAAACGGGATATAGCGACCCGTATTGCCGGATCTCACGCTGCTGTTCCCAGCTTCGCTTGCAGTATTTTGAATACGCCAATCCGAATCCAATCAGAGCGATCGCGACGGATGCCGCAGCCATGCCCGCCTCGGCGAGATGGCTGTATTCCGCTTCGGGCCCGTGCGGAATCGGCAATGGCTCAAAAACCGGATCGAGGAATTTCTCAAATGCGTTGTTGCCGCCAAGCCACGCCGGAAATCCGACGTAACCGGCGACGACCGATCCGATGGCCAGAATGATCAGCGGGACAGTCATCGAACGTGGTGATTCATGGATGTGGTGCTCGGTGTGATGATCCACTCGCGATTGGCCGAAAAATGTCATGAAGATCAATCGGAACATATAAAAAGCTGTCATCCCCGCCACCGCCGCGCCAAGCAGCCACAACAGGACATGTCCCTGGTTGCTGGAAAAGGCTTTCCACAAAATTTCGTCTTTCGAGAAGAAACCCGCCAGAAAAGGCGTACCTGCGATGGCGAGAGTTCCCACGAACATCGTCCAGAACGTCACGGGAATTTTGTTCTTCAGCGCGCCCATCTTCCGCATGTCCTGCTCATGATGCAAGGCGTGAATCACGCTGCCGGAGCCCAGGAACAACAGCGCCTTGAAGAAGGCATGCGTCATGAGGTGGAAGATGCCCGCTGCAAACGCGCCGACGCCGAGCGCGAGAAACATGTAACCAAGCTGGCTCACGGTCGAGTAAGCGAGGACGCGCTTGATATCGTTCTGCACGAGTCCGATCGATGCCGCGAAGAACGCCGTGACGGCCCCAATAACGGCGACAACCGTCATCGCCTGCGGCGCCATTTGATAAATGAAGTTGCTGCGAGCAACCATATAGACGCCCGCGGTTACCATCGTTGCGGCGTGGATCAATGCGCTAACCGGCGTCGGGCCTTCCATAGCATCGGGGAGCCATACATAGAGAGGAATCTGCGCAGACTTCCCTGCCGCTCCCACAAACAATGCGAGCGCGATGCCAATGAACAGCGGGTCGCCCACATGGAAGGCGCCGGCCATGACGCCTTCGCGAACCTTTTCGCCGACCTGGATGAAATCGATTGTGCCGAAGGTCACAAAGATCATCATGATCCCGATGGAGAATCCCCAGTCACCCACCCGGTTCACCACAAACGCCTTCTTCGCCGCGTCGCCCGCGCTCTTCTTGTGAAAGTAGTAGCCGATGAGCAGATACGAACACAGGCCCACGCCCTCCCATCCGACAAACATCATCACGTAGTTGTTGCCCAGAACCAGCGTGAGCATGGAGAACATGAACAGGTTCAGATACGCGAAGAAACGATAGTAACCATCCTCCTCGTGCATGTAGCCGGTGGAGTAAATGTGAATCAGCAATCCGATTCCCGTAACAACGAGGATCATGACGGAGGAAAGCGGATCGAGCAGAAATCCCCAATCCACCCTGAAATTCGCCAGAGGTCCTTCCGACGTGTGGGCAGGCCCGGCATTAATCCATTCGTACAGCCTCACCGTGTGCGAACGATGCGCCGAATCGAGCTGAAGCAGTTGATAAACGGCGCCGGCCGAGAAGATGAACGAAATAAAGACAAGTCCGCAGGCAATGACACCGACCATCGTCTTTGGCATGCGCTTTCCGAACAGACCGTTGATCACGAACCCAGCCGCCGGGAAGAGTGGAATCAGCCAAATCAGATCCAGAAAGTTCATTCGCTCACCACTTCATCAGATCGATCTCGTTGATGTTCATCGTCTCTTTGTTCTTGAACATCGCGATTACGATCCCTAGACCAACCGCGGCTTCCGCCGCAGCCACGGTAATCACGAAAATCGCGAAGACCTGACCGGTCACCTGCTGCAAACGCGCTGAAAACGCGATCAGGTTGATATTCACCGCGTTCATCATCAACTCGATCGACATCAGGATGATCATGATGTTCCGGCGAGTCAGAACGCCGATAACGCCGATCGTAAACAGCGCCGCTCCTAGCAATAAATAATGAAATGTAGTTACCATGAGCCGTTATTCTTCCGCCGGCGTCCGTTTCTTGGCCAAGACGACGGCACCGACAATTGCCACCAACAACAGAATCGACGCGATTTCGAATGGCAGCAGATATGACGTGTAAAGCGCCGTACCCACCTGCTCGGAGTTTCCGGCCGCCGCAGCGGCAGCCGGCGGCGCCACGATGGGCGGCAGAATCAAGGAATCCCTTCCCCGATACAGACCATACGCGATCTCCACGATGAGAATGGCCGAAGTAATCAGCGCAATCGTCTTCTGCCTGTTGTATTGCCGCTCGTGAACCGACCGCTCAACCGCAATCAACATAATCACAAAAACGAACAAGACCAGAATGCCGCCGACATACACAATGACTTGCACACCGGCAAGAAATTCGGCGCGCAAAGTCAGAAAAATTCCGGCGACGGCGAACAGCGTCGCGCCGAGAAAAGCAGCGCTGTGAACCACATTATGACGCGTGATAACCAGAATCGCCGAAACAACCGCGATCGTTCCGAACGTATAAAAGAGAATGAGCTCCAACATGAGTTATTTCGTGTACACGACTGGCTGATTACCTTCCTCGAGCTTCTGCCGGTCCCATTTCATATCGCGCCGATCATACAGGCTCAGTTCGAAATCCTGCGTCAGCTCCAGTGCCGGGGTCGGACAAGCATCTTCGCAGAGCCCGCAAAACATGCAACGGGAAATATCGAACGTATAGGTCGTCAACGCCTTCTTCCCTTGCGCATCCCGCTCCCAGCCGACTTCGATGCAATGTTCCGGGCAAGCCAGAGCGCAAAGATTGCACGCGATACAAAGCGTCTCACCCGTTTCTGGATCATTGTTCAATTGCGGGGCGCCACGGAATCGCTCGGCGACCTTCGGCCGCACCTTGGGATATTGCTCGGTGTAATTCAAGGAAGGGCGCTGATACGAAAACGTCAGGAACAACCCTCGGATCAGGTCGACCAAAAAGATCTTTTTAAGAAGAGTTAAATTCGGCCGTCGGACTTTCATCGGATCACCCCTTCAACAATAGTACCAGCACCGCCGTGACGATGACGTTGGCCATGGCCAAGGGCAGAAGCCATTGCCAGCCCACTCTCATTAACTGGTCATACCGATATCGAGGCCAGGTCCAGCGGAACCACAGATACGCATAAATGAAAACGACCACTTTAGCGGCAAACCAGAACAGAGGAGCGAGCGGAATCGCATCCAGGAAATCCAGCACGACACTGTGCACACTCGGAAACGGCCGCAGCCAGCCTCCCCAAAACAGCGTCACGGCCATGCACGACACCACGATCATACTGGCGTATTCGGCCAGGAAATATAGCGAAAACCGGAATCCGCTGTATTCGGTATGAAAACCGGCGACCAATTCCGATTCGGCCTCCGGTAAGTCGAAAGGCGCGCGGTTTGTTTCCGCAATCCCGCATGCAAAGAACAGAATGAAGCCTACGGGCTGCAGAAATACGTACCAAAAACCCGCAGCTTTCTGGGCCTCAACGATCTTCACCAAACTCAAACTGCCGGCCAGGATCAAAACACCGATGATCGAAAAGCCGAGCGCCACTTCGTAGCTCACCATCTGTGCCGCCGATCGCAAGGCTCCCAGCAGAGGATATTTGCTGTTCGAGGCCCACCCTCCGAGGATGATTCCGATGATGCCGACCGAAGATATCGAGAGCACGTACAAAACGCCGATATTCAGGTCAGTGATGAAGTAGCTGATCTTGTGACCCAGGATGGTGAAGCCGTCGGCCGGTCCGAACGGAATGACGGCGAATACGATGAACGCCGGAACCAGCGAAATGACCGGCGCTAACGTAAAGATCCATTTATCGGCTCCGGCCGGAACGATGTCCTCCTTCAACATGAGCTTCAGGCCATCGGCAAGCGGCTGCAAGATGCCGTAGGGACCAACCCGCATCGGACCAAGCCGGACCTGAATCCAGGCTGCCACCTTTCGCTCTGCTAAGGTCAGCAGCGCAACAACACCAGCGACAACGTTAAAGACGATGAATATCTTGATGAACGGAATGAGGATGTAATCGATGGCAAAGTCCATTATCTGTCTATCTCACCCAGCACGATATCGAGGGTGCCAATGATCGCGACGACATCTGCAACCATATGCCCGGCCACCATCTTTTTCAGCGACTGCAGATTCACAAATGACGGCGGCCGCACACGCGCCCGATATGCCTGGGTGCTGCCGTCGCTCACGATGTAGTACCCCAGTTCGCCCTTGGGCGATTCAATGGAATGATAGATGTCGCCGATCGGCGGCTTGATGATTTTCGACATCTTCGCCATCAGCGGTCCGTCAGGAATTTTTTCCACCGCCTGACTGACGATTCGAGCCGATTGCCGCATCTCCTCGAGCCGGACCATATATCGGTCGTAGGTGTCGCCCTGCTCGCCGACCGGAATATCGAATTCGAAATCCGAATACGCGGCGTAGGGTTTCGCTTTGCGAATATCCCATTCGACACCCGAGCCGCGGAGCGAAGGTCCAGTCAGGCCCATATCAATTGCGTCCTTCGCCGAGATGACTCCAACGCCTCGCGTACGGCCGATCCATATGCGGTTTTCCGTGAGCAGCGTCTCGTACTCGTCTACCTTCTTGGGAAAGCCTTTGAAGAAAACCCGCACCTGATCTTGAAATCCGTCGTAGATCTCATATTGCGTGCCGCCGATGCGAAACATGTGCGTCGTGAGCCGCGCTCCGCAGTAGTTCTCGAAAATCTTCAGGATTTCCTCCCGCTCGCGGAAGCAATAGAGGAACACCGTGACTGCTCCGAGATCAATGGCATGAGTGCCGAGCCAAAGCAGATGACTCGTAATGCGATTCAGCTCTGTCATGATCACGCGAATGTACTGTGCGCGAGGCGGCGCCGTGACGTTCAGCAGTTTCTCTACGGCTTCGCAATAGCCAAGGCAATTGGAAACCGCTGCGATGTAATCCATGCGGTCGAGAGTGGGAACGAATTGGCCGTACGTCTGGGCTTCCCCGAGCTTTTCCACGCCCCGGTGCAAGTACCCGATGACACACTCGGCATCAATGACCCGTTCACCATCGAGCTTCAGTTTCACTTGAAGCACGCCATGTGTAGACGGGTGCTGGGGACCCATGCTGACGGTTATTTCGCTTGCATCAAATAATGTTTGTTCTTCCTTCGTCGACATAAAGTTCCATAACTATTTTCAGTCGCTAGGCGTGACGTAGCCCGCGTCCTCGTGCCGTGCTTCACCAACGTAATACTTCTGCCCCGAATCAATGCCCAGATGCTTTCGAACCCACTCGACGTCCTGAAGCCGGATGTTGTAATCCTTGCGTAGCGGATAACCCACCCAATCCTCGGGAAGCAAGATCCGCTTCAGGTTCGGATGATTCAGGTATTGGACGCCGAACATGTCGAAGACCTCGCGCTCCAGCCAGTCGGCCGTAGTCCAGACGCCCGACACGCTTTCGATCGGTTCCCATTCCTTGATTCGCGCCTTCACGCGAACGCGCTCATTCTTCGTGTGAGAATAAAGGATGTAGACGATTTCGAATTCTTCCGTTTTTGGCCAGTGAACCGCAGTCTCATCCACGAGGTAGTTGAAAGGAACAATATCGTTGTCGCGTAGGAACGTCATGATCTCCGCGATCCGATCCTTCTTCACCTCGATTTGATTCTGACCCAGGAAACTATAGGACTTTATAAATTCGCCGCCAAACTTCTCTTTGATCGCATCCACTAACGGGCTCGACCATGGCTCCTGCTGCGGACCTTTCGGCTTCGGGGAAGCGGCCGGGGCTGCCGGCTTCGCACCCGGCGGGGGCGGCGGCGGTTTGGGGACGGCGGCCTTGCCTTCTCCAGCGGGTGCCCCAGGCTTCGGTTGTTCAGCCGGTTTTTCAGGCTGCTGGCTGTCTTTCTGTTCGTCTGCCATCTAAACTCTCGGAAGGACTATCCGTTTCGACAGGACGCTCTCACGCAAAGACGTGGATTCAACCACATCGATAGAACGAGTGTCAACGCCCACCGTGTAACAAAAGATAGTAGCACGCGCGGCGGGAAATTCGGGGTCAGACGGGTGAATTCCCTATTTTCCTTTCAGACTGTGCTTGAATCGAAAATAGGGAATTCACCCGTCTGACCCCGAATTTCCCAGATGCCGGTTATAGAGTTTTTCGACGGTTTCAAGCGTGTCGATTTCGGAAAGCGTCTTATCGCAGCGGATCCGGACGATCCGAGGAAAGCGCAATGCGTAGCCGCTGTCATGGCGGTCGCTTTTTTGAATCCCATTAAAGGCGACCTCGAGAATGACGTTGGGTTCCACGACGCGGAAGCGGCCGTAATCCTGGACGGTGTGCTGCTTGAAAAACTCGGTCATATCCTCGATCTCGCGATCCGTCAAGCCGGAGTAGGCCTTGCCGATATTCAGCAACCTCCCGTCGTGGTGGACCGCGAACGTGTAATCGGAAAGCACATCTCGGCGCCGGCCGTGCCCAAATTCCACGCCAGTGACAACAACGTCGAGGGTTGCGAGCGCCTTCTTCCATTTCAACCAACTCATGCCCCGCTTGCCGGGTAGGTACAGAGAACCCGCGTCCTTCAACATCAGGCCTTCGTTACGGCGGAGGGCTGCCTGTTGAAAGAAGGGCTCCAGTTCGGTGCGTCCTTCAAGAAGTAGAAACGGCGCAATGCGGAGCGGGGGTGGCCATTCGATTTTTTCGATAACGGTCTTTCGTTCCAGGAGCGGCTCGTCCATCAGATTGCGGCCATCCAACGTCAGGATGTCGAAAAGCATCAATGAAACGGGAATCTCCCGAATCAGCGACACAGGAGGCTGCTTGCGGCCCAGGCGTTTTTGAAGCACCGCAAACGGCAGAACCTGATCGTCTTTAAAGGCCACGACCTCGCCGTCGACGATGAGCGACGCTCGATGGAGAGCCGGAGCGGCTTCGACAATCTCCGGGAATTGGTGAGACACGTCATCGAGGGTCCGCGAATACAGAGCTGCGCGGTCGTCGCTCAGGTGGAGCTGACCTCGGATGCCGTCGTATTTGTCTTCCACATAGAACGCGCCGTGGAATGTGGCGAAGATCTCGTCTTCCGTATCGGCCGGAGTTGCGAGCATGAATTTCACCGGCCGGAAAAGCCCAAGAGCAATTTTGTCGAGCTCGCCCCGTTTGGCCAGTACCGCGGTCTCGCCAATGTCGCCAAGAACCATATTGGCGCGCCGCACCGCATCGATCGGGCGATCAAAGGCGCGCGCGATGGCTTCCTCGACCGTGTTCTCTTTGAGACCGATGCGGAGGTCGCCGGTGATGATTTTGATGACGTATTTCACTTCGACGGGAGCAAGGGAGCGGAGAAGATCGAGCACCGCAGGCATTTTGTTGGAAGCGCCCGAGAGTTTGACGAGGTCGGAGAATTTGGACTGAATGGCGGCGGGATTGGGACCCTCACCTTTTCCTGAGGCTTCGCCCTGACGGGCTCGCGCTTCGCGCCCTCTCTCAGAGGGAGAGGGTAACAAACGTTCGGCCATCTCACCGAGATCGCCGCGATCGAGGTAGATCTGGTGAATATTTTCATCGGAAGCGCCGGAGAGGTCCTGCACGGCGTTGACGAGTGCGGACCAGCCTACATTGAGCGTCCGCGCATCGGTCAGGGCAAACGGACGGCCAGTGAAGAAAACAGCGGCGGCGCGGAGGTTGTCTTCGCTGAGCGTGCGAAGGTAATCGGCCAGAAAGGCGATTTTCTTCAGTTTCGAGCTGGTGCCGCCGATGGCTTCGGCGGTTTCGGCGAATCGATGCATGTCATCTTTTAGTCTGCACCAAAACTTTGAACCGTTCGCCCATGTTTCCGGGAAGGATGAGTCTTTTGATCTTGACGAGGCGCTCCATGGATGTGGCGTCACCGGCATTCGCGAGCTTGGCGATTTCGTCAAGGATGCCAAGACCAACGAGGTAATCCATTTGAGTCGTGAAGCGGACCGCTTCGAGCGAAGCCTCAATGCCTTCATCGATCAGGTCGGAAAAGTTGACGTGTGCCGTCATATCCTGATCCCCGATCCGGATATAGGGATTCTCTACTGCTTGGTGATGCCAATAGCACATCAGCGTGCCACGCGGCTGAGCGTAAAACTCATCGCGGAGATAGCCGTAATCGATCGCTACATGGTAGCCGTGCTCGAGGGAGGCCGCAATTCGCCGGATCCAATGACGCGCTTCCAAATTGATATCCGCGATTTGACCCTCCTCGAGCGGCGCGTCAATCGGTTCTTGCAGCTCGCCTTCTACTTCTTCGAAATTCTCATTCAGGTAAATCTCTTTCAACACACCATCGCGATGCACCACTCGATGTACGGGTAATGCATCAAAGAACTCGTTCGAGAAGATGCAGCCGGTAAGTCCAGTCGGAAGCTCGTCAATCCACTCGACGTTATAGCCTTTCAGCAGTTGTTCCTGCCGGGAGCGCATGGCGGGACTACGCTCCAAAATCACGTACGGGAACCGGCAGTGTTTGAGGATGTTGCGGGCGAGCAAACCTTTGCCCGCGCCCAATTCCACGATGGTGAAGGAAGCAAACTCTGCTGCCCATTCTGCAAACTGCCTGGCGAGAAGTTGTCCGAAGATCGGATCCAGATCGGCTGAAGTATAAAAGTCACCGCCCATCCCGATTGGATTTCGCCGAGAGGCGTAATAAAAGCGAAGGACCTCTTCCATGTAATCTCTGAATGAAAGAGGTCCTTCTTTTCGGATACGTTTTCGAAGGTCGCTGACGATATCTGGCAATTAGATCTTCATTCCGATCCGTTCCATTTCGTCTCGCGCCGCTTGGGAAATGCGCAGATCGTTTTTCACGTCATCGAGCCGGACTTCGGTCGGTTTCTTGGCGATTGTCATGCGATCGATCTTGTCCTGAAGGCGCATTAAGCCGTAGAGCAGGGCTTCCGGACGGGGCGGACATCCCGGAACGTAAACATCGACAGGAACGACGTGATCGACACCTTGAAGAACCGAATATGTATCGAACGGCCCGCCTACGTTCGAACAGGCGCCCATGGAGATTACCCACTTGGGATCCGGCATCTGGTCGTAAACGCGACGAACGATCGGCGCCATCTTTAACGTTACGGTGCCCGCAACAATCATAAGATCCGACTGGCGGGGGCTCGGGCGAAAGATGCCGGCGCCGAACCGGTCCATGTCAAAGCGCGAAGCGCCGGTTGCCATCATCTCGATGGCGCAGCAGGCCAAACCAAACGTCATTGGCCATATCGCCGACTTTCGCGCCCAATTGAAAACAAAATCGACGGTTGTTGTGATGATGTTTTTTTCAAAACGATCTTCAATCCATGCAGGCATGAATTCTCCTAGCGTCCCCCAGGCCTACGCCCAATCCAGGGCGCCCTTCTTAATGATCCAGACGTACCCAACGATTAGAATAGCGAGAAATATCAGCATCTCGACAAGTCCGAACAGAGCCAGTTGCCTATAGATGATCGCCCACGGAAAAAGAAAAATGGTTTCCACATCGAAGATGACGAACAGAATCGCGACAACGTAATACCGGATGGCGTACCTCTGGCGCGCATCGGAGTCCGGATCAACACCGCATTCGTACGGCATGAGTTTTCCGCGGCCACCGGTCTGGGGCCGAACTAATTTAGCAACGAGCAGCGTCACGATCGGGAAGGCGAACGCCAGCGCAATAAACAGGAAAATCGGTATGTATCCAACCAACGAATTCATCTAGCGCTCCAGAGTATCAGGTCTCGCCACACCCCAACGATGATTGACCCAACACGTCCATCGCATGGGACAGAATTGGCCGCACCGCCGTCAGACATTCTCGCACGCCTTTGACACTTCCAGGTAAATTGATTATCAGTGTGGACTGCCGAATTCCCGAAACCGCCCTCGATAGCGCCGCTCGCGGCGTGGCTTTCAAGCTCTCCAGCCGCATCATCTCCGCAATTCCGGGAACGTTTCTGTCAATGACCGCAAGGGTCGCTTCCGGCGTTACGTCGCGCGGGGAAAGCCCGGTGCCGCCGGAAGTAACGACGAGCCGGAAATCTTCCTCGCTCGCGCGCCGGAGCCGCCATTCTATTGCGCTGCGCTCGTCGGGCAAGATCTCGATTGCGGCAACCTCGAATCCGGCTTCGCTCAAGATCCGCCTGGCTTCTGGTCCGGAAAGATCTTCCCGCTTTCCAGCCGCGGCCGTGTCGCTGATCGTAAGGACTAATGCTCGCCCCAGCATACTATCCACAATATCAGATATGGCGAACCCAGTGTCCGCTTTTCCCACCACTCTTTTCCAGGAGTCGCAAAGGACCAATCGAAATGCCCTTCTCCACTGCTTTGCACATATCGTACAACGTGAGAGCAGACACCGATACGGCCGTCATGGCTTCCATTTCCACGCCGGTTTCAGCCTTTGTCCTGGCTGTGGCTTCAATTCGGGCGCCCGAATCAATCACTTCAATCGAAATGTCCAGGTGCGTAAGCGGCAGGGGATGGCAAAGCGGAATCAACTCCGAAGTTTTCTTGGCCGCCTGGATACCGGCGATTCTCGCCACCTCTAAAGGATCGCCCTTCGGCATTGCCCGATCGCGCAGCAACTTCACCGTAGCCGCGGACATTTCCACGAAAGCCTCCGCGCGAGCCGTTCGGAACGTTTCGCTCTTCTCGGTCACGTCGACCATACGAGCACGGCCTTCTTTATCGATGTGAGTTAATTTTCGAGAAGCCATGCTTACTCCATCAACAGAAATTGTGCGTTCTGGCCGCTTTCCAGAGTTCCCGACCGGCGGGGAATCATGATCAATGCATTCGCCCGGGAAAGCCCGACTAGATCCGACGATCCTTTCCACGGAGCAGGGCGGATCCAATACTGGCCACCATCGAATCTCACCAATGCCGGAACAAGAGCAGCCCGTTCTGGATCACATTTTGCAGGAGCTTCCAACTTCGCTTCGAGAACCTTTGGAGCGGTGTTCTCCGCTTTGAGCAAAAACAGAATCAACGGACGGACGAACATGTGAAATGCAACCATCGTCGAGATGGGATTCCCAGGCAAGCCAAACACATAGGTTTGCCCGCGATGGCCGAATACTGTCGGCTTTCCGGGTTTCATCGCGATTTTGTCGAATAAAACTTCCACACCAAACTCCGCAAAAACCTTTTCGACGAGATCGTATTTCCCCACCGACACGCCGCCGGACACAATCAAAATGTCCTGTTCCAGACCCTGGCAAATCTTACGGCGCAGATCGTCGAGATCATCTCGCGCAATTCCCAGCGCGGTGGGTCGGGCGCCAGCCTCCTCGACCTGCGCGCAAATCGTGTAGCTGTTGCTGTTCCGGATCTGGTCGGGCTTGGGAGTCTCCTCGACTTCGACCAATTCGTCACCCGTCGCAATCACAGCGACACTTGGTTTTGCGGAAACCGAGACCGTCGATTTGCCGTTTCCCGCCAGCAGACCGAGATCAGCCAGCCCAATGCGCCGGCCCGATCGCAGAATCAGTTCGCCCTGACGCGCTTCAGCGCCGCGGCGCAACAAACCTTCGTTTTCGCGGACCCCTCTCAAAATACGAACGGAATTGGGCGAAACTCGTTCGGTGTTTTCCACCATCACGACAGCATTCGAGCCCGCCGGCAACGGCGCGCCGGTCATGATTTCGCAACATTGACCGCGCTCGACAGTCACATTGGCTGCCAGGCCGGCCCGCGATTCTCCGACTACGGAGAGAACGACAGGAATCGAGTCTAAATCTTCAACTCGGACGGCAAAGCCGTCGCGGATGGCCTTATCGAAGGGCGGCGAGTCGGCGTCCGAGAGAACGTCGTCGCGAAGAATTCGGCGCACCGAATCCCGGAGCGGCACAGATTCTACCGGCATCCTATCGGGACGCTCCTGGGACTTCGCGACGGACATCACGATTTCCAGTCCGCGCTCAATCGGAAGCATTCTCGAAGGCTTCTCCAGATTCGGAGGTGTGAAAGATGAGCTCGTGACGGTAGAGCCTCATGTTGATCGGCCAGTGATAGTCCAGCTCCAACGTGAATGCGGGGCCACGCCGTGTGATATGGATGTCTCGCGGTTGAACCATAATACCGAATTCGTTGGCCTTTTGAACGATGTTGGTCCGCAACATCTCGGGCGTTTTCCTGTTGGTTACGGAGTACTTTACTTCCTGCCGGATATAATCGTTGAATTGGAACGCAGCGAAGTAGGCGGGGACATATTGTGCTCCTGCGAAAAGAACGGCCACCAAGACCAACAAAATGAAGATCTGTCTGCCGCTTAGGCCAAACATGATGCAGAATTATACCAAAATGAAAGTGAGGTCCGTGTGAACCGCATTCATACTTCTCTCGAGGAACTTGATCCTCAAATCCATGCTGCTATCAAGAACGAGCAACGGCGCCAGTCTATGGGACTGGAGCTGATCGCGTCGGAAAATTTCACGTATCGCGCAGTGCTCGAAGCAACAGGATCCGTATTCACGAACAAGTACGCCGAAGGATACCCCGGGCGCCGGTACTATGGTGGGTGCGAGTTCGTCGATGTCGTCGAAAACCTCGCAATCGACCGTGCCAAAAAACTCTTTGGCGCCGAACACGTCAATGTCCAACCGCATTCGGGCAGCCAGGCAAACATGGCGGTGTATTTGACGGTCTTGAAACCTGGCGACACCGTCCTCGGCATGAACCTTTCGCACGGAGGCCACCTCACGCACGGTCATCCGCTCAATTTCTCCGGCAAGTACTATCGCATCGTGCCGTATGGAGTGCGCAAGGATTCTGAAGTCATCGATTATGACGAGCTCGCCCGCCTCGCTCGCGAACACAAACCGAAATTGATCATTGTGGGCGCAAGCGCCTATCCGCGCACGATCGAGTTTGATCGCATCTCCAAAGCGGCAAAGGAAAGCGGCGCGCTGATAATGGTGGATATCGCGCATATCGCCGGCCTTGTCGCTGCCGGCATACATCCATCACCGGTGCCTCACGCCGAATTTGTGACGAGCACGACCCACAAAACTCTGCGCGGACCACGGAGCGGCCTCGTCATGTGCCGCGAGCAGTTCGCGAGGGATCTGAATCGGGCAGTGTTTCCTGAAATGCAGGGCGGTCCTCTGGTACACGTGATTGCCGCCAAGGCTGTATGTTTCAAAGAAGCGGCGACAGAGGAATTCGGAAAGTATATGCGTCAAGTGGTGCGGAATGCCAAGACTCTCGCGTCCAGGATCGCGTCACGAAATTTCCGCATCGTCTCCGGCGGCACGGACACGCACCTGATGCTCGTCGACGTATTTTCGAAAGGGATTAACGGCCAACAAGCCGAGCAGGCCCTGGAGAGAGCCGGCATCACCGTCAACAAAAACACCATTCCTTTCGATCAAAATCCGCCGCTCACGCCCAGCGGCATCCGCCTCGGGACGCCGGCTCTAACGACGCGTGGAATGAAAGAACCGGAAATGGAAGCTATCGGCGATTGGATTGCCGATGTGCTGGATCATATCGGCGACGAGACCGTCCAGAAGCGGGTGCGGCGGGAAGTAGAAACGTTGTGCGAACGATTCCTGTTGTATTAGCCACAAAGGCACAAAATCCACAAAAAGAACTAACTTTTGTGAATTTTGTGCCTCTTTGTGGCTAATCCTACTGTTTCGAATTCGGGTTCGACAGCTTCTTGTAATACTCCTCGACGAGTTTCTGGTAGCCCTGAGGAATTTCGTCTTCCTGCGCCGACCGAATGTTCTCTTTCGCGAGCAGAAGCTGCAGGCTGCGGCTCAACTCCAGTTCGATTCCGCGCAGAGGGTCAAGAATCTGTTGCGCCATCTTCTCGATAGCTTGAGGATTGCCCGCCCTGGCGTCGCGGGCGAGACCCAGGAGAGCGCCCACCACCTGCTCAAGCTCCCTTGCAATCGGGTCGTTTCGGCCCAGACCGTTTTGGATTTCGCGAATTTCGTTCAGCCGCTCCTGGAATTCGCGCTGCCACTGCCGCGGATCGTAAGAACCCGGACCAGTGGCGTCGCCGCTGTTATATATGGGGCCGCCCGGAACTCCACCTTGCGGATTACCTTGCTGGCCCTGTTGCCCTTGCTGACCCTGTTGCCCTTGTTGGCCTTGTTGCCCTTGCTGACCCTGTTGCCCTTGCTGACCCTGCTGGCCTTGTTGCCCTTGCTGGCCACGTTGGCCTTGCTGCGCTTGTTGGCCCTGCTGACCTGGTTGGTTCTGCTGCTGGCCTTGTTGCCCCTGTTGGTTCTGCAGAGCCTGCAACCGGCGCTGCATGGATTCTGCTCTCTGAAGCGTTTCGCTCAATTGATTCAGGGCATTCTGCTGCTTCTTCTCGTCGGAATTGTTGGCGGCCGAGGCAGCCTGGCCGATCTGTTTCTGGACGTCGTCGAGGCCTTTTTCGATCGCGCGCTCGTTTTGTGCGGCATATCCGAAATAGCCATTCTGCGGCGTGGCGTTATCGAGAATTTGCCGTCCCTGTTCAATCCGATTCTGGAGCTGTTGCCCTTTGATGGTGTTTGTCGCCGCACGGGCCTTATTTGCGGCGTCTCTATTTTCCTGGCTGTTGCTGAGGGATTCCAGCTCGTTGGTCATGGACTTCAGCTCTGAGCCGACGCCATCTTTTTGCTGATTGATTTCCTGAGCTCGCCGGTGGGCATCTGCCGCCGGAACGGAATTATTCGCCAGCTGCTGGGTTTCGTCCGCGATTTTGCTCTGCTGTTCCTTTAGTTTTTTCGCTTGTTCCTGCAGCTTGGCCAACCGCTCATCCATGCTGCCGCCGCGGCCCTGATTCAACAGGCGCTGGGCGCGGTTGAGCTGTTCGAGAGCTTGTTGAGCGGCCTGCTGCTGTTGTTGGGAATTGCCGCTCTGCGCCTGCTGCTGCATGTTGCTTGCCGCCTGCTGCAGCGCACGGCTGACGTCGGCCATCTGCCGGTCATTATTTTCGCGGGAGAGCTTGTCGAGTTGACGGGCGAGCCGCTCGGTTTCCTTCTGCAGCTCTTGCGCGCTCGTCTGATCGCTTCCGCCGCCAGGGCCACTCTGCTGTTGCATGGCTCGCCTTTGCATCAGTTTTTGCTGGCGCTCGGCAAGCTCCTTCAGTTTTTGAAGCGCTTCGTCGATGGCCTGCGATCCCTTGTTCATCTCGCCGCGCTGTAACGTTTCGTACTGGTTCTTGTTCTGATCGAGCTCGAGTTCGAAAAGATCGGCCAGGTCTTCGGCGCTTTGCCGCGCTCCTCCTCCGCCTCCGCCGCCTCCGCCCATAGTGACCTGAATTTCGTTAAACAAAGCTTCGGCTCGCATCAGGTGTTGGAGCGCTTTCTGCTCGAGGGGTTCGGCAGCCTGCGCGTTTTCAGCTTTCAACTGCTCGGCGGCCGGATTCATCTGATCGATGGCGGCCTTCAAATTTTCCGACAGTTGTTTGATCATCTTGTCCTGACTCGTCAAACCACGGCGCGACATGCGCTGCAGAACCGTCGTGGTTTGGTCGGCAAGTTTCGACTGGTTGGTAGCGATGGCGTGGATGTTGTCTTTCCACTCCTTCTCTTTGAACTTATCCTTGTTGTTGACGAGCTTGTGCGTGGCTGCGATGATTTCCTTCTGCCGGCGCGAAAGCGCCTCAGTAGAGTCGTCTTGATCGCCTCCACCGCCTCCGCCGCCACCCTGCTGGCCTTGCCGGTATTCGCGGCCGAACGGCCGGACTTCGATAAAATAGATGTCGGTCGAAACCGTATTTGCGGGGTTCCGCGTGTCGACAGCCTTTCCGTAATAGGTCACCAGGTCACCGGGTTGCAGATCGTACTCCTCGAGGAAGAACGTATGCCCGGCAGACATCTCTTTCGGATGTTCGCCCTTGCTGGCGAACAGGTCGACCTTTTGTTCGGCACCGCCGTTTACGGAGTAATAAAGTTCAAGTTGGCGCACGCCGAAATCATCTTCGGCCCGCAGTTCAGTGAAAACTTCTTCGACTTTTGTCGCTTTGGTGTCGCGCCCGGGTTTTGTGAATTCGACGATCGGTTTTTGATCATCGAGCGCTTCCATGGAATATTCTTCCAGGCCGAGATACTTCGACCGATTAGTATTGGTCAGCTCAATGCGAAATGTCGTCGTGCGATCAACGGTGACACGGCCGGTAACGGTTTTCTCACCGTTCGGCTGCAGAGATACGCTCTTGCCATCCGCAAAAACCAGACGGCCGCCTGAGAGCAGCTGGCTTCCGGTGATCGTCACCTCGACTTCCGTGCCCTTCAGCGCCACAATATCCGTTGCATTTTCTTCTTTTTTTACGGCCAAACCTGTGTAGGCCGGATAGTGATAGGTGTAATCGACTTTTTCAACGCGCGGTAGATCGGCGACGTCGATGGTAAATTCTCGCGAACGATTGCCCCTGGCATCAACAAAGTAGTGAACGGATTCCTGCAGGTTGAAAACCAGATGGCGGAATGTCGGAACGTTTTGCGGCGCCACCTCCATGGTCACAATCTCCCACTGCGTGCCATTCGCATACCGCAAATGAACCTCAGCGCGTTGCGGGTCAAAGCCCATTGCAACGGCTTGAATCGTCACATCGCTGCCCCGCGCCACAGTGATATCGCCGGGTGTCACTTTCAGTTCGAACGCGTCCACGTTCGGAGGTTTAAAGGCCAGAAGTTTTACGGTGCCGATAGGGAAGAACAGCGAAGATATATAGAGACTGATGACCAACGCGACGGCTAATCCCGCCGTCAATCCCGCAAACGTACTGAACTTCCGCTTGTTGACTTGATCCCGAAACCGCAGATGTTTCGTTCGATCGAGCGCATCCTTGATCAGAAGATGGACAAAAGCGATCTGCTCCGTTTTGGACTTGTGGATGGCTTCGACCGCGCTGACGAGCCGGTCTTCAAGCCCCGGGTTCTTCTCTTCGACAAATCGGGCCAACTGCGTATCGGTAGGTGTCCGAAGCAAAGGCAATATCAGCGCCTTGAAGACTGTGAAGACGAACGCAGCGACCAAAACAAGCCGCAGACCGGTAAGGGCCCATCCCGAAATAGAGGTCGAGTTGGCGAGCAGAAGTCCGATCAAGAGCGACGCGACCATTACACCAAGAATCCAGGCAAGACCTCGAAGCCAAAGAAATACCTTCCATCTGCCTCTAACGAGAGCGATTTTCCGGAGCAACTCTTCATGTGGTGCCATGCGATGTCTCCTTCTGTAGCGCCGGTCTTTTTGGGACGCTGCGCGCCTCAGGATGCCTTATACGACTGATTCGCTATATAAATCTCCGCTATCCCGGCCAATAATGCAATGAATAATAGATACCACCAGATCATTTGCCTTCGCGCATACTCTGCTTTCTCTTCAGTGCCGAAAAGTCCGGCCTGCTGAGACTCCCCTTGAGTACGCTGGACGCTGGCAAGTAAATCCTCAGGGGGCATGGTTTCGAGATTTCCTTCACTTGACGGCGGATTTACAGCCACCAATCGGGTATCCGGACCGACCCGAAGTTCATGAAAGCCCGGAATCGTTGGAGTGAAAAACTTGACCTGTCCCGCGGTCAATTGTCCAAGGGCTTGCCGGCCGCCTTTGGGGTCAATCACTGCGGCGGCCACACTCTCCAGGCCGGCCACAACGGGTATGGCCTCATCCAGAGCGTACCAACTGCGGTTTTCGTTGTACCGCGACAAGTATCGGACGATCTCATGGAAGAGGGGAAGGAACGAGGGCTTCAGGGGAAGATCGTTCCACTTGCTATCGATGGTCGAGTTGAACACCAGCATACCGTGGTCTTCTTTCGACGACTCCACAATAACTGGCGATCCATCCTCATATTTCGCCAGAACGACCGCGCCGGGCTTTGCCTCGACATTCATATAGGCGAAGAATTGCGCTGAGTTCAACACGACTCTCGTGCTCTTCTCGAAGGGTTTGAAAATACTGTGATTCCGGTCGTAGGTCGTCAGGGCGACCGACGGCCTGCCACGGTCTTTCGCGACGAAAATACGCGGCCCCGCTTTCACCGGGAATTTCGCATAGTTGTTCCACCAACCGGCTTCGGCGTTTTCTCCCAGGATAATCAGTTGCCCCTGCCCCGTCTTTCTCAGATCGTCGAGCCGATCCCGAACCTTGTCCGGCAGGCGCGGGACATCATTAATGACGACAACTTCATGGTTCGTCACCTCTTCCGGGGTCACAGCGGATGCAGGAAGCACGCTGACTTCAAATGGCAAATCAGGCGAGGACGTATATGCTTGCCGCAAATACAGGCTTTGTTTTGCCTTACCCGCATCCACGATCAGCAACTTTAGTTTTTCCCGCCGTTCTAATGCGAACAGGAAATCGTCATCGACCTTCAGCGGATCGTTGGAATCGATATGTACCCGGCCCTTTGAAAAACCGAGTTGCAGATCGAAGCCCGTGAATTCCGCAAGCGCCGAAGAATTGGCCGAGACGGTCAGTGTTTTCCGCCCCATCTCTTTGTCGTTGAGAGCCACCGAAACCTGAACATCGACCGGAATATCTTTGCGATAGTTGTGGATGCGGGCGATCACGCGCCCCGTGTAGGTTCGCGTAAAGCTGGTCTGATCGACGCTGACGCTATCGATGCCGACATTGTTCGGGTTCTGCACGGCAAGATTGACGGTTTCGGTTTTTACATCCGTGCCGATGATGCTTTCCCGGCTCGAACGGTTCCATCCATTCCGCTGAAAGTCCGAAATCACGACTAGTTGTTTTTGATCGCCGGCGAATTCGCTCAGAGCGCGATCCGCCAAAGTGAACGCTTCGTAGTAGCGAGTCCCTGAAAACGACGGCTCCAAAGTATCCACGATTGCTTTCAGGGCGTTTTTGTCGGAAGTCGGCCGGGAAAGCAGCGTCGCGTTTTCGTTGAACGCGATAATCGCCATGCGGTCGCTGGCGCGCATGGAATCGATCCGCTTTTGGGCTTCGGCTTTGAGCCGATCGAAATTGTTGCCGTACCGCATGCTGTAAGAGTTGTCGAGCATCAGCACGACGCCGCGATTCGCTGTGGTGTTGCCGGCAGGTTTCGCCGGCTGCGTCAGGTACGGACGCGCAAAGGCTCCCACAAGCAGCGCAAGAATCAGCAACCGCAGAGCCATTAGCAAGAGGTTTTTGATTTTCTGCTGCCTTATCGACCGTTTCGGGACTTTCAACAAAAACATCAAGGAACTGAACGGAATGATCTCGGATTTCTCGCGCCGTACAAGGTGGATCAAAATAGGTATCGCCAAGGCCAGCGAGCCAAACAGCAAGAATGGATTCAGAAACGACATAAATCAAATGCTCTTCGAACGAGCCGCCAAGTACGTAAAGAGTCCCGCGTCGAGCGGCTTGCTCGTATCCATTAAACAATAATCAATGCGCGAACCCGAAAGCTCTTTGCGAAGCCGTTCCATATGATCCTTGAGGATCACCAGGTACTGGTTGCGCAGGTATTCCGGAATCACATGCAATTTCTTTTTCGTCTCCATATCCTCAAACTGCGCCATATCCTCAAAAGGAAAGGTCAGTTCGAAATTATCCATGATGTGAAAGACGATGATGTCATTGCCTTTCGATCTGAGCACTTTCAGACCCGCGAGGATGTTTTCCGGCTCGTCATAGAGATCGGAAATCAGTACGATGACTCCGCGTCGAGTGAGATATTCGGCCAAAAAACGAAGCGGTTTTCGAAATTCCGTCAGCTCGCTGGGCTGGATTCGATCGATTTCAGACAAAATCGTCAGCAACTGGCCGCGGCGCCGCCCCGGCGGCACATGAGACCGGATTTGAGAATCGAAGGTCAGTAGACCTACGCCATCCCGCTGGTGATACGCGAAGTAGCTGAGACAAGCGGCGACGATTCGGGCGTAATCGATCTTTTTGATGTCGCCCGAGCCGTAATTCATGGATCCGCTGATGTCGAGAAGAACGAGGACGCGTGTATTCGTCTCACCTTCATACAACTTTACATAGAGCTTGTCGCTGCGCGAAAAGACGTTCCAATCGATTCGCCGGATCTCATCACC
>WNGL01008012.1_pt1 | contig 23731 bp, 23 predicted proteins | sample 5400591 | NCBI WGS metagenome assembly WNGL01 (sample SAMN13153377, study PRJNA577476) | soil metagenome | isolation source: 80 cm soil or saprolite under Garry oak tree replicate 1 | place: USA:California | collected 2016-06-15 | reverse complement strand
ACCATAAAAACGGGACCTGATGAGTATACAATTAAAACGCTTGAGATTAAAACGCTTGACCCCAAAAAACACCCTGACAAGCCTCTGCATGGACAGGCGTTACAGGAGCGAATAGACAGCATTCGGGAGCAAAACAGGCTAGGTGGATATGTGAGACCACGACACGAGGTAGAAGAAGAGATTAGAATACGGCAAGAGCAATACCGGAAGCCCCCGGAAGAACCGCCTGTTTCCCGGAGACCACAACGGGAGCCACGGCACAAGCAAGAAGTGGTGCCGCCGTCAGAGGATGAGCCGCCTGTTACCCGCCGGAAACGAAACTAAAACTTAATTATCCGCTTGTCGTTTTTCTGCTGCAACGTCGATACAATGGCGGCCATCATTACTATCATGGGTAAAACTCTCCAGTGACAACCGCCACGACACAAGAGCGGAGCCAGGCTATTCCTTCTTACGCTTGTCTGTCTTCCTACGGTCTAAAAAATCGTCCAAGTCAGAACGGGTGATACGGTATTCATTGCCGATATTAATCGCGATTAATTCGCCCCGGCGTATCCAGACACGGACAGTTTCGACGTGTACCTGCACTTGTTTGGCGACTTGCTCAACTGTCAATAACTGTTCATCGCTCATGCACCCACTCCTATAGGACGTTTAAGCCCATTATAGAGCGTGCCTGGTGTGTAGTCAATCTTCATTGAGTTTTATGGAGTAGGATAGAATTCATATACATTTTCCTTGACGAAATAGCGTTTTATTGAGTACACTTGACCTTGTTGGAGTTTTATTGACTTAGTTCCTCAAGAAAGCAGGTGATAAAACAATCTGACCTATCGTGATTGAGACGATAGGCCAGCACAAGCGAGAACACGCCAACCTTTGGAAAGTTATTGGGTTCTCTGCTGCCATTTACGCATGCGGGACCCCTAAGTGTCAAGAAAGGCAGAACCAATGCACCACTACGGCGACAACTTTGTGTTAGTTGTCCCAGAAGAACACCTCATCCACACCGCAGACAACCCTTTTTGCTGGGATGAAACCTGTCCCTGCCATGATGATAGCGATGCCATTGCCGGTATTGCCAACGCCATCAATGACGGCATTATCACCAGCGATGATGCCCAGCGCATTATCAAGGGGGAGACGGTATGAAGCTCCGCGAGCAGATTGCCCAGCAACCACCGTATCGGCGGCGTGCGAGTTTACCGCCAGGGGAGCGAACGTATACAACCTCGTACCATCACATCGGCACACGAAGCGGCATGCATCCCGAAGACCAACCATACATGTCTGCAACCCGCAGCATGTATAACGCGCCGACCACACATATCTCCGTTGAGGAAGGCGGGGAAGGTTACACCAGACAGCCAGCCCCAACCAGTGCCAGGCGTTATGATCTGGCACCATACGCTGGCAGGGGAGAGCGGAGAACTGAGGAGCTGACCCGCCCGGGAAAACACCCGCTGTTCACCATCGGCATTTGTCTTGTGATACTGGTTGTCTTCCTCACCGCGTATACACTCATTCCGCCGGCCCTTCAGAAATGGCAGGATGACCGTATGTATGGCTACCCGCGTACATTCCAAACCGACGCCACTGTGGGCCACGGAGGAACAGAGCATTTTCTGGCTCTGAACAACCACGGCACTATTGAAGTTGTTGAAATCCCCACTGATCCGGGTAAGATCAACCAGCCGCGCTTGTATATCATCGTCAGGCTCACCAGCCAGGGCGCTGATTTAGTGCCTGCGACCGTTTCATTCCCTGATATCAATGGCGACAGCAAGCCGGATATACAGGTTGAGGTACTGGACGGTGCAAACCCGTCAATCTGGATATTGTTCAACAACGGCACCACCTTTGTACCCAAGCTCTAGCCAGTCTCAAGAGGAGCGGTAGCAATACTGCTCCTCCGTTCCTTATATAAGAAAGCGAGCCCAGGATGCAAGACACATTTGCGGATGTGACAGTGACGAAGCACGAGCCACAGCCTGAAGCCCGAACACCTACCCCGACACCGCAGGAAGCAGCAGTAGGGCAGGAAACAGCCGCATTCATGCCCGAAGCCCCGGAGGTAATCGAGGGTGAAGTCATCGTCATTGACCAGCCGGAACAGACAACCGATCATCTGCCGCTCAAGCAGCACCCGTACTGGCTGCTTATTCCACTCACCATCCTGTTTTGTCTGGTATTTGGTGCAGCCTCGTTTCTTTACCCCCTGCTTATGCCTACGGCGACCATCACCATGCTGCCGGTCGCGCGAACCATCACCATGACCACAGCCATCCGGGTCCATGCCAGGCAGGTACCAGCATTGACCCTCATGCAGAGTATCGAAGTTCCCGCCACGGGCCTACAGCACCAAGCCGCAAGACGAGCCAGAGGAAGTATCACCTGGTATAACGGCCAGTTCCACAGGCTTACCATCCCTGCCGGAACTATCGTACCCGGCACCAATGGTGTCCGTGTTATCACTGACCAAGCGGCAACAATTCCTCCGGGCAACCCGCCGATCTACGGGCACGTGACTGTCCCGGCATACGCGATTGTGCCAGGGACAACGGGGAATATCCAAGCCTTTGCCATTAACCGGGCGTGTTGCCTCCCATCAGTGTTCGCCAAGAACACAATAGCGTTTACCGGTGGCACAGATGCCAGGGACATAGCCGTTGTTGCCAGGACAGATATTGCCAGCGCAGTATCGATAGTGCAAACAACGCTGCACAGGAGTCTTCAGGCGGCAGTGCAGGCGCAGCTTAATCCTGGTGAAGCACTCGTGCCACCTCCATGTACAGTGACCACCAGCAGTAATCACCAGGCAGGTGACGCGGCACTACAGGTACACGTCACCGTGGCTATAACTTGCACCAGCATTGCCTATGCAGATGCCGATGTCACCACCAATGCGACACAGGCGCTCACATCACAGGCGAGCAATATGCTTGGGGCAGACTACGCACAGCTTGGCGCTATCCACGTCACCATTGTCCATGCAACCACCATAGATCACCAGGGAAGCGTGACTCTGGTTGTGCAGCTCACCGGTACATGGGTATACCAGCTCAGCCCAGGCATACGCCAGCAGCTTCTCTCACGCATCGCAGGCGTACAGATCAATGTGAGCGGCGGGAGCCGGAGCCTGCCACAAGACAAAGGTAGCATCCACCTTGTTATTGTCTACCGGAGCGCGTCAGTGTAACGCGGTTGTCTTGCAATTGCCGGGGAAAACACTGGTCAAAATGGGGAAATATCGGGTATACTTGAAGGTACAGAGAAAAAGAAAAGCGGGTCGTGTTGCTGTTTGCAGCAGACAACACAACCCTCCCGTCTGTCATGAGTTAGCATGCAGTCGATTAGCCATATTTTACCACAAAATAGGCTCAATTGCACCCCTGTCTAACTCACGACACAATCAGGAAAGTGAGTTAGCACTTTGTCCACCACCGCAGAGGTACCCCAACCGTATACCGTGCTGCCTGGAAACGCCAGCGCAACCACCCCCACCTGTGTTCTTACTAGTCAACAATTGTCACCTCGTGAAATTGAGCGTATTTGTAAGGCATTTATTCGGCTTATCATCGCAGCAGAGGAGCTAGACAATGAGAAACTTTCAACCTCGACCAATCCTCCAAACCACTGATATCTGGAATACCCAGCTTCCTATTGAAAGTATCTGGGGAATATATGCCAGACAGTCGACCCCTGCACAGCTTATCAGACATACGCAAAGTACAGAAATGCAAACAGATGATCTGATTGCCTGGCTTATTGAGCGAGGAGCAATGGAAAAAAAGGTTTTCCTGTTTGATGCTGATTTAGGCGTGAGTGGTACGCTTCGTATTGACCAGCGAACAGGATTACAAGAACTGGTAGAACGCATCCTCGCAGATGAGATAAAAGCCGTCCTGGTGTACCAAGTGTCCCGCCTCTTCAGAGATGAGACAGGCGTGCAGTATAACGTGTTTGCCAACATCTGCAAAGAGCATGATTGTATCCTGGTCACATCAGACGGGATGATTTTTAATTTTAGAAACCCCATGCACTTGAAGATGTTTCGCTATCTTGCAGAAATGGCAGCAGAGTACATTCCCCAACAAATAAAAATGCTCCATGATATGCGGCTGAAAAAAGCCAGAAAAGGCCTCTATGCAGGGCTTGGCCCAGTACCAAGCGGGTATATTGTTGATTACCGAAGAGAAAGCTCTACCTACCATAAGTTTATTCCCTATGAACCACATGCCAAGGTAGTACGCTATCTCTTTGAGCGATACTATGCACTTCGAGGCAATCTGCAACTGCTATGCCGGGAACTGGATACCCAACCAGTGGTATTTCCCTTCTTTGGGCCAGAGGTCGATCACCGGAACATTGGCCGCTGGTATCGTCGGGAAGTTGCTGGCGGGTATCGTATGACACGCGGCGGGTTAATCATCCTGTTAACCAATCCTGCGTATCTTGGCTGGTGGATTGTCAGAGGAGATATTGTCAGCCGCACCAACCATCAGCCGCTGTTCCAAGGCGTCGATGAAGAACTGTTCTGGTATGCGTTTGACAGGCTTTCTGATTACACCATTGAGGGAACACGCAATACAGCGCGGGAAGGAAGAAAAGAACGACGATGCTTTTATCAACGCCACACAACCGATCAAATAGCACTTTTGAAAAACCGCATTTCCTCCCCCTTCGGGACAGTCTATGTGCATGTCGAGAAGACGCGGTCACACTACGTCATAACTCCCAGCGCAAAGACGATATACAAGACAGGGAGAGCAACTATTGATGCGTCAGAAGTTGATGCAGCATTCCTTCAGCGTTTTTTTGAACGGTTGCAGGAAACCCATGACTTTGACCAATACCGGCGTTGGATTGTTCGGGAAACGCAAAAACAAGACGCGCTCATCCAACAAATCCATAGCCAGCTTGCAGAAATTGACAAACAGCAAGAAGCAATCTTAGATGAGACATTAGCAGTCCATACGCAGTTGAAAGAGCTAGAGAACGATGAGGAGCGGGCAAAAGCTGAGAAAGAAGCACAGCCTGAATTAGAGCGGCTTCGCAAACGGTCTCATCGGCTTGATGCACTCACTTTGGATCTGTCCGGTAAGTTACCAACAGTTGAAAACAATGAAGCCCTCAAGAAGGCAAAGCAATACGCAGACTTTCAAACAGAATTAGCAAAAATCATTCCTGTGTGGGGGAAACTGCCGTATGATGCCCGGCGGGAATTTGTGAACCTGTTTGTGCAAGAGGCAGTCGTGACACCTGTCGCAACACACTGGCTACAGCTTGATGTTGTCTGGTCACATCCCAAGTGGGAAAAAGACACGATTTTTGTCTACCGGCACCGTGGCGGGCAATCGGTATGGACAGAAGAGGAGCATAATATTCTCAAAACGCAGTATTCCCATACAGCGAAACGAGACCTACTAGCCCTTTTGCCTCAGAAGAGTTGGTTTAGTATCAGGGTAGCAGCAAGTACTCTCGGGCTGAAACGAATGGTTGAGACGCCGTTCCCCCTGCCTGAAAATCTCTCATGGTCAGACTGGTGCTTTATGCAGCAGCATGAGATAGCCGCTTCTGAGTTACGCCCTAAATTCGTAGGTACGTCCTTACCTGATTTTTACCCTTCGCACACCCTATTTTCGGGCAGCAGCAACAGCGGGTTTGACACGCAACAGGCATTGCCGCTACAATTACAGTGACGAGGAGAGTACCCCCGCCCCGAAGGAAGCATACCATGGATCATCGCGACACAAGATTTGAGGAGACCAGGCAGAGTAACAGGTTTCTCAGGCCGCTGCTTGGTATCCCTGCTCTTTATAAAGTACTAATTGTCAACAGCCTCATCATCTTTATTGGGGCAACAGGCGGCACGTGGCTTGCAGCCAATCTGAACAGTAGTCCCTATGCGACTCCCGCTTCACTTGTCATATTCATCGCTCTTGGCTGGTTAGTGAGTGTGGCACTGAACTTTGTTCTGCTCAAGATTACCTTTCGCCCGCTCATGCACCTGGGAAGGGTCATGAACCGCGTACAGGAAGGGGAACGGTCGCTGCGTGCGCCGATCACCGGCCTCGATCCGGAGGCGGACCAGCTGGCCCGTACCTTTAATATGATGCTCGAAGGACTTGATGAGGCATCGCGCCAGCGAGCCAGCCAGATTATCAAAGCGCAGGAGCAGGAGCGCAAACGCATCGCACGCGAGCTGCATGACGAGACGAGCCAGGTACTCACCTCGCTTCTCATCAGCCTGGCCGTGCTCGAAGAGGCCATCACCACGCCGGATGGCCGCGCTCGTATCGCCGATACGCGCACCCTGGCGCATCAAACGCTGCGGGCGATCCGCAACCTGAGCATCGACCTGCGCCCCAGTGCGCTCGATGACCTGGGGCTACTGCCCGCGCTGCGCTGGTATATAAAGGAATATCAACAAAAGTGCTCTATCGAGGTTGAGTTCCACTCCGCCGGTTTCAAGGGGCGCCTGCCGGCTGAAATAGAGACAGCCCTTTACAGAATTGTACAGGAATCGTTGACGAATACCGCAAAACACGCCAATGCTCACAAGGTCTATATTTACTTGAAAGAAGATGCAGATACCGTCGATGCTACTATCATCGATGATGGCAGTGGATTTGATCTCCAGGCATTGCATAAAACAGCACCCCAGGAACGCGGCATAGGACTAGAGCGCGGACTCGGATTGGTAGGCATGGAGGAACGAGCCGTCTTACTCAATGGTTCTCTAACGATCAACTCCAGTCGCGGCCACGGCACGACGGTCGAGGTTCGTATTCCATTACACTCACCAGACCTCTCTGAAAAACAGGCCGCGCCTGAACTTGCTGTTTGAGCGGTACTTACATTGCAGGATTATCTCATGAAGATACATATCTTACTGGCCGATGACCATACCATCCTACGCGCCGGATTAAAAATGATGTTGAACGCCCAACCCGACATGGAGGTGGTTGGTGAAGCGCATGATGGCCGCCAGGCCATCAGTGAGGTGCAGCGGCTACAGCCTGACATTGTTTTAATGGATATCACTATGCCCGATATGAACGGCATTGAGGCTACCAGGCAGATTAAAAAGCTGTATCCCGAGGTGAAGATACTGGTGCTGACGATGCACGAGAATGATGAGTACGTCTTTCAGGCTCTGCGGGCCGGAGCCTCGGGTTATATGTTGAAAGAGGCAGCGGATACCGAGTTAATCTCAGCGCTCCACGTAGTGCAGAGCGGGCAGTTCTACCTGTCACCGGCAGCGCAGTCCGTCATGGTTGGTGATTATCTACAACGCGTCCGCACAGGTGAGGAAAAAGACAGCTACACCAGCTTAACTGAGAGGGAGAGGGAAATTCTCAAATTAGTAGCGGCAGGCTATACGAATAACCAGATCGCGGAATTACTTGTCATCAGCCCCAAGACAGTGGACACCCACCGCACCCACGTCATGGATAAACTCAATCTACACAGCCGCGCTGAACTGGTCAAGTACGCCATGCGGCGCGGCCTGCTGGAGGATTAAAAAGGAAAAGAGTCCCATGCCGTATGATGGAGAGATGCTAGAGAATATAGCGCAACGACGACGGCTTCGCGGGCGGGGGCAAGCCCCGCCCCTACATGTAGTTGTGGCCGCTCTCGTCCTGTCTCTGACCAGTGCCTTAGCACCTTCGGCCTTCGCAAAAAGCACCGTCATACCGGCGAGTAAACTAACAATGCAGGTCAGTGCCGGGTTTAACACACGCTATCGCAGTGGAAGCTGGGTTCCTCTTTACGTCACCCTCTACAACAACGGGGCCGACTTCAGCGGCATGCTTGCTGCCAGCAGCCCGCCTGGCCCGATTTCGCAAGCCAGTTTCACCACAGTTCCCGTCTCAACATACCAGGTACCCGTCGCGCTGCCCCACGGCATGCAGAAGCAGTTCACCCTGTACCTGCCGGTCTATACGCCCTCCAGCATCTCAAACCTTTCGGTACAGCTGCAGGACGATCATGGGAAGGTAATACAGTCGCAACCTGCCTCCCTGCATTCGCTCGGCCTTCAGGATGTGTTCGTGGGGCTGCTCACGGAGCAGGCGGCGGGCTTTGCTCCTCTCCAGGCCTTTGCGCTGCCTGACCCTAGCGCTTCGGTGGTAGTGCAGTTTCTCAACGCGCAGACAATGCCCAGCATGGCAGCGGTGCTGGCTAACTTCAACGTGATCATCCTGGATACCTTCAGGGCCGCCAGCCTCACTCGTGAGCAATTGATGGTTTTGCAGACCTGGGTGAATCAGGGCGGGGCGCTCATCGAGATCGGGGGCTCACAATGGCGACAGACGCTAGGTCCTCTTCCTGCAGACCTACTGCCGGTCAGGGTGCATGGAACGGGCATATTGCCAGCAGGAACGCACCTCTTGCCTGTTGGCGGTCCAGCGGTGGAAAGTTCCGGTCAGGCTGCCGCCAGGGATACCATCCAGGCACCTATCACAGTGAGCAAAGCAACTGCCGAGGCAGGCGCGCAGGTGATCGTATCTGCGGGTTCCACGCCGCTCCTCGTCCAGGCTCACCTGGGACAGGGAAGTATTTGCTACCTCGCCTTCGACCCCACACTCGAACCCATCGTGGGCTGGCCAGGCATCACCGCTCTCTGGAAAGAGCTACTTTTCCGTTCCCTCGGCGACCAGCTCCTGCCTTCCAGCGCTGGTCCCGCATCCAGCACACCATACTCCCTGGCAGCATTGCAACACCTGTTCTTTCCCACTATCGCTCCCTCTCCCCTGCTGCTGCTGTCGCTCTTACTCTGCTATCTCATCGCGCTCGGACCCGTGCGCTGGCTGACCGTCCGCAGGTTGAAGCAGCGTATATGGAGCGGCCGCATCGTCCTGGGCACGATTGTTATTTTCTCTCTGCTCAACTATGGGACGGCTCTGTACCAGCAGGGAACGTCTATACTCGGCAGTAGTCTCTCCATCATCCAGCTTAGGCCTGGAGCTTCATTTGCTCACAGCACTTCTTACATAAACGTCTATGAGCCCTTTGTGTCTGTGAACGGCACGCTGCAAGTGCAGTTTCCTGGAGGTACCCTGGTCCAGCCCTTTGCCAATACTTCACAGCAGCCGCAAAAGGCTATCATCACGGCCAATGCCGGTGAGACAGAGGTAAGCTTGCCGGGCGCCAGCCTGGCAAGCTTAAATGCGCTCCAGGTGGAGCAAGACCTTCCCATACAGGGTGGCATCATCTCTCACCTGGCGCTCAAGCAGGGAACGCTTGCAGGAACTGTGACGAATACCTTAACCACCGGACTCAGCGACGTCTACCTGCTGACGCCTTACAGCTTTGTACGTATTGACACCCTGGGACCGGGCCAGACCAGCAACATCAAGCTGGCGTTACCAGTTTCATCAAGTAGTGCTGGCGCTCCATCGTGCGCGTCGCTGGCAAAGCAGGTCGCGGCGACTGCCAGCGGAGCGATTACGAGATTCGATCAATTGCTCGCTCGCGATACCCCGCAGTTGCTGAACGATAAACAACGCCGTGCCAGCCTCCTGGCATTCTTGATGACCTCCCTGCAATGCGGCCATTCTCCTCTGGCGGCAGGCTCATTTGCTACCCTGGTGGGGTGGGCAGATCATCCCCTGGATATAGCAAACAATCTCACCTTCAACGGCATCCATCCAGGTGGGCTACACGAGACACTGCTTCTGGCCCCACTCACGATGACCTACGCTGCTGGCTCCTTGACGCTTGCGGGAGACGTCCTTCCAGGGAGCCTGGTGGATGCAGAGGGTGTAAGCATCCGGCCATTGTCCGCGCTTTCCTACATGGTGGAGATGGGCCAACTCACTTTTGAATATAGCGTGCCTGCCTCGTCACAACTACATGTCCAGGCAATGACGTTGACTCAACCGGTCGATAGCTCCGCGTCGCCGTATCTCGCACCAGGTGGCTCAGCTAACAAGACCACCTATCTCTCTCTCTACAACTGGCAGACCGACTCCTGGAACAGAATCACGCTGACTCCATCAACGCCTTTCATCACACAGAACACAAAGGCCTACCTGGGGCCCGGTGGTCGAATACTGCTGCAATGGGTGAACCACGCGAGCGGACTGACTCCAGCGGCCTTCACAAAGCCCAGCCTTACCATCAATGGAACCATCACGAGCCAATAGCCATGGCCTTTCTCGCTGGTGGTCTTACAGGGGTAAAAGGGAGAGGAGGAACACAAAAGAAGCAGAGTTGATAAATGGGGCATAGCCGCGCCGGGATGATCAACTAAATATGCGGCGCGGCATATCGAAAAATTGAGATCCCCTACTCCTCTTCATCCTCTTCAAAGTCGGCATTGTCGTCGTTGTCGTCTGCAAAAAATTCGTCGCTGTAGAAGCCAACATCCTTGCCAACGTAAACACTTACCAGAAAATCATCGCGCGGCATATCGGCAGAGAGAACCAGGTCTTCATCAATTTGTTCAATGAGCTTGGTCAAGTCGGCCTCGTCAAGCTCTCGCTCCAGAATGAGCGTACCATGAACCGCCGTCGTGGTGAAGTGGATGTCTACGGTACCCAGACGGCTGTTACTCTGCAGGCTATTACCCTGCATGATGTAATAGCCCTCCGAAGAAGGAGTTCGGAAGTGTCGTTCAAAGCGGATATCGTCCATAGGATTTGTCTATGCGCAGCCAGTAAGGCTACTGCGCACACTCCTTTCTCTTTTATCGTCTGATGCCTGCACCGTGCATATTATATCATATGCCCGCTTAGCCTTGAGCGTGCCTGATTCTCAGCGGCTTCGCCCTCTCTCGCCGGGTGCTCGCGCGGCTTCGCCGCGCAAAAACTGTAGTAGGTGTTGTGGAAAGTGCGCTTCGCGCACTTTCCACAACACCTACTACACAGGCGAGCGCCGCAGGCGCGAGCAAGCGATCGTGATGAAATCAGACACACTCTCGCAGAAGCGAGCGGCTATATCTCAACCCAGCACCCGGTATAAAAAGAGATAGACGGCCCCGACAGCTACGACAGAAATTGGAAAGACGAGCGCACCCCGGCGAAGACAGCTTGCTCCTCCTCGGCATATATTACCTGGGGAGCCTGTTGTACTATCGAGACAAGGCTGCTGCCATGAGTCGTTACGAGAAGGGTTTCGGTGTAATTTGCTCCAGCCTGCTGCACTGTTCCTTGCGTCTGCTGCCAGGTCGAGCCCGCAAAAGACAGCGGGGGGCCAGGTTTTGACCCGGTGAAGCCGAGCTGTGCCGCCTGTTTTAGCAGATACTGGCCTGCACCTTGACCATTGGCGGGCACAACGATAACGCTGAACTGCGCTGTGCGGCTGCTGTCAGAGAAGTGCGCCGTTCCATTCTTTCCATCCACCCGCACCGACCATCCATTTGGGTATGACAGCGATACCCCAAGCGCTGAATTCTGGAATTGCTGCTGCGGCTGCGCAACCTGTGGGATGCTAAACGGCTGGAACTTGAGGATCCAGGCAGCCACCCCCCCCAGCACAAGTATACAGATCAATATTAGTATGACCAGGACAGGTACCCGGCTTTTAGAGCGCCTTGCTTGCGGTTCAAATGCAGGTGTGGGCGCCCTCTGACTCCACACCTGTTCCTGCGGTGGCAGAACAGGTGTGGAGCCTGGAGTCTCCCATGCAGTCCGCAATGCAGGCTGACCTGCTGGAGGCGTAGATGCATAATTCTGCATATTCATTGCACCGTGCGCAGCGGCACGATCACCAGGCCGTGGATGTGCTTGCATTGCTTGTCCTTCTACTGGCTCTGGAGCAAATCTCACCTGGTGCGGCGCTGAGAGAGGAACCGTATCGAGATCGGTAACTTCCTCAAAGTGGGGGGGTTGCACATCAAGGATTGGCGGAGGCAACGGGTCGCGCTGGACCCTGGACTCATTATGCTCGACGACCAGCGGCCCAGTCGGTAAGTCCTCGACAGTGCCATCGCCCGCAGCCTCCCCTCCATGCTGGGGAGGAGGAACAGGTTCTCCCTGATCCCACACTTTTACGCGCGACACGCGCTCGGGTGACTTTTGCGATTTCGCTTCCAATCGTGTACGCGGTTGCGGGTCCACGCCCCTGGCTTCCTCCTCAAGTGCTTGCCCCTGTTGATTATCCCTGGCTTTCTCAGAGACGAGACTACTATGTTCCAGTGTATCGAGTTCACTTACCCACCTGGATGCATTGGTGTGCCGCGGGCGGCGTGGAGTGGCCGGAGGTTGTTGCGCTATCTGCTCGCGCAGGGGCGGCTTGCTACTGCCGGACAGGTCTTTTTTATTGCCAGGCTGATCAGTTGAAGAAGGAGGAGAGCCTTTCGCCGCTGCGAGTGACTGGAGGCTGAAAGGATGATCTGGCACCAGGGTCCCACAGTTATTACAAAACCGAGCATCATCTCTCGGCAACGTTTTTCCGCAATTTCTGCACTGTATTGCCACGAAACCCCTCCTGCTATTTCAATTCTAACAATGCTTCTCGCCCGGCAGGAGTCTCAAAGACTTGCTGGCTCTTCACGATATCTACCAGCTTCTTACGGCCCTTGGGGCTACCAATCATGAGGACGCCGACAAGTTTATTCTCACGGAAGAAAAGCTTGCGGTAGTTCTCATTACCCTTCTCACCAGGCTCGCGCCGCGCAATAGACACGAGCTCAGGATTATTAGACTCTGCCGTCCCAACTACAGCGATATTCACATCGAAGAGCGGGCTGGTATACGTCGGCACATCGAGATAGGCCTCATGACCACCTGCCATATTCACTCCCGCAAGGCGCCCATGAGCCATAGCATTATCCCACGTACCCATTGTGTGATGGCGATCAATCGTGGTATCGTAGAACTCCGCCACGTCACCGGCTGCATACACGCCCGGCACATTCGTCTCCAGGCACTCATTGACGACCACGCCCGAACGTATCTCAATGGGTGTATGCTCGAGATACTGCGTATTCAACGTGATACCCAGCCCGACGCCGATCAGGTCGGCCTGAATCTGGCGGCCTTTTTTGGTCTTGACATAACCTGGAACGCCATTCCTGGGCACCACCGCTTCAATTTCATCCCCGTGTATGATTTCAACGCCAAACTTTTTCGCTATGTTATCAATGACCTCCCCGCCATCGGGATCCAGACAAGTACGCAGCCAGTAAGGGCCGCGCATCAGCCACGTGGTGTTGAGCTTGCGCACGGCAAATCCATCGCATAACTCATACGAGATGAAGCTGCCACCATACGCGAGCGCCGTACGCGACTCAAGCATACGCTCGATGATATTCTTCGTGTCATCCAACGTCACAAAGTTATAGATGTGTTTGACGCCCGCTGCTCCCGGCACCTGCAGCGGGTTGGCCCAGCCGCCGCTCGCTATGAGCAGTGCATCATAGGGCAGGTGTTGACCCTTGTCGATCACGACGATACGTTCATTGGTATTAACGCTTGTGACCAGGGTTTCCGTTAGCAGTTGAATATTCCTCTGCTCGTGCCACGCGAAGTCGCGTATCATCACCTTCTGCTCAACGATTACTCCCTGTAAAAAGCGCGGCAGGGAAACACGATTATAGAGAGGGTAAGGCTCGTTAGTGATCAATTGAATACTGCAATTCGGGTCGTTTTTGCGCAATATATCAGCAGCCGTTGTCCCCGCCACTCCATTGCCTATAATCACATAGCGTCTATCGTGCGTTGTCAACAATGGGTCTCCTTGCTTGCTGTCTTCATCATACCTGGATTACGAAGGGATTTTAGCATAGTTTGGAGGAGAACACCAGAGTTGCGCTTCTATATAGCCTATAGCGACCAGGGTTGGAATGCTGCCTATCCCCAAAAGAGCGTATACAGCAGCAGCACATTCAGCACTGTCACCGCCAGGCAGATCAGTATATTGACTATGCTCATATAGCGGCCATTCACCAGCTCACCCATCAAGTCGCGGCGATTGGTCAACAACATGACCGCTACCATGGTAAATGGCAGTTGCAGGCTCAATATCACCTGGCTGATTACCAGCACCTCTACCGAAGAGACATTGAAAGCAATAATCACCAGGGCAGGCACCAGCGTGAGCAGCCGCCAGACCCACATCTCAATCTTCTTCCCGGAGAAACCTTGCAACACAATCTGGCCTGCCATGGTTCCCGTAGTCGATGAAGAGAGGCCAGAAGCGAGTAGGCCTATACCAAAGACAAGGGCCGCTAAAACGCCCAGTGCGGGAGTAAGCGTCACAAAGGCTGTTTGCAGGCTGAGGTCCGCCGGGTTAATGCGCTGAAAAAAGACCGTTCCGGCTACTATAAGCATGGCCGCGTTCACGAAAAAAGCCACGTTCAGCGCCGCCACGGTATCGATTTTTGCCAGGGAAGAATGCAGGAACACGTTGTGCGGCATAACGGTGGCGCCCAGGATGCCTACGGCAACCAGAATGCTTCCCGCGGAAACCTGGGGTATGAGTGTGTGCAGCGCCACCTGGCTCCAATCCGGCCGGATCAGCATTGTTTCATAAACATAGGCTAGGCCGATCACCGAAACCAGGCCGATAATGATGTATTCGATCTTGCGATATCCCCAGCGGCTCAGCGTCAAAAGGCACAAAACGATGGCGCCGGTCAGCAGCGCAGAGAAGAAAAGTGGGATATGAAAGAGAATATTGAAGCCAAGCGCTCCCCCGAGGACCTCTGCCAGGTCGGTAGCCATCACAGCGAGGGCCGCGGGAACTGCTCGCGGATCAACTGCGCCAGGTCCTTGCCGGTGGCGATACCCAGCTTCGCCGAAGAAATTTGTAAGAAAATAGCTATAATGTTGCTGAGCAATATGACCCACAGCAGCTCATAGCCGAAACCGGCTCCTGCCGCCAGGTTTGTCCCCCAGTTGCCCGGGTCCATGTAACCAACACTGACCAAAAAACCTGGGCCGAGTGCGCCAAGAATTTCGCGCACACCGATGCCCCAGGGATTGTTCTTCAGGTGTTGCCATACTTCGAATACACGTAAACTCTTTGGAGTGCTGTAGCCTACTTTATTCCTTGATTGTGTCAATAATGCCATACGGGCTTCCTTGCTCCTAGGACGTAAGAGTCTCCTCAAGTGTAGTAACGATAATTTGCTCGGCCAGTTCAACTCCCAGCATATGCTCCACCTGCTGCGACATTTCACCTACCCGGATGCGCAGAGGACCGCCAAAAGGCGCCTTCCCTGCCATCTGCACACGCGCATCTGGATATAACCCAAGCTCCCCCAGGTAGCATAGCTTCTCCGGGTCCTGGTCCCTGATACGCAGGACGCGCGCCGACTGGCCTACTTGCAATTGCGCGAGCGTACGTCCTGTGCGCGAGGAGATGAATCCGTCCTTGCTGGGGATGGGGTCGCCATGCGGATCAACGGTGGGGTAGCCCAGCAGGGCGTCTAGCTTATCTTCAAACTCCTCGGAGATAACGTGTTCGAGCTTATCGGCCTCGGCATGCACCTTATCCCAACTGTAACCCAACGCGCGCGCCAGGTACAGTTCGAGCAAGCGATGATGTCGAATTACCTCCATTGCCTTGCGCTCGCCCAGCGGCGTCAGCCGCACGCCGTGGTACGGCACGTGCTCTACCCACCCTGCTGCTGCAAAATCCTTGAACAGCATGGTGACAGTAGCATCGCTGACCCCCAGGCGTTCGCTCACCGCCGAGGTCGAAACCTTTTGCCCATGCTCCTGCATGTCATAAATGACCTTTAAACAGTCGGCTATACGCGGCGTAAGGTCTTGAACAGGCCCTTCCACTGTTTACTACCTCCCAAAAAGTTTTTTTAACTATCTAAAAATAGTATACCATACAGGTAAAATATCTTCAAGGGGATTGATAAAAGATGCGTCTCCACCCTTTGGTGGAACACATTCAAGACCTCTATCGGCTATACTCTTTATAGATGACCTGCCATGGTCAATCTCATGTCTCCATCCACCTGAATAGACTGAAAGCGGTTTATGCCTATGGATACCCTTGTCTCGATGACAGGGACACAATTACTCGTGTTCTGGATTCTTCTAGGACTTCTTCTCATGTGGATGATCACATTTGCAGTGTTAGCTTTTCGTTCAAAGATGACGGAGGGGAATAAAGAGGGCATGAAACGTAATATCTACGTCTAAAGGATCCTCCAGGAGGCGCAGTGCTGCGCCTCCTATCCCAATTTAATGTGCCGGGCGCAGTGCTGCTACAATCATCGCCACCACACTCAGCGCAAAGGAAACCAGGAAAGCCTGGTGCACCCCGCGTAGAAAGAGAGCAAGAGCGGCAGGGAACTGGCTCATACCACCGCCGTAGATGAAAACTTGCATCATCGCGGCCATCGGTACCTTGCTCAGGGCCAGTGGGAAGACAATGGCGATGCTGAGCATAGAACCGGTATTGTTGAGCATGGCAAGGATACCTGCAGCCGCGCCTCGCGTCTGCGGTGTGACCGAACTCATGATGGCATTGGTATTAGGCGAAACGAACAGGCCAGAACCACCGCCCATGAGGACCATGAACACTGCCAGCATCCAGTATGGTGTAGATGGGCCGATTGTGGAGAGCCCCAGCAACGCTAGTGAGGAGATACCCAGGCCGAGAGGTGCCAGGACCCGCGAACCGACGCGGTCCGAGAGCCGCCCGCTCAGGGGGCCAACGACCATAAAGGCTGCGCCGAAGGGTATCAGCAACAACCCTGCTGCTAGTGGGTTCTGCCCATATGGACCCTGCAGGAAGAAAATCAGCAGGAACAAAACCGCGCCACGGGCCACGCCATTCAACAGGCCGCTCAAGTTTGCCAGTGCGAAGAGGCGATCGCGGAAGAGCCGCAGCTGCACTATCGGCTCCTTGATACGAGGCTCAATCAGTCCAAAGAGCACCAGACTGACGACACCCACCGCGAGAATAACCATATTGGCTGTCTGTCCGAACATAGGGAAGGCAAACAGGCTCAACGCGAGCAAGACCCCAGTCAGGCCGATGGTGAGCGCTGCGCTGCCATACCAGTCGATGTGCTGGTGCCCGGCCAGGCGCACAGGTTCGCGCAGGCGCCAGATGCCCCACAGCGCGCCAAAAATCGCAAACGGCACATTAAAGAGAAACACCCAGCGCCAGGACCACTCGGTCAATAGGCCGCCAATGATCGGCCCAACCAGGAAGCCAGCCGCGCCGGCAATCTGGTTGACGCCCAGCCCCAGGCCAACCTGTCCTTTCCTGAATGCATCGGCGACGATGGCTGTACTGTTGGTCACGAGCAGCGCGCCGCCCACACCCTGTATTATGCGTCCCACGATCAGGTCTGCGCCATGGAACTGTGGCTGCGCCAGGCCACCAACCAGCGAACCAAGCGCAAACAGCGCAAAGCCGCTATTGTAGAGGCGTTTGCGCCCCCATATGTCTGCCAGGCGTCCAATGACAGGTGTCAAAACGGTGGTGATCAGCAGGTAGCCGATCAACACCCACATAATCGTGAAAAACGTCGCATGCAGCTCGGTCAAAATATTTGGCAGCGCGATCAGTAGCGCCGACCCCTGAACAGAGGCGAGCAGGGCGCCGACGGTAGTAACGGAGAGGGCCGTCCACTGGTAGCCATCGTGTCTCTCCGCTGCCACCTCTGCGTCTTTCTTTTGAGCATCAGAGGTAACGTCTGAAGTTGTGGGGGTAGAAGTCTCCATAGTTGTCCTTCTAGGGAATAATGCTTATTATATTTTACGCAGATCAATAAGTATTGGCAATCGACACCATAATCAGGGTAAAGCAGAATAATTACACCCTGATCAGGTGGTAGAGCGCGGGCAGGGCGGTCATGATGCTGGCGCGCTCATCCTCGCTCAGCCGCTCCAGGCGTTGTTGCAGAGAGGCCAGGCGAGCCTGGTGATAGACGCTCACGGCCAATCGTCCCGCTTCAGTTGGTTTTACCCACACCGTACGCCAGTTTATGCTGTCGTGGCCGCGCTCTACATAGCCCTGCGCCAGCAGGCGCTTGACCATGGCCGTCGCAGTGGACGGAGCTACCGCGAGATGCTCAGCAAGCTCTTGCATGGTGCAGTGCCCGAGTTCGACCAGAATACCCAGCAGCGTCAACTGTCCCGGCGTAGCGCGCAGTTCGGTTACTTCCCGCCAGCCCGGACCATTCGATGGGACATCGCCATCCAATGGCACATCCGCCCGCAGTCGTTGCAAGAGCTTGGGAGCAATATCGAGGAGCGCTGTTGCCAGGCTTGTATCATTATGTATTGCTTCGTACACCACACACTTCTCCCTATGATTTCGACTATCTAACTATATGATAGACGAAATAGAGAAAGAGGTCAAGCTCAAGACCTGGTCACATCCCATGTTCCGCCAGCCCCAGCAGCCGGGTCGCACTGGTTTTGATCGTTAAGGCTGCAATAGTCGCCCTTGAGGCTGCCATCCGCCTGCACCCAGCCGTAAAAGAAGAGAGGAGCAATGTTTTTGTGGCGCGGAACTGTAAACTGGATATACTTATTGGTTGCAACGGTACCGCTAAAAGGACCATTCCCTACCAGGGGAGCTCCAACACTAAACCGGCCGCTGATCTCTCCTTCGCCTGACTCCTGTTGAACCGAGAGGGCCATGCTGGTAATAATATTTGCCGTGGTATCATCAATAGAGCCACCATAGCTACCTGCTACTTTTGGAAAAACGATGGGGGCCGGTGTTGGTGTGGGATGCGGTTTAGGATGCGGCGTTGGAGTTGGTTTCGCAGGTGGAGGTCCGGGTGCTGGATTGTTCACAGGCATTGTCGTAGGCTGCGGTGTCACAACCACAGTAGGCGTAGAAGAACGAACCGTCGGATTCACTGTTGCAAGAGCAGTGGGAGTCGAAGCAGCCAGAGTCGCAGTCGCTGTAGAGCCTGGCATCCGGGTGGGAATTTGAGTGACACTATGACCGGTAGTGGTCATCAAATATCGCCATAGACCCGTTCCTACACCCAAGCCGATCAATAGAGCTAGTAAGACGAGGAGCAAGATGCTCGCCTTCCTGAAACGGCGCCCCCACGGCTGTTTTTTTAGGGAAGCCGGTACAGGGACAGGAAAGATACCAGCTTGCTGAGGGGGAACCGGCATAGGTGATGAGAGCGCTGGCTCTGCAGCAGACAGGGTGGATTGAGGTATGACGGGTACAAGCGACAGTTCTACTACTGAGTCGCCTTTCAATTCCCCCCAGAACTGTTCGACGCTAGCAAAGCGGTCCTCGCTACTGAGAGCCATCGCTCGCTGAACAGCCTCGGCTGCGGTCTGCGGGACGGTCGGCACCAATGTATTTACTGGCTTTAAAGGATCGCTTTCTTCGACATCCATCTGCATGAAGCGACGGAAAGCGTCGGCAGGAACGATACCGGTTAATAAATTATAGATAGTTGCGCCCAACCCATAAATATCAGTGCGCGTGCTCGTCCCGCTTCTATATTGCTCGGGCGCAGCATAGCCGGGCGAACAATGACGGATGGCAGTAGTGGTTGAATCCGGGTTGTACTCCTTGGCAATACCTAGATCGACCAGCACCGCTTCTCCATTTGCCACCGACAAGATTATGTTGGATGGTTTAATATCGCGATGAATGACAGGTGGCTGTCGCTTATGCAAATAACTAACGACATCTATAACAGGCGCTATGAGAGTCAGAACCTGGTGCAGGGAAAAACGATTTTCTGGCTGTTGTCGCCGCAGTCTTTCTAAGTTAAGCCCTTCAACATAATCCATTAGCATATATGCTCGATCATACGCTTCATCTTCGAACAGGCGATAGACACGAGGCAGTGCTCGGTGATCCAACCGTTTGAGCAGCTCACCTTCAAAGAGAAAGCGGCTCAGCTCCTTCTTGCCCGGGTCGATTACTTCTTTGAGCGCAAAAAGATTCTGCTTGAAACGCGCATCTCTGACCAGGTAGACTGTCCCAAAACCACCTTTGCCAAGCAACCTCTCTACAACATAACGCTCCTGTACAATGCTTCCGGGCGGTAGCGTCATCTGTACTTCTTGCATCCTCTACCTCAACAAAACTAGGGTTAAATTTACTCGCCCCGATAATTAAACGGCGCTTTCCCCTGGTTTCTGGCAATAATGATTTTTCACCATCAAAATCGATCCTGTCATGCTTCGCTGCGCTCAGCATCTCTCGCGATGGGCAGATGCTTCGCTGCGCTCAGCATGACAACACATTACCGATCCTGGTCGTGAAAATTCATTATTGACCAATCAATACCCGATTTCTTTCTGCAACCTCCAATTTACTTCATCGTATATGGGAATATAACGATATATCGTATTGTTGCAAAGGGTAGAAACGATATATCGTATCTACGTTACAGAACAGTAGAGAACCGAAAGGAGAACGATCAACAATGTTTGGCAGATTTGGCAGACGACATGGGTATCGCGACGATTGGGAAGGCTGGACCCCTCCCTGGATGGAGCATGGCTGGGGCGGCCCGCGTGGCCCCCATTTCTTTGGCGGGCGTGGATTCTTCGGCCCCCAGGGTCCCGGAGCCTTTAGATGGCACTGGGGCTCGCCGGAGTTCCAGGCGCTGACCAGCGAGGCGGCGGAGGTGGCGCGGCTCTTCGCTATTGCCAGCCGCACGGCTGTTGACAACCGCGAGCGCTTATCCCAACTGCGTGACTTTCTGGACCGCTCACGCAAGGAACTTTCCGACATGATCTATAACACAGGTCAGACCGAGACCCCAGGCAGCACACCAGACGTCGGGCAGGCGTAAGACGTGGCAAACCACGTCTCTTCAGAGGATACAATAATGGGGGCGACTCCCTGCCGGGTCGCCTTCAACCATACTATACGACAAAAGGCTGTGCTGTCAGCCGGCGAAAGAAGGCGTGACATTGAGCGCCTGGGCAATTTCTCTTAAACGCTGCGTTGTTACTGAGGAACCTCTTATGCGAACGGTTGGTTCCAGCGTTCACGGTGAGCGACTTCACGCAAAGGCTTCCGCTTCTTCTGGCCCTTGCCGATCGCTGCGACTGGGTAGCCAAAAGGAAGGATCGCAAGGATCTCGATCTCTTCGGGAATACCCAGCACGGGATTAATCTGTTTGAGATTAGCGAAGCCTGCCCAGTTTGAGCCGATGCCTTGTGCCCACGCAGTCAAGATCATGGATTGGATGGCTCGACTTGCATCGGAGACCGCAAAGGGGGTGTGCTCCATGCCAACCACAATCGCCAGGGGAGCCTGCGCGATATAGTGACCGGTCTGTGCGAGTGCGCCAAGCTGGCGCAATGTCTCCTTGTCCTCTACGATGATGAAATGCCAGGGTTGCCCATTCGCACTACTCGCGGTCATGTGTCCCGCTTCGACGATTTGATGGACAATTGGCTCAGGAACCGGCTTATCTTGATATTGGCGGACTGCCAGGACGGTGCGGACCGCATCAAATGCCTCCATGATGGACCTCTCTTTCTCAGTCTTAAGGGTTTCTACTGGCAAGTTGTGAATCATTGCCTGCTTCTTCAGTATAAATGTCAACGCCAAATTTCTTTCCGCGCCTTTTGCGCTGAGGGGGACTAAAGTATCTCTATCTTCCCTTCAACCACCGTGTCATCATCTTGAATCAAAAATACCCTGGCATAAGGGGGCTCAGGGTAATACTGGTGGGAGAAAATAATGTAGTAGAGCTGGTTGCGTTTGGCCCACTCGATGTCGCGGCGGGAGGGGTAGGCTTCGGATTTGGGGTGTGAGTGGTAATACGAATACATCTCGCCGTCGTACTCTTCGATATCCAGGTAGATGCGCAGCAGGTCCTGCGCGTCAATCTCGGAGAAATCATCTTTGTGTTCGGCAGCGTTGGCGGTCGGGTAGTTCTTGACCACCTGTCCATCCTTGCTTCCCAGCAGACCGCAGGCCTCGTTGGGATAGCCCGCAACAATGTGCGCGACCATCTCCTCGTACATTGCCGCAGGGATACGCACGACAAAACCAGCGCCGGTCACCATAACAGTTTCGCCTCTAAATCGTCCTCAAGTTCAGCTAACTCGCGTGTCCACAGATCTTCGCTCAGGTACTTCCAGCCTCCATCAGCGAGGATCACGACGATCTTGCCGTGTTCCATGCTTGCCGCCACGCGCAGCGCCGCGTGCAGCACCGCTCCACATGATGGACCGGCAAAAATGCCCTCCTGGTCCTTCAACTGGCGCGTCCGGCGTATGGCATCCACGCCCGCTACCAGGATTTTCGCATCGAGCAGTGATTGATCCAGCACCGGCGGCACAAAGCCATCTGCGAGACTACGCAGGCCCTGTACGCCATCGCCCTGGAGCGGTTCGGCAGCAACGACCTTAATGGCGGGATTATATTCTTTCAAGCGCCGCGCGTTGCCCGTCAGCGTGCCGCCTGTACCCAATCCGGCAACAAACACATCCAGGTCCGGCAGGTCCTCGATGATCTCCACGGCCGTACCTTCATAGTGAGCGCGCGGGTTCGCTTCGTTGCCATACTGGTAGAGCATGAAGTAGCGCTCATCGTTCTGTGCCAGTTCCTGCGCCAGCTTCACCGCGCCATTGCTCCCCAGCTTGCCGTCAGAGAGAATGATCTTCGCGCCGTAGAGTTCGAGCACTTGGCGCCGCTCCCGTGTCACATTGTCAGGCATTACCGCCGTGAAACGGTAGCCCTTCACGCGAGCAATCATCGCCAGCGCAATACCTGTATTGCCACTGGTCGGCTCCAGGAGGATAGAGTCGCGTGTGAGCTTGCCGCTTGCCTCGGCTTCCTCGATCATCTTTCTGGCGATGCGATCCTTGATGCTGCCAGAAGGGTTTGCCCCCTCCAGCTTGGCGAATATCTGCACGCCCGGGCGCGGACTGAAGCTCTTCAGCTCCACCAGCGGCGTGTTACCTATTGTATCCAGTATGCTGCTGTAGCGCATAGGATTCCTCTTATTACCTTATTGGCCGCCTGGTTTATAGAGATCGGCCAGTACCTCGCTCAGGTTGCTTCCTTCGGCGCTCACTTGCTTAGAGCCGCCAACGGAGGAACGCAGAACGGGTGCGAGACGAACAGTTGCCATAATATACTCCTTAAAATCACGTGTGAAATTGAACTTTCCCACCCAACATCAGTAAAGTGTTGTCACCCTGAGCGGAGCGAAGGGTCTCTCGCGACGGGCAGAGAGATGCTTCGCTTCGCTCAGCATGACAGTATCACGCCCCTACAATGCGCAGACATCGGCGTAGGTGGGCAGGTTCTCCGGGTGCGCGTGCTCGCCGCAGGCCGGGCACTCGGGGTCGCGGTAGAGGCGCAACTCATTGAATTCACCCGCCAGGGCGTCGTATGTCATCATGCGACCAACCAGTGGCTCACCGATACCCAGCAGCAGCTTGACTGTCTCCGTCGCCTGCAGCAGTCCGATAATGCCGGGGAGTACTCCCAGCACGCCTGCCTCGGCGCAGCTTGGCGCCAGCGCCAGCGGCGGCGGCTCAGGATAGAGACAGCGATAGCACGGTCCTTCGTTGGGCTTGAAGATCGTCAGCTGCCCTTCGAAACGGAAGACGCTGCCATGCACGACGGGTTTGTTGGCTATGATCGCAGCATCATTGAGCAGGTAGCGCGTGGGAAAATTGTCGGTGCCATCGATGATTACATCATAGCCCGCAATGATGCGCGCAACATTGGTCTCATCCAGGCGCTCAATATAGGTAATGACCTTCACATCGGGGTTCAGGGCTTCGATTGTCTCGCGCGCTGACTCGGCTTTGTACTGGCCGACGCGCTTTGTGTTATGTAAAAT
>WNGL01003238.1_pt1 | contig 23742 bp, 21 predicted proteins | sample 5400591 | NCBI WGS metagenome assembly WNGL01 (sample SAMN13153377, study PRJNA577476) | soil metagenome | isolation source: 80 cm soil or saprolite under Garry oak tree replicate 1 | place: USA:California | collected 2016-06-15 | reverse complement strand
GCCTTCGCTCTCATCGGGCCCAAGCGTTTCGATGTGCCCTGGAAGGACCTCGAGCGGCAAAGGTGGATCGCGGCTGCTAATTGCGTCGAAGTGCGCGTTCCCATGAGTGCCGAAAGGCGCATGGAGTACGCGCTAGCTGAGCGACGCGCCCAGTTCCGGGTTGCTGCAGAGAACCCAGTGAAGATGATCCATGTTCGTGAGCTGCTCGAAAGGCATGCGGAGCGACGCGTCCTAATTATCGGTGAGTATATCAACCAGGTTGAAGCCATTGCCATGGAGATTGGGGCGCCGCTCGTCGCCGGAAAGACACCGCAGACCGAGCGCGAGCGGATTTACGAGGGGTTCCGAAAAGGCGAGCTGCGCTGCATTGTGCTCTCAAGAATCGGAAATTTCGCCATCGACCTGCCGGACGCTGACTTGCTTATTCAAGTATCAGGCGCCTTCGGCTCACGCCAGGAGGAAGCTCAGCGGCTCGGGCGCGTCCTCCGGCCTAAGGCGGATGGGCGGGCCGCGCGCTTCTTCACCTTAGTCTCCCGCGACACCAGGGAGGAAGAGTTCGCACACCACCGCAAGTTATTTCTCACCGAACAGGGATATTCATACCAAGTGCATATCGCCGAAGAGCTCCGCCCGGAGGTGACTTCTAAGAGCTCGCAGAACTCATAGTTGCGGTGTGTTTGCCGATTGTCCAAAGGTAGGAGACAGGTACGCCATGCAGATTACTCTCGAAGGGGACGACTTCCGCGCCGACGTAAAGCAGATTGGGTTTCACCCGAAGGGAGCCAGTATCATCGACTCAGGAATGTTCGAGGATGGTAGTCCCATCATGCGGGCTGAGCATCGAGTGAGTTATCCGCACTGAGCCAAAGGCCGCTTTGCCAAAAGCACCGTAGACGGATACTCAATTGCGCTGGGGCACACCCTCGCAGGGGGTTAGCTAACGAACCATGACAAGACGACGTGCCGACTCCACCAACAGCAAGCCAGATCAATGCTTCGTGAGAGAGCTTTCGGGCGAAATTCCACCCACGTTTTCCCTCCTGGAGAGACTATATGGATTGGCCTCCAAATTGTACGCGTTGCGTCCGTGGCATCTGTTGGATGAAAGCCAGCTGGTCGTGGTTCGCGATACTGCAATCGGTGAGACCTGTTACTGCTCGGTCATGGGTGCCCTCGGCGAGGTGTTGGCCATGCACGCCTATATCGGCACCGAGAGCTACCGACTATTCCGCAAGATGGCAGCCGGAGAGATCACCGATGCCGGCGAGTTCTTCGCGTCACAACACAGCCTGTACGTGGAATTCGTGCCAAGGGCAGACTTAGATGGGCCGGACCGAAAGTTGCTCGCCGCGCTGGGCCATCTGGTTGGCAGGGCCAAAGCCTCACCCATCTTCCGTGCCATCCGTCCGGGGTTTCACCCTTGGTTCGTCACAGAGGAAGAAGCGCAGACGTTGGAGGAATGTATGCGTGCCGTAATTGTGGTCTGTTCTGCTGCTTCCACACAAGCTGACGTGAAGTATTGGGACCAGGCTGATACCTACCCTGTGGTCTCGCGATTGGACGGCGCAACGAGTGAACCTCGATACCGGATTGAATTGATAAAAACGATGTTGCCAAGCGAACCACCCCTGCCTAAGGTACATCTGGGGGAAGAGCAATTACGCCAGCTACGGAGCCGCGACCACGCGGTGCGCGGAGTGATGGAACTCGACTACTTCCTCAGCGGCGCTGTGATTGGAAAGAAGAGCGAACGCAAAGCGTGTCCGTGCATTGCGTTGGCAGTCGATGCAGACAGCGGAATCGTCTTTCCACCGGAACTGGCTAGTCCCAGCGTCTCGGCTGGAGACGTGCTGGCAAAGGTGTTGCTGAAGGCGATTCAAACCGGCCGCGCGTTGCCACGGGAGATTTGGGTGCGAAGCGGCAGGTTCAAGGACTGCCTCGATCCCCTCTCCGAGTTGTGCGGCGCACCGATCAAGGTTGTTGGTTCGCTTCCCGCCCTAGAGGAGGCTCGAGAGCAACTGCTTCGCATGATGGGCGGCGCTGCTTTTCCGGACAACTGAACAGTGAACGGGTGTTGTCGGAGCGCCCTGTCAGCCGACAAAATTAGCGTCAGGCCACGCCATCGCGTGGACCGCCGCGACGAATAGAATCGACTCTCGGGCAAATGTGTCCTGATTTCCTGGCGACTGAGGCCGCTCGTACGAAAAGCCCTGCCGTCCAAAACGTTAAGCTCGCCAAGGGTCTCCGCCCCTTTGAAATCCCCTGGGCCTGAGGCGCCCCAAAAGTGAAGTAACACTGAAGCGCGGCACACGGCGCGTTTCACTCGATTCCGTCCGAGTGAACGGGCAAACCTGAAGTCATCGGCCACATACTCAGTTGCTAACTTGCTGAGAAGGCCGCTAAGAATACAGCGAGTATCGAAAAGCTGTCCAGGAGTTCATTGTTGACCTGGCCTTCAGTGCAAACGGCGGAGTCTTGTGGTCCGAGAAGGCAGGTCGCCTTGCGTCTTCGGCAGGCTATATTGAGGAGCCATTCTTTTGTTCAGTTTACCGGACACCTTCGATTTCCTGTGTTGTGCGAAACCCTAGAAGATTTTCCATTCGGATTCGGTTACGTGACGAGCAGAGAGAGCCTACGTTCCAGAAGGGCTTCCATCATTCGGTGGGTCTCAGCAAACCCGGCCCATGCTGGCTGATTGCATGGAACAGCCCAGTCCATCAGCGATTTGCCAAAGTGGCAATGTCACCTAAGCCGAGTAGTTTTCGGTCTGCCGTAACCAAGGTAAGTGCTAACACTTTAGCAGTTGCAGCCAAGAACCGATCTGCCGGGTCGGCGTGGCTTAACTGCAGTCCTTCCGCAGTCACAACAACCTCATGCGTCAAAGGAGCCTCACGAAACCCAAGCACCATCTGCTCCACCCAATGAATCGGGTCTGCATGTAGCACAATCTTCCCCTTGCGATGAAGTATCAGAGCTTCCCAAGTGCTGATAGGTGACAGCCAGAGTTCATTAGCGTCATTTTCCAATTCTGCCCACACACGTTTGCCTATCAGCTTGGGATCGCTTCTACTCCAAAGCCAAATATGTGTATCCAGGAGGAGTTTCAAGCGCGGTAGGCTTCAAATTCGTTTAGGTCAATCACGGGTTCCATGATGTCACCCACAATTTCAAACGTATCTTTCATTGAGCCCAACCATTCCTTGCGCTTCACCTTGGCGGCAGCCGGGATCAGCTCTGCGATTGGCTCACCCCGCCGCGTAATGATCACTGACTTTTTGGTCTTATTTACCTCGTCGATCACAGCCAGGCACTTTGCTTTGAATTCCGAGATCGCAATTTTGCCCATCGTATGCTCCCCTTAGGTCTCTTCATTATACTATAGTCATCTCCGTTGACCACAACTCATGATTCCACGCGAGTTTCTCGGTCTTAAACGCTCTCTACCTTTGGTTGGCTCGGCATTGTTGTTGTTCCAGAACCTACAACCCTCCGGTTAACAGCCGGTTCTCGCCTGTTGGAGTACATGTAGTTTCAATGCATTATGAGAGAGCGCCCCGCTGCAGAAGGTGGAAGCGGGATGGGGCGCCGCCTCCGCTGCGCTGCGCTGCGCAGGGGCTTCGCTTCGCCACGGCGGCGCTGGGGGAAGGAACAGGAGTGGTGTGTCCGGCGAAAAATGCAGCCAGGGTCTAGGCAAATTGGCTGGAGAATGGCACTTTACCTTGGGGGAAAGATAAGCGTTAGCACGAATGACCTTCCCCCCAAGGAGGCAACTCAAATGAGTCACGACGTCAAATATATCGGAATGGACGTGCACAAGGAAGCGATTGTGATCGCCGTGCTAAATGGCAGTGGGAAGCTGGTCATGGAAACCATCCTCGAAACCAAAGCCAGCAGCATTCTGCAGTTTATCCACGGTCTACGGGGCGAGCTCCATGTGACGTGGGAAGAAGGGACCTGGGCGGCCTGGCTGTACGATCTGCTGCAGCCGCAGGTGCAGCAAGTTCTGGTGTGCAATCCGCGCCGGAATGCCTTGTTAAAGGAGGGCAGCAAGAGCGACAAGGTGGATGCGCGCAAGTTGGCCGAGTTGCTGCGCACTGGAATGCTGCGACCGGTCTACCACGGAGAAAATGGACTCCGGACGCTGCGCGAGTTGGGACGCAGTTATCAGACCATCAGCAAAGATTTAACGAGGGTGATGAATCGGGTCAAGGCCGTGTATCGAGGCTGGGGCATTCCCTGTGCCGGCACCCAGGTCTATGTCCCGCGTTATCGGGAGGAATGGTTGAGCAAGATTCCGCAATCCGGAGTGCGCCGCCGCGCGGAGCTGCTCTATCAACAGCTGGACGGATTGCTGGCCTTGCGGCGAGAGGTGCGAGGGGAGTTTTTGGCCGAGAGCCGGAAACATAAGGCCGCAAAACTGCTGCGCCAGATTCCCTGCATCGGTCCGATTCGAGCCGCCGGCCTGATCGCGCTGATGCAAACCCCACACCGGTTCCGAAGCAAGCGGCAACTCTGGACTTATAGTGGCTTGGGCATTGAGACGCACGACAGTGCGCAATACCGATATGTTAACGGACAATTGCAGCGTTCCAAGAAACCCCAGCAGCTCCGTGGTCTCAATCGGAATCACAACCACGAGATGAAAGAGATTTTCAAGAGTACGGCCACCAGTGCCAGCTGTGGTAGGGGACCGTTCCACGATTTTTACGCGGCTTTGCTGGACAAAGGGATGGAGCCGGAGATGGCTCGTCTGACGCTGGCGCGCAAGATCGCGACCATCACTCTGACACTTTGGAAGAAGGAGGAACGTTTCGACGCAGAACAACTGAAAACGCAAGCAGCTTGAGCATTTAACAGAACCCAGGTGATCTCCCAGGTTTTCATGCCTCGGTGGTGGCCGATCGGTTCTTGCGATGCTCGGGTCGAGGGAGAGTATCGACTAAGTCGTTAGGCAAACCGTGTGCTGCAGTTTAGCACCGAGTCTCGGTTTCAATCCTATGCCCCCTCGCACTACCCAAAAAAGCTGTAGGCCTCGAGTCTCACATAGGATCTTGGTTGGCACTTTTAGCCAACGCTTAGCTTGCGTAGCTTCGCAACCGAATGGCGTCGAGCACCACTGCTTTATGAAACCGTCGAGTTGGGACAAGCAACTGGGGTTGGCATCGCCGCTGAAGTGCGCGGCGATCCAAAGCGGACAAACCAACAACCCCTCCAGGAATGAGACGGGGCTGGATGCAAGTCACCACACCCACGTCTCCCCTGAGGGGAGGGGGAAGATTTTTTTCTTGACATCCTCTCTCATAGGATGACTTAGACGGAACACTTCGGCGTTTTTGGAGTGCTTTCGGCGATAAACGGTTCCAAAAACGGCTCCAAGTTTGGTCGCGGAGAACCGTTCGATTGAGAGATGTAGAGTCCTAATGTATGTTCGAATCCGCCCGCTGGCGGAGTCTTAGGTCACGGTATCTGCGCTGTTTTCGATCCCGCAAATGGCAAGAATTACTATTTTCGATTATGATGAAGTTCGAAAATAACGACGACTGCTATTTTCGCGCTCGATAATGGCAAAAACAAACAGAATCCCAGGACAGAAAATATCGCGGGGGGCGTACTCTGCGTTTCTGCCTGCGCCGCTGACCCCTGTGCTCGATTGGACTCCACGGCTCATAGGGGTCTTGTCGGAGGCAGATCGTCTAATTGGCAGACTGGCAGGTGAAGGCGGACGGCTTCCGAATCCTCACGTTCTCATCCGACCTTTCGTCCGACGCGAGGCTGTTCTTTCAAGCAAGATCGAGGGGACCCAAGCAACTCTCGGCGAGTTACTGGCGGCTGAGGCTGGGGCGGTTGTGGATCGTAGTCCCGAAGATCTTCGCGAGGTTGGCAATTACGTGGTTGCGTTGGAGCATGGAATTTCACGACTCAAAGAGCTTCCGCTCTGCGTTCGACTCGTGCGCGAACTGCACGAGAAACTTATGACGGAGGTTGCGGGACATCACGCGACTCCAGGTCGGTTCCGAACGATTCAAAACTGGATCGGCACACCGGGTGGCACCATCGCGAAGGCCTCCTATATCCCGCCCCCGCCCGGCGAGGTTGAGCCCTGCCTTGCGGCTTGGGAAAAGTTCCTTAACGAATCCGACCTTCCGCCACTCGTGACAATTGCCCTAGCCCACTACCAGTTTGAAGCAATTCATCCATTTCTTGATGGCAACGGCCGGGTGGGACGCCTGCTTATCACGCTCTTCTTAATCGAACGCCAAATTCTGCCGACACCGTTGCTTTATCTGTCCGCGTTCTTTGAAGCGTCGCGGCGAGACTACTACGAAAGATTGCGGGGCGTCAGTGAGCGCGGGGCATGGAATGAGTGGGTGGAATACTTCCTGCTGGGCGTTGCCCGGATGTCCGAGGACGCTTTGAGCCGGGCTGTCCGAATCAATGAACTGATTGCGCAGTGGCAGAAGACAGTATCAGGCGATTCGACGAATACTCCCCTGCGAGTGGTTGAGTCCTTAGGAGCGAATCCTTTCATCACAGCGAAGGGTGCGGCCGAAAAGCTAAGCATTGCCTTCACAACCGCGCAGCGCGCAATTGAACGGCTGCAGCGTATTGGAATCGTTAAACAAGTGGGCCACGCAAAACGTGATCGTGTTTTCTGTGCGCGCGCGCTGCTCGATATCCTTGAAGAACCAGCGCACATCGTACCTGGCAAGAACTAGCGACTAAACTATTATCGGTAAGATTCTTGGGCGCGGCAGGACTTGAACCTGCAACCCTCGGATTAGAAAACCGCGGTCCTGCGGCGCCTGTTACACAAACTATTGTAGTTGCTGGATCTTTCAGTTTTGAGGGAACCTGAAAGATGCTGTTGGATGTGGTCTGATTGAGTCTGGTTAGGCACAGTTTTGGGCACAGTGAGCTGAAGTGAAATCGAAGAACAACTCCGGACTTCTGACCTCACAACCCTGACGTAACGCGATTAGGTGAGGTTTGCCGACCATCTGTCCAGAATGCTGCGAGCCCGAGCGTTTCCACACGCAGCCCGTCAACGAGCTAGCATGCGACCCTGGGGAGAACCAAGCAACTCAAGGCGTGGCACGGTCAATGAGCAGGATCGTCCGCAAGAGAACATTGGCCCCATTGGCACAATCCTGCCAGCGTGTAAATTCCTTGGGCGAATGGCTGATGCCGTCTACGCTGGGGACGAAGATCATCCCGATTGGACCGATCTTCGCCATCATCTGGGCATCGTGACCAGCACCGCTGGGCAGCCGCATGGTCTTCAGTCCCAGCTCTGTCGCGGCAACTTCGATCTTCGCCTGCATCTCCAGGTCAGCCCCAGCCGGAGCATCATGCTCTGCCTTTTCCATGATGATTTCTGTTCCAGTATCCCGGGCTATTTCTTGCGCGCGCTTCTGAATCTCATTTCCTAACCGCGCAATGGTTTCCTCAGAGAGATCGCGCAACTCAATGGAATGCTTCACCAAACCCGGCACCACGTTAGGGGCATTGGGAAATACCTGCAGTCTTCCTACAGTACCCACCTGCCGCCCAGGCTCTCGGGTCACAACCTCCTGGACTACCTCAATCAGCTTGGCCGCAGCCAGCAGCGCATTGTGGCGCTCCTTCATCGGAGTGGTTCCCGCATGGTTGGCGAAGCCGCGAATCTCCACATCATATTCGTCGATGCTGACGATTCCTTCCACTACCCCGATCGGAACATTCGCTTTATACAAGATGCCACCTTGTTCGATATGCAATTCCAGGTAGCAATGGAATGCGCCGGGAGACAGGCGCGCTTCGGCGAGCCGGGTTGGATTCCCACCGACCTTGCGAAGACCTTCCGCCAACGAGATTCCGTTGCGTACACGACTGAGATCGGCGGGCTGCAGCACACCTGCAGCTGAACCGCTGCCTGCAAAGGTGTTTTCCTCATCCGTCCAGATCACCATCTGCAGCGGATGCCGCGTCGTGACGCCGTGCTCCTTCAGCGTATGCATGACTTCGATCGCGGACATCGAGCCCAAATCACCATCGAAATTGCCACCACTGGGCACGGAGTCAATGTGCGATCCAAAGAGGATGGGTTTCAAATTGTGAGCTGACCCAGGGCGCAACCCGAAAATATTTGCAGCGGGATCGATACGCGGCTCCATTCCGAAGGCACGCATGAGTTGCATGGCGTAATTGCGGCCCGCGACATCGGCATCCGTGAAGGCTACCCGGCTAACACCGTCGGAAAAGGTACCCCCAGCGGGCCGTCCGAAAACGCTGAGCTCTTCAAGGCTATGACGGAGTCGATCAGCGTTGATGCGCAAGTCAGAGCTACGCGCCTGAGCAAAAGACAGGTCGGGGAGAACCGCACTGGCAGACACTGCCACCATGCTGGAGAGTAGCTCGCGGCGAGTGATCACTATGGCGAGCACGATATCACGTGTTATGGCGTTTCAGCGCTACATTGGATTTCGCTTCCGATTATTCGAAGTAAGCTTCATGGCCAATCGAGGTGGGCCACTCCCAGGGATTGTGTCCCAATGACGGGCTTTTTCGGAGGCGCGCCCTTGGTAAGCAGTGTGGAGCGGAACAGAGATTGGGGCGCGCGTTCGAAAGCCTCACCAGAGGCTTTTTGTATGAAAAGCCAGTTCACAAAGAGCGCGCCGAGACATCTACCCACTCTCCCTTCCCGAAGAAAAAAGTCATCAGGTCGAACATGGAAGGCAAATTACCCGTGCCGGTGACCGCGCACGATGGATACAACGTCGTGCAGTGGATCGAGGCCTGTTATCAAAGTGCCAGGCGTGGTACGCGCCCGAGCCCGGATACACTCGTCAGCAAGCAACCTGCAGCTCCATTTGCGACCCAAAAGCGTTGACATACTCCGCCAACACGTCATGGGCGACCTCGAGCCGGCCAACCAGTGGATTCTTTACCAAGGCCGCGAGCGCCGCTTGTGGCGAGTGTTCTAACGACGCGCGAACCGTCAAGCGCTCGTATTCCTTCACCTGCAACAGCAACGAGCGGGCCGCTTCCGGTGCGTGGCCGACGGGAGGTACTTCCACGCCGCTGGAGGACACGAGGCAAGGGAGCTCCACCGCGTCATTGGGATCGAGATCCTCGAGCGAATTGAGGTTGCGAACCGTGAGCGGTATCAAGACAGGCCGCTCCGATTGTAAGGCTTGCAACGCTAGCACTGCGATTCGCTCATAACCGGAAAATTCTGAGTAAAGTTCCAGGCTCTCCTGGCGCTGCATCCCCGCTGTTGCTTCAATGCTGAAGTAGGAAGCGTTTCGCTCACGCAGGTAGCTCTCACAAATTCCGATAAGGTCCGCATTGGAAGCTCGCGCGAGCTTCTCGAATAACACAGTATTCATGGCTGCGATAGCCTGGCCGCGTGATCTCCCGTTCCGCCGCGTATTTTCATACGCGGCCTTGGGAAAGTAGTAGAAGTAGAGATACTCGGTTGGCAGCAGAGCGAGTTTTTGAATGAAGTCGACGGGAAACAGTTCATGGCGGTAGCACTTCCGAATCAGCTCGGGCGAGGAGAGAATTATGGGCAGGAGTTCCGTCCCTTCCGCGTCGCGGATGGAGCGCACCCAGCCAAGATGATTCAGGCCAATATAGTCGAACCTGAGCTCGAACGGGTTCCGGTCCAGCGCTTTGGCGATAGACTCGAAAGTCTCCAACGCCGTGTCGCACACGCCCAGAATACGGACTCCAGAATGATTCAAAATTCCCTGCGAGATGATCCCCACAGGGTTTGTAAAATTGCAAGCTCAGGCCAGCGCAATCATTAGCTGGAATAATCCACACGCGTGAGAGAGAATATTAGGTTCTGTATGTGCTGAGGAGGACGTTGTGCTCCGGCAACGAGCTCGGCGGACTGGCACGTCCACTGAGTCCCGCAACAGGGTTGCGTGCGTATGTATGCGCATGCCGCGGCGTAACGCTTCCACGCCTTCGTTAGAATCTCGTCTTTACTCACGAATGAGCTGCCTGGATCAACCGTGTCAGCGAAGGGTAGTGAGGCCTCAGTTGTTCAGTGCCGGGAGATATTCAGATGACCGCTGCCACGATGAGTTTGGAATCAACCAGTAAGAATCAGCAACTTGTGCAATGGGTGGAAGACGTGGCGCGGCTGTGCACGCCCGATCGCGTCCATTGGTGCGATGGTTCGCCAGAAGAATATGAGGCGATGCTGCAGTTGATGGTCCTGTCTGGTGTCGCCATTCGGTTAGATCCGGCAAAACGTCGGAATAGCGTGCTGGTCCGCTCGCATCCTGCCGACGTGGCCCGCGTGGAAGACCGAACTTTCATTTGCTCGCGAACCCGGGATGATGCGGGCCCGACAAACAATTGGGAAGACCCGCTGAAGATGAAACAAAAACTCACCGAGCTTTATGCCGGCTCGATGGCCGGCCGCACGATGCACGTGATTCCCTACAGCATGGGCGTGATGGGTTCCGCGATTGCGAAGATTGGGATTGAAATCACTGATTCGCCGTATGTCGTTACCAGCATGCACATCATGGCGCGGGTGGGTAGCCGCGTGCTCGAGCTGCTGGGCGAGAACGGTGAGTTCGTCCGCGGACTGCATTCCGTGGGCGCTCCGCTCGGCCCGGACGAGCAGGACTCTACCTGGCCCTGCAACATGGGCCACAAATACATCTGCCATTTTCCCGAAACGCGTGAGATCTGGTCTTACGGCTCTGGTTATGGTGGCAATGCCCTGCTGGGCAAGAAATGCCACGCCCTGCGGATCGCTTCGGTTCAGGCGCGCGACGAAGGCTGGATGGCGGAGCACATGCTGATTCTGAAGCTCATCAGTCCATCAGGCCAGGTGAAGTATATGACCGGAGCCTTTCCTTCGGCTTGCGGCAAAACGAACTTGTCAATGCTGATTCCGACAATCCCGGGCTGGAAGGTGGAGACTATTGGGGACGACATTGCGTGGATGAAGTTCGGGTCGGATGGGCGCCTCCATGCCATCAATCCGGAATATGGCTTCTTCGGCGTGGCTCCGGGCACGAGCATGAAGTCGAACGCCAATGCCATGCTCACGGTGGCGAAGAACTCCATTTTCACGAATTGCGCGATGACCTCCGGTGGCGACATCTGGTGGGAGGGCATGACGGAGGGGAAGCCAGCCGAACTGGTCGATTGGCTGCGACGGCCATGGACGGCTGGTTCGGGACGTAAAGCGGCGCATCCCAACTCCCGGTTTACGACCCCGGCGAAGCAATGTCCAGTGATCGCTCCGGAGTGGGAGGATCCGAAAGGCGTGCCGATCGATGCGATCCTCTTCGGCGGACGACGGGCGGGAGTGATTCCGCTGGTGATCGAAGCTTTCAACTGGCAGCACGGCACATTCCTGGGCGCAACCGCCAGCAGTGAGACCACCGCCGCGATAACGGGTAAGATTGGCCGACTGCGGCGCGATCCAATGGCCATGCTTCCATTCTGTGGCTACCACATGGGAGACTACTTTTCGCACTGGCTCCAGATGGGACGCCTCGCTGACGCTTCCCAACTGCCGAAAATCTATTATGTCAACTGGTTCCGCCAGGAGAAGGGCAAGTTCCTGTGGCCGGGCTATGGGGATAACAGCCGAGTTCTGAAGTGGATCTTCGAACGCTGCGACGGCAAGGTACACGCCAAGGAGACGCCTATCGGCCTGCTTCCCGAAGCCGCGGACCTCGATACCAAGGGATTGGATATACCTGCATCCGCGCTGGAGCAGTTGTTGCGTGTCGATATTGAAGGATGGCTGGCCGAGGCAGCCTCGATCCGGGAATACTTTGCCAAGTTCGGCGACCGTCTTCCCGAAGGATTGAAACTTGAGGTGAAGAAACTGGACGAGCGTCTGCGGAAGGCGACGCCGTAGCAACGGACAAGATGGCTCTGATCCGGCCCACGGAAATTCTGCTCTGGCATCGCCCTATCGGCTATTTCGTTCTTCCCCCCTCGGTCTTGAGCTTGTCGCTGGCTCCGGCCTGCGCGGCGGCCAGGCGCGCAGTCAGTACCCGAAAGGGCGAACAGGCAACGTAATCCATCCCTATGGCATGGCAGAACTCAACCGAGGAGGGGTCGCCTCCGTGCTCGCCGCAGATGCCGACCTCGAGATGAGGACGGGTCTTGCGTCCGCGTTCGATTCCGATTCGAACCAGCTCGCCCACACCGTCGCGATCAATGACTTGAAAAGGATCCTGCTTGAGTATGCCTTCGTCAAGATAGATGGGCAGGAACCTGTTGATATCGTCACGGGAGAAGCCAAACGTCGTCTGGGTGAGGTCGTTGGTTCCGAAGCTGAAAAATTCCGCCGCTTTGGCGATTTCATCCGCCACGAGCGCAGCGCGCGGCAACTCGATCATGGTGCCGACGAGGTAATGAACGGTTTTCCCCTTCTCCTTGAAAACTTCGTCGGCAACGCGCCGGACGATAGTGCCTTGGTTCTCCATTTCTTTTACGGTTGCGACGAGCGGAATCATGACCTCAGCGTGCGTCTTCACGCCTTCCTTCTCGGCATCAACGGCAGCCTCAAAAATGGCACGCGCCTGCATCTCGGTGATCTCGGGGTAGGTAATGCCGAGCCGGCAGCCGCGATGGCCAAGCATGGGGTTGAACTCGTGTAATTGCTCAACCCGGCGCAGCAGCGAAGCCAGGACCTTCTTCAGATCGCCAGCTCCTTTGGTGCCGAAGTCACGATATTTTTCAACCAGCAATTTTTTCTGCCGGGTATCAGCATGGGAGAGGACGGCGATGTCGTGGATCAGTTCCTCGCGCTTCGGAACAAATTCATGCAATGGCGGATCCAGGAGACGGATCGTTACCGGCAGGCCATCCATCGCGCGGAACAGGCCGACGAAGTCCCTGCGCTGCATGGGCAGAAGCTTCTTCAGCGCGGCACGACGGTCTTTTTCATTGTCGGCCATGATCATGGCGCGCATGTGCTGAATTCTGTTCTCCGCGAAAAACATATGCTCGGTGCGGCAGAGTCCGATACCTTCGGCGCCAAACGCGCGCGCCTGTATCGCGTCACGGGGGATGTCCGCATTGGCGCGCACCCCTATTTTGCGAAAGGGTTCGGCCCAGCCCATCAGTTTCTGCAAGTCAGCATTATCGGCAGAGGCCTCCACCGTATTCAGCTTGCCCTTGATAACCCGGCCGGTGGTGCCATCGAGCGAGATCCAGTCACCCTCATGAAACACCTGGCCCTTCGCCCGCATCTCGCGAGCTCTTTCGTTTACTTCGATATCGCCAGCACCCGCCACACAACATTTCCCCATTCCGCGAGTAACGACAGCCGCGTGACTAGTCATGCCTCCTCGGGAAGTAAGAATCCCGGCGGCGACTTCCATGCCATGAATATCTTCGGGCGTAGTCTCAGCACGCACCAGGATTACCGGAGTTTTCTTCTGTCCGTGACCGGCTTTCTCGACCGCGTCGTCAGCCGTGAAAACGATCTGACCCACTGCCGCGCCCGGGGATGCCGGCAATCCCGTGGCCAATACTTCAACCTTGGTGGTCTTCTCATCCAGCGTAGGCACTAGGAAGTCATAAAGTTGATTGGGATCGACGCGGAAAATGGCTTCATCCTCGGTGATCAATCCTTCATTCACCATTTCGATGGCCACTCGTACAGCAGCACGGCCGGTGCGCTTGCCATTGCGAGTCTGCAGCATGTAGAGCTTGCCGTCCTGGATGGTGAATTCGAAATCCTGCATGTCGCGATAATGTTTTTCCAGCCGAGTGGTAATCTCTCGCAGCTGTTTGTAAACCTCCGGCATGACCTTCTGCAGTTCGAGAATCGGAACCGGCGTGCGGATGCCCGCGACTACATCTTCGCCCTGCGCATTCATCAGGAATTCACCATAGAACTCCTTGGTGCCGATTGCGGGATTACGGGTGAAGCCAACACCCGTACCGCTGGTCTCGCCCAGGTTGCCGAAGACCATCGCCTGCACGTTGACTGCTGTGCCCAGCATGTCATCGATGTTGTTGATGCGCCGATAGTGCTTGGCGCGCTCGTTCTGCCAGGAACGGAACACCGCGTCGCGGGCCATGATGAGCTGTTCGTGCGGGTCTTGCGGGAAGTCGCGCTTGGTATGGTTTTTGACGACTTTCTTGTATTCGCCGATGATTTCTTTCAGCGCTTTGGCATCGAGATCGGTGTCAAGCTTGGTTTTCTTCTGTTTCTTTTTGGCGTCGAAGACTTCGTCGAAAGCGGACTTGGGTATCTCGAGCACAACATTGCCGAACATCTGGATGAGACGCCGGTAAGAATCGTGGGCAAAACGCGGATTGCTGCTACGGCGAGCCAGCGCCTCCACGCTTTGATCGTTGAGACCGAGGTTGAGAATCGTGTCCATCATCCCCGGCATGGAGAATTTTGCTCCGGAGCGAACGCTGACCAATAGTGGGTTCTCGCCCGAACCCAGTTTCTGCTTCTGCAGTTGCTCGAGGCGGCGTAGTCCGTCTTCGGTCTGCCGATTCACCTCCGGAGACACCTTGCCTCCGCTACGCATGTACTCACGGCATGCTTCCGTCTGGATGGTGAAGCCTGGAGGCACGGGCAGTCCGGCGTTGGTCATTTCAGCCAAGCCTGCGCCCTTGCCACCCAACTCATTTTTCATCGTGCCGTTGCCTTCGGCTTTTCCATCAGCGAAAAAATAGACGTACTTCACGGGGCTCACGCCGGCTTGCTCTGCTTGCGTTTCAGGCAGTGTGTAAGTGCTCACGGATTTGTCCTCTTGGGAAACTGGATTATGAATTCGAGCCTCATGCTTTATGATGCTTCGTTCGCTCGAGCGATCTCCCGCAACGTGGGGAGAGAAAAGGCCCCCTGGGAAGGCTATCCAGGAGAGCTATCCAGTGTACCCGATTTGCTCCGTGCTGGTCGTGACTGCTGTCGGGGAGAGCGGAGACGGTTCATTCGTGCAGAATATGTCGGCGATCGACTGGCTGGACTCGCGCTCTCCAGCGCTAACGCAAAGCGACAAAGAAGTACACGGTGATGGCGATGCCGATGGCGATCACAAGGCCACGGACCTTCTCAGAATCGACTTTCTGCACGTAGTGCGCACCGAACCAGCCTCCGATGAGGGCACCCGCGATCATCACCGCGCACCGCGACCACAACACGGCGCCAGCCAGAATGAAGGTGACTACTGCAGCGGCGTTGATCACGGCGGCAAGCAGCGTCCTGATCGCACCCATGGCGTGAATGTCACGCATCCCCAGCGCGGCTAGCATTGCCAGCGTCAGGAAACCGATGCCGGCGCCGAAATATCCACCATAGACTGCAACCAGCAATTCCACGATCGAAGTTATTGTGATCGCCCGCCATGATATCTCCCGTAAATCATCAATGACGGCGGTCCTGCCGGTTATTGCGCGGACCCTGCTGCCGAAGGTGAACAGCAAAGTGCCACCCAGCAGTAGCCAGGGAATGAGGTGCAGAAAAATGCGTTGCGGGGTTTTGAGCAATAGCAGCGCCCCGGCAAAACCTCCAGCAATGCTGGTTACGAGCAGTGGGATCAGCAGGCGCGGCGGTGCGTTCAGCCGTTTTAAGTAAGCGATGGTACTGGCCGCCAACCCCGGCCAGAGCGCAACCGTGCTGGTTGCGTTGGCCTCTACCGCCGGAACCCGCATGAATAATAGTGCCGGGAAGGAGATGAAGCTTCCGCCACCCGCAATTGCATTCAGCGTCCCGGCAATTCCGGCAGCGAAAAACAAGATAATGGCCTGACTGAAGTGCAAACACCTTTTGTATCAGAAAAAGCCCGACGCCGAGAAGCGACGCAGCAGCGGCAACGGTGCAGCACGGGCATGGGTCGGCGTCGAAGCGCCGCGCTTAAGCGGCCGGTTTTTGTCTGGCGCTGTGGCCCACAGCCACCAGGAAAATAGCACTCTTGCCTTCGGCATGGGGAGAGAAGAATTGGATCACGTCGTCGTCGTAAAAAGTGAGGCCGGTGGCGCCCAAGCGTTGGGCATAGGCCGCCAGATACAGTTTGCCACCGATGATGCCGGCTTCTAGCTGGACGGCGCGGTATCCGCGATTGCCAAAGTGCTGCAAAATCAGTCGCAGATCCGCCAGGAAAAAGATGTCCACGGCGGCATCGGCTGGCAACTGCTGCTCCAATCCCAGATAGCCGGCTTGGGCGCGAAAATCTCCTTTCTTCAGACACTCCAGTAGTCCACGGTCGCGGTGAAAGACATAAGCTCCGGCGTCGAGATCTTCTACGGCATGGGCAATCACGTAAAGTTGGTTGAGCTGAGATCCCATGGGATCGAGAAAGTCGGCCGGCACTCCGCGCGTGGCTCGGTCGAGCAGCGTAGAAAGTTGCGCAAGGCTGATTGGCGTGCGGGCGAACTTACGGCTGGAGCCGCGGCGCAGGATCACCTGTTCGATGGAGTCGGCAGGTGTTTCCGAGTCAGATAGAGGCTCCAGCGGAACCACCGGAGCGGTGGGCGGAGGAAGCTTTCTCGCGGCGGTCGAGACCAGTGGAGCGCGAGCGCGCCAAGCGGCAACCTCTTCCGGCGAATGCAGCGAAGAGGCAGCGTGCATTTCGCGCATGAGCGGATAGTCAATCTCGTGACGAGATAGCGGGACAGTTTCGAGGCCGAGAGGTGAGACTTCGGTCGCGACTGGCGGCGCGGTTTGCGAAGGGAGCTCGGAGCTGTGGCCGAGGGCCACCAGCGAAAAAGCTACCTCGCGTTGAGTATCGACATCCAGCAGGCGGTTCACGGTAGCGTCCACAAATCCGCACGCTATCCTGGCTGGCAGGCCGAAGGCTGTGGCGACGGCGATGAGGTTGGCGAGCAGCGTGCCGTTGTCCCAGCCGAAGTGGCGATAGGTGCGTTCCTGATATTTCCAGGCATTGCGCCAGTAGGTACCCGTGCAGACCATGGTCAGCGGCGCGTGAGCGATGGCGGGTTCGTTTGCCGTGGCTTCGACCAGAACCTTGCGATGGTCTCCGGCGCGGAGCTTGCGTAAGCCAAACTCTGCAGGTGCGAAGTGATAAACACCGGACGGAAGGCCGGCGAGATCGCCGCAAACCAGATACAGCTCGACCTCATAGAGTGCTCCGGTGCAGGCCGCTGCGCGAAAATAGATTTCGCCGCCGGGATACTTCCTGTGCCGGGTAATGCCGGCGGAGAGGTATAGGAGTTGGGCGATGGCATTTAAATCCGGCGTTGCGTTCGTCTGCTCGCGGATGATCGTGCTGATCGCAGAAAGAGCAGCCGCACCCGTTTGGCGCACCTCGCTGGGGAGGCGGGAAAGCTCCAGCGTGGGATAAATCTTGAAGGGTATCGGCTGGTTGGCAAAGTCCAGGAAATGCTGATGAGAGCGGATGCTGGCGTAGGAGTGCCTGGTAGCGTTGTGATAGCTCCAGGCAGCTTCCAAATTGAGATTATTAGGCACGGCCATGTGGTGGTGAGTCATTGTGCCACCACCACTTGATACTCATTGAACTCGGATCGCGCTTGCTATCGAGAGGGAGTACGACGCCGGGGGCAGATGCCCAAGAATGCTATTCATCAGTGCTCGAGTCAGGACTGGAGCCGGGAAGAGCCCACTGTTCGGCGACTGCCGAGAAATCCGGCGAAGAATCGGCGGCGTCTTCCGAGGGGGTCGTCTGCTTTTCCAGTTTTCGCTGTGCTTTGCGTTCCAGCTTTTCGCGCTGATTGTCCTGACGCGAACGCTCTTTTTGGCGTTTGTTGAAGCTCGATCGACCTCGGCCTGGCATAGGCGCCTCCTAATAAATGTCTATATATGTTCCACCTTGGCACCCCGCGACCGGGGCTTTGCACAATAAAATCCGACCTACCAGCGAGGTTCCCGTGGCTGGCGTGCGTGACCTTGATAGTCATCGCGTCCACCACCCCCACCGCCGGAACGACCACCGCCGCCTGGACGTCCACCACGGAAGCCGCCTTTGTCTGTCTTGGGGCGGGCTTCATTGATGTTGAGAGCGCGGCCGCCAAGTTCAGTACCGTTCAGCGCAGCAATTGCCTTTTCAGCTTCGCCGGAGTCGGTCATTTCGACAAAAGCAAATCCTCGCGAGCGACCCGTATCGCGTTCGGTAACGATGCTTACCTGCTGGATGGCGCCGTGCGGTTCAAACAACGTCCGCAGCTCTGCCTCAGTGGTGGTGTGAGGGATGTTGCCCACAAAAAGCTTCTTCATACTCTTCCTCGCTTTGCAAGATTCACATCTATTCTAGCCTATCTGATCAAAGTGTTCCGGCAGGCCTCACGGCGGCGGCCGGATTCCCCGAACTGTCGCAACCAGCATGGGCTGAAGTCATTCCGGACCTTTGCGCCGGGTTGCGTTGGCTTCCGGCTTGCTGCCTGGATTCGTTTGACCGCTGGACGCTACCCTTGCCAGAACCAGTGCTCGGGTTCGCTTTCGGCGGCCGAGCTTCTGTTTGCGCAGCCGGTTGAACCTCGACTTGTCACCATTTAACCGTGACATCGCTTATCTCCTCACTCGGTCTGTCATCCACTTCAGGATCGAGGCAATTGGATGCCTTAGCGTCCCATAAAATTAAGAACCTATTTTTCGAAGCTGCGCGATGAGTTCTGAAAAACGAATTTTCTCAATCGCGAAGGCATAGTGGGATTGCGATGTGTCTTCAAGGTTAAGGATGTGATAATTATACGCGACTGCACAGGAGACCACCCGGAAAATAGTTTTGCGTGCTGGTTCAGGAAAAATTGCGGAATCGACACGAGTGCCGCAGCAAACAAGTCTGAATATTAGCTGCGCTTAAGCATTTCCGTCTGACTCAGTGTTAGCAGTACGGTCTGAGCCAAGCGCTCAAGCACCGCCAGATCGCCCTCGTCAAATGCAAAAGACTGCGAGGAGAAAACTTCCATCAATCCGACGCTCTCGCGTTCGTACCGAATGGGCGCGGCCAAGATCGATCGGACACCAAGCCGGCGGCAAGCCTCCGCGTCAGCTCGGGAGTCGGTTTCGGAGTCATCGCAGCGCAAGGGTTTTCCGGTACGAATGCACTCGCCGGACAAGCCCGAATCGACGTTCACCCGCGTGCCCAGTGGTGGCCCGCCGCTGCCGACGATGGCCCGGCACATCATGGGTCCGTTGTCGACGAGCGCGATCGCGGCGCCAGTGCCGCGGATGAGCGAACGCGCGCGTTCGCTGATTGTCCGCAGCGCAGCATTCAAATCTGAGCCCAGCGAGTTGAACTCATACTGGATTGTGTTCGAGGCAGCGGGTTGATCGATCGTCGCCGAGGCGCCAAGTTCCGGTTCCAAACTTATGGATCGAGGCTCACGAGTTCCGCTTCCTGAAGAGTTGCTTCCGACGGCGAGCCAGGGTGATCTGTCAAGGATGAGTTTCGGCGCCGTGCGGCTGGGCGCAGCGTCATTGAGCGTCAGCCACTCATCAAGCCGCTGGCGCGCGTCCTCGGGCAATTCGGAGAATCGCACCCCGGCACGGCCGAGAGCATCTGCCCATGCGATATAGCCCGTGGTCTCCAGGGATGCAGCGGAACCGGGCAGGTCGAGGCGTAGATGGACCCGCCGATCGGGCACTGCGGGTACATCGGTTTGCATGGACAGCCCTTGCTCGCTGAGATCAAGGATCACGCCGCCCGTGACACCATCGAAGCTGGCAAAGGCGGGACCGTGAACCTTATGCCGCAGGCAGCTGCGTCGTTCCACAATCATCAATGATCTCCTCGTCCCCATTTTGCGCAGTTTCGCACGCTATCTCGCTGGGGCATCGGTGTGAGGGCGCAACGGCGCCGTGCCGCCCACGATTCGCTTAACTCTCAAGACTCCGCAAAAGATTTGCCTTCTCAGATGATGTGAGCAAAGAGAAGCGAAGGGAAGTACATGAACAGATTCCCCCGAAATTGGCGTCACGCACCCTATAGAACTTAGGCACCTAGATCTGCCCGCCGCGTGAACTGCGGGCAAGTTGTGGGATTTTTCTTGACTTGTTCGTCTTCCGGGAGCAAGATTCCGTCGCTCCCAGAAAGTTTAAGGAACGTAACGGACCGGAATCATCCCCTTTTACCAAGTGTAGAGCTTGAGGTTTTGTAACCCGCGTCCAGTCTTAAGGCTGGGCTGGCCTTGCCTTGAGTTCTTCTGGAATCGATGAGTTCGTCATAGCAGGTTGGGGCAGACATCGTTGGGATGCCTGCCGGGCGCTGGAGATGTGGCTTGCGTCGGTCTGAAAAAGTCTCGCTCACATGCGCCCAAAGGGTGGGGTTCGTAGCTGAACGTTACGGAGCTTGTAACGTTGGTGCGGGTGATGTCACGAAGAACAGTTCTGATTGTCGGGAGGCAGTGATGAGATTTCGGGTGATTAGCGAAAGTGTCCTGCGAAAGTCAATTTTGCTTTCAATTGTGATTGCGGTTCCGATATTTGCCTGGGGACAGAAGCCGAATTCGAAGGAAGCCGCGCCCAAGCCGGCAGCTCCGCAGCAGCATGCCAGCCCCCCTAAGCAGTCCCCACCCTCGCATTCCGCGGCGCCTGGCGCACAACATGGTTCGGCACCCGGTGGCCAGCGCGGTTCAACGCCCGGGGCCGGCGGTCCGAACGCCAGAGGCCCTGCGGGAACAGCCAGAGGTCCGAGCAATGGCGCGAATGCTAAAGGGCCTGCCGGTAGAGGTCCGAACAATGGGTCCAACGCTAAGGGGCCCGCCGCCGGTGCGAACGCGAGAGGAGGTCCCGCCGGGAAAGGTCCAGCTGGTGCGAATGCCAAGGGTCCCGCCGGGAAAGGTCCAGCTGGTACGAATGCCAAGGGTCCTGCCGGGAAAGGGCCGGCTGGCGCGAACGCCAGAGGTCCGCATACGCCCCCGGGGAAACAGGTAGCGCTGAAGGGAGGGGGCTCGGCGCACATCCGTCCCAATGGCCAAGTCCGTTCCATCGATCGTAACGGGATGCACATTGAACACGGAGTTCACGGCGGCCGCAGGATCGTGAGCACGCGCAACGGTGCGCGGGTCGTGACCGTTGGAAAGCGTGGCGGATATGTGCAGCGTCCATACTTCGAGCGTGGTGGCCGCACCTACGTGCAGCGCACGTACGTGGTCAATAACGTGAGCTACACAGGCGTTTATCGTTCGTACGGATACGGAGGCTACTGCTGCTACTACGGCTACTATCCCCCGTACTACTACCACCCTGCATATTATGGATGGGCGTATAATCCGTGGCCCGCTCCAGTGGCCTACGGCTGGGGATGGGGCGGAGCGCCGTGGTACGGATACTATGGCGCCTACTACGAGCCGTATCCGGTGTATCCTTCCGCGGCCTTCTGGCTCACTGATTTCGTGATTGCCGCGAGTCTGCAGGCGGCTTACGAAGCGCAAGCCAATGCCATGCCATATCCCAACGCAGCGGACGGGACGCTGGTGGCCAGCTTGCTTCCTATGGCGGCCGCGTCCGGGTCGGAGACGGCGAAGCTCAGTCCAGAAGTTAAGAAGGCACTGGCGGATGAAGTAAAAGCCCAATTGGCTGCCCAGCAAGCCGAGGCGGGGAAGACCGGTTCATCGGGTGGGCAGCAGGCGGCCGACAGTAAAGCAGCCCCGCCGGCGCTGGATCCTGCTTTCCGTACATTCGTAGTCTCTTCCGATCTGACCCTGGTGGCGGACGGCGACGAGTGCGATCTGTCGGAGGGAGATGTCATCACGCGAACCACCGAGACGCCGGATGATGACAAGAACGTGAACGTCAAAGTTGCCGCCAGCAAGAAGTCGGACTGTGCAGTGGGCAAGGAAGGGCCGGTTTCACTGGATGATCTGCAGGAAATGCACAACCATTTCCTCTCGCAGCTCACCAGCGGGATGGGAGAACTCGCTAAGAAGCAGGGTACCGGCGGCCTGCCGAAAGCCCCCGATACCAGCACGGTGGCGGGAGACGTTCCGCCCCCTCCAGCGGATAAGACTGCGCAGAAGGCTCTGCATGATGTGGGAAAGATTGAAGACGGTTATTCCGGGACTGGCACTCATCCTTACAACGCTGGTTGCGTGGTCGGCGTCGCGAGCGCAGGGGCCCACATTGCAGGAGCAACTGGCCGCACAATATAAGGTGGCGAAGATGGGGTCAGATACCAGCGGCTACTCCATAGTCGAGCAAGGTACGCTGCTGGCCATCCAAAAGGGCGGAATCCTCGGCGTGCCGTACACCGATCAGGCCGTTCTCTCCACCAAGTACGAAGGCGGAACCGTCCATTCTCCGAACACCTTCTTATCGAAGGGAATCGGTTTCGGCATGAAGAAATTCGGGAAGGAGCAGAGCACTCACTTATTTCAGGTGGGAGACAAAGTGTACCCGTCCAAGATCGACGTCAACGTGAGCAAGGATCTTGTCGCTTTGAGCATCGTTGCCTGTGACACCTGTAACAAAACCGATCCGCCGACCTACAACAAGGCGATCGTGGTATTCCAGTTCCCCAAAGGGTCCTTGGGGAAGGCGAGCGCGGGTGAGGTGGAAGATACGATCGGCCAACTTCTTTCCATTAGCAACGACGAAGGTCAGCAGGACCAAAGTGCCCAGCAGGGTGGTCAACAGGGTGGTCAACAAGGCGGTCAGCAAGCAGGCCAGGGGCAGCCGGCGGCACAAGAGCAACCGCAACCCGAGCCTCAGACCATTCAAAAAGGACAGACACCGGACGAGGTGCAGGGCGCTCTCGGCAAGCCGGAAAAAATCGTCAACCTCGGCGCCAAGCAGATCTATGTGTACAAGGACCTCAAGGTCACATTCTTGAACGGCAAAGTGTCAGACGTGCAATAGATCGATCGCGCATAAGTCCGGTTAAGGCGTTGAGCAAGCCAGCCGAATAAGTTCGGTGGTGGGCGTTGCAAACCGCCCTACCATAATTCAATCGTGACCCGTAGCCAGGCTCACAGCGTAAACTTGTAGATGGTGCCATCATTCGTAGTCCCACCGTGCGAGGTCGCACCGTAAAAGTTCCCTTCGGAATCAGCCACCATTCCGTTGTAGGCCAAGCTTGCGCCCGGAACGCCGGGGAAGCGGTAGGCCACACTCTCCGTCCAGGTGTTGTTGCTTCCAGGAGTGCCAACTTGAAGATGACGCCGTAACTGCCTCTCGTGCCTCCCGCACTCGTGGTGCCATACAGGTTGCCCGCGGCGTCGCGGACGAGAGTACTGATGGGACTGCTTCCGTCGGGTGTGCCTTTGAAACTGTAGAGCACGCTCTCAGTCCACGAGTCGTCCCGGTGGGTCAGCTTGTACACCGTGCCGACGTCATGGGCTCCGCCATAGTAAGCGGTGCCGTAGAGATTTCCTGATCTGTCGAAAATCAAGCCGCCGTAGGGCAGTGCACCGTCAGGCGGATCTTTGAAAGCATAGAGCGGCTTCAGGATCCATGCGCCGGTGTAAGAGCGGTGCAGTTTGAAGGCAACGCCGTTTCCATTCGCGCCACCGACGGTTGTCACACCGTAGAGATTTCCAGCATGATCAAGAATAAGCCGTCCGGCGGAGCCCGAAGAGCCAGGCAAAGCACAGGTCTGGCGCTGATTGGACAATCTTTTTGCGACCGAAGAGCACAAGACTGACACCGCCACACGCGTACAATCTGAGGATTCCTGAGCAGATAAAATCCGTCGGTCTGATGTGACCATCGGCGCCTGGGCAGTGATCGTGCATGGATAGATCTTCCACGAACGGTGTGGCAATCGAATTTCGCGACGTTTCCTATGTCTCTCCTACCGGCCAGGAGGTATTGTCGGGACTCAATCTGGAGGTTCT
>WNGL01005989.1_pt1 | contig 23745 bp, 22 predicted proteins | sample 5400591 | NCBI WGS metagenome assembly WNGL01 (sample SAMN13153377, study PRJNA577476) | soil metagenome | isolation source: 80 cm soil or saprolite under Garry oak tree replicate 1 | place: USA:California | collected 2016-06-15 | reverse complement strand
GTGCTGTGGTCTGTAGCGTATGATCCCCTCGCTCCCGGCGCATGTAAGCGGCCGCCAAACGGTGAAGCTCACCATAAACGCGTGCCATCAACTCCGACATCGCGCCGGGATTGTCATCGCTCATCTGGCCGAGCAGCTCCGTGATTTCCGACATGTGCGCCACCGCGTTCCCCCCAACCGACCGGCGCCAGTCTGCGCCCAATGTCCGTTTTTGGCAAGGTTTTTCGCGTTACGTGGGGGGTGTCTATCCTGCGGACGCAAACTCGAAAGATTCTTGTCGATAGCCGTGGAATCAGGATGACCTCCCGCTGGATAACCGTCGTGAGGTATACCGCCACAGAAGAAGCCATCCTGCCCATGGCGCTCTGAAGGTTAGCCGGGCAATGCGATTCGATGGTCAAGCTGTGAGACAACGCTCCAGCCGACCAGCCATCCATCGGGTCCGATAGTTTGCGTCAGACATGTCCCGTTTTTGCAAGATCTCTCGCGTTACATCATAGCGGGCAGATTGGTCCCGCTCCAACTTGCCGCCGACAGGTCTCGGCGGAGGCGGCAACGAGGCCGGACGAATACCAAGGGAAGGATCCCATGAACAGATGGACCGTCACCTTTCATTGAAGTGGCGACCCAACATTAGAAACGAGGTTATCAGAACTGACTCCTTGGTAGTTCTTAGCCAACTAACCACAGAAGACGTATTTCACTCCTCTCCTCGCGAGAGGCCAAGCAAAAGGAGAATCACTATGTTCAGACGTAATCAGCAGTCTCGGCGCAGTTTCCTCTCAGCCCTCGTGCTCATCCTCGGGCTGCTACTGACAACTTCAAAGTCACAGGCTCAGTCTGGCGGCAATCCGCAAGCCATTCCGCCAACTGCTAGACCCTATGGTTTGACTTATGGTCAGTGGAGCGCGAATTGGTGGCATTGGGCTTTGACGCTGCCTCTGCCAGGGCATCCCTTCGCCGGTTGCCCCCCGGAACCGGGCGACGCAGGCCAAACCGGCCCGGTGTGGTTCCTGGCGGGCTCAAACCCACCCCCACCCTCGTGCTACGTCACGATACCCGCCGGCAAGTCGTTATTCGTCGCACTTGCCAATACGGAGTGCTCAAGTCTGGAAGATCCACCCTTCCACGGGGATACCGCGGCACAACAGACCACCTGCGCCAATTACTGGGCCAACCACATCGTCCAGGCCAGTCTGTTCTGTGAAATTGACGGCGCGCCGCTTAAGAACCTCGCGCGTTACCGCTTTACCTCGCCGCAGTTTGCATTCACGGCACCTACTCCCTGGATTTTCGGCGCGACGGGCGGGTCAGGCAGCTCGGTAGGCGATGGGTATTATCTGATGTTGCCCCCGTTCTCCGGGGGCTCGCATCATACCCTCCACTTCGGTGGCGCGTTCCACTTTTCTATAGCGGGGGGCGATGACTTTGACGCGGACTTTGGATTTGAAGGCACCTACCACTTGACCGTGACTCCATAGCTGTCAGGAATCCAGTCTCGGAAAGCCTCCTAGTTGAATGCATCCCTGCAGCCGGCCCAATGGCCGGCTTGCAGGGGACGTGTGCCTCAACAGCGGGGACTTGATGGGAACGGCGGTGTCTATGTGAACGTCAATCAACAAACCGCCATTCTCCAGTCGGGGCGACCCCGCTCTTTCGAGGAGGCGGGGGATTTCGTTTGCCGGCGACATGCGCAGGAGCAACAGGAGAGCCTAGATCCTTTGTCTGTACATTCTCCGTTTTTAGCAGAGAAGATGCGCGTCATGCCGTGAGTTTGATGTGAGTGACTGGGAACTGAATGTCGCGTAGCTGAATGGATACAGACATTGGGATGCGGCCTTGCCGCGTTAAGCGCCAGCGTCGAGAGTGCGGAATTTTGGCGATCAATCCGTGGGCGTGGCATCGATTGAAAATGTGGGTCACTTTCGCGCTTCGGCGGCGCGGATCGGTGATTCGCTTCAAATGAGGGGAGTCTTTGAGTTTCTGCCGGATGTCGGGATTAGAGAATCCGCGGGTCATATGTTGACCATCGAGCAGAGCGCGAAAGAGCCATCAGCGGATTGATCTTTTTGGCATAACGGTTGAGCAGGCGAGGCCAATCCAGCGAACAAAAGCGATCTGAAAACTTCTGAGCTCTCGCAAAATCTTCGATCTACAAAAATGTGTTTTCCAATTTGCTGTAACGGATTCCATTCCGCTTCCTCTATTCCATCCAACAACTCCGAAGGCTGCAGTAGAAACGGCGATGCCGAAATTGGCACGCTTCTGCATCATTGCCAGAGGTTCGGCCAGTGAATTGGAATATCGACTCCTGCTGACCCGCGATCTGATGTTGCTCCAGACCAACGACTACGAACGACTTTCGCTACAGACCATCGAAGTCAAACGCATGCTCACTGTCTTGGTTCAGAAGCTGACGGCTGAAGGCTGACTGCCGTTCGCGCGCGGCCAGCGAATCCTCCACTTTGGTTGCTGGCCATAGGCCGCGCTAGGAATGTCAAGCGAGGTGTGTCGTGCGGGAGGTTGCCGGGAATACCGCAGTTCGCGTTTTGGACTAAACCGCCTGCTGGCGGTAGGGAGAAGACCGAGACGCTGACCACCTCCGATCAGCATTGACCCGCGACGATCCCACATGAATAGCTGACCTTCTTCTCTTCTTTTGAACTGAGCCCCATTGCGAAAAAGATGGAGCTGCTGCTTGCAGCAAATTCCATCTCGCAAAGGGGCTTTCCATGACATCGCTTCGACAACGCATTGCTCGAGGACATGAAAGTGCGCAATCTCGCACCAAATACCCAAGATTCCTACATTCAGCGTGTTTCGATGTTTGCACGCCACTTCGGCGGGTCACCGGAAACGATCAGTCCGGAGGAGATTCGCCCGAACCCAAAGTTCGTCTTGACGCATTCTTGGCTTGGTGTTATGAGCAACAAGGAAAGATTGCAGAAGCCATTGCAGAGTTCAACGAGGCCCAGCGTTTAGACCCGGAGCAGCCGTTCACTTTGGGCTATCTTGGACACGCTTACGCGAGCTTAGGGAAGCGGAGCGAGGCGCGAGAGATGATCGAGGAAATGAAGCGCAGAGCGCAACGCGTGTATGTGGACCCGTTTGCTGTGGCGATCGTCTATTCCGGCTTGGACGAGAAAGACGAAGCATTCACGTGGCTGGAGCGAGCGTATGATGCTCACTCTGAGAGCTTACTTCATTACAAACATTCTGCCCGCCTTGACGGACTGCGGTCAGATCCGCGCTTCACCACGCTCTTCCGGCGGATGGGGCCTGTATCGTGAGCCGGGCAATACCAATGACTGGTCTTTGTGTCGCTAACGTGCGTCCACGTGCGGTTACGGCCCGCACGAATCCAATTGCCATGTCTGAGAGCTCATCCAAATTGCAAGAAAGGACCAGACCATGAATCGAATCTTAAGGCTCATTTTGGCATTCACGATCATTGCTCTTTTTGCGTCTGGCATCCTGGCTCAAACCGTGACTACCGGCTCAATCTCGGGTGTCGTTACGGATCAGACTGGCGCTGCAGTGCCGGAGATCACAGTCACCGCCACCAGCCCGAACCTTATTCAGCCACAATCGGCGACTACGGGACCCGATGGCCGCTACACGATCCTTAATCTGCCTCCGGGCAAATACACGCTTATCGCTGAGGCTCAGAAGGGATTTGCGAGACTCCAGCAGAGTAACATCGACGTGAATTTAGGAAAAACCTCACCGGGCGACGTCCAGCTTCAATTGGCTGGTCTTGAAGCTGAAGTGTCGGTCACTGCCGGCTCTCCATTGGGTATTGCTCAAGCGACCACCGGCAACAATGTGTCCACCGACCAATTCTCCAACTTCCCAACCAAGCGGACAGCGCAAGAACTGTACACTATCGCCCCGTCGGTCACGCGTTCCGGCATACTTGATGCAACTGGACGCGATCGTGATCCTTCGGTCGCCGGCTCTTCCGGAGCGGAGAATAGCTACATTTTGGATGGGGTCAGCGTTTCGGATGCAGCTTTTGGAGGCGGAGGTGCAAACCTTCCCTTTGAATTTATCCAAGAAGTAGAGGTCAAGACGGGGGCTTACGGCGCGGAATACGGAAAGTCGACCGGCGGGATCTTCAACGTGATTACCAAGAGCGGCGGTAACGACGTTCACGGTGACGTTTTTGGTTACGGCACCTCGCAAGGTCTTGTTCGCGCTGTAAAAAATTTTGCATTCACCGGCGCCGCCGCTAACGGTTTTTCGGAAGCGGATGTTGGTGGAGACATCGGCGGACCGATCAAGAAGGATAAGCTCTGGTACTTCGCTGCGGTGAATCCGCAATGGCGCACAAACTACTACCTGACCCAGACTTTTCATCAGTCTGTTAACAACAAGGTGACGATCCCGTTTTACGCGGGCAAAGCGACTTGGGCCATCAACGGCAAAAATATTCTTACGGCCTCTACATTCTCGGACTTCACCAAGATTGACGGATTCCTCTCCGCAATCGGCAACTTCGTGGCAATCAGTTGCTGCACCGGATTTGGATCCGACGCCAATGCCTTCCAAGGGAGAGCCGAAAGAGGTGGACACAATTACGCGTTCCGGCTCAATTCTACGATCACGCCGACGTTTGTCGCCGAAATTTCAAGCGGACTCCATTTCCAGAGGAACAACGATATTCCGCGCTCGACGGATCAGCCGGTAATTTTCGATAACTTCGCTGTTCTCAGAAATGGGACCGTTCTTACTCCTACTCAAACGGGCAACACCACGACGGCGAACGACAATGGAACCGGTTTTGTGGACTACGTCGATGGCCGCGGCGGTTCGTTGCAGCGGCGATTCTTCCGGGGACCGGGCTTCAGTACCGGTATTGTGACAAACCAAGACCGTAACCGCTACGAATTCAGCGCACGCCTGCAGAATACGTTCAGTAAACACAACCTGAAGTACGGTTTTGAATGGGCCGATAACAAGTACGACATCGTCACTGTTGCTCCGGGCGCACCAGTCACGTATGGAAATCCGCTCGGCCTCGGTTTCGCGACGCCGGACAACAATCAGACGCATGGAGTCCGCATTGATAACAACTTCAGCGTTTGTACGGTCCGAGTTAGCCAAATCATTTGTCCATCTGCCTCTGCCGCCGCGATCTTGAATTCTCTGCCTGCGTCAGCCTTGCCGTCCGGGTTAACCGCCGGACCCGCCGGTGCAATCTCCGAGGCTGAAGCGAACAATAATCCCTTTTTGGTCCGGCTCAGCACACGCGTCCGCGATTATGAGCTTCACGGTAAGACGTCCACCCGAACGCTCAGTCATTATGTGCAAGACGAGTGGAAACTGGTCCGCGATGTTCAAGTGAATGTTGGGATGAGGTGGGACTACCAGCAAGGCTTCAGTAACGGCGGCGCAACGTACATCAGGTTGAATCGATTTCTCCAGGACGCTCAACCGCGGATCGGAGCTGTCTGGGACTTTACAAGGAAAGGCAGAGGAAAGTTCTTTGGCCACTTTTCGCGTTATCTCGAGACACCGATTCCTCTGGACGTGAATGTTCGTGCCGGTGGCGGTGACGTTCAGATAGACAAGAATTTCAACGTGAACAGGTTGAATGCTCCAGCCGGTTCTACGATCCTTCCGGGAATTCGAGACAATCCGGCCACCGGCGCGGTAAACCTGGGTTCAGACCAGACCCCGATCGATCCAGGCTTAAGACCTCAAACAGTGAATGAATGGACGGCCGGTCTGGACTACGAAGTTGTTAAAGACTTCGTTTTGGGAGCGCGAGGCGTCTATCGCGCGCAAGTGAATGTTATCGAGGATGGATCCTTTGATGACGGTGACCATTATTTTTTGTTCAATCCCGGGCGCCGCGGACATGGCGAGACCACCGAGGACAAAGCATGCGCCGATCCGGCGATAGGATGTTTTGGACATGCCCGGCGCTACTACAGGGCCGTGGAATTCACGGCCACCCGACGATTCACGAGCAACTATCAAGTAATCGCCTCTTACACATACTCGAGCTTGATCGGCAATTACGAAGGCCTCTTCCGCAACGACAACGGCCAAGCGGATCCGAATATCACGTCGCTGTTCGATCTTGTCAGCTTGCTCAAAAACCTCTACGGTCGTTTGCCGAATGACCGGCCGCATCAGTTCAAATTCAACGGCACCTATCGAACGCCGTGGAAAGTCCTCATCAGCGGAAACTGGTACACCCAATCGGGAGCGCCGTTTAGTCAGCTGATCCCTCATCCAGTGTATGGCGACAATGAAGGATTCGGTTTACCCCGAGGAACGGCCATCGTTCCAGCCATCGCGGCATCGCAACCCGGGTTTCCCAATGTCGTCAATAGCGTCGGAAAGAATCGAACGCCAATAACCTCGAATACGGATTTGGGGCTATATTACCCGGTCAAAGTTGGCGAGGGGCGCGAACTCCGTTTGCAGGCCGATTGGTTCAATGTCTTCAACCAGCAGCGCGCCGTTACGCTGGATCAGACATTCTTGATCAACAGCGGCATCACCGGCGTGCCGCCGGTAAGCAATCCATTTTATGGATCTGCTGTCCAGGTTCAACCGCCATCACAATGGAGGTTTGGCGCGAGGTTCAGCTTCTAACAAAAACTCGCAGGCCATGACGACAGCGACTGTAGCGGCGGTCTATGACCGCCGGTATTCCATTGACCATGCGAGAAGCCGGCGCTCATCTTCTCGAAGCTATCCGCTTGTCGCTCTGGCGTTTCGCGGAGGCCCACTACAGCAGGCAACCTCGGCAGTTTTGCGACACCCTCAATGCTATTGGGCGGCATGGTACGCCGCTGTTAAGGAATCGTAAAGGTTCTCCTGTTTGAGTACACGGATCGCCTCCTGGGCATGCACCGTTGGGAGCGCGGCAGCCCGCCGAGCGGAGTGTGAGGAGGTTGCGCCTGCGTATTGCCTAGCGAATGGGCCAAGACTGGCTGCCAGCAAGAGCGCAGCCGCAATTGCACTTATCCTTCGCATGCACTGCATAGTAGTTTCCTTTCCTGGAGGTGTGCGGTTGCCACGCCATTTCGGTTGTTGTCCTAGACAAAAAAAGTCTCATTAATGATTTGTCGCAAAATGCCGCGATTACGCATCATTGCCCCCCAAAGCTTCACACTCAAGAGAAAGCCGTCGGATCTTGACGCCAGCCGGGCGCTCCAAGTGCGCACGATCTAACAGGCAAGGTGACGCAGCGAGGACAATCTCTTAACGTAAAGGCGGAGCTGATGGATGTGAAGCATCCATCGAAATTGTGAGCCAGCGATAGGATCAACTGATTATAGGGCCACTACAAGGACGCGCTAAACTGAGAGTCGCTTTTTCACTTCACGGGAATTTCAACTGCACGCGGGACAACCCCCTCCATTGGTTTTTCGGTGTGTCACAGTTGCGAGACACCCCGACGGTGCGCCAATACCTCTGACTGCCTTGTTCGATTTTGCCCGCCTATTACCTAACGCGAAAAAACTTCTAAACGGCGGACATAATGCGGGGCATCACTAAGCTATGAAACGACTTTCCTATCGATGCCCCGCATCTAAGCCGTGAGACCGAATTCGAAGTCTACGATGCCGCAGCGGATGTAATGATCAAATTTCTCAGTACCGAGGACCTCTTCAGCTCCTCTGCCGGGAACGGATGATCGATTCTTCTAACCCGTTGAGCTTTGCGAAACGCTTGTGCCCCGCGGGAGTACCGATCATCGTCGCGTTCCGTCAGTTACGCGGACTGAGAGACACTCCGTTTCTTTAAGAATCCGCGAGCGCGGCGCACATGTCTACCACCTGGCCTCCGATGATCCGCATGCTCGTGAAGTCAAAATTGGAGTCAACCTGCACAACCAATTGCCCCGAAATGAAAAACATGCGCGGGCTGAAGTTCGGCAAGACGCCCGGACCTAAGAACCAGAGCCATGGGCCATAGGTTGTCAAGGTCGACGATCCATCGCGATTGAATACCTGCGTGCTTGGACCGGAGATGTTCAGGTCTATGGACTTGGAATTCTGGAGGTTCGTGAGCCTGACCTTAAGCAGGCCAGTAGTGATTATCGTCGTCGGTGTCCCTGCGTGGTCAACCCATACAGTGGCATATTCCTTGTTCCCTAGAGGGTCGATGCGGACGTCGAAAGAGCAGACCCCAGATAGCGTGATGAACGGGGGGAGTGGCAGGAACTGACGGCTCGGCCGTTGGGGCTCTGCGACAGCCACCTTGCTGAATGCGATGGCTGTGAGCATGATCAGTATTGTGAATGTTAGACGGATTCGATTCCTTGCGTTAGTCATGTGTCCTTCCTTTCGCAGCGGGGCACACCGCCGGATTTTCATTCAATCCTTTCGGTCGTCTCTATCAAGGCGGCGGCCCCCTGTCTTGTTGTCGGTTGCGTGAGTTTTGGCAGGCCATTGTGCCCGCCACCATATAACGCGAGAAAACTTGCCAAAAACGGACATGCGGTGGAGAATCGGGCGGTAATGCACATGTCGGAAATCACGGATCTGCTCGCCCAGATGAGCGCTGACGATCGCGGCGCCAGGACGCTGGGGGTCTCGACCAAGACCGTAAACGGCGACGGGCTGGTCGCCCGGGCGTGGCTGCGCGGCGAGATCGCGGGACGGCAATGACCCCACAGGAATGGGAACGCGTCAAACAAATATTTGATGCAGCTTTAGCTGAGGCGCCTGCCGATCGGGCTGGATTCCTTCAATCGAAATGCGGCGAAGACTCTTACTTACGCAGCGAAGTCGAGCGTTTGTTGGCTGAGCATGAACGGGCATCGGGCTTCCTTAAACCACCCTCACACGGCAGCCGCTTCGCACTAAGCGGTTCAGAAATCAGCGGTACGGAAGCGCCGCTGACCGGGCAAAACCTTTCGCACTACGAAATCCTGGCGAAACTGGGCGAAGGCGGAATGGGAATCGTCTATCGCGCGTTCGATACGCAGCTTCTCCGTCCGGTTGCTCTCAAAGTCCTGAGTCCCGCGGCGCTGGCGGACCCGGAAAGCAACACGCGTTTACTGCGCGAGGCGAGAGCGGCTTCGGCGTTGAATCATCCCCATATTGCCCATGTTTACGAAGTCGGAGAAGCCGGTGGTGTGCGCTTCATCGTCATGGAGCACATCGAAGGCCGGACGCTAGCCACGATGATTCGCGAGGCTCCGCTGGATTTCGCTCGCGTGCTCGACTTCACTCTGCAGGCGGCCGATGCTATGGCCGAAGCGCACGAGCACGGCATCATTCATCGGGATCTCAAGCCATCCAACATCATGATTACTCCGCGGGGGCAGTTGAAGATTCTGGACTTCGGACTGGCCAAGGTGCATCGGCAGCAACGGGACGAGCAGCGGGACTTCGCCGATCCCTCACTTTCCAGACCGGGCCTTGTCATCGGCACCACGCGCTACATGAGTCCGGAGCAAGTCCTCGGTCATGATGTGGACCAACGCTCCGACATCTTCAGTTTAGGGCTCGTGTTTTATGAAATGGTGACTGGCCATCAAGCCTTCAGCGGCCGCACCGCAACGGAAACGATGGATGGGATCCTGCATTCCGAACCCGAACCGATTGCTGCGGTACGGGCGAACGTGCCGCCGGAACTGCAGCGCATCATCTGCAAGTGTATCGAAAAAGATCGCGCGAAACGGTATAGCTCGGCGCGGGAGCTCTACACAGACGCCCTGCAATTCCGAGGACCTCGGCCCAAGCAATTTGCCTTAAGCATGGATCGCCGCAGGTTCGTGTTTACGGCAGCGGCAGTGGGAATCGCTGGCGCTGTTACGATTGCGGGCATCGAGTTACTCGGGCTCTTTCCGCGATCGATTGTCGCTGATTCGATTGCAGTGCTCCCTTTCGTGAACATCGGAGCTGACCCGGAACTGGAGTACCTAACCGATGGGATAACGGAAGGTCTCATCAATGACTTCTCACGACTGCCAGGATTGCGCGTCATCGCCCGTCCCACCGCGTTTACGTTCAAGGGAAAGCCGCTGGATCTGGACGGCATCCGCCGCAAGCTCAACGTGCAGGCCGTTCTCACGGGAAAGGTGAGCCAGCGTGGACAATCTCTGAACGTGCAAGCGGATCTGGTGAACGTTAAAGATGGGTCACAATTGTGGGGACAGCACTACGATCGGATCCGTTCGGAGATTGCGGATGTTCAACGGCACATCTTCGAAGGAACTGTTCAGAAGTTGGGCCTTACACTGACGTCTCAACAGCAAGCTGGGACGCGTCACACCGAGAACGCCGAAGCCTACCAGCTATACCTGAAAGGGCGCTATCAACTGAATCAGTTCGAGGGCTGGTCAGCTCCAGATGCCTGGAGGAAGGCGCTCGATTATTTCCAGACTGCAATCCAGATCGATCCAAGGTATGCGCGTGCGTGGGCCGGACTGGCCGAGACCTACTATCAAACATCGAGCATCGTGCTGTCTCCCGGCGAGGCTATGCCGAAAGCCAGAGCAGCAGCGATGAAGGCCTTGGAATTCGACGAGACATTGGCCGAGGCGCACGCCTCACTAGCAATGGTTAAGGCACAGTATGACTGGGACAGTCCGGGCGCCGAGTGGGAGTTCAAGAGAGCCATCGAACTGAACCCGGGTTACGCAACAGCGCATCAATGGTATGGGTTATTTTTCCACGATCGTGCGAGATTCGACGAGTCGATTGCCGAGCTCAATCGGGCGCAGGAGCTGGATCCGCTCTCGCTCTATGTCGGCATTTCGGTGGCATGGCCACTGCATTACAGCGGCCGGTATGATCAGGCGGCAAAGCAGATCGAAAGAGTGCTCGAGATGTATCCTAAGGATCCCGCGGCCCTCAATTCTTTGCACTTCATCCGGGGCGAGTCGCTCCTGGCAAGAGGCTTGGAACAGAAAGCCGCAGAGGAATTCATCGAAAGCGAGGCGGCCGCATGCGCGTCGTGCTTGGGCGTCAATCCGGAGGCAATCACGGCATTGAAGACGGCATATCGGTCGGCAGGACTTCGAGGTTATTGGCAGAAGGACCTCGAACTTCAAGAGGAAAGATACCGAAAGGAATCGGAAAAAGCGCAGGCCGAAGGCGAGTATGTCTCACCAATAACAATCGCCAAACTCTATGCCCGCCTCGGCCGTAAGGACAAGGCATTCGCATTGCTTGAGTTAGCGTTCCAAAACCGTGACGAATCTGTACTGAACCTCAAAGCGGAGTCCATCCGCAGCGTCTCTGAATGGGCTAGCATTCGATCCGACCCGCGCTTCACTGATCTTGTACGACGCATGAACCTGGAACCGTAGAGTCTTAGAGAAAGAGAAATTCGTTGGTCTCTTGTGGAGCCACGAAACTTTTCCCCGCTGCACATGTCGTTGCGCCGTCGCCGTGAATCGGACTCGACGGCGCGTCAGCGTGACCGGAGCTCCTTGAGAATCTCCTCCGCATCCACAAGTCGACCCGCGGCGACATCAGCGTCAGACTGCCGCAAAGCTTCGTGCAGTGCTGCACGGTCGGCTTCGTCGAGCCAGTTACCCGGGTCGAGCGGCAGCAGTTCGATTTCCGTCCCGTCTGGCAGATCGCTCGGCTCCGACCTTCTCGCACACGCGCCTGGCGGGCAATCTGAAGGCAAATGCACCCGACTTCAATCGCGGGTGTGCAACATCCTGGCTATTCAGGGTCGCGAAAAGACCTGTTGTACTGTCTACGGACGCGCCGACAACCTGTTTCAATACTGGCACACCGGATGGGTGCCCCAAAACCACGCCACCCAGGTGCGGCGTTGTCAGAACTGACAAGCCGCCCGCAGCCGGCACGGCTGCGGGCGTGAGGCGGGCTTCAAGGCCTTGGCGAGGCCAGGACCAGAACCGTGTCGCCGGTGGTTAGCGTGGCAGCGAAAAGGAGCTCGCCTGAATCGTTGAGTACGGCACCAGTGGGCGCAAATATTGGAATCGAGCTAAACGTGCCAATTCCAGGAAGGACGCTTCCCGGCCTTGCAACCAGGCGCACCGTTCCACGTGAGCTCACGTAGACTCCTGTCGCGCCGCCATCCAATATCGCCGTGAAGCTGACATCTCCGCGATTGTTCAAGCCATAGCTGTGGATATAGTCCGTTGTAGCGGCTTGTAACGTTCCGCCTCCCGGCATCGGGTCTCCGGGCCGAACCACCGGAACAAGAGTGGATCTGTCCGAGATGTATAAGCCCCTCGCTAGGTCCACGTCGGGGGCCGGTGTCAGATCGCCGACGAACAAAACCTGCCCAGCATTATTGATCACAGGTCCCCATGCGTGACGAAACGGAACGCCCAGAGGATCGAGATCACCCTGTTGTGCGATCTTGGTGATACTGCCAAAGGGAGCTTTCCGGAGATAAACGCCTGTCGCATTACAACCGATGACCAGAGATGGATCTGGGGTTCCGCCGGGGCACTCATAGCCTTTCAAATGCGCCTCAAAGACGACGTCACCGACATCGTTGATGGCCGAATTCTGCGCGTAGTCGAACGTCGCTCCATTAGGAGCAGCGTCTCCGGGAACAATCACCTTGCCAAGCTTTCCCGACGCGTCGGCTGTAAAAACGCCTTGGCCGAGTATTGTTCCAGGAAGCCCGGCGGTACTCGGGATGATCCCAGCAAAGGCGATGTGCCCGGCATTATTAATGTCCGTGCCTTGCCCGACGCCCTGAAATGTGTTGCCAGTGACCCCGGGGACCTTGGTCACTCCCGGGATAACAACAGCCCTCAAGGACCCGCTAGAATACCGATACAGACCCGCATTCGTACCGAAGAACGGCAGCTGAGGTGGTACTTGAAATAACGCCACGGCGGCTTCGCCGCTATTGTTGAGCGCCGTCGGGCCGACACTCTGATTTGCAAAGGTCCCCCCGCCAGGAAGTGGTGTGCCGGAGGTGCCGGGACTGCTGGGCGGGAGGATCTCGGATACGTGACCGGCGCGATACAGGAATGCCGTTTCACAAAATGTATTCGGCCCAAAGTAGCTATCTACGCATTGAGAGGTCTCGGACACGAAAACTGCATCGCCGGCGTTATTAAGCCCGCCGACTTCGAAGTCTCCGGAGACGCCTCCCACACCCAAAGTCGCGATCTTTGAGTAAGTATATCCCGATCTTGGAACCTGAGCCGCGCTCAGTGCAGCGATCGCGGCAACCAGCGCGACTGAGATCATAACGAGAGTTGCCGATACTCGAGTTGGATTTGTTGAGTTAATCATTTTCATTGGGGTCCTTCCTTTCGGGGCGTGGTAGGGGCTGGATTCTCTGTTTTGTTCATGTGCGTCTCTTTGTTTTCGGTTATTCGGGTTTATTGCCGTCCGGTGAGACCGACTGCTCCTACCCGCATCAAGTAACGCGAGAATTTTCGAAAGAAATGGACATGCGACACAGAATTTCTGGCGGCCGGGTTGAGGGCCAGGACGGGCGCACTTATCACTGATGGGCAAAAGGCGGCAGTCGCACGCCGACCCTGTGCCGATCACTGCCGCACATCTGTTGAACGCGTGCCGGTAGGCTGTACCGCTACCGGCTGGGTGCGCTGCATTACTTTCACGGTGGGATCGATCACACGACCGAAAATGCCGATCGGCGTCGGCTTTTGCTGAACAATGTGCGCTACAGACCCTAAAAGTTACGGTAACCTTTAGGCATGCCACTTCACGACTGGACGCGCGTCCCCGCGGGCCTGGCTCACGATTTTCATCAGAGTTGGTCGGTGGTTCTTTACGCCGCCGAAAAAGGTTAATCCGGCGACCTATCTGGGCGGCGGGTTCGATTTCGGAACGTTGGGACCAACTTCTCCGCATATTGTGTCCCGCAATTTGACACCGGACAAAACCGGCCGGCCGGAGGGGGGTGCCCCGTTTGGGGAATTTCTGGAAATCATGAGGCATGGAACAGACTTTGAGCACCTGCATCCAAACTGTTCCGCTACGATAACCACAAACTGCCTCCAGCCTCCGTTCAATGGTGATCTTCTCCAAGTCATGCCTTGGCCCGCATTTCAAGGTATGACCGACCATGACCTCCGGGCGATCTACGAATATCTCAGCGCTATCCCGTCATCGAGGGTCCCCCGGCGCCTGGCGAGTTACATCACGACTGCCACTGAAGCTGAGATGAAACAATGATCACACTCGTTTCGATACCAAACTCAAAATTAGTGCCCCGTGGGTTCCAAAAGGGCCCCGGTCTTCACTGGACCGCCTCACTTATGTCCGACCACAACCAGCCTCTTCGCTGTGTGATCGTAAGCACTGCCTGCAAGATCACCATACACCTCGGCGCGGGCAAATCCGCATGCGGATCTTTCGTTCTTCCAGAATGAGAACACCGTCTTCTTCGTGCCAGTCTCGCTCTTGAAAAATTCGAGCCAATACTTCCTTGCCCATCATCTCCATGACGAGGACGCCCGTCGGTTTGAGTGAATGCGAGATGTTCATCGCTACCTGACGGTCTTCCTGTGGATCTTCAAAGTAGCCGAACGAGCTAAAGAGGTTTAAGACGGCATCGAAAGTATTCGGCCTGCAAAAATTCCGCATGTCCTCCTGGATAAATTCGATCTGTAAACCTTCATTCGCTGCCTGTGCGGAAGCCCTGTCCAGATAACGGCGGGTTCGATCAACTGCGGTTACCTGAAACCCTCGGCGGGCAAATTCCAGTGAATGTCTCCCTGGTCCACAACACAAATCGACAATGCTCATTCCCGGCTGAAGTCGGAGCAAAGAAATGATGCCGTCAACTTCTACGGGAGCAGTGGACCAATGCCTTTCTGAAAACAGAGTTGGTCCAAAAGCCTCCCAGAACTCATCCTGTTCGTGCCAAGGTTTCATGTTGGTTTCGGAATCTCCGGGGCTCAGACGACTCGAAAATGCACACCGGCTTGACGGGCATGAAGATCATCCGGGCCATTGTGGCGGCGAGCGAAATCCCAAGCGTCTGGCAGCGTTGCGACGATAACTATGACTGGGCGGGGCAATGTCAGGACAGGGTATCGGATCGACTGTAAATGCCTTCACAATCACAACATTCACGAGTAACACGTTCGGCCAGATCCGAAATTCTCTGGATCCAAGGATCATGCAATTTGCTTTGAAGTACATTTTCTGATCCGGTTGGTGCTTATCGCGCGGTGCAGGGTGTGGGATTCCACCTGGAGCCGTCGAGTTCTTTCTTGAAGGTCCTGCTAATCAGGAAGGGCTCCGTCAAATACTGTGGGTCGTCCACAAGCGCTGTAGTAATCAGCCAGGTATCCCCGTTCGGTTCCGTGAAGATGCGGAAGTGCTCAGTCAAAACGGCATTCGCGCTATACGGAACGCCGTTCTTACGTAAATATCCGGGTAGCAAAGAATCAGGGTCCAGCCCCGGAGCAAATCCAAGAGGGCGCAAGACTCCGACAAATGCCGCGAAGGGAACAAACTTAAAGAACCAAAGAACTTCTTCGGCTGCATTCGCTGTCCTATAACGTTCTTCCTGATCCTCATGTGACGCATTCACCAAAATAATGCCTGCTACAGATTCCCCATATTCATAAGCGAATGCTCGCATGTTCAGCCCGCCCAAAGAGCCCCCAACCAGTAGGATCGGCCCGTTGATGCCGCTCTTTTGTATCAGTCTTCGTAGTTCGCCTGCGATTTGACGACTCGTACGGGGTGTCGGACCTACGTCACTGTATCCCATTCCTGCCCTGTCATACGAACATACGCGCGCCAGTACCACGGTTGGAATGCCGGAACCTTCGCACCAAATGTGAAGTTTGTATCCGCCGATATTCACCAATTCTCCAGGCGCTGGATTTTTTGCGATTTCCCATCGGCTGGTATCGCGTATCGGCGGTTGCGTATATCAAAACCGCGGCGAGGCTTCCGCTGTTATGAAATCAGCAACAACCGATACGCAACCGCCAACAAAAATGCGCATTGAACCATTACCGATAACCCGGCATTTTGCGCAGTTATTTTTGCGTTAGTCCTTAGCGAATTACTTTGGAGGTGTATTTGATGGGCCGCATGCTTATTCTGGCAGTTGCCATTGTTTTCTCTGTTTCTTCAGCTTACGCCCAGTCCGAACAGCAGGTTCAAACCGGGTTCGCGGCGGTAAACCCGGTTGTCGGTTCAGGCGGAGGCTTGATGGTGTTCGGAAGAGTTGGACATCGCGATGGCGATGTCCTTTTCCAAAGCACTGTTTGGGCCGCCTCCGTTGTAATCAACAACGCCCTTGTTGTCAGTTCGGACGTTTCCGCCGGGGAAAATGCGGGCATCGCCATCGTCAATCCCAGCAACTTTACGGCTAACATAACTCTCACGCTGAGAAACCAGCAGGGAACCATCGTTGCTTCCCGTACCATCGTCTTGAATGCGCTTCACCAAATCTCGCGCTTCGTCACCGAACTTCTCAATGTGAACGGGACTGGTCTCTTGTCGATCAACTCAACCGCACCGATTGCTCTAGTCGGACTTCAATTTAAAGGTGCCTCCTTCTCGGTGGTACCGACGAATGCACCGCCGGGCGAGACAGCGTTACTGCTGCCTCAATTCGCCACAGGTGGTGGATGGTCTACCGACGTCGTCATAGCGAACGCAACCGGAATGGCACAGACCGTTCGCATCGATTTCTATAATCCTGAGGGCGTCATCATCGCCACTTTGCCGAACGTGAATGTTCCTCCCGCCGGGGTCACGGTGATCAATCGCTAGGAAAACGGCTTGGGTCTGAAGTCAATCGTTTTAAGAGCATGAAGTTGAGGCAAATCAAGCGTTCGGTCGCAGCGAAACTACTGATTTGCGAATGGTCGGGTAAATAGCTTCTGCGTTTTTGATCGCGATGCAATAATCTTATGCTGTTATGGACGGGTGCCCTCTGCGATTCGCCTTCACCATGCTTCGAATATTAGCTCCAATATTACTCATAACTTTGTGTGGATCAGCTGCACGGCAGGCACATCGGGCGCCGACGCCTGTCGAAGCAACGGATGCGTCTTTTCCAACAATCGGTCCGGTCGTTTCGGTTGTGAGTCTTCTTGCGACTGTCGATTCAGACGGCCATATTTCGGAAACAAAAGTACTGGATTCAATCGGAAGTACATCGGATGGCGAGCGCTACCAGGGCACCTTGATCGGATACGTTGAGGACTCCATCGCTGCAGTCAAGAGGTGGCGCTTCAGTCCAGCGATAGATTCGTCGAGCCTGAAACCTACTCGATCGCTTACGTCTATCAGCTTTCTTTACGACAGGGTATTCGGCACAGGCACAATATTACCGATAATGAGAACGCGCCCTGCGCAGAGTTTTAATGATATGCCGCCATTGCCGTCGAAGGTGTGGCGAGCCGATTATCCTGTGAATTCAATTGGAATTGGAACAGTAGTCTTGAAGTTGCGCATTGAAGTAAGTGGTTCGATTTCAGACGTTGAAGTTATTAAATCTGTCCCCTCGCTGGACGAACCATCCATCAACGCAGTACGAAAGTGGCAGTTTCAACCCGCGCGACACGACGGGAAGCCTGTCGGATCCACAACTGTTGTGGCCTTCGTTTTCTTGCCCCTTTAGTCTCGCGAACCAGTCAGATCACAATCACCGTTTGTTTCGAGAGTATTCGCCGTGTCGTCGGTGACAGTCACCGACAACACTCCGGATAAAGAATGGGAAGCTGTCATTGTGGCAACCTCCACCAACTGGTGCTTCGGAGGCGAGAGTATGCAGCGCTCCTCCGGCAGGGAAGATTTTTTTGCCGCGAATTGCGCGAATGACGCGAATGGGCCGCAGAGAATTGCCACATTGCAGTAATTGCGGGCGGCCCATTCGCGTCATTCGCGCAATTCGCGGCTCAGATTCCTCTCCTTCCAGAGAGAACTTCATGGATGGGGAGCCGCTTAGAAGGTGAACTTCGCCCCAAACCTCCATTGCGATGGAGGCTGAATGAGAAGAGCGGCTCCGTAGAACGGATTGCTCACCGGCAGGACTCCTGTGACGCCGCTATTGAGGGTAAAAGTCTGATCCAGAGTGACGGCGCGCTGCTGATTGAAAATGTTGAACCAGTCGGCCGTCAAACGCAGCTCGCGCTGTTCAAGGACTCGGATTGGGTAATAGAAACCCAGATCGGTATTCCAAGTCAGGGGTGTGCGGTTTGAACCCACGCTATTCACAATATTCGGAAATCCCGATTGCGTGCCCGAGACGGCAGGAACAAGCGCCGTTCCTCTCGGCAGGCCGAAGCCTTCATTGTCCCCGTACAACGGATGGGGAATCAGTTGATTAAAGGGCGAGCCCGATTGGACGTACCAGTTTCCACTGATGAGTAATTTCACGGGCGTCCGATAACTGCCGTTGAATTTGAACTGGTGCGGCCGGTCATTCGGCAAACGCCCGTACAGATTGGCGAGCAAGCTAACGAGATCAAACAGTGAAGTCATGTTGGGATTGAACTGGCCGTTGTCGTTGCGGAACAGACCTTCGTAATTTCCCGTGAGGCTCGAGAGGGTCGCCGTCGTCAAATAATCCATCTTCGATGACGTTGCCCAGATTGCGGTAGATGCCGCGCACTCCGACCACCAAGTCTTTGACCGTCTCGTACTCGAAGCCTGCGGTCCACTCATTGACAGTCTGAGGTCTAAGGCCTGGATCGACCGGAGTCTTGTCCGAACCAATGTTGAGGGCGCCAACCGTGAGGTCGTCTCGGAGTCCGGGCACGATGGTGGAAGCCGCCGGCGCGTTCAACCTGTTCACGTTGAGGTTCTTGTCCGTCTGGGTATCGCCGCCGCCTGAACGAACGTTCACAACCAGTGGGATCGGCGTCTCCAGAAAGCGGGCAAAACTGGCAGAGACGGTGCCCTTGCCTGTAATTGCTGCGCTTCCTCGAAAGTGCGGCCTACATTAGCACAAAAGAAATGATTAACTGAAATTCACGGGCAGAAATTACAGAAATTCGGAAAAATTCGGGCCTCGCGCTGCTCGGTGCTGCTTACATCGTTTCGTGCGGGCGCTAGCATAAAGCTCGATCGTCAGGAATCTTCGTTTACTCTCAGCTCCGACAGTTGCACCAGTCGCGGAACAAGGACGACTGTCACCGGCCGGTCGAGTCTTCTGGCGATGCAGCTCCAGCACGTATTTCGCAGCATCCTCTGGTGTTGCAATATGAGTCGCATCGTGACGTTCGACACGCGAACCAGGTTTAATCGCAATCGAGAAATCCGAGCATGCCGAAAATTTGAAGCGTAGGTCCCAGACTAGGATTGAGTGTGCCTTTCAGCGGCGACCGCAGCGGAGGCGGCGGGTACGCGACACAATAGCTGGTCAGCTTAGTCATATGCGGCAATGGTAGTGCCTCTCCTTCCAGAGAGAAGTCCATGGACGGGGAACCGGGCGGATGGTCGATTCGGATCGCATCGCCGCTGACGATTTGGTCGGTGGCGATCAGATTAGAGATGGGCTGAACAACCAACCGGTCGATAGCGCGTTTTAGATACCGCGCCCCGTAGTTCAGGTTTGTGCCCTGTTGGAGCAAAAACTCCTTACCCGCCTCCGTTACCGAAAGGACAAACGGCCGGCCCAAGGTGGTCCGGAAAATCCGTTCCTGCACAATTTGCAGCTCGATATTCAGTATCCGCCGGAGCTCGTTCCTGCCCAGTGGTTTGAAGACCACGATTTTATCCAAACGGTTGATGAACTCTGGAGGGAACCGGCGACGCACGGCCTCCAGACCAGCAGAGGACATCTTATTGCTCAGGTCCTCGTCCGCTTCACCTAAGTCCTGATGCTCTCGGCCCGAGGATACAAAACCCAATCGGGGCCTGAGGATCGCATTTATCTCTGTTGCGCCGGCATTGCTGGTCATGAAGATCATCGTGTGCGAGAAGTCCACTTTGCGATTGTCACCTAATGTCAGCGTGGCCCTATCGAGAATGCCCAGGAGGAGATTCCAAACAGCGTCGCTGGCTTTCTCAATTTCGTCGAAGAGGACGATGCTGATCTTTACGGTATCCGTGTGATGTTGATCGATCGCCTCCTGGCTGAGGGCGGGTTTTGTGTCCTGATGCCCGAGATACCCCGGGGGCGATCCGATGAGTTTGGCGATTTCGTGGCTGTGCTGGAATTCAGCGCAATCGATCTTGATCACGGCGAGCGGGTTGTCGAAGAGACATTCTGCAGTCGCTTCCACAACGCGCGTCTTACCCGATCCCGTTGGTCCGAGAAACAGGAAATTAGCAATAGGCCGCCCGGGCGATGTCATTCCGGATAGGTACATCTGATACACGTTGGCAATGTGTTCGACTGCTTCCGCCTGCCCAACAACACGGCTGCGGAGATTCGCTTCCAGAGTTTGCGCCTTGCATCCCATCTTGGTTGGATCCAGTGCAGTTGGCCGCATGATCTTAACCCTCCCTTTCCTGTGCGCTGCTTCTGCAGCGCATTTAGCGGGCTTACCTGCCCACTATCAAATAACGCGAGAGATCTCGTAAAAAATGGTCATTGGGTAGCAGAAGCATTGGAAGAGAGGTCCAGCGGTAGAAAGCAGGTGAACCGTGATTTTCGCAACGCGTGCGAGCAGGCTGAGTGTGGCCTCAAGCAACGTTGTCGGATAAGAGAAAGGCTCCTAGAGAAATGATGAAGAGAGTCACTCGTATTGCCCGGCTCACGACGCAAGCCCCATCCGCCGGAATAAGTTGGTGAACCGCGGATCGGACCGCAGTCCGTCAAGGAGGGGAGCATTTTTGTAAAGAAGTAAGCTCTCAGAGTGAGCATCATAGGCTCGCTCCAGCCACATGAATGCTTCGTCTTTCTCGTCCAAGCCGGCATAGACGATCGCCACAGCAAACGGGTCCACATACATGCGTTGAGCTCTGCGCTTCATCTCCTCGATCATCTCCTGCGCCTCGCTCCGCTTGCCCAAGGCCGCATAGGCATGTCCGAGATAGCCCAAAGTGAACGGCTGCGCGGGGTCTAAACGCCGCGCCTCGTTGAACTCGGCAATGGCTTCTACAATCTTTCCTTGTTGCTCGTAGGCCAGACCAAGGAAAGAGTGCGTCAGGTTAAAGTTTGGGGACATCTCGATGATCTGTCGGAATTGTGAGATCGCTTCATCGTACTGCCGCGCAGTGTAGTAATAAAAGGGCAATAACATGTTCGTTGAGGGTGTGAGGGGGTCCAGCCGTTCGGCCTGTCGCAGCTCTTCGATGCCTTCAGGTCGCCCTTGGTCGATCAGGAATAAACCATAGTAGAGATGAGTGAGGGCATAGTTGGAGTTGAGTGCCAGCGCCCGCTGGTAATGCTTCTCCGCCTCCTTCCAGTTCCATTCGTAGCGCGCCATGACCTGAGCCAACGCGGTGTGAGCTTCGGCTAGTTCTTCATCCAACTCCAGCGCTTTCACGGCGGCGGCCTTCGCCTTGGGCATCGCCTCCTGGGGGTCATAGTACACACCTGAAGCGTCGTAATAGGTGGCGGCCAGCCCGGCATATGCCAGGGCGTAAGTTGGATCTAAGGTGATGGCCCGGTTCAGGTAGTCCAGTCCTTTCTTGAAGCCGTCGGCCGTCCACCAATTGAGTGAGTAATACCGGCCCCGCAGATAGAGCTGGTAAGCCTCCGTGTGCTCCGTGTAGCTTTTGGTTAAGCGCTGCTGCTGTTCCCCGGTCAAGCGAAGCCGCAGCTTTTCAGAGATCTGCTTCACCATCTCTGCCTGCAGGGTGATGATGTCCGCCAGCCGCCAGGTGGACTGCTCAGCCCAGAGCTGCGACCCGTCCGCGACGCTCACCAACTCGGCGCCGATCCTCAACGTGTCGCCCTGCTGCGTCACCTGGCCGATGAGCACGGCGCGCACCTTCAGCTTGCGCCCGACCTCCTGCGGGTCGGCCGCTTTTCCCTTGTAACTGAAGACTGTGCTGCGCGCCATCACCCGCAGCTTGGGCAGCTGCGAGAGGCTGTTGATCAGGTTTTCCGTGATCCCGTCAACGAGGTACTCGACGTTCGCGTCCCCGCTCGCGTTGGCGAGCGGTAAGACGGCCAGTGAATCTATCGGGTCGCTTCGCCCTCCGACCAGATACAGTGATGCGAGTAATGCCGTCAGCAAGACCAACACCGCCGCCATCCACCTCAGCGGAGCCGTGAAAAGAAATTGGCGGCGATCCATCCTCAAGCCAAACGCCAGGGGCCGGCCTTCTCGCAACTGCATCAGGTCCGTGTAGAGCTCCCGTGCTGACCTGTACCGTTTCCCACGGTCTTTCTCGATGCACTTGCGGATGATGCGGTCCAGTCCCGGCGGCGCGCCGGTGCGGAAGCGAGCGATTGGTTCGGGCTCGGAATGCAATATACGATCCATCGTTTCGGTGGTGGTTGCCCCTTCAAAGGCATGGCGTCCCGTCATCATTTCATAGAAAACGAGTCCCAGGCTGAAGATGTCGGTACGCTGGTCCACGTCATGTCCGAGCACCTGTTCGGGACTCATATAGCGAATACTGCCCATCACGATTCCGCACCCGGTAAGAGATCGGTCGGCGGAGAAGGGACCCTCTGGGGTCGGTTCCACCTTGGCCAGCCCAAAGTCGAGGATTTTTAGCTGGTCGCGCGGTGTGATCATGATGTTTGACGGCTTGATGTCGCGATGAACGATGCCCCGCTCGTGCGCTTCCGCGATGGCGTCAGCAGACTGGAGACAGAAGTCGAGCACACGGGCGAAGTCCAGCGGAGGGTCCCGCAGCACTGAACGGAGCGTCCGGCCGTCGATGTGCTCCATGACGATGAAGGGCGTATCGCCGGCTTCTCCGGCTTCATAAACATGAGCGATATTGGGATGATTCAACGCCGAAGCGGCTCTGGCCTCGCGAAGGAAACGCCGGTTGCTTTCCGGGTCCGCCACTGCGCTGTGGCGCAGCACTTTGAAGGCAACCGGACGGAGGAGTTGGGTATCAAACGCTCGATAGACGATCCCCATCCCGCCTTCGCCGAGCTTTGCCAGGATCTGATAATGCGAGATGGTTTGGCCAATCAGCCGGGCTTGCGTTCTGACGGACTGTGAACCGCTCAATGCGAACCGGTCTTCGTCAGGTTGAGGTGGGTCCATAAAAGCTGACGCGCGCTCGTGCTCGGCCAACAGGCGTTCGACCTCATTGCGAATGGCGGTGTCCTCGCCACAATGCGCTTGAAGGAAGGCTTCCCGATTGGCAGGCGCCTCGACCAGAGCCGCATCAAACACTTCTTTGATGCGTTCCCATTCGTCGGGTGTCATTGCCGTCCTGCAATCTCGCCGTGCAGCCAGGCCCGAGCGACGAGCCAATCGCGGTTCACCGTCTTGGTCGCGACCCCCAGTATCTTGGCTGTTTCTTCCGCCGTAAGCCCGCCGAAGAACCGCAACTCAACGATCTGGGCCTGCCGGGCATCGATTTGTGCAAGCCGGGTCAGAGCTTCATCCAGCGCAACCAGATCGGCGGAGTGAGTCCGCGGCGAGATACACACCTCGTCTAGCGAGACCCTCTGCTGAGGTCCGCCACGCCGGCGGCACAGGTGCGCGCGGGCATGGTCCACCAGAACGCGGCGCATCATCTGAGCCGCGACTCCGAGGAAATGGGCGCGATTCTTCCAGGCGATGTCACGCTGGCCGACTAGCCGCAGGTAAGCCTCATGGACCAGTGCTGTGGTCTGTAGCGTATGATCCCCTCGCTCCCGGCGCATGTAAGCGGCCGCCAAACGGTGAAGCTCACCATAAACGCGTGCCATCAACTCCGACATCGCGCCGGGATTGTCATCGCTCATCTGGCCGAGCAGCTC
>WNGL01007631.1_pt1 | contig 23747 bp, 26 predicted proteins | sample 5400591 | NCBI WGS metagenome assembly WNGL01 (sample SAMN13153377, study PRJNA577476) | soil metagenome | isolation source: 80 cm soil or saprolite under Garry oak tree replicate 1 | place: USA:California | collected 2016-06-15 | reverse complement strand
GCCCTCGGTGAACACGAACACCTCGTCCTGGTCCACCTCGATGAACACGGTGGTGTCCGGGCGGGACAGGTTGACCCCGAGCCCGTGCGCCTCCTGGATCTCCCGGCCGATCAGCACGCTCAGCTGGGAGGAGGTGAGCGGGAACCGCTTGTCCCTGCGGCGAGCGCGCACCGCGAACGTCCCGGAGGTGCCCTTGGTCAGCGCCATCGCGGCGGCGGAGATGGCCTCGGGCGCCTTGGCCACCCGCAGCGGCATGCACACCCGGGCGATGCCGGGTACATCCTGCATCCGCTCCGCGATCTGGCCCGCGGCCTGCGCCCAGCCCGCCTCACCGCGCTGCTCTCCGTCGGCGACGCGGAGCAGGATCACCCCCTCGCGCTGGTGCAGGTCGACCGGCACCCCGAGGTCCCGCACCGCGGTGCGGATATTGCCGTGCAGGATCTTCTCGAACTGCTGTCTGTTCCGCCCCTTGAGCACGATCTCGCCCAGCTTGAGCAGGACGCACAGCTCATCGGCGGCGGGGGAATCTGGCACTCCCCTAGTCTGCCAGCAGTTTCGGGATACATGGGGCCAGCCGGAGCCGGGAACCGGGTGCTAGCCCCAGTGATTCCCGCCCGGCCGGCCGCTAGCGTGGGCCCCGTGAGCATCTCCGATGAAGTCCGGGCCTCGGCCGCGGCGCACCGCGATCTCGGCCCCGGCTACGACGTCGCCGTGGCCGAGGGTCTCGTCGAGCGAATCGGCGAAGAAATCGACAAGCGAGTGGACGCCCGGCTGTACAGCCAGGCGCCCTCCCAGGCTCCGCCGCCGCGCCCGCGGCCGCGTCGTGAACCGCTGGCCGGGCGGCTGGGGTTCGGCACGGTGGTGCTGGCCCTCGGCTCGATGGGCATGGCTATCGGGGCCACGGCGACGGTACTGCATCCGGGACAGGCCAGCGGGGGCATGCAATGGCTGGTCGCGCTGATCTGGATCGTGATCGGGGCCGTCAATGTCGCCTACGCCCGGCACCGATGGTGACGGCCGGCTTATTTGTGGTGATTACCCGGCACGCTGTAGCGTGCGCTCATGAGCAGTGACCCCGAGGCCGAGATCCGCGCTTCGGTGGGCGCGCACGCCGACCTCGGTCCCGGCTACGAGGAAGCGGTCGCCGAGGGCCTGGTCGAGCGCATCGGGGTGGAAATCGACAAGCGGATTGACGCACGGCTCGCCCAGACCGGCGCTGCGGGAGCGCCCGGGCCTGCGGCGTCGGCCGGTGCGGCCGGCCCGGCCGGGTACCCGGGATTTCAGGGGCATCAGGGTTACCTGGGGCCCGTGCTGCCGCCCGGATACCAGCTGGGACCGCCGCCGGTCCGGCCGTCCCCGGTCGGGGCGCGGAACGTAGCGACGACCATCACCGCCCTCGGTTCCGTGGCCCTAGGCGTCGCGGCCACCGCGATCGTGTCGTACGCCGGCAGCCTCGGCGGGCGGGGGCTCATCATCTTGCTCATCTGGGTCGCCATCGCGATCATCAACGTCGCCTACGCGCGGCATCCCTGACCCTTTGGCATGACGCCGCACAGCAGGCGGTTGTCGCCGCGCTGCCAGAGCGTGCCGACCTCGGCGAAACCGGCCGCCCTGAGGGCCTCGACGTGCGTGGCGAGCAGCGTCGACTCCGACTCGTGGTGACCGGCCTCCACCCGGCGGCGGGCCCGCTCGGCGACGTGGCCGGCCAGCACCGGATCCGCGGCCGCGGCGTCCCACCAGTCGTGCCAGTTCTCGGGGTGCCCGCCGGGGAAGCGGCGCTTGTCCTCGCGCTGGCGCAGCTTCCGGTCCAGGCGGGCCAGGACCGGGAATTCCTTCGCGTCCAGGGCGAACTGGTCGCCGTCGAGCAGCAGGCCGCCGGGGCGCAGCACGGAGGCTAGCTCGGCGTACATGGCGCGCAGTTCAGGCTCGTGCAGCCAGTGCAGCGCGGTGGTGCTCACCGCGGCGTCCGGCGCCCGGGTTCCCAGCCCCAGCCGCGCCACCCAGCCGGGCACGCGCAGGTCCTCCTCGGCGAAGCGCAGCCCGGGCACGTCGGAGTAGGCCGCCCGGCCCAGGGTCAGCGACACCGGATCAGCGTCGATGCCGACGACCGTGGCGCGAGGCAGCCGGGCGAGCAGCCTGATCCCCAGCGAGCCGGGCCCGCAGCCGATGTCGAGGATGAGCGGGTCGGGCCGTCCGGTACCCTCCTCGACCGCGTCGATGAGCGCGGTGAACCTGTCCTCGCGGTCCGGCAGGCTCTCCTCCTGCTGCCGGTCCCAGCGCTGGATCCATTCCCGGGCGGTGTCGCGGTCGAGTTCTGGCACGGGGCCGCCTCCTCGGTTCGTTACTGGCTAAGATACCTTTGACAGTCACAACCCTAATTACCGGAATGTAACTGGTCAAGTGAACTTCAACAGTCACACCGATGTCGTGATCAGGGTGGCCGTGGACCTGGTGAACCTGCTCACCCCGGGAGAGGAGCGGGGCCGCAGGTACGCGCCGCCCGAGGCGGACGAGCGGACGGCGGCCGTCGGCGCGGTGCTGCGCCGCGCCGGCGCGCGCGAGGCGACCTGGGAGGAAGCAGCCAGCCTCTGCTTCGTGGCGGCGGAACTACGCGGCGTCTTCCCGGTACGACCGGCTCGGCGTGTGCACCGGGCCCCGGTGCGACCGGGTCTACGTCGACACCTCGCGCAACGGCACCCGGCGGTACTGCTCGACCTCGTGCCAGAACCGGGTCAAGACCGCCGCGTTCCGGGCTCGCCTGGGATGAGCCCGGCGGGTGCACACTGGAGGTACTGAGCGGGGGCAGCCTGACACGGGAGTGACGCCATGTTCGCATGGATCCCGGCGGCCCCGAAAATGTCATACCCCCCTCGTAGTGTGTGGTCCATGAACCCACCACGCAGACGCCGCGCCAACCCCCCGGACCAGTCTCCGGGGCCCTGCAGGTGCGCGGAGTGCGAGGCGCTGGCCGAGGGCGCCGACCTCGACCCGCAGGCCTGTATGCAGGCGGTCGCCGAGGACATTCGCACGGTCGGCTGGTCGGTCTCCGCCGTTCTCGGCGATGAGATCGCGCCGCCCTGGGCCTACACGGTAGGGCTGTGGCTCAGCCACCAGGGTCCCGAGCTGACCATGTTCGGCCTTCCGGTCGAGCACATGACGGTCATCCTGAACTCGATCGCTGAGCGCATCGCCCGCGGTGCGCCGATCGAGGCCGGAGACCGGATCGACGGCATCTGCCCGTGCTCGCTGGCGATCCGGCCAGTGCACGAGAGCTGGCGGATGACCAGCATGTTCGCGGTCTCGGACCGGTATCACGGCTACGTCAGGCCGCCGTACCTGCAGGTGGTCTGGCCCGACCGCCGGGACCGCTATCCGGGTGACGCCGGGTTCCAGCTGAAATACGAGGGGAGGCAGCCGCTGCTGTGGCTGCCGCGCGACGACAACCCGCCCGGCGTGTGGACCAGGATCGATCAGCTCTGCTGAGCCCTTCTCGCGGCGGAATAAAACGGGTAGCCGGCGCGCTACGGGCCTGGTTAGCGTCAGATGGCCTGGATCAGGCTGGAAGGGGCAGGTCCGATGTCGCGGGGTGGGTTCTTCCGCCGGTTCCCCGTGCTCGGGATCCGGGACTTCCGGCTGCTACTGACCGACCGGCTGATCGCGCCCGCGTCGGTCGGGTTCTCCATCGTCGGTGTCTCCTTCGCCGTGCTCAAGGTCACCGGTTCCGCCGCCGACCTGTCGTATGTGCTCGCCGCCCAGATCGCGCCGTCGCTGGTGTTCGCGCTCCTCGGCGGCGTCGCCGCCGATCGGTTCCCGCCGCAGCGGGTCATCGTTGCGGCCAACCTGCTCATGGCGCTCGGCGAGGGAACGTTCGGCCTGCTCGCGCTGACCAGCAGCCCTCCGCTGTGGGCGATGATCGGGCTTGAGGCGATCACCGGGACGGGCGCGGCGATCTTCTACCCCGCATCCCAGGCGCTGCTCCCCCGCCTGGTCCCGCGTGAGGCGCTGCAGGAGGCGAGCGCGATCAGCCGGCTGGTGATGAACGTCGGCCAGATGGCGGGCGCGGCCATAGCCGGCCTGCTGGTGGCGGCCGCGGGGGCGGGCTGGGCGCTGGTGCTTTGCGGCATCGGCATGATCAGCACCATCCCGATGCTGCTCGCCATCCGGGGCTCGCGGCCGGTGACCGGGCAGGAGGCGACGGAGGCCGGCCCGGACGCCGCGGGCCGGAGCATGCTGGCCGAGTTGCGGGAGGGCTGGTCGGAGTTCCGCTCGCACACCTGGCTGTGGGTGATCGTCGCTCAGTTCTGCGTGGTGATGATGGCCTGGTACGGGGCGTTCTCGGTCCTCGGCCCGGTGGTGGCGCGCGAGCACCTCGGCGGCCCGGCCGCCTGGGGCGCGATCACTGCGGCGGATGCGTTCGGCCTGATCGCGGGCGGTCTGGCCGCACTGCGGTTCACCCCCCGTCGGCCCATGCTCTTCGTCGTGCTCACCGGGGGCGCGGTCGCGATCTCCCCGCTCTCGCTGGCGATGGTCCTGCCGCTGCCCGCGGTGTGCCTCGCGTCGTTCGGCCTCGGCGTGTTCGTCGAGATGATGATGGTGCAGTGGACGGTCACGATGGCGCGGAACATCCCGCCGGACAAGCTGGCCCGGGTCTCGTCCTACGACGTCCTCGGCTCGGTCATGGCGATGCCCGCCGGCGCGCTGATCGCCGGCCCGCTCGGCACCGCGATCGGAGCCGCCCGCGCGCAGTACGCGGCGGCGGCAGTAATCGTCATCGCCTCCGCGCTGGCCCTGATCCCCCGGGACGTCCGCACCTTCCGCAGTGGCGACGCTCCTCGGGCGCCGGCGCCCGAGGAAACGACCGCGGCGCTGGAAGCCGTATAGGAAACACGGGAACGGCGGGTGCCCCCGTAGCACCCGCCGTTCCGGTCTGGGATGGTCAGACGTTCTTGCGGTACGAGCGGAACGTCGCGACCGAGATGGCCACGCACGCCACCGCCAGGACCAGCAGCCCGCCGCAGCGCACCCCGATAGCGGCCCAGTCGGGATGGGCGGAGACGGCGCTGCGGCCGATCTGCACCACCCAGTTGAGCGGGTTGCGTGACGCGATCGCCTGCATCCAGCCCGGCATGAGACTGGTCTGCATGAACGCCGAGGACAGGAACATCAGCGGCAGCATGAAGAACGTGTACACGCCGATGATGGCCTCACGGGAGCGCAGCGTCATGCCGACCGCGTTCGACAGCGCGCCGAACACCACGCCGACCAGGATCGACGCCGCGACCATGACGGCCACCCCGGCGACGCCGCCGTGGTAGCGCGCCCCGCCGGCCAGGCCGAGCCCCACGATGATCAGCGACTGCACGGTCGTGCTGACCGCCTGCTCTGCCACCGAGGCGTTCATGATCCCGATCCGGCTGGCGGGAGCGGCGAGGAACCGGTTCAGCGTGCCGCGGTCGATCTCCTCGATCATCGCCATGCCCGCCCACATGTTGTTGGACATCGCGTTCATGGCGATCAGCCCGGGCACCAGGTAGTCCAGGTAGGTGCCGTGGAAGGCGAAGCCGGGGATGTCGATGACCCGGCGGAACAGCTGGCCGAACAAGAACAGCCATATCACCGGCTGGATGACGCTGAATGCCAGCACCCACGGCTGCCTGACCAGGGCATGCAGCTTCCTGCCCGTTAGGTACCAGGTGTGCGCCATGGTGGTGCGGAACGGCACGGTGCCGGGCTGCGCCGCCTGGAATCGCGCCGTGGCCCGCGAAGTCTGCGGGTTCATCTGCGTGGTCGTCATCACTTGCTCACCGCTACGGTCTCGAGCTCGTTCGCATGTCCGTCGCGGCCGGGACTCTCCGACTCGCTGTAGCGGCGACCGGTGTACCGCAGGTACACGTCGTCCAGCGACGGCCGCGCCACGGCCACCGACGCCGCGTTGACGCCCGCTCGCTGCAGCTCGGCCAGCACGACCGGGACGGCGGCGGCGCCGTCGTCACTGCGGGCCGATACATCGCGGCCGGCGATGACCACGTCCCGCACCGCGGGCAGGGCTTCCAGGACCCGCCGGACCCGGGCCGGGTCGGTGTCGGCCGGGAGCTCGACCTGCACGGCGTCACCGCGCAGTTCGCCCTTGAGCTCGTCGGGCGTGCCCGAGGTGACGACCCGGCCGCGGTCCACGATCGCGAGCCTGCTCGCCAGCCGGTCCGCTTCCTCCAGGTAGTGCGTTGTCAGCAGCACGGTCATCCCCTCCCCGCCGGCCAGCCGCGCGACCTCCTGCCACATGGCCGCCCTGGACTCCGGGTCCAGGCCGGTGGTGGGCTCGTCGAGGAACAGCACCGCGGGCCTGTGAATCAGCCCGAGAGCCACGTCCAGGCGCCGCTGCATGCCGCCGGAGTACGTCCTGACCAGGCGCCCCGCCGCCTCGGTCAGCCCGAAGTGGGCGAGCAACTCGTCCGCCCGGGCCCGCACGGAGGCACCGCGCAGCCCGTACAGCCGGCCCTGCAGGATCAGGTTCTCCCGGCCGGTGGCGGTCGGGTCCGCACCGGACCGCTGGGCCACCACGCCGATCATGTGCCGGACCTGGCCCGGCCGGGCGAGCACGTCGACACCCTCGACGCGCGCTTCCCCGGAGTCTGGCCTGGCCAGCGAGGTGAGAATCTTGACGGTGGTGCTCTTGCCCGCTCCGTTCGGGCCGAGCAGGCCGTAGATCATGCCGCGCGGGACGCTGATGTCCAGCCCGTCCAGCGCCCGGATGCCGTGCTTTTCGCCGCGCACGGCGTAGGTCTTGACTAGCTGACGCGCCTCGATGGCGCGGTCGGTCATGCTCACGAGTGTCTCCTTGCGATCCTGCCCCGCGAGGAGAAACCCGGCTACTGTAGTGGGTGGGACCTCGGGTTTCGCGTTCCGCGGGATCGATTGAGGTTGACGGCCCCGGCCGCCGGTGTTGCCGCACCAGGCCGGGGTCGTTTGTTTAGCTGTCGGGCGCCTCCTCCCGGTCCTGCTCGACGAGCGCCATGACGTCCGGGGGCAGTACGCCGGTGTCGTGGTAGTGCTGCCATTCCCTGATGCCGGGGAAGCTGCCGTCGGTGAACTCCTTCAGCAGCTCCCGGATCCACTCCGCCTCGGCCCGCCGCAGCGCCAGGTGGTACTCCGACTCGATCAGGAAGAGCCGCGGTATCTGGGTGACCGCCGCCTCCAGCCCCGTCTCGTGCTGGGCGATGGCCGCGTCCAGCGCGTCGAGCCGCCGCTGGAGCAGGCCGGCCAGCTCGTTCGGCGGCAGCACGGCGCACTCGCCGAGGGCCGCCTCGAACCTGGTGTACTCACGCTTGGGCTCGCTGATAAGCTCGCGCAGCCAGTCCTTCAGCTCGGCGCGTCCCGCGCCGGTGATCTGGTACGTGGTCCGCTCCGGCTGCCGGCCCTCGCGGGCGACATCCACGGCCTCGATGAAGCCGTACTTCTCCAGGTTCTGCACCACGGTGTAGAGCGAACCCCAGTTGATCTTGATCGCTTCATCCTTGCCCCGCTGGCGCAGCGTGGCGGCCATCTCGTACGGGTACATCGGCCGCTCGATCAGCAAGTTGAGCAGCGACAGCGCGAGCAGGTTGCTGATCTTCCGCCGCCCCGTCTTCCGCTGCCCCGTCGTCTGAGACCGCGCCATCCCGCATCTCCTCGTATCCGAGTCCCCGTTTCCGAGGACTCGTTCTCAAGTACTCGTAGACGAGTATAGGCACGGCCGGGCGGCGCTAGCAACCCCTATTCCGAACGGTGCGCGGTTCTCCGCCCTGCATGAAAGCGGCAGCCATGCAGTATGAACTAGCCCGGCGGGGCAGCGGGGTGGGGCAGCGGGGGTGGGGTGGGGGTGGGGGGGTTAGCCGAAGAAGACTTCGGCTTCGGCGTAGCGCTGGGGCGGGACTAGCTTGAGCTGGCTAGTGGCCTCGACCAGCGGCACCCGGATGATATCGGTGCCGCGCAGCGCCATCATCACGCCGAACGCCTCGTCGTGTACCGCCTGGACCGCATGCACACCGAACCTGGTGGCCAGCACCCGGTCGAACGCCGTTGGCGTGCCGCCGCGCTGGATGTGGCCCAGCACCGTGCAGCGAGCCTCCTTGCCGGTCCGCTTCTCGATCTCGCCGGCCAGCATCTGCCCGACGCCGCCCAGCCGCAGGTGCCCGAACGAGTCGAGCGTCTCGCTCGAGGTGGCGAGGTCCTCGCTCATCGGGTGGGCCCCCTCGGCGACGACCACGATCGGCGAGAACCGGGTCTGGAACCGGTGCTGCACGTAGGCGCAGACCCGCTCGATGTCGAACGGCCGCTCCGGGATGAGGATCACGTTCGCGCCGCCCGCGAGCCCGGCGTGCAGCGCGATCCACCCGGCGTGCCGCCCCATCACCTCGACGATCAGCGCCCGGTGATGGCTTTCCGCCGTGGTGTGCAGGCGGTCGATCGCCTCCATGGCGATGTTCACGGCGGTGTCGAAGCCGAACGTGTAGTCGGTGGCGCTGAGATCGTTGTCGATCGTCTTCGGTACCCCGACGACGGGAACCCCCTGCTCGCCGAGCCGGGTGGCCACGCCGAGCGTGTCCTCGCCGCCGATCGCGATCAGCGCGTCGACGCCGAGCCCGGCCAGGTTGTCCTTGATCCGCTCGATGCCGTTGCGGCCGCCGCCGGAGTTCTTCAGCGGGTTGGTGCGGGACGACCCGAGGATCGTGCCGCCGCGCGGCAGGATGCCGCGTACCGCCTGGACGTCCAGGGGCACGGTGTCCCCTTCGAGCGGCCCGCGCCACCCGTCGCGGAACCCCACGAACTCAAGGCCGTACTCCTGCACGCCCTTGCGGACCACGGCGCGGATAACTGCGTTCAACCCGGGGCAGTCGCCGCCGCCGGTGAGGACTCCCACTCGCATGGCCACCACCTTAGTGGGCCGGAGGCCTGCGCGGACGGCTGCAGCGCGAGCCGGCGATAAAACCTGGGAGCGCGAGCGGTGGTCAGGGCGTGGTTTTGTCCTGATCCGCGGTGAGTTCGGCCTTGGCGCGACGGGCGTCGACGTCGACGTACTCCTGGCCGGAGAGCTTCTGGATCGCCTGCATGATCTCGTCGGTGATCGTCCGCAATAGCTTCGCGTCCGCCTGCTGGCCATGGTAGCGGGAGAAGTCCAGCGGCTCGCCGAACCGCACGCCGGGCCGGACCCGCAGGTCCGGGCGGAGCCTGCCCGGCGGCTGGAGCCGGAAGGTGTCGATCATCGCGCACGGGACGACCGGGGCGCCGGATTCGACGGCCAGCCTGGCCACTCCCGTCTTGCCCCGGTACAGGCGGCCGTCCGGGCTCCGGGTGCCCTCCGGGTAGATGCCGAGCACCTTCCCGGCCGCCAGGACCTGCAGGCCGGTCCTGATCGCCTGCTCGCTGGCCGGCCCCCCGGCGCGGTCCAGGGGAATCACGCCGACGCCGGTGAAGAAGGCCCTGCTGATCAGCCCCTTCAGCCCGCGTCCGGTGAAGTACTCCGACTTGCCCAGGAAGATCACCTTCCGCGGCACCGGGAACGGCCCGAAGAAGTGATCGGAGAACGACAGGTGATTGCTCGCGAGGATGACCGGGCCTCGCCGGGGCATGTTCTTCACCCCCCACGCGCGGGACCGGAAGAGGATCTTCAGCGTTATCCCGAGCGTGTACTTTGTCAGCCAATAGCCCACGGTCACATCGTCGCATGTCCCGGGGCGCTGCGAGATGCGCCGGCAGGCACTGTCGTGCGACGATTCCACCATGTCACCAGTGCTCCCCGGCGCGGAACCCTTCGACCACTCAGGCAGCCCGGTCGGCGTGCTGCTGTGCCACGGCTTCACCGGCAGCCCGCAGACGCTGCGCGGCTGGGCGGATTACCTGGCCGCCCAGGGCCTGACGGTCAGCCTTCCGCGGCTGCCCGGGCACGGCACCACCTGGCAGGATCTCGCCCGGACCGGCGCTGACGACTGGCTCGCTGAGGTGGACGCCGCGTTCGGCAAGCTGGCGAGCCGGTGCGAGCAGGTCTTCGTATTCGGCCTGTCCATCGGCGGCTGCCTCGCGCTGCGGGTGGCGGAGACCCGCGGCGCCGCGGTGCGCGGCCTGGTCCTGGTCAACCCGGCGCTAGCCCCGGACACCAAGCTGTTCCTGCTCGCCCCGGTGCTCAAGCACGTGATCCGGTCGCTGCCGGGCATCGCGAGCGACATCTCCAAGCCCGGCGCACACGAGCTCGGCTACGACCGGGTGCCGGTCCGGGCCGCGGCCACGCTGCCGAAGCTGTGGAGCGAGACGGTCAGGAACCTAAGCCAGGTCATCCAGCCGGTACTCGTCTACCGGAGCACCGTCGATCACGTCGTCGGCCCGGCCAGCATGCGCGCGCTGCTGGCCGGGCTGCCCAAGGATCAGGTGACCGTGCGCGAATGCACCGACAGCTACCACGTCGCCACGCTCGACTACGACGCCGAGGCCATCTTCGAGGGCAGCGTGACGTTCATCCAGGCCGTGACAACAGGCAATATCTCTCTTGCGTAGCGACAGTTCCGGCATGGTCGACGGGTCATGCGGGAGCCACTACCGTGGGAGATGTGGAACCTCCCGCGCCCTCACCCGAGATAGTCGGCGCCTCGCGCAGGCACCTGACCGAGCGCTACGCGTCCGGGGTGGATCTGCTGCTGTGGGAGACGGAGAAACGGCTGATCCCGGATCTGGACGCGCTCAGGTCGGTGACCGAGGCGGCGGCATCGGGACGCGCCGAGGGACTCGACATGGGCGCCGCCCTCGTGCTGGTGCAGGCGGCCCGGCTTGGCCTGGACCGGCTGGAATGCGAGCTCTTCGAAGCCGCGCGCGCGATGGGCATGCCCCCGGAGGCGATCGCCGCGGTGCTCGAACTGCCGGATGCGGCAGCGGCGGAGAAACGGCAGCGCTGGCTCTCCAGGCGGCGGGCCCTGCCGTACGCCACCGCCACGTCGCAGCATCCCGAAGCCGGGAAGGCCGCCCGGCGCGCCGAAGCGGCCCACCGGGCCAAGGGCCTTGATACGCCTTCGGCGTAATCGCTCTACCCTCCCGGCACCGGACCACGGACGGCTATCGTGGAAGTCAGGCTTCGACTCGGACATCGGTGGGGACGTGCCGGACTGGGATAACACGGAGAGCAGAGAGAGCGACGAGGACGCGACGTGGCGTGATCTGGTCGCCCGGTTCGAGACGCCCACGACCGCGGTCGGGCCGGTGCCCTGGCCCGACCGCGAGAACGTGCCGCGGCCGCGGCCGGAGTCGGCTCACGGCGCGGACGCCGCCGACGGGTCGCCAGGGACCCGCGGGACCAGCGGATCCCCGGCCGCACCCGCGCCTGGCGGACCCAGCGGACTTAGCGGACCTGGCGGAGACGGCGCGGGGACGCAAGAACCGCGGGAGGACGCGGGCGCGCGCACGCGCGGCGTCGAGGGGATCCGCGGGTTCGATGACGAAGGAGTGCGGGGAGCGTTCGACACGGACGCGATGCCGGGGGCAACCGCTCCGGACGTGATCCAGGGCGCGCGGGAACGGCGGGCGGCCGCGCACGGCACCCGGGCGCGGAGGATCCGGGCACGCCGGCCGCCACAAGGGCCCGCACCGGAAGACGACGGCGAGCATTTCGTCCCGCCCCCGCCACCGCCGCTGCCCAAGCTGGACCCGGTCACCAAGGGCGCCTGGGCGGCGCTGTTCGGCGGGCCGGGTTACCTGGTCGTAGCGACCGCGGCGGGCTGGTCGGTACCGGGTATCGCCGCGTTCTGCGCGGTGGCCGCGTTCGTCACCGGCTTCGCCATACTCGTGCTGCGTATGAACGAACCAGGACCGGGAGGCCCAGACGACGGCGACGACGGCGCCGTCGTGTGAACGCCGTGCTCTGACCGCTCTCACGGGCCAGGTCGGCGGCGCCGACAATGCCGGCGTCCTCGCCGAGCTGCGCGATCTTGATCTCGGCCAGCGGCCGGTGACCGCGGCCGGGCAGCGCGCGCTCGAAGGCGGCCCGCGCCGGGTCGAGCAGCAGGTCCCCCGCCTCGGACACGCCGCCGCCGATCACGAAGCAGGCCGGATCGAGGACCGCGGCGAGGTCGGCCAGCCCCTGGCCGAGCCAGCCGCCCACGGTCTGGAAGCAGCGCAGCGCGGCCGGGTCACCCTCGGTCGCAGCCTGGGTGATCACCGGCCCGGAGATTCCCTCCGGCGCTCCGCCGCCCAGCTGGAGCAGCCTGATGGCGCCGCCCGGTGTGCGCCTGGCGAACTCGCGGGCCTCGGCGACCAGGGCGTTACCGCTGCAGTACTGCTCCCAGCAGCCCCGGTTCCCGCAGCCGCACAGCCGGCCGTCGGGCACCACCCGGACGTGACCGGGCTCGCCGGCCATCCCCCACCGGCCGCGGTAGAGCTCGCCGCCGATGATGACGGCGGCGCCGATGCCCGTGCCCAGGGCCACCAGCATCACGTCGCGGTACCCGCGCGCCGCGCCGAACCTGGCTTCGGCCCAGGCCGAGGCGTTCGCGTCGTTCTCTACCACGACCTCGCGGCCGAGACGCTCCTCCACCTGCTGCTTGAGCGGCTCATCGCGCCAGGCCAGGTTCGGTGCGAACAGCATGGTCGCCCGGGCGCTGTCGACGAACCCGGCCGCGCCGAGCCCGATGGCCGCGACCCGGCGCCCGGCGACCTGATCATGGGCGAGGAGCTCGGTCACCGCGTCGGCGATGGCAAGCTCGGTCCGCTCCGGGCTGGCCGCCGGGGTCGATCTCTTCAGCTTGGCAATGATCCGGCCGTCTTCGTCGACAACCCCCGCCGCGACTTTCGTGCCACCGACATCAACGCCGATGGCGAGCGTCACTGGCCGGTTTCGCCGCGGTCTGACGCGCCGGAACCGGGGCGTGACGTCCCGGGCCGTTCGGCCGACCGGTTTTGATCTTGGGTCTTCATGGCCTGCTCGAAGACGGAGAACGCGTCCTGGACCACCGACGCCAGCGCCCCGCCCGCATTAGCCAGCTGCGCGCCCAGACCGCTCCCGCCGCCCAGCCGCGCGGCGCGGGCCGCCTGGCAGACCGGGCACCACTGGCACTCCGGTGCCTCGTTGGGAGGCGGCTCGTTGGTGGCCGTGTCCCACACGTCGCCGCTGTCACGGCGCTCCGTGCCGAGGGTCCGCTTGACCTGGCCGGCGACCTGATTGGCCATGCTGCGGGCGCCCGCCTTCATCAGCCAGCGCTGGAAGTCGGCGACCGGATCGCTCGAGCGGGACTGGCGCCCGCTGCCCGACTGACCGTTGCCGCTGCTGCTGGACCGGCTGGGTTGGCCATTGTTGTTCCTGGGCTGGCCGCTGCTGGGCTGACTACTGCTGCTGGACTGGCCGCTGTTGCTGGGCTGGCCGCCGCTGTTGCTGGGCTGAGCACTGCTGCTGGGCTGGGCACTGCCTTCCGGCTGGCCCTCGCCTCGGGATTCCGACACCTGACGCCTCCTACCGATGATCGTACCCGGCTACCACTGCAAGACGAATGGGGCGCCGGTGGCGCGGAAATGACCCACGTTCAGGCATTCCGTGACGCCGATTCTCGTCCGGCGGGCCAGCGGCTGGTGCACGTGCCCGAAGATCGAGTACCTCGGCTTGGTCGCCCTAATCGCGTCGAGCAGCGCCGTGCTGCCCTTCTCCAGTCGCCGGGCCACGGTGTCGTAGAGAAGTTCGGGGACGGCGGGCGGAATGTGCGTGCACAGCACGTCCACTTCGCCGACCGCCTCGATCTTGGCGCGGAACTCCTCGTCGCTTATCTCGTTCGGCGTGCGGTAGACCGATTTCAGCCCGCCGCCGACGAACCCGAAGGTCCATCCGTCCAGTTCGGCCGTGCCGCCGTCGAGGACGTGATGCCCGGGCTTGGTGAACCGCTCCCACATCGCGGGGACGTCGACGTTGCCGTAGGTCAGGTACGCGGGCTCGGGGAGGGCGCCGAACATCTCGGCGTATTGCCGCCTCGTCGCGGTCTCGAAGAGACTGGCCCGGTTCTCCGGCCGGGACGCGAACAGGCCGAGTGAGTATTCCCTGGCCTCGTCGAACTTCTTCGCGGTGCGCAGGGCGACGTACCTGCCCGCCGCTTCGGCGCCGAACAGGTCGGCGAAGATGCCCTGGCCGTGGTCGGCGTAGTCGAGGAAGAGCAGCAGGTCGCCCAGGCAGACCAGCGCGTCCGCGCCGTCGGCCGCGCGGGCCAGCGCGTCCGCGCGGCCGTGTACGTCGCTCACCACGTGGACTCGCATGTAACCACGGTAAGCCGGCCACGGCGCAAGATCGTAACCAGGAATTGACCGGCCGCCAGCCTAACCCGACACCGCCTAAGCTTGTGCTGCTGAGTAGGGATACCTGGTTGGGAGAGATAACGTGCGCGAATTCAGCATTCCGGCCCTGGCGCAGATCCCGGCGACCGCGAACCTCGCTGATGTCGTGTTCCGCCGGGCCGCCGAGCAGCCCCAGGCCGTGGTGCTGCGGCGCCCTTCCGGGGCTTCCGGGGTGCCCGGTGAGTCAGGGTTCTGGACCGACGTGACCGCGAGCCAGTTCTCCGGCGAGGTCATCGCGGTGGCCAGGGGACTGATCGCGGCGGGCATCGAGCCCGGGGACCGGGTCGCGCTGATGTCGCACACCAGGTACGAGTGGACGCTGATCGACTACGCCATCTGGACCGCGGGCGCCGTCACCGTGCCCGTTTACGAGACCTCCTCCGCCGAGCAGGCCGAATGGATCCTCTCCGACTCGGGCGCGCGGGCGTGCTTCGTCGAGACGGCCTCCTACGGGGACATCATCGGCAGCTTCCGGGACCGGGTGCCGGCGTTGTCGCACGTATGGCGGATCGAGGAGGACCTGGACTCGCTGCGCGCGGCGGGCGCGGACGTCGGCGACGAGGTCGTCACCGAGCGGGCGGCCGCGGCCGGGGCGGCCGACCTGGCCACGGTCATCTACACCTCGGGCACCACCGGACGCCCCAAGGGCTGCGAGCTGACTCACGAGAACCTCCTGTCCGACGTGCGGAACGCCTTCCTCGGCCCGCTGACCATGGTGGCCGCGGCACAGAACCCGGGCACGCTGCTGTTCCTGCCGCTGGCGCACGTGTTCGCCCGGATCATCCAGGTGGGCTGCCTCGAGGGCGGGATCGTGCTCGGGCACTGCGGGGACCTGAACGCGCTGCTGCCCGCGCTGGCCTCGTTCCGGCCGACGTTCATCCTGGCCGTGCCGCGGGTGTTCGAGAAGGTGTACAACAGCGCCGAGCAGAAGGCGATCAGCGAGAAGAAGGGCGCGATCTTCGGCCGCGCCGCGGACGCCGCGATCGCGTACAGCCGGGCGCTCGATGATCCCGGCGGCCGGGCCTCGTTCGGCCTGCGAGCCCAGCACGCGGTGTTCGACCGGCTGGTCTACGGCAAGCTGCGGGCCGCCCTCGGCGGCCGGGCGGAGTACGCCGTCTCGGGCGGGGCGGCGCTCAGCGAACGGCTCAGCCACTTCTTCCGCGGCACCGGCGTCACCGTGCTCGAGGGATACGGGCTGACGGAGACGACCGCCGCGACCACCGTGAACCGGCCGGACCGGAACAAGATCGGCACCGTCGGGCAGCCGCTGCCCGGCGTCGGGATCAAGATCGCCGACGACGGCGAGATCCTGATCGGCGGGAAGAACGTCTTCCCCGGCTACTGGCACAACGAGGCGGCCACCAAGGAGGTCTTCACCGAGGACGGCTGGTTCGCCACCGGCGACATCGGGGAGCTGGACGAGGAGGGCTTCCTGAAGATCACCGGGCGGAAGAAGGAGATGATCGTTACCGCCGGGGGCAAGAACGTGGCGCCCGCGATGCTCGAGGACCGGCTTCGCAGCCACGCGCTGATCAGCCAGTGCATGGTCGTCGGGGACGGCAAGCCGTTCGTCGCGGCGCTGATCACCCTGGACCCGGAGGCGCTCGGGCCGTGGAAGGAGCGGCACGGCCAGCCGGCCGACGCCACCGTCGCGGCCCTGCGCGATGACCCGGATCTGCTCGCCGACGTGCAGGCCGCCGTGGACGACGCCAACCAGGCGGTGTCCCGGGCGGAGTCCATCAGGAAGTTCCGGATCCTCGACGTCGACTTCACCCAGGAGGCCGGGCAGCTCACCGTCAAGCTCGGGATCCGCCGCAGCGTGCTGCTCAAGGACTTCGCCGCCGACATCGATGCCCTGTATTCGTGAGCCGGCGGCCGGGCCGGCGAGGAGCGGCCCGGCCGCCGTAGCCTTTACTGAGCCGACTTCCTAGCCGACGAACCGGCCGTGGGCGCGGTGCCGGGCGTCCGGCTCGCGCAGCAGCATGCCAGATGTCCTGAACAGGAACTCGGCGTAGTCGTCCGGCGCCTCGTCCCCCGTGGTGACGTATGCGTCCGGGGCCATATTCAAGATGGTCAGCCGGCGCTGGGCGTAGTTGCATTCGGCGAAGAAGCCGCCTACCCGCCGGGCCAGCGCGCTGATCTTCCTGGCCATGGTCATGCCCCCCGTACCAGCCAGTGGCCGCGCCGGGCCGCGCGGTTGCTCGCCTTGCGGGCGGCGCTGCGCGCCGCGCTGGCCCGGCGGGCCGCCGCCGCCTGCTGGAGTGTTTCCCTGATGTGATCCGAGACCAGGCTCTGGGTCATGCTCGGGTTCATCGATCCTCCTCAACGTGCCGGCCAGCCCCCTGGCCGGTCACTATTCGAGTCTCGCGGTAAGACCCCAGGGACCGCATGGGAGGAAAGCCCTATTCCTCCTGTTCAGAGAGGCCTTAGGCCGGTCTGAGGCAGGCTTAGGCCGAACGGTCGGGCTTAGCCGTCGTCAGCCCGCCAGGATCGCGGACAGGCGGGCGGCGGAGAGCTCCTCCCGCCACTCTCGTTCCACCCACGCCTGGCCCTTCTCCCCCACCGCCCTGGCCCTGGCCGGGTCACGGAGCAACTCGGTGACGCGGACCGCGACACCGGGCCCGTCGCTGACGACGTAGCCGGTCTCGCCGTCGAGGATGGCGTCCGGCGCCCCGCCCGAATCCCCGCCGATCACGGGCAGGCCGGTGGCTGACGCTTCGAGGTAGACGATGCCGAGACCCTCCACGTCCAGGCCGGCCCGGCGCGTCCGGCAGGGCATGGCGAACACATCCGCCGCGTCGTAGTAGCCCGGGAGTTCGGGCCACGGGACCGGACCGGTGAAGATGACATCGTCGGCCACGTCGAGGCGCTGTGCCAGCCGCCTGAGCCTGGGCGCGTAGGGGCCGTCACCTACGAGCAGCAGGGCCGCGCCGCTGACCTGAGCCTTTATCTGCGGCCAGGCGGTGATCAGGGTGTCCTGCCCCTTGCGCGGCACCATCCGGGACACGCAGGCTACCACGGGCCGGCCGGCCAGCCCCAGCCGCTCCCGGACCGCGTCGCCACCTGCGCCGGGACGGAAGAACGTCACGTCCACGCCGGGCGCCAGCCGGACCATCCGGCGCTGCGCCCGCGGCGACAGCGCCCGGGCTAGCCGTGCCCTGAAGTACTCCCCGAGGTAGGTGACCACGTCCACCTCGTCGCCGATGCGGCGCAGCAGGCTCCGGGCGCCGGGAAGCGCGGCCCAGCCCGCCTCGTGGCCGTGCGTCAGCGCCACCGCGCGCCGCACGCCCGCCTTGCGCAGCGCCGGCGTGATGAGGCCGAGCGGCGCCGCCGCGCCGAACACGACGGTGTCGCAGTCGTGCTCCCTGGCGATGGCCGCGGCCCGGCGGGCCACGGCGGGTACCGGCAGCATCAGCGAGGTCGGGTGCCTGATCACCGGGAACGGCTGCCGGGCGTCGAACTCGACCGCGCCCTTCCAGGCGGGCGCGTACACCGTCACCGTGCCCACGGGTAGCCCGGTGGCCAGCGCATGCACGAACGACTGGATGCCGCCCCGGCGGGGCGGGAAGTCGTTGGTGACGATCAGCGTGCGAGGCACCGGATGAGTATAGGGGCGGCCGGTCATGTTCCGGCGCTGGCGGTGGCATCGGCGCTGGCCAGGCGTTCGGCTTTCCTCTTCTCGTGCTCGCCGTAGGCGAGCGTCCAGGCGGACAAGACCACGGCGAACACGTAGGGGATCAGCTTGGAGCAGACCAGGGCAATCCCCGTCGACGTGGTGACGACGATCGCGACCCGGATCGCGGCCTCGGCGAGATAGCCGGCCCCCCACGCCACGGTGATCATCTGGAACGCCCGCCGGAATCCCGGATACCGCCAGGCGGCGGTGACGTCGCGGCCCTTCCGGGTGCCCGGGCCGAGGAGCTCCACCGCCAGGCGGAATATCAGCGGCCGCCGCAGCCGGAGCGACACCAGGCAGCCCAGGGCGAACACGGCCGAGGGGACCGAGCCCTCGAGCAGGTAGAGCCGCGCATTATGGCTGGTCAGGCCCAGTAGGGTACCTACCAGGAGGCCGGCGAGGACGACCACCCCGATGACGTCGAGCCGCCGGTCCGCCAGGGCGCCGATGCCGATGCCCAGGGCGGGCAGCACACCGCTGATCACCAGCGCGGCCACCGCGCTCATCCCGGCCGAGCGCAGCAGGCCGTAGGCGAGTAGCGGGCCGCCCAGGTCGAAGACGAGGATCATCGCGATCTGGCGAAGCCGGGGTATCAGGTCAGGGTGCCGTTCCGGCCGCCTGCCATCGTCCACGCGACCAGGCTACGGGCGCAGCGCTCCGTCGAGGTTACTGGCGTACCACGACGTGCTCTCCGGGATCTTCTGCACGTTCATCCCGGTCTGCGGGGCGTCGATGATGTAGCCGCCACCCACGTAGATGGCCACGTGCCCCTCGCCGTTGTAGATCAGCAGGTCACCCGGCTCAAGAGAGGAGAGGGGGACGTGCGGAAGCGCGGCCCACTGCGAGTAGCTGTCGCGCGGTATCTGCACGCCGGCCGCTGCCCAGGCGGCCTGGGCCAGGCCGGAGCAGTCATACCCACGCTGGCACGGCCCGGTGCCACCATACACGTAGGGGCAGCCGAGCTGGGCGTAGGCGAACGCGACCGCCTTCTGCGCCTGGGTCGAGGTGGGCCCGGTGTACTGCTGGGGCGCGGAGCTGCCGTTGGCGCCGATCGCGTGATCCGTGACCGCCTGCCGCTGGGGCACGGTCAGGCTGGCCAGGGTGGCCTTCTGGGTGTCGATGAGCTTGCCGAGGGAGGACCTATGGCTAGCGAGCTGGCGCTTGAGGCCGGCGATCCCGGCCTCGGTCCGCGACATCTCCTGCTCCACCCCGGCCAGCTGGCTGGCGTCGGTGAGCAGCTGCCTGGTCTGCGCGCTCCGGTTCCCGGACAGCTCCATCAGCAGCGACCCCTGCTGCAGCAGCACGGACGGGTCACCCGAGGTGAGCACGCCCGCGATCGAGGTGGCTCCGCTGTCCTCGAACGCCGCCGCCGCGTTGGCCGCCACGTTGGCCTGCGCCGTCTGGAACTGGGCGTTGGCGTGGCGCAGCCGCACCCGGACCTGGGACAGCTTGGTCTGCGCCGCGGACAGCTGCTGGCCGGCCTGGTCGAGCTGCTGGCTGACCTTGTCGAACTGGGTGGTGAGCTGGTTGATCTTGGCCTGGACCTGGCTGACGGTCGGCTGCGGCGCCGCGTCGGCGCCTGTGGCGAAGACCGCGAGACCGCTGACCGAGATCAGCCCGGCCGCGATCGCGATACCGCGGCGGATCCGGGACGCGCTGCCCGCCAGCCGCGTACTCACGTCCCTACCACTCCCCACCATGTCCCCGTTTGCCCGAGCGTTTGCCCAGGTCCTTGGCCCTCGCGACCGGCCCGGCGACGTTTGGGGCCAGCGTAGTGAAGCGAATAAGGCGTTTCAACCGATTCGGTAAATCCCAGCTATTCCGTTACGACGCCGGGATTCACTCGCGGAATGAGATCGCCACGCTAGCATCACGAGGCCTTGGTGTCAGGGAAGCTCTGCCTCATCCAGGCCCTCGCCCTCGGCAGGACGGTCGAGCCCGGGAGCGAAAACCGCAGCGGGGGGACCATGCCCGCGGCCGCGAGGACACCGAGCGCCTTCACTTCCTCTTCGCCGAGATAGCCGGACGCCGCCGCCTTGGCGGCGGCCCCGTTCCGCGGCCCGAGCACGGTGATAACGCAGTCGTCGCAGCCCGTTCCGCGCATCTCGCAGCGGCCGCAATCAATCTTCATGACGCCTCCCACGCATTCCGTTAATGGACAGACACACGGTAACGAGGCCGTCTGACATTTCCGCGGACGCGCGTGTCGCGGGGCTCCGGAGGTGCCCGCGCCCGTACCAGCCGCCTGCCGGACGCAGGCCGGACGCAGTGAAACCGGGCTTTCACCGCGCGCACTGGATCCGGGTTTCATGGCGTTCCGGCTGGTCGGGCCGACACGGACCGTGATGCTGATGGTGCAGGTGTGGCTTGATTCCGGTTTCTGGAACGTACCGCCCGGCCGAGACCCATCAGCTAAACGGGGGCGTCGCGGTCCCAGCAGATGAACGCGGCATCCACGCTTTAGAACTTTGGTGCGGGCGACGCCATAGTTACGGGAGTCCGTTCTGGCGTCCGCGCCGCGGCCCGCTCGGTGCTAGTGCCATGGCACGTTACGGTGGCGCCGGTCCTTCGGCCGCGTGACGTGGTGGCTGGCCTGAGCCCTGGCCGCGGCCGGGGGCCGTGCTGTCCCCGGCGGGCCCACTGGCCTCACCGGTCACACGGCGCTGTCCCGCGCAACCACAGCAAAGTGACATTGCCGTGGTCCTGACCACGGCGATGTCACATCACCGTGGTTGATCCGGGCGGCCGGGCGCGGGAATCGTGAGTACTGCGGGACACCCGGGGCGTGGGATGCGGAGCCGCGCGGGCAGACTCTATCTGATCCGGCACTAGTTCGCTCGCCGTGGCCTGGCTCGGTGCTGGTCCGCTCGCCGCGGCCCGCTCGGTGCCAATCGCTTGGCCGCATACCCCTTGGCCTGGATCCAGATCGCTACGACCTACCGGTTTCATATCGCAACTCGGGCTGGCGTCCGGGGTCGGCGGGGCGGGTGGTGCCGGCGGGGCGGGGGTTATGGGAGTCGGCGTGGCGGCGGATAAATGTCGGTGGGTGGTTTTACCGTGGGAGCGTGATCAGTCCGGGCGTGACGACAAGAGTGCCAGGCGAATGCGGGGAGGCGTCATCTGCCCGGGGGACCCGGCCCCGGCTGAACGGGAAGGACCTGAACGGGTCCGCGCCGAGACGCGAAGGAATGCCCGGCGAGGCCCGGGGCGGGATGGCTGAGGTGGATCTGGGGCTGCTCGAGTTCGCCGTGGTGGACCTGGAGACGACGGGATGGTCGCCGGGGCAGGCGGCGATCACCGAGATCGGGGCGGTCCGGGTGCGCGCGGGCGCGCGGCGGGGTGAGTTCGTGCGGCAGGGCGAGTTCGCCTCGCTGGTCAACCCGGGCACGCCGGTCCCGCCGGGCATCGCGGACCTGACCGGGATCACCGACTGGATGCTGGCCGCGGCTCCGCGGCTGGGCGCGGTGCTGCCGGGGCTGCTCGACTTCGCCCAGGGCTGCGTGCTCGTCGCCCACAACGCCCCGTTCGACCTGGGCTTCCTGGTCGCCGGGTGCGACGACCTGGGGCTGGCCTGGCCCGGCTTCACCGTGCTGGATACGGTCATGCTGGCCAGGCGCGTGATGGACCCGGACGAGGTGCCCGACTGCAAGCTGGGCACGCTGGCCGCGTTCTTCGGCGCGCGGACCGCGCCGAACCACCGGGCGCTGGCCGACGCCCGGGCGACCGCGGACGTGCTCGGCTGGCTGATCCGGCGGCTCGCGCACCGCGGCATCCGCACCCTTCGGCAGCTCAGCACCTGGCCGGAAGTAGTAGCGTAAGCGCCAGCAAGCTGGCCCTAAGACAAACGCCCCGGGAGGCATCGGTGGTCACCGCGATCGTTCTGGTGAGGGCAGAGATCCAGCGCATCCCCGAGGTCGCCGAGACGATCGCCCAGATCCCCGAGGTCAGCGAGGTGTACTCGGTCACCGGGGAATTCGACTTGGTGGCGATGGTGCGGGTCCGCGTTCACGAGGAGCTTGCCGACGTCATTCCCGGCGGGCTGAACAAGGTCCCCGGCGTCAAGCACACCGAGACCCACATCGCGTTCCGCACCTATAGCCGGCACGACCTGGACGCCGCGTTCTCGCTAGGGCTCGGCACCGAAGCCTGATCTGGGGACCTAGCGAGACGGCAGCCGCGGCGCCAGGCGGCGGCTGACCTCGATCCAGCGGTCGAGCAGGGCCCGGGCGGCGCCGGAGTCGACCGCCTCGGCGGCCCGGGCAAAGCCGTCGGCCAGCGCCGGTACGACTGCCTCCGGGCCGGCGACGCCGGCCGTCGCGGCCAGCGCGGCGGCCGCGTTCAGCAGCACGATGTCACGCACCGGACCCCGGTCGCCGGCCAGCACCGCGCGGGCGGCCGCGGCGTTCTGCGCGGCGTCGCCGCCACGCAGGTCGGCCACTGTCGCCGGGGGCAGGCCGAGCGAGGACGGATGGAACTCCGTCCGGGCCACCTGGCCGTCGTGCACCACCCACAGCGTGGACGGGCCGGTCGTGCTCAACTCGTCGAGACCGTCCTCGCCGCGGAACACCAGGGCCGAGCAGCCGCGCCCGGCCAGCACGCCGGCCAGGATCTCCCCCATCCTCGGGTCGAACACCCCGACCGCCTGCGACGTGGGCCGGGCCGGGTTGGCCACCGGGCCGAGGAAGTTGAACACGGTGGGCACGCCGAGCTCGCTGCGCGTCGGACCCGCGTACCGCAGCGCCGGGTGATACAGCGGCGCGAACAGGAAGGCCACGCCGACCTCGGCGGCCAGTTCGGTGGTCGCGGCCGGCGGCAGGTCGATCACCACGCCGAGGGCCTCGAGCACGTCGGCCGCTCCGCACGCGGACGACGCGGCCCGGTTGCCGTGCTTGATCATCCGGGCGCCCGCGGCGGCCGCCACGATCGTGCCCATCGTCGACACGTTGACCGTGCGCGCGCCGTCCCCGCCCGTGCCGACCAGGTCGGTCAGCTGACCGGGCAGGCTGATCGGGGTGGCGTGCGCCAGCATCGACCGGGCCAGTCCGGTCATCTCCGCCACCGAGGTGCCCTTGATCCGCAGCGCGATCCCGAAGCCCGCGATCTGGGATGGCGTCGCGGCGCCCTCCATGATCTCGTTCATGGCCCACTCGCTCTCGTCGGCGGTGAGCGAGTCACCGCGGATGAGGGCGGACAACAGCGCGGGCCAGGTGGTTCGGGCATCCATGACGGGCTCCCAGGTGGGTCCGGGATGAGGAAGAGCTGACTAGGGAGCGGCGCCGGGGCGTGAACCCGGCCCGTTCGGCATGAAAAGAGTACGGCCTCAGCTGCTGACCGCGGGGCGTTCCCGCATCAGCCCGGCCAGTTCGTCGGCCAGCGCGATCGGGTCGATCGGGTGGCTGACCACGGCGTCGGCCCGCGACCAGGTGGCCAGCCAGCCGTCGTCGGCCCGGCCGACGATCAGCAGCGCCGGCGGGCAGTTGTAGATCTCGTCCTTGGCCTGGCGGCACACGCCCATCCCGCCGGCCGGCTGCGCCTCCCCGTCGAGCACCATCACGTCCGCGCCGCCGGCGTCGAGCAGCCGGAACAGCGCGGGCTGCGTGGCTACCTCGATGATCTCGGCTTCCGGCACGTCCATCGCGGGACGACGCCCGATGGCGAGCCTGACCTGGGCCCGGACATCCGCGTCGTGGCTGTACACAACGACCTTCATGACACTGCATGGTACCGACCGTGAGCGCCATCC
>WNGL01007390.1_pt1 | contig 23747 bp, 27 predicted proteins | sample 5400591 | NCBI WGS metagenome assembly WNGL01 (sample SAMN13153377, study PRJNA577476) | soil metagenome | isolation source: 80 cm soil or saprolite under Garry oak tree replicate 1 | place: USA:California | collected 2016-06-15 | reverse complement strand
GCTGCGACCGCACGGGCTGATCGAGCGCATCCCGCACACCTTCCGCTACCAGGTCACCGACACCGGGATCCGCTCGGCTCAGTTCCTGACCCGCGTCCACGACAGGCTGCTGCGCGCCGGCCTGGCCGAGATCACCGACCCCAGCCCGCCCGCACCCACCGCTCTGCGCGCCGACCGCGCCTACCAGGCCGCCATCGACGACCTCACCCGCCAGGCCGGCCTCGCCGCCTGACCAGCCCCGACCCCCACGACCACAGGAGATGACCCGAGACCCACAGACTTGACTCAACTTTCATGGGCTGCGCCGCCCTAGCCTTCTAGCTTCCCGCAGGGTTCCGGTCGCCGCCCCCGCCACCGGAGCGATCGGCGGGAGCCAACTGTCATTCACACTCCGTGACTGGCACTTCGGCCCCGGTGAGCCGCACACCATTGCCGATCTGCGGGCGTCGGATTGACGCCGATCGAGGCGTTGGCCGCGTAAATCTGCGGCATTCGGCGCGCCCACCCTGACTGGTGTAGACGGGTGCTTGCAACTTCCAGCATCCGCCAGAAGCGGAGGCCCGCTTCTTCATGGCATCAGGTGTCATTCATCCATCGGGCAGTGTGGACCGGACAGCGCTGCGCTGGCACGTCGGGATCTGGGACCTGTGGTTCTTGGTGTGGGGCGGCTTGCTGGCGCTGGCTGCCGCCAGTTACTGGCGGCGGACCGGCAACCGGAGCGGCGCACGGATGGGTCACGAAATCGATAGCTAACAAACTCCGCGACGGCGCATATCCGCGCATGCCGCGATAAGGATCATGACGACGACCTGCCAGTCATCGGGTGAGTGGCGCGCGAATGCGTGATCTGTGGGCGCCCAGCCGCTCGGCCAAATACCCCGGTAGCCGCCCGATTCGGCGATTCAGCCCAAAGAGACCATTCTTTGGTCACGGTCCGTGGCCGACGCTAGAGACTGTGACCGCAGCGGGCCACGAGAACTGACAGTCCCGGCCCAGCCAGTCCGGTCACGGCTACGGCTGGCGCGGAATATCTACTCCTGCGAGGCCGCGGGAGTCCCATCCGGCGATTCGGCTGCCGGGGCGATCTTGTTCAGCCAGCAGATCGGGCAGAGCATGTGCGCCTGACGGTGCCTGCCCTGCTCATGCTCCCAGGCGAAGTACGCGGCACCGCCCGCGAGAACCAGCTCCAGCCCGCCAACCGGGAGTCCGAACCTCAGCATCCGCCGGGTCATTTCGGCTCACCTGCCATCCGCCAAAGGCGGGCTACCACCCGCTGTTCCACGGCCCACCCGCTTCGGGCCTTATCACACCGCCAGGCCTGGCCTATGCGCATGAGTCCCGTAGGTGCCTTCTAGTAAACCGGAACCAGACAGTGAGCGTCCACCCGCCGCGCATGGCATGCGGCCGCTTCCCGCGCCCGCGCCGACGGCGACGCGGGCTGCCGGACTGTCCGCTTGGCTCTTCGCCCAGAACTTCACCGATCTCCTCGCCGATCATTCAACTGGCTCGCGAGGCGCGCCGAACGGATAACTCTGAGCGCTCGGATCACGCGCCCGGGCCTTGGGCAGCAGGGCAAAGAATCGGCGCTCCGGGACATTCTGCGTCCTGCAGGCCGGGAGCAGCGCACGACTGCGCGGCTACCGCGGGCTGCTCCCCGGGAGCAGTGCGTCGAGCGGATGCGGCAGCCGGTCCAGGTCCACCGCCCCGGCGAGCAGCCGCGCGTACCGGAGCTTGCGCGTGGCGCCGCTGCCCAGGAACCGCCGCAGCTGCGCCGCGGCGGGCTGACCGCGCCACTGCGGCTGTCGCTGCAGGCTGCGGAACGAGCCGAGATCTCCCTGCGAGTCGATGAGCGCCTCGACCCGGCCAGCGCCGATCGCGCGGATCAGCTCGTCCTCCAGATCCTCGACACAGACGTAAAAGCCCAGCCGCTCCATGTCGTCCCGCGTCCGCGGCGAGCCGATGCCGGCCCGGGCCAGACCGCGCCGGAACACGTGCTCCTCGCCGAGATCGCACAGGCCCGCCAGCCTCAGCCCGGCCCCGCCGGGGCCAAACTGCATCAGGTAGCGCGTTACCCCGTGAGCGCCGCCAGCCGGCAGGACCACCACGCCTTCCGCGCCGAGGTCCCGGCCGCGGCGGACGGCCAGCGTCTCGACCGCGATCTGGTCGCTGATGCCCTCGACCAGCACCACGGCATCCGCGGCCGCCGCTTTCGCCAGCGCCCGGGCCGTGGCCTCGGTCGCAGCCGCCGGGCCATGCACATAGCCATCGAGCAGCCGGCCGGCAAGCTCGCGGCGCCTGGTGATGTCCATCGAAGTCACCCGCCCGTGCCGGCCAGCGATACTGGGCGGGCCGCTAGCGCGACCCCGCCTCATGCCCCACGATACGAGTCTGGTCCAGCGCAATCCCGCCGATCAATCCGCCCGTCACCCGCTCAGGCGGCTCGTTATGTACTGGTCACCAGCGCCAGTTGCTGACGGTCTACGGCGCGCAGAACCGCCCGGTCGGCGCGGATGTCGGATGGAGTCCGATCAATACAACAGCCGCCAGGCCCATGGGTGCGTATTCTGCGCGACCAGCAGCCGGGTACGTGGCGCCGCTCACTGCGGGGATATCTGGCGGCCGCCGGTCACGATGCCCGGCAGCGGCCGGTCTGCTGCACGGGATGCTGGACAGGCAGGCCCTGAAGATGATGACCTCTCTGAAGGTGGTCCCGTCGACTTGCAGGCCGTAGCATCCCGGGCTGCGCAACCGGACGTACCCCTGGCCATTGCCGCCAGCCGCCGGGTTGAGGACGCCGTAGGGCGGCAGGTCCATCTCGGCCTGGGGGACGACACCGGCGTTGAAACCGAGCCCGTCGCGGCCGGTCAGCTTGCGGCCTCGGATGAGCACCGGGCCATGGTAGGACGGCGCGCCGAGCCATTTGAGTACCTGCCCGGCCCAGGCGCTGCCGCCGAAGAGACCAGCCCGCGAGGGCAGGACGAACGGCATGACCGCGCTGTGACTGAAAGGCCAGAAGCTTAGCGCGTAGATCGGGCCGGGGCCCATCGCTACCCCGGTGTAGCGAGACACGTTGCGGCCGGGCGCGGAGGCCGGGCACCGGGTCCCGGCCGCGAGGTGCGGCAGGTCGATCGGGCGGCGGAGCGCAGCCGGCACGCCCCCGCTCGGACAGTCAGCAGTACCCGCGCAATACACGGAGTACGTTCCGCCCACGGCAGGGCCGGCACCGGTACAGCGGGGGCTGACACCGAGGTGGAGATGCTGCCGCCCGGACCCGCAGAACGCGCCCCGCTCTGGCAGCCCGCCCCGGCCAGGGCCAGCATCATCGCCAGCACCGACGCGCGCCGGACGCGGCCGACCCTGGGCTGGCTGCGACGTGCTGCCGAGCCCGCCACCATAGCCTCCCTTCGGGGTCGGCCCCGCCGTACCGGCTCACACGCCGGTTACTGCCAGCAGGGCCAGGCCGCCAAGGGCCGCCACGGCCAGGTTCCCGCGCGCGGCAAGAGCCTGAACCCGCGGCAGCACCTCCGCGATCTCCGCGGACGGTCCCGCGCTCCGGGCCAGCACCACGGCCATCAGCCCGCGGGTGAGCCCGAACCCGGCGCCGGCGAGCGCTCCCGCCTTCGGGCCGGAGACGAGCTCGGCGGCCAGCAACACCAGATAGGCGGGGTGCGGGACGATCGTGGCGACGCCCGACCCGAGCAGCGCGCCCCAGGCCGCGTGCGCTCGCCGGGCGGACCGGCCAAGCTGACGGCGAAGCTGCTGGACGCCTCACTGACGTCCTCGGCCGGCTTCAGCGGCTCACCGGCGGGCGACAGGCCGGTAGCCAGTGGGGGCCACGCGCAGCGGCCGATGGCACCTCGTTGACCCCACGCTGGGCGCCGCTGGTGTCGGTGGCGGCTGCTAGAACCGAAGGAGGCGCGCGACCACGAGGGGACGAATCCGATGGGGTCTGAGGACGAGCGGGGTAGGCGGAACCGGCCCCGGGTCGTGGTGTCGGCGACGATGTCCGTCGACGGACGGCTTGCCCTCGGCCGCGACCGCCCGCTGATCTCCGAGGAAAACGGGCGGGTCTGGCGTTCCGTGTACTCGCCGAGTGCCGGCCACCTTGCGTCAGCGCGAAGCTCGCAGCTCACCGAGCTCTACCACCCGGAGGCGGTCATCGAAGGAAGCGGGACCTTCGTCCCGGGCACGGCCGGGCCGGTGAGCGATCTGCCCGAGCCCTCACTGTCAGCCGAGGTGCTGCTCACCGACTTCCTACCCGAGGAGAAGGCCAACCGCCCGGGTCATGAGTCCTGGTTCACGGTCGTCGACAGCCGGGGACGTGTGCGATGGGAGATGACTGGTGATGGCGGGGTCGACCTGCTGGTGCTCGTGGCGCGCTCGACGCCGCCCCCGTATCTAGCCTATCTGCGCCGCGAGCGGATCTGCTACCTCGTCGCAGGCCAGGACCGCGTCGATCTCCCGCTCGCCGTTGGCCGGATGCGGGAGCGGCTCGGCGTCACCTGTGTGGTCTCGGAAGCCGGTGGAGGGCTCAACGGCGCTCTGCTCCGCGCCGGCCTCGTGGACGAGATCCAGCTGTTGGTGCTCCCCGCCGTGGTCGGTGGGCTGGGTACCCCCGCGCTGTTCGACGGATCTCAGCTCCTGAGTGGCGAGCGACCCACCAGCCTGCGGCTGCTATCCAGCCACGCCGAGGCGGACGGGATGCTCTGGCTACGCTACGAGCTCTTGCCCGCGCGGCCCGCAGGCCGGGGCGACGACAGCCGGGCTGCCGCGGCGAACAGCCTGAAGTTCGAGGCTGACCGTGCCCGATAGGGACCTCGGCGGCACTGCGAGCCGCCTGCGCGGGTCTTGCGTTCCACGATCGCCGTCTGTGCCGTAGGCGGCCCCTATCGGGACGGCCTGGTAGCCGGGTCCGTCGCGGCGCATGGGCAGCGGACGGCACGCGCCAGCAATCGGAGTCGCGAATCGCGAGCAAGCGTGAGCAAGAGGATCGCCGTGGCCGCGGCCAAGTGGCCGATCGCGTGGCAAGGCTGAGGCTGCCCGAACTGGCTGATCTGTGCTCGGCGCGCCACTGACACCGAAGCGACGACGCGCTGCAAATAATCGGCAATCCGGCGCCGCCCGGCGCGGCTCGCCCAGTACCACCGATGTTACTCTCTGTGATCGAAACAACCCAGGCGTCGACGTGCCGTCCGAGCTCGTCAGGTGCGACCTGTTGGCGATCAGGCCTGCGCACGGCGGTCCTCGTTGCGCCGCGCTGGTCGCCGCACGGATTGACACGGCAACTGTGGCGAGCGAGCCTGGACACCGGACGATCGAGCTGGCAGCAGGGAGCACGCCATGCAAACCGATCCGTCACCGTCTCCTTCCGGGCAAGCCCAGGTCGGCTCGGTTGCGGCGCTGTGGCGCTATCCGGTGAAATCCATGATGGGAGAGGAGCTGAACTCCTCCGCCGTTACGGACAGGGGCCTGCTCGGGGACCGGCAGTTCGCCGTCGTGGACCGCGCTACCGGGAAGGTCGCAGGGGCCAAGAACCCGAGGAAATGGGGCAACTTCTTCGACTTCCGCGCCGCCTACTGCGAGCCGCCGCGGGCCGGAGCGATGATGTCCCGAGTTCGGATCACGCTTCCTGACGGCGCCGAGCACCACCGGGCAAGATGATCTGGAGCAGGTCCTCTCCCAGGCGTTCGGGCGGGACGTGGATCTGGCGGAAGCGCGCCCCGACCAGCGGTCGGCCGGCGCCACGGCCGAGGAGTACTGGCCGGATATGGCCGGGCTGGACGACAGGAACACCGTGACCGACTTTGAGATGCCGGCCGGGACCTTCTTCGACATCGGCGTGGTGCACCTGCTTACCACGGCGACGATCGGCCGCCTGCGGGCGCTGTACCCGCAGGGACGCTTCGAGGCCCGGCGGTTCCGCCCTAACATCGTGGTCTCCACCCCCGGAGAGGACGAAGGCTTCATGGAGAACCACTGGGTCGGCCGGACCGTGGCGATCGGCGGCAGCGTCCGGCTGGCCATCACCGAGCCGTGCCCTCGCTGCGTGATGATCACGCTACCGCAAGATGACTTGCCCAAAGACTCAGGAATCCTCCGGACTGCTGCCCAGCACAATGGGGTGAATGTCGGCGTGTACGCCTCGGTCGTCAACGGCGGGACCATCCGCCGCGGCGACGAGGTCTGCCTGGCGTGAATCCTCCGGGCTAACACCGCAGCTAGCGCCTGCGACAGTGCCGCCGGACCCGTAAGCCCGCCTCCCGACCGGAATGCGTGATCCGCTCCACTACGCGGCAGGCATGAGATGAGATTCAGCTCACACAGTCCCCGGTGACAGTCGCCTGGGCCACAATGCGCAGGCACGTCACGCTCAGCGCTGCACGTACCGGTCACTTGATGAGCCGTAACCGCCGTTCTGGGCGCCAGCCCCGCCGAGCAGCATCGCCGGGCGTTGCGCACCGAACCGGGGCCGTAAAGGGTTCCCCCTTACGGTCTCGGAGCTAGATGAGTGATTCCATGTCGAGAAGCTCTGACCGGCTCCGCTCACCAGGTGAAGGCCACGACAGGCGCGGCCCGCGACAACAGGAGACCACCATGCCGAAGTACCTGCTCCTCAAGCACTACCGCGGCGGCCCGGAGCCGCACCGTCCGGTGCCCCCGATGGACCAGTGGGCCCCCGAGGACGTGGAGGCGCACATGGGCTTCCTCAAGCACGTCAGCGAGCTGCTCGAGGAGAACGGCGAGTACGTCGACGCGCAGGCGCTCACGCCGGCGCGCACATGGGTGCGCTACGGCGGCCCGGACGCCGCGCCAGTCACCACCGACGGCCCGCTGCCCGAGACCAGCGATCTCGTGGCGGGCTGGTACATGATCGACGTGGAGTCGCACGAGCGCGCGGTCGAGCTCGCGGCCTACGTCTCCTCCGAGCCCGGCCCGGGCGGGGAGCCGCTGTACGAGTGGATCGACGTCCGGGAGGTCATGTCCGAGGCGCCCTCGGACGACTGACCCGGCGTGATCGACGAGCCGACGCGACGGCTGGACGAGGGCGCGCTGCGCGCCCTCGTCCCTCGGGTGCTCGCAGGGCTGGTCCGGCGGGGCGAGGACTTCGACGCCGCCGAGGACGCGCTGCAGGAGGCGCTGCTAGAGGCGCTGCGGGTGTGGCCCGAGCATCCGCCGCGCGACCCGCGCGCGTGGCTGACCACGGTGGCGACCCGGCGGCTCGTCGACGCCCGCCGCAGCGAGGCCGCCCGTCACCGCCGCGAGGAGCAGACGTACGCGGAGCCGCGGCCCGCCGCCGTGGAGCAGGGCGACGACACCCTCTTCCTGCTCTTCTGCTGCTGCCACCCGGAGCTCGCGCCCGCCTCCCAGGTGGCATTGACCCTGCGCGCGGTCGGCGGCCTCACCACTCGCGAGATCGCCGACGCCTTCTACGTCCCGGAGGCGACGATGGCGCAGCGGATCAGCCGGGCCAAGCGGACCCTGCGGGGACGCCGCCTGGACCAGCCCGGCGACCTCGCCGTCGTGCTGCGCGTGCTCTACCTCGTCTACACGGCCGGCCACGCGGGCCGGGTCGACCTGGCCGGCAAGGCGATCCGGCTCGCCCGCCAACTCACCCTCGCCACCGAGGAACCGGAGGCGCGCGGGCTGCTCGCGCTGATGCTCCTCAACCACGCGCGCCTGCCGGCGCGGGTCGACCCCGAGGGCCGGATCGTCACACTCGACCAGCAGGACCGTGGGCTGTGGGACAGGCGCGAGATCGCCGAGGGCGTGCGCGTCCTGCAGTCGGCGCTGGCCGTTCAGCGCCCCGGCCGCTACCAGGTCGAGGCCGCCATCGCCGCCCTGCACGACGACGCGGCAAGCGCCGAGGAGACCGACTGGCCGCAGATCCTCGCCTGGTACGACGACCTCGTCGCCCTCACCGACGACCCGGTGCGCCAGGACCCCGCCGCGGTGCTCGGGCGCGCGGTCGCGGTCGGCCACGTCCTCGGCGCCGCCGCCGGGCTGCGCGAGACCGACCGGCTGCGCGACGTGATCGGCGAGCGGCACCGCTGGCACGCCGTCCGCGGCCACCTGCACGAGCTGGGCGGCGACCTGCCCGCCGCCGCCACGGCGTACGCCGCGGCCGCCCGCCGGGCCACGAACGTCGCCGAGCGCGACCACCTAATCCGCCAGGCCGCCCGGGCGGGCCGCCGAGCTATACAGGAAGAGTCCTCTCACTGAGCGTCCTCCATAGGCTCGCGTACCCAGCTATGACCCGATTGAGCCTGCCTGCGCGCCTGGCAGGGATCGAAGCTGCGACCCGCTGCTTAGAAGAACGTCTCGCGCCCTGCGGGAACCTGCGAAATGCCAGCTCAGCGGCGATCTGGACCACGCGTGAGTACCCCTGACTGTGCGCTGCTAGTGCATCGTCGTGGCACGAGTGTGGCACGAGTGTGGCACGCTTCGAGGCTTCCTGAGGTCATCCCCTCGGTCGGGCACCCCTGCGGGCTGCGTCGGGTTCCCGGGGGCCGCCAGGGTCTGCCGAGAGCGTAGCGAGCCCTTGCGGCTCCCGGGGTTCCGGCGTAGGGCTTTGCCTGACCGGGCGAGGGGATGACCACCTAACCGCTCATCCTTGAGGGAGGGCCGGGGGTCCGGGGGCAGCGCCCCAGGTACTTTCTGCCGCTTCAGGCCGACTGGCGCGGGTCCGACGCCCGATCGCTCATGCCGTGCCCGGTCGCCGAGGGGCGCGTTGCGGCGAGTTGCCCGGCGCGGGCGGATGCGGGGGAACGCACGCGCGGCAGCCGCCCGCGCCGGGCGCCGTCCAGCGCAGAGGCAGCGGGCAAGGCTGCCGCCCCACTGCGTGCCGCTCCCCTGGTCAGCTCCGTTCTCTGCTGCCTGGCGGGCCTCCGCCATGCTTGCGTGATCCCGCCCGGCGATGCCAGTGCACGTGCGACTGGGCGAGGCTCGGCCGAGCGGCCCGGCGCGCCGACCGCGCCCTTGAAGCCGTAGAGAAAGTTGTCACAGGGGTGCTGTGGCACACAACGGTGCACAATGTCCGGCTCCGCTTGATGTGCTGCACGGTGGCTTCATTTGATTTGTGACGCTGCCGCTGATGCTTCGGCCTGCGGTGAAGACGCGGCTGGCCGCGTTCACGTGTGGTAGGCGACGGTGGTGATGCCGCCAGTGATGCCACGGCCGTTCCAGCCGGTTTCGAACAGGCGGGTGCCGTCGCCGCTGAGCGCGATCGCGGTGGGGAACCGGCGGGCCGGGTAGCTGGCCGTCCACAGCACGGTGCCGTGAGCGACGGAGTAGGCTGCGATGCGACGGCCGCCGATGATCACCGTGTTCCCGTGCGGGTCGATGACCAGCCCGGTCGGCCCCGCGACGAGCGGCGCCTTTGCTGTCCAGTGGGTCTCGCCGGTGCTCGCGTGGTAGGCGGCCAGGGCGGCGTACCCGGTGCGGCCGTTACTCAGCGCTCCGGTGACGATCACGGTCTGGCCGTCGGGAGTCACGGCGATCCGCGGCGCGCTTCCTCCGAGTTCCGCGTGGTAGCGGTGCAGCCACAGCTGCTTGCCGGTGGCCGCGCGGTACGCGAACGTCGCGATGTCGTGCTGCCCGGACTTGTTCGCAGCCCGTCCGACGACGTAGACGATGTTCCCGCCGGGTCCGGCCAAGACCTGAGTGCCAGCGTCGTAGACGTCGGCATAGGGGTTCTTGTACCGGGTAGCCCACTTCATGGTGCCGGTTGCCGTGTAGGCGACGGTGAGGACGGATTCGCCCGTCGACCCGGTGGACTCCACCTCGCGGACGCCGGAGCCTGTGACGTAAACCGTTTTGCCGTCCGCGCTGACGGCAACGGACCAGGCGTCGGTCGCCTTGGTGTAAGAGCGCAGCCACCGCTGCTTGCCGGTCGCGGCAGCGTAGGCGATCACCCCGAAGCCAGAGCCCGCCACGTACACGGTCGCGCTGTCCGGGCTCACGGCAAGCTCGCTGGCGGCGTAGGCAGTCAACGTGGCCCGGCGCGCCCACAGCTGCTTGCCGGTGCGGGTGTCATAGGCGACGGTGGCACCGCCCTTGGCGGTATCGCCGGTCACGTAGACCCTCGCCCCGTCCGGGCTCACGGTGATCGCGGTCGGGTTGCTGTAGGTCGCGGGCTGATAGGCCCTTGCCCACAGCTGCGCGCCGGTCGCAGCGCTGTAGGCAACCGTCTCGAAGCCGACCTTACCTTGGCCCGAAACGAACAGCCTCGTCCCGTCCGGGCTAGCCGCCTCGACCGGCGTGCCCGCATCCCGCAGCGTGCTGGCCCACAGCTGCTTGCCCGGCGTCACCGACGCCACGCTGGACGAAGCGGACAGCCGACTGACCGCGGGCGAGCAGGACGTGCAGCACCAGGCCAGGCACAGCGTGATCAATGTTGCGCCCGCGACCCTGAGGCCACCTAGGCATTTCATCACCCTCACAGGCAGCCGCTTCCTTCCCTGCTCGGAAACCGCCTGCCGGGCTGCAGCGCAGTCACCCCCAGCCAGGAGACGCGTGACTGGAGGACATGGTTGGCACGCCTCCGGTCCCAGCCGAAATCCAGCTTGACAGAAACATCTAGGGTCTGTCGCGCATCAAGTGAGGCCAATCCGTCGCGCATCAAGTGAGTCTCGGCAGTGCTATGGCCTCCACATGGCCTCCGCGAGCTGCGGCCGGGACTCGGTACCCGCGAACTGGCTCAGGTGGTGTAAAGACCCGACAGCACCGGCTCGAACTGCCGTAGGTGCCGTGCCCATTCGGGTCCGAGTGCGTCGGCGACGTCGCTGTCGGTGTCCAGCAGGAATCGTAGGTGCCGGATCGCATGAATCAGGACGTCGATGTATCGCGCTTGGCTGCTACCGGCACGACCGGCATCCACTTCCACGATCTGCGCCACGCCGGGAACCTGCTCATCGCTCACGCCGGGGCGAACCTGCGCGAGCTGATGGACGCATGGGCCACTCCAGCAGCCGCGCCGCGCTGATCTACCTTCAGTCCACCGACGCCCGGCAGCGTGCCCTCGCCCTGGCGGTAGCCGATCGCGCCCGCACCGAACTCGATGCCGCGAACTCGCGTGGCACGAGTGTGGCACGAACAGGCACAATCGAAGCGAACGAGGAGCAGCGCGATCGCCCGTCAGTGCCCTGACCTGGTATTTTCGCAGGCGCCCCTGACCCAACATCTTACGAACGGGCAATTCGGACAAACGGTAGATCGACTCCTCCAAACAGACACCAACGCCGTGCCAATCCGAGTTCCTCCAGTACCGTCCTGCGCGTGCGGATGTGGGCAGGTTACAAATGAGATTGCCCTATTGCATCACGAACGGCTCTTTAGCAAGTTCGGTGGCAAGTGCACGAGCAAGTCCCACTGCTTGGTCAGCCGGTCCGGTACTGGCTTTCGTAACCGATAGGCTGCCGTCCATGCTGCCGACCATGCCGTATATGTGTACGGAGTCAGCAGCAAGGTACACGTAACATCCGACGGGCAGCTTGCACCCACCGCCGATAGTTTGAGCGAACGCTTGCTCGGCGGCCACGGCTGCGCATGTCGGTGGATCTTCGAGCGCTTCCATCAAACTCGTGACCTCAGGACGATCTGTCGACCACTCGGCCGCGAGTGCCCCCTGACCGATCGCTGGGATGAATACTGTGGGGTCAAAATACTCGGTTATGTCGTCCGCACGCTCGATACGACGCAACCCCGCTGCTGCCAGGACCAGAGCGTCATAATCGCCCGAAGCGAGCTTCTGGAGCCGGGTGTTAGCATTGCCGCGGACACTTCGGACAATCAAATCGGGCCGTTGCGCAAGCAGCATGGCTTTGCGGCGCAAGCTGTCGGTCCCGACAATCGCACCTCTCGGCAGGTCTGCCAGGCTTTGCCCGGTCTTGCCAATGAGCGCATCGCGCGGATCGTCACGGGCCAGCACGGGCGACACCACAAGCCCGGGAGGCGTGTTGGGCGGCATGTCCTTGAGGCTGTGCACCGCAAGGTCAACATGGCCGTCGAGCAACGCCTGTTCGATCTCTTTGGTGAACCAAGCCTTGCCGACGGTATCGACCGGGATGACCGAGTGATCTATATCACCCTTGGTCGTGATTACTTTCACTGTCACGGCCAGACCAGGATGCTTCGCCTTAAGTGGCTCGACGACCAGGTCTGTTTGCACGAGCGCCATCTGACTGCCACGTGTGCCGACAGTAAGATGAAGAGAATCTGTCATTTTCTAACGCTGCCGTATTCTGTTTAAATGTGCTATTAATCGGTCACTTTACGTACAGAGTACTGTACCGGTTACGGGTGTGCGCCAATTCCGGCTATCTGGATAACCCTTCAGCCGAGGAGGTGTGCGACCTCCGCGGCCCAGTAGGTCAGGATGATGCTAGCGCCAGCACGGCGGATCGCGGTGAGCGTCTCCATGATGATCCGGTCCCGGTCGAGCCAGCCGTTGGCCGCTGCCGCCTCCACCATCGCGTACTCACCACTAACTTGGTAGGCGGCGACGGGCAGGTTGACAGTAGCTGCGATGCGCCCGATCACATCCAGGTACGCTAGCGCAGGTTTAACCATTACTATGTCGGCGCCCTCATCGATGTCGAGCAGGACCTCCCGCAGCGCCTCGTTGGAGTTGGGCGGAGACTGCTGGTAGGACGCTCGATCGCCGAACTTGGGAGCGCATTCGGCCGCCTCCCGGAACGGGCCGTAGAAGCCCGACGCGTACTTCGCCGAGTAGGCACAGATCGCGACACTGCCGTAGCCCGCCGCATCCAGCGCCGTCCTGATCGCCCGAACCTGGCCATCCATCATGCCGCTGGGCGCTATCACGTGCGCACCGGCAGCGGCTTGGGCGACTGCGATCTCGGCGTAGCGTTCCAGGGTGGCGTCATTATCGACCTCGCCGTCTGGCGTGAGCACCCCGCAGTGGCCATGGTCCGTGTACTCGCATAGGCACAAGTCGGCCATGATCACCGTATCGCCGCCGACCTCGGCGGACAGGTCCTCTAGCGCCAGTGCCGCGATACCGACTGCATCGTCGGCAGCCGATCCGCGCTCATCCTTGACAGCTGGGATCGCGAACAGAATCAGCCCGCCCACGCCCGCCGCCACGGCGTCCGCCGCCGCCTTGCGCAGGCTCTCCCTGGTGTGCTGGACCACCCCGGGCATAGACGCGACCGGCTGCGGCTCGTCGATCCCTTCTTTGACAAACAGCGGCAGAACCAGCTCGGCAGGCCGGATCGCCGTCTCCGCGACTAGGCGGCGTATCGCCGCGGTGCGGCGCAACCTCCGAGGCCGCACGACCAGAGCCTCTGTAGCTGCACGTCTTGCGCCGCCGTTCCAGTCTGCGGGCACTTGTGCATCGCTGTGACCAGGTCGGGCCTGGTCTGTCGCTTGCTCTGGCAGATCTCCTCCCGATAGTTGATTCTCTCTCTTCATTTGCGCATGCTCCTGCCTCTTTTTCGCTGTGCCATGGGACTTCACCCAACGCGGCCGACAATATACCTTAGTTCCGTCGATTGCCGTGTGAAGATGAGATCGGGATGGCCCTTCCGGCAGGCTCGCGCCGCACCTGCGCAAGTTCAGTGCCTGCCGCGATGACCGTCTTCTGAGCATCCTTCAAAGCTACCCACTAACCTCCATCGTGTTTTTAAATAATTCCGTCCAATTAATCGCGCGCATAGCCGTAGCCCCGAAAACCCCTACTAAGTATAGAATGTCACAGTCATGTTCAGCAATCTCAATCATTCGCATCTGCACCTGGAACTCGACCTGCTATATGCCCCTTTGATCGGACGGGAAACGTTGCAGTTGTTGTGTGATCCATTCTGGAAGCGGAAGCCGCGCATGAGGATTAAGGATTACCTTGCATTCAATACGCCAGTCCTCACCCTGTTCTGTTGGCCGCTGTCCTGAACTAAATAGGCAAACGGCGCTCACACGTGTATGAAGGCCGGGCTGAAGTCTGCGCTCGATCAACTCACGCCACGCCTTCATAGCTCCAACGGTGCCCGACGTGTAGATCATGATGAGCCCCGGTGCATCAGTCGGCAGCTGCCTGGCCTCGTGCCTGATGAAGGTTTCCGCTCTTGTATCCGTAAAAGGCCAGCGCACCGCTATATGGCGGTGCTGGTCAGCGCCAGCGATCACGCTCGTTCTGCTCAACCTCGGAGTATAAGGCTCACCGTGATCATCCAGCACGATGGTGCCGGGAGGATGCTGGTTCCAGTACAGGGTGCCCAAGCCCGATGGCAATTCAACTGCCGACTGTCCAGCAGTCTGATGTCCTTGCGGGATTGCATCTGCGATCAAGTCCAACTCCGCGGCAGTCGGCTCGCGCTTGAGGAAGACTTCTAGTGCAAAGCTTCCGGAGCAGTCGTTCACGAGCCGAGTAAGCCGCTGTAGGCCTCGAAGAACGTCGGCCCGTGCATCGGAAGTGTTCGGGTTCGTGACCTCCACATACACCCACGGCTCGTGAGCCGCCCGGGCGCGGAAATCTGGTTTTCGATCACGTTCGCCAACTCGGACCTCCGGCTCGACCTCGACAAGAGCATCTGGATTATCAGTCCGCAGAAGGTAAATCGCAATGAGTTCCGCACGAGCATCCAAGTTTCCTTGCCGTATCTTTTCGATCAACGCAGCAGAGCTGGGGACGCCGTCCAGAGCGCGCAGAAGCCGGGCAAGCGTCACAATGTACAACGTCGGCGAGGCGCCACGGCTGACGATCCCGTTACTGGTCCGCGTAGTTTCGACCCAATCCCGACCGAAGCGTCCGGTGACCTCATTGAAGCCTGAAAGTATTTCGTCGGGTGCCGCGGCAATACCTCCGCTGCCGCCCAGCCAATCCTGCTCGATCTCTTGCCACGTGTATGCCACAGCTTGCCCTTACGTCGCCTCGGTAGTCGCGCCAAGCCTTTTAGTGCGGTGAACCTTAACGATTCGGAACGGCAGCTTGAGATGTTCATGGTTGCCCTTGATCCAGACGCGCTGGTCATCGCTGAGCTTATCGTTGCTTGACTTGACCTCGATGAACTCAACGTCCCTCGGCCCATCGGCTGTCTCTTGCCAAGTTACCAAGTCGGGCCAACCGAGGAAGCGCTCCCAGTATGACTCGGCCAAGTAGCGCAAGATCTGCTTCACGAGCTGGGCGCCGAGAACGATTATTAGTTGCTGGGCGCGCTGCCTGTCCTCCTCTGTGTATGCCCACAAGTACTGCCGCAGTGCACGCGATGGCTCTTGCAAGTAGTCGTAGGCCCACAGGATCTCAGTCGTATCGTCGGGCAGCATATCCATGTGAGCATCCAGTGCTTGCTGGCGGCGACGGGCATGCGCAGCGCTGCCGAAGTCATGAGGGAGTTGGCACCAGATCATTCCGTGCTCGTCGGCGCCGACACCGTCGCGGCCACCGAACCCAGAGACCCTGAGACGAGGGTCGTCTGGAGACTGGACCCACAACCACATCAGGCTGCCATAGAGCGCCTGCAAAGGTCGGCTCTCACAGAACAGAACTTCGCGACCCTGGGCTCGGAGACGCCGCGCGACGAACTCCTCCACTTGGACGGCCTGGACCGGGTCGCTCACGTCAAGTGGAAGCACCAGGGCCGGACCTGCCGAACGGGCGAGATAACAAGCCTCAACACGCTCAATAGGCACTCCACAGGCCTTGATGACATCCGAGTCTGAGGGCCTGGTGAAGTCGTACTTCGGATGCTGCTCGTGCGCAATCCTTATACGGTCAACAACTGCGCTCTCGATCTCGGCATATTTATCGTCATGCTCGCGCCGATGCTCAAAGATCAGCGTCTTGCCGTTCTTGTCGAGCAATGGGAGCCCCTGAACTCTACACCACGACAGAAACTCTAGCTCCGTTTCCCGCCAGATTTCATGCCAGTAGTACCTATGAACCAGGCTGGCTGAACCTCGGTGAGCCGCCTTCGGGTAGGCCGTCGGGAGTTCGCCACGACACTGAGCACATACGCCTGGTGTCAGGGGATGCATCACACTTATGCCATCACGCGTATGTGGGTCGGTACCGATCATTGCTTGGTGCGGCACGGTATAGGTCGCGATGTCTCGGTCGCACGAACAGGTCATGACCGCCGAACAATCGCTGCATACATACTTGCGCAACAGTTCCCATGGGTTCAGGAGAATACGGTTACGATGTATGCACACATTCGCCGGCGTAGTCATAATCTGCCCTATTCAAATGGTTATTTGCGAGCCAAGAATGCCCTAATAATAGGCTGGAAAGTGACCATCGAAGAGCAGATCCCATTGCTCAAAAGCCGTCTTGAGATTACCCTTGGCTGCGGCGTCATACGCCTTCCGCGCCCTGATGACGGCCGTGTTAAGCTTGGAAAGCGCGTCGTGCTTAAGTGGCTCGGAAGAGTAGGCATGGATCCGGCCGGTTGTTCCAGTTGGGTCATTCATCGACGCTAGCTCGATCTGCTGCAGCTCTTCGAGAAGCAGGCAAAGGTCCATCCAGTAAACGACTGAACTCTGGTGTCGAGTGTACGAGGCTGCTCTCATCTCAAGGTAGAACGACGACACCGGCACGTTTCGATAATACTTCCAGGCCTTAATGAGTCGCGCCAGAGCCTTCGCCTTCCCTTTGGCCGACATAGTGTTGGATTCGTTGACGTAATCAAGGTGTGCCTCGGGCGTAGACTGCATCCAGTTGGCCGTAACCCCAGGGATGTTGTACTTCATGTGATCACCAACCTTCTGGAGCAAGTAGGCTGGTATAACTTCTACCCGCTCGTATCCGGCACCGAAATCAAGGACGACGGCAGGTTTCGCTACGTGGATATACGTCGATGGGTAGCGCTCCTTCAGTGCGTCACGCACTGCAGAAAGTGCGCTTGATCCGTATACGGGCTTTGACGACTTGAGCGATGCGAACAGGTCCACGTCGCTATGGCCGCTGACGCCGGTCCCGTGTCGAAACGATCCACTCTCAAACAAGCGGTATAGACCGAACTTCGCTTCGAGCTTCGCTTCGATCCCTGAGCGGTGAGCTGCAGCTTTGGCGCGTTCGGTATCGCTCGGCGTGATCCGGCGAAGAAACGTGTCGAAGCCTTCATTGGCCGTCTTAGCCATCTTCGTCACCCTCGTGCTTGTCGGCCTCGTAACGTTGGGCCCCGTGTTCAATCGATCGCTTGGCGCGTCGCCAAGCTCCAGCGGACGGTACCTCCGCTGCTTGGTTGAGCTGCTGCAAACGCTGAACAAGTTGGTGTAGCTGGTCCCGACCTTCGGCGTCGGGCAAGTTCGGGAGATCAATGTTCACGAAGATACGAACATCCTGCTGAAGTGAACGGTACGCCGTGGCAGAACCGGCGGCCTTCTCCTTGGTCTGGGGTGCCCCGATGGAAGCCGCAACCGCAGCTGTTCCAGCGGCCAACACAGCGACAAGCCCAGCCCACCTGGCCGAAAGCACCTGCGAGAGCCCACCGATCCCGGCCACCGCGGCCAGGGCGGCGGCGGCGCCACCAATCCAGCGATCGACGCGCCGCCACCGCTTCGCGTACTGGAATTGTGTCTCCGAGGCATATGTGGCAGATTCCAGTATGCGATCTGCTTCTTTGCGAATTACTTCTCTAATTGATATCACACTTCTGTACCGACTTATACTTGGTAAACAACCTGGTTGATTTGCCTGGCCACCCTCTCGGCGAGCAGTGGAGGCACGGAGTTGCCGAGCTGTGCCTGAATGCTGGCACGTGAACCGACCAGCTCGAACTCGTCGGGAAAGGTGAACAGCCGCTTGATCTCGCCGACGCGCAGCCGCCGATTCTCCCAGTGGAAGGGTCCGACGTTTGGGCCAGGTTGAGCCTGAATGGTGGGAGAAGGCCGTTCCGGATCGAGCTTTAGGAGGAACGACCAGTAGCGGCTCCGCCACTTAAACAGCGGCTCAGGGTGACCGCGCTCGGCTGTGTAGTGGAGGTAGTTCTCGCCAGGCGGGATACCGGGCAGCAGGTGAGCGTACTGGCCACGGAGTACCTCGCCAGGTTCGGGCTCGGTCTCAAGGCCAGCGAGAGCCTGGCCTGCTGTGACGTGTTGCGTCGTGCCCGCTCCCGACATCCGACGCTCCCACATGCCGGTGTGCGTCGGCTCGGGAAGCTCGGGCACCGGGCACCCCTTGGGCACTCCCACGATGAAGAGTCTCGGTCTGACCTGCGGCACGCCGTAGTCGGCGGCGTTGAGGACTTTAGCGTCGAAGCTGTATCCCGCCTCGTAGATCTCGCGCAGCAGCCGCTCGTAGGCCGGACGGCTGGCCCTGTTCTTGTACGTCAGCGCGTAGACGTTCTCCAGGATGAAGGCCCGCGGCTTGGCTTCCCGCAAAACGCGCGTGTAGGCCTGGAGCAGGCTGGCGTCCGGATCAAGCCCGGCGCGTTTCCACTCCAGCCAGAACCCCGACTTGGAGAACGGTGTGCAGGGTGGACCGCCCACCAGCAGATCCGGCTGCTCGCCAGACCGAAGGCCCGCCTTCTCCAGAATCTCTTCGGTGGGCGTCTGCAGGATGTCTTTGCGAATGACGGGCGAGATCAGATGGTGAAAATTCTTCTCCATCGTGAGCGCGGCGTCGGCGTCGTGCTCGAGCGCGGCGGCCACCCGGTACCCGGCCGCCTCGACCCCAAGATCAAGACCGCCTGCGCCAGAGAACAGTGAGATCGCCACCGGTTCATCTGCCATGCCAGCCAGGATTGCATGCCCCAGTGACAGTAGCGCCACGACGCACCGGACGGGACAAACGTGGTCGGCTATGCCCTCGCGGACCCTTGATTCTGCTGGGCGAGGAGCTTGTTGAGCTGGTTGCGGACGGTGGCCCCGATGCGGAAGTTGTAGGCCCGCCAGAACTTGTAGAACTCCCCGGCTGTCTTGAACTCGCCCCGGCCCTGGCGAAGATCGTCCAGGCCTTGCACAGCGCCGATGTACTCACGGGTGGTCGACGAGCGCTTGTGACTCCCGATCTTCCACGGCTCCTGGACGATCAGTTCGAGGTCGTCGACGCGAGCGGCGCTGGTCCGGTTCAGCGTGTAGATCGCGATGACGTCCAGGTGCTGGGCGTAGTCAGCGAAGGGCCGAAACGTCCCGTCCCAGTGAAGCGTCGGATATGCGAAGTAGGTGTTGCCCGTGTAGAGCGTGATCCGGCTCTGAGTCTGCCTGGGGGTAGCCTTCTTGAGGATCTTGCGCTGCGCCACCTTGATGTCAACGGCATAGAAGCCGCCGCCCGCCTCGGGCCCCGAGATCTCGAGGTCCGGGTAGAAACGTTCGCCGCCCCTGGTCGCGGTCAGCGCGCCATCGGAGGCAGCTACCCGTTCGAGCAAGAAATCGGCGATGCTGACCTCCAGCACGTTGGCCAGCGCCGCCGGCTCCTTGGGCAACGGCAGGAGATGGCCGTGACGCTGCAGCTGCGCTTCGAGATCTGCAGCGTCCGTCGCTGTCAAGGGCCATGAGGTGCTGCCAGCAACGCGGAAGACGCCGCGCAGGTCGTACACGTACTCCTGGCACTGTGTGCGCAGCCACTGCTGGAGGTCGAAGGCGGTCACCCGCCTCATCTTGGCATCTGGCTGCCGATATTTCGCGCGCTGCGCACCGTTGTCTGTCATGAGACAAACGGCATCTTGTAACAGCTTGCGAGCCGCCAGACATGGTGCGGAAGTTCGATGGCCTGTCTGAGCGGAGGCTAAACAGGTGCTCACACCATGAAGGCGCAGCTCAGGCTCGGTTCTGGCGCTACTGCGACTGCTCGATCAGCGCCCAGACCACCTTGCCGCTGGAGTTCTCCGCCAAGTATGAGCCCCAGTCGTTGCTCAAGCACTCAACGAGCAGCAACCCGCGCCCGTCCTCGGCGTCGAGTTCCGCGTCCTGCAGCCTTGGCACCTGGTGGTCGCTGTCCCAGACCCGGATCACGACGCGCTGCCGATCGGAGAGAAGCCAGAGACGGACCGGTGGTACTCCCGGCGTCCACCGACCGTCATAGCGGCCACCTGTCAAACCCTCCGAGGCCTGAATCGCGTTCGTGACCAGCTCGGAGACAATCAGCTCGATTGTCTCGACCAGTGCAGCGAACCCCCACTCCCACAGCACCTGGCGGGTGTGAAGCCGCGCGCACGGCACCGCACCGGGCAACGCGCCAAGTTCGAGTGACGTCCGGAGCGGCCAATCGTCGGCGATCGTCGCTGCTCGGAACTGAGGAGGCCGAGGCGGCACGAAAGCACGGCTCAGGAGACGAGTCCAGGCTGGCCCTCGTCCCGCGTCGGTGGGGACCTCCTCGCATTGCATGATCAGGACAGTACGAACGGGCATCCATTCGGCCAAGCATTTTGCTCGATTTTGCTTCAAGATCTTCTGGCAATCATCCTGTCGCGCGCGCCGCAGATCATCTTCTGGACTTCCGCCCCGTAGAGGGCCAGGGCGGCGAGACGTTCAAAGGCTCGCGCGTACAGCGCGATCTCGTCGGGCCGTACCAGTGACAGCTCCGCGCTGTAGGTGTCGAACTGGACGAGCGCGTCATCCAGAATCCAGAACCCGTTATTGAGCGGCACCCGATAGGGCGCACCCGCCGGAATGATCCCCAACCGCAGACGTGGCAGCGTCAGGACTGCTAGCAGGTGTTTGAGCTGCCCGTCATGACCTCGGGGCCGCCGACGTTCGTGTGCAGCGCCTGCTCACCGAGCAACATGTGGAAGTGGCGGTCACCGTGTGTCAGCACCCTCTGCCGCTCCAGCCGGGCAGCCGCCCCCTCATCAGCGTCATCAGGAACGCGAACGAAGTCGATGAAGGTGGACAAGACCGCGACGGCGTAGTCATGGGTTTGCAGCAGTCCGGGGACGACAGCGGGCTCGTAGATCCGAAACAGCCGGGCTCGTTCGTAGGCGGCTGCGGAGGCCTGCTGGCGACGCCTGGTGCCGCCGCGCATGATGCGCCGCCACTCGGCGAACTGCGTCTCGATGCTCCGAACAGCAGCGATCAGGTCGGCCAGCTGACCCGGCGCGCGGCAGTGTTCGCACCAAACGCGCAGGTCCTCCTCGGTCGGCGTCTGCTTACCATGCTCAATTTTGCTGACCTTTGACGGCAGCCAGTCGGCGAGCCGTGCCAGCTGAGTACCCGACAGCCCGGCATCCCTGCGCATGTCGCGAAGGCGAATGCCCAGGGACGCTCGGGCCTGGTCGGCTGATGTGGCCAAGCTAACAGGACCCTCATGCGAGGTACTGAGCGTAGGGAATGGCTCGGTCCCACACCTGGTCCCGAACGGCCAGGCACTGAGCCAGGAGCTGCGGGCCGGCGCCAACGGCAAACCCGCCCGTGCGGCCATCCTCGGAGAACACGCTCAGCACGAGCTTGTCGTCATCGAGCAGCCAGTAGTCGTCTTCCGGGAAGCCGACGTCATTGGCCAGGTCACGCGGCAGGTAGCGCATGTCCTCGCCAGCCTCGGCGTTGAGGCGGGCGATGTCCAGCCCCCAGCGGGTGTACGCGGTGTGCGGGGTGCTCACCAACCTAACTCGCTGGAACTGGACGCCAGCCGTGGTCATCTCGCGGAGAAAGCCGAGCCAGTCCTGATGCCAGGCGTAGTCGTCCGGCTCACCGCGCTGCCACCTGCCGAAGGGCTCATCCTCAGCCGCGACGTTGTAGGTGTCTTTCTGCTCCAGGTGGAAGGCACGCTTGCACCCGCGGACTACGGCTTTGAACTGCTCATAGGTCAGTGGCTCCATGGCCTCCCCTCAGGTGCTTCATGAGCTTCCTCGGGACGCGGATGACGGCCTCGCCTTCCGGTACGGCACCGACCTGCTCCAGGGCTTCAGCATCCAGCGTGAAGCCCTGGATAACGTACTGGTCGTCGTCGGTCGCCCACAGCGTCGGTGAGTTGCCACCCTGCGTGTGCCCAGGAACGTTAGCCGCATCGATCATCCTTCCGTCGTGATCTTGCCCGATTTTGCTCGGACCTCGGGTTGATGGTGGGCGAACCGGGGACGAACATCAAGGTCCTGGGACCAAGATCTTTTCCAACCAAAGCCAGGGATGATCACGAATGTCAGGGTGATCCGATGCTGAGGCGCTCAAGTGTGCCGGCATCGCCGGTAGCGTGCTGATGCAGGAGGTGTGTACGGCTTGAATATCAACTCCTCAGTGGCCGGACTGACCGATGAGCTGAGCGACTACGTCGGCCTGATGGCGGGCCTCGTCGTCACGTCTGCCGACGTCGTTCGTTTGGTGGAACGCGACCTTGCATCTTCGGACGAATCAGAGTGGTGGTACTCGCCACGCAACTGGATTCACGATGCACCCCAGCAGTGGGTACGGGTCCGCGCCGAGGACTTGGAGTCACTGGTCATGCGGCTGCTTTACGCGGTCGGCGCGCTACCAAGCCCATGGAACCAGATGCAGCTGGTCCGGCAGTTTGCCTCGGAGCATCCGGAGATCGTGGACAGCATTCCGCCGTCGCCGGATGAGGATGAGTACCCCTTGCCGGTGACGCCGTGGGTCCGCTTCTTCTGGTTCGTGAGTAGCGGCAGAACTACCAAGACCACACCCGCTGAGCTGAGAAAGCTCATCACCGACTTCAAGCGCCGCTCGATCATCGACCTCATGTTCCGGACCGATCGAGTTTCGTGGGACGGCAGCGCTCCGTTGCGGGAGCTGTTTCACCTCGGCGACCTCGGCGCTGGTCTCACGGCCGACCAAGCCTCGGCAGCGCTGATTGACCAGCGGTTCATCGACTACCTCCACGCACAACCCGAAGACTTGTCGCGCATGCACTGGAGACAGTTCGAGTTCCTGGTCGGTGAGTTCTTTCGTCGCAGCGGCTACGACGTGCACGTCACGCCTCCGAGCGGCGACGGTGGCGTGGACGTACGGGCCGTGCGTGGTCAAGGGATAGTCGGACCAGAACTCATCCTTATCCAGGCCAAGCGGCTTCGCGATGACCGGCAGGTCGGCATCGAGACCGTCAAAGCGCTCTGGAGCGACATCGACGAAGCAGCGGCCACGCGCGGCGTGATAGCAACCACCTCGACGCTCGCCCCCGGCGCCCGAGCCTACTGTCAGGCCCGGCAATACCGACTCACAGCGGCAGAGCGACCAATGGTGGAGAACTGGCTCAAGGCTCTTGCCACCTATCCGCGATTATGAAGACCGGCATCCAAAACGCCCCAAAGCCCTTGTCGCCAAGAAGATGGAAGCGCCGGGGAGTTGGCCAATGAGCGCAAGCGACTGGCTCGTGGTGTCGTCGATGGCAGCATCCCTGGCGACCTGGCCCGCGACGAGCATGACCGTATAGCTCAGGAGCTAGAACAGGCCCAAAAGACCCTCACAGCGGCACAGATGATCTATGCGCGCATCGAGGACACGCTGAACCGCGCTCTGGCCCTCGTTGGTCGCTGCGATGAGGTCTACCGGCGTGGCGGCCCGCAGGTCCGCCGCCTGTCCAACCAGTTCTTCTTCGAGAAGCTGCTCATTGCGGAAGAACCCGAAGACGGTGCTCAGGTCGCCGGAGCGGTCCTGCAAGAGCCCTGGGCCACCCTCGTCTCCGAGGACTTCCACGCGGCCATGGCCCGTAGCGCAACAAGCCCCGGACATGATCATTGGGCCCGAGGTTCGAAAATGAGTGCTTTGGTCAGGTCTTCACGTTTGGCGCTGACCTGGGACGATGCGAGCTGACTGGGGGCGTGCCCACAGGTTAAGCGGGCTGTGGCCACGGTGTTATGACCGGGTCTGGCGTGTGTCGCGGGGAGCGGGCCGGGGCTTGCGCT
>WNGL01004346.1_pt1 | contig 23748 bp, 25 predicted proteins | sample 5400591 | NCBI WGS metagenome assembly WNGL01 (sample SAMN13153377, study PRJNA577476) | soil metagenome | isolation source: 80 cm soil or saprolite under Garry oak tree replicate 1 | place: USA:California | collected 2016-06-15 | reverse complement strand
CGCTCGGCCATCGGTCAACCAAGGTGGAAATTAGCCACTATTACTCGACGACAACCCTGAAAGCCAAGCTCCTCAACTTAATCGCAAAAGGTAAGATCGCCCGCGAGACCCAGGCAACATTGAATGCTGCCAAAGCCACCATAGAGGCTACCTGCCGTGCGGGATAGGAGTTTATCAGACCGGTTCTAGCGTCCTGGCTGACGTCGTCGCCGTGAAAGGCGATCCCACCCAACACATCGAGGCGATGCAGGACGTCCAGTTCGTGATGAAGGGTGGGAAAGTCTACAAACGGCCGTGACTGCTATTGGGTGAATTGTTTTGCAAGGGTTCGTGTCGTGCCCTCAGCCATGATTCGAACCGTTGAGTTTTGTGTACACTCCGCGGATTCCACCCTTCGAAAGGCGCGAAGAATGGGCACCCCAGTAAAGGTGATTCAATCGGCGATTCAAAAGCTGGGCCAGCCCGCCACCGTTTGTTACGAATTCAGAACAGTTTGCATTTTTTCCGTGGGCGGCTGCCACCGTGTGATAAGCATTCGTGCTCTCATTTGAGCAACGGGGTTTGGCGCGAAGTGGGGTCGTCTGGTATTTGACCGTCGTGAAATCGAACAGGCGGAATCGAGCGGGGAGGAGGGACCTTGCACCCAAACATCGAACAGAAACTGAAAGCTCTCGACGCGTTCAAGGATTGGAGCAACTACTTACTAATCACGACAGTTGCAGCTGTGGGGTGGACGGCCGAAAAGCAACCAGATCGTTTTTGTACTCCGTTCATGAAGCCCGCAGCGGTGATTTGTTTCGCCCTGTCGATAGTGTTCGCGATCATGACGCTAGCATTAGTTCCTCATGTCGCTGAAGACATCGAAATCAAAACGCGCTCAATCTATCGTGTTTATTGGAGCGGATGGTGGGTCAGCATGCGCTTAACCCGCCTGTGCCTGCCCCAACATGTCTTTTTCTTGCTGGGGATCCTTTTTTACTCAGTAGGAACTTCTTTCTGTAGCCCCTGCTCGATTTGGTGGCTATTTGGAATGATAGTCGGCATATTGGCCAGCCTGTATCTATTGGGACAGTTTCGACCGAAACCTCCAGTCGCAGAGATTGATTCCTCTCAACAAACGCCCTCGACGTCGGTGACGCACACTCCACCAAGTCGAACGACGGGGGCTTCGGATTCGACTGCTTAGGTGTAGGGGAGCGCTTGGACGGGACACCCTCGAGGAATTTACGAGTGAGCGAGGTCGCCACATGCGCTAAGAGTTCGAGAGCGAACAGAGTCTTGCGCAATTTGAAGTTGCGAAAACCGGAAGCCCTTTACAGCGCAGGCTAACCGAGAAGCCCACCCTTCGAAAATCGCGAAGGGTGGGGCAGCCTCGGTAAAGGCGATTCAATCGAAATCCAAAAGGTGGGCCAGCCCGCCCCGTGACTGCAGTTGGGTAAATTGTTTTGCGAGGGTTCGTGTCATGGTATCGGCCGTGATACGAACCGTTGCGCTTTGTGTAAACTCCGCGGATTCCCATCTTTCGAAAAGCGCGAAGGGTGAAGGGAGAATCTCGGTGAAAGTGATTCAATCGAAAATTCAAAAATGGGCCAGTCTCCGAATCAATGACCAGCGTGGGGCTTCAATAAAAACCCGTGACTGCGAACTTCCCCGTTTCTCGTTCCTCTTCCGACAATTTCTCCCCGGTCGTTGATCGCCGTCGCCCCTCCAAGTACCCATCCCGAATCCGTCGGGATGAGGTCGTTTAAGTCCGCCGCTGTGCTTCCGCACGAAGATCCAGATGGGCTCGTAATAAAGGCTTGCGAGGGAGTGCAATCCCGGGGCATCAACGCTTGCCCCGGTGCCACCCTGAACAAAGGCGACCATCCGCCTCGCCTTTCTTCAGGAGATGGATATTCTCGACGGAGCCGGAAGTCGGAGGCACGCTGACGTCGATGCCTTCACGTGCGAGCAGGGCTTGATAACGCAGGCCGAAGAGATAATAGGCTCCGCCCTCCTGGCCTGTCGCGAAAATAATGTGGCGCGGGGGAGCGGGTTGAACAAAATGGTAAGTGACAATCAGAGCTGCAAGCGAGAGCAGAGCTGCCGGCCCGAAGATCCTCGCCCGCTCACCCCAGGTGCGAGCAACGCGCTCTCGGCGGAAGGGCTTCGCTGACATAATGCGCTCCCTGCCCGAACTTGGATGCTATCTCTATCAGAATGTCACTTAACTATTTGATCGAGAAACCTGAAGACATCGTCTTCCCAGGCTGGAATAGCACACCTGACTGCAAAACATGGGTTTCTCTCACCGTCGGTGCAGCCCTCTCGAGTTGCCAAGTGCAATTGAAGCATGCACTCTGTTAGTCATGCCAGAGTTGCCCGACATCTCTGCTTACATCACTGCGCTGGAGCCGCGCATTGTCGGTGAACCGATCGAGCATGTGCGCCTGGCAAGCCCTTTTCTGCTGCGTACAGTGGAGCCGCCCATCGCAAGCGCTGAGGGGCGCAAGGTGCGTGAGTTGCGGCGTATCGGCAAGCGCATCGCGATTGGAGTGGAAGACGACCTGTGGTTGGTTCTTCATCTCATGATCGCGGGCCGTCTGCATTGGCGGGCGGTCGGAGCAAAGCTGGCTGGCCGCAATCAGCTGGCGGCGTTTGATTTTCCAAATGGCTCTCTGGTGCTGACGGAGGCGGGTGCTAAGCGCCGTGCTTCCCTGCACGTTCTCAAGGGGGAGGAGAGTCTGCGTGCGATCGATCCGGGCGGCATCGATGTTTTCACCAGCGGTCTGGCTTCTTTTCAGGCCGTGCTTACTGCCGAAAACCGAACTCTGAAGCGGGCGCTGACGGACCCGCGAATCGTGAGCGGGATCGGCAACGCCTATTCCGATGAGATTCTGCACGCTGCACAACTTTCTCCTATCACGCTGACGCGCAAACTCACTCCAGCCGAATGGGAAGGGTTGTTTGCTGCGACGCGCGCTACGCTTCAACGCTGGATAGATCAGTTACGAACTGAGGCCAAAACAAAATTTCCCGAAAAAGTGACGGCGTTCCGTAAAGACATGGCGGTGCATGGGCGCTATGGCCAGCCGTGTCCTCGATGCGGCGAAACTATCCAGCGCATTCGTTACGCCGACAATGAAACCAACTACTGCGCCCGTTGCCAGACAGCCGGCAAGGTGCTGGCGGATCGCAGTCTTTCCCGCCTACTAGGAGCGGACTGGCCCCGCACGCTGGATGAGTTGGAAGCGCTCAAGCGGCGCTGAGCGAGGCAAACAATTGCTATTTCTTTCCTCCGCTCTCCTTCTGGTATGACGCGCTCAATGTGCCTTTGTTCTTAGCGATTGGCAGCAGTGTGGGATAGAACTGGACAAAGGTTGTGTCCACGGCGGCGTGGTCGGAGTGGCAGCTATAGCAGGCCGCTTGGGTGGGGACCATTTTCGCGGTTTTGCCGTCGTCGAAACCGAAGAAAGCCCACTTGCCCGGGAAACGCGCTTCATCTTTTACGTGGATTTCAAGTCCCATACGTTCAGTGCCCTGGAAGTTGCCTTTTTTGTTGATTGAACCTTTGCCTTCGGCGCCTCGGACCTCGAGCGCGAGCATGGTCTTGTCGGGCCACGTGCCTTTCTCCAGAAATGACTTGTAGGCCTCTGGATTGACGAAGACGTTGTCGAACATGTGATGGTCCATCTGCGACGCCGCCGGGCTGTAGCTCATGTCGAAGCCGGTGCTTAGGTAAACCCACTCCCGATAACCCTCGGGGAGCTTGAGTTCGCCGTCGCTGGTGTATTCGGGGCCTGCGCTGGAAGGCGCGGTCGCAGTCTGGTTGAGGGCGATCAGGGAAACAAGAACCACCGCAGTGAGCAAGGCGATTTTGGTTGGGGTGCGCATTGAGGCAGTATCATGCCACAGGTCTCAGGGTGCCAGATTGTTTGCTGCAGGGCGCTGTGGATTGGCTGCAATTTTCCGTTTATTTGAGGCGCCGTAGCATACCATTCTCAGTATGGATTCGGGCCACTCACCGCAATCGCCACGATGGTTCTGGATTGCATTGATCTGCTCCGGAGTGGGATTGTTCGATGCGACGCAGACAGTCACCGTGATGCACGCCCAGGGAATGCATCACGCATGGTTGCGTTTGTTCGTGGTGACGCTGGTTTCCTGGGTATCTTGGGCCTTGGTCGTGCCACTCGTGCTCTTCCTGGGCCGACGATATCCGCCGACACAAGTCAGCCGGGTCGCCACCTGGTCGATTCACTTGACTGCCTGCGTCACCGTTGCCCTGGTTCACTCCGCTCTACCTGCCGGGCTCGAGGTGCTGCTCAACCCGCTTGCAGACTCGCCGCCGCCTGGACCGTTCGCTTCAGTCTGGAACTACAGGTTCTACAATGGGCTGCTTTCGTACTTGTTGTTGTATGCGTCAGTCCTCGCGATCGGCTATATCCTCGATTCGCGAGAGCGAATGGTGCGGCAGCAAACCGAGACCGCACGACTCAACGAACAACTCTCGAAGGCACAACTCGATTCGCTGCGGCGGCAGATCGAGCCGCACTTCCTATTCAATACGCTGAATGCTATCGCCGGACTGGTGCGGGAAAGGCGAAATGACGCAGCCGTGAGCATGATCGCCGGGCTGAGCGACTTTCTGCGCCGGGTAGTGGAGGATTCCAACCGACAAGAGGTGCCGCTGGGCGAAGAAATGGAATTCCTGCAAAAGTACTTGGATATTCAGAAGGTGCGTTTCGCGGAGCGCCTGGATTTGAACGTGGATGTCCCCGAAGAACTTTTTGCGGCTCAGGTCCCGAGTCTGATTTTGCAGCCCATGGTTGAAAACGCGGTCAAGCATGGCATCGCAAAACGGGTGCAGGGAGGTTCGATTCGGATTTCCGCATTCCGATCTAACGGCAGGCTTACCCTCACCGTCTATAACGACGGGCCCAAGTTGCCCCCAGAATGGGAGAAGACCAACTCGGGGATCGGAATCTCAAATGTGAGGACCCGGCTGCAGGGGCTGTACGGGGACGGGTTTGAGTTGAACATGCGAAATCAGGAACCTGGCGGCGTGGAGGTTTCGGTTTCCGTACCCTTTGTCCTAACGTCCGCGAAGGAGTGAGTCGTGTGTCCGGAGCAAGGTCCTGCGAAAATCCGCGTGCTGGTCGTGGATGACGAACCTCTCGCCCGCAGCAACATCGCAGTATTGTTACGACTTGATCCAGAAATCGAAACGGTCAGGGAGTGCGGCTCCGGCATGGAGGCACTGGCCGAGATTCGCGACACCAAGCCTGATCTGGTCTTCCTCGACGTCCAAATGCCAGAGTGCGACGGTTTCGACGTGCTTGAGATGCTGGGCGCGGATCTGCCTCCAGCCGTCGTCTTCGTGACGGCTTACGATCAGTATGCTCTGCGCGCGTTCGAGGCCGGGGCCTTGGATTACATGCTCAAGCCGTTCGACAATGATCGCTTCGAGCGCGCGCTGGGCCGCGCCAAGGAACGAATCAGGCAGGGTAAAGATCAGCCGAGAAACCCGGGGCGCCTCGCTATCAGAGGCGCGGGCCAGGTTTTGTTTCTGAAAGTCTCAGAGATTGACTGGATCGAGGCCGCCGACTACTACGCGTGCCTGCACGTGGGCAGGAAAACACATCTGTTGCGGCGCAGCATGGCGGAACTCGAGCAGGAACTGTATCAATCTGTCTTCTGCCGCATCCACCGCTCAACCATCGTAAACCTCAATCGAATCCGCGGTTTGAAGGTCAGCGAGGATGGCGAATACGAAGTCCTTCTTGACACCGGAGCCGGACTCCGGTTGAGCCGCCGTTACCGCAAACAACTGCAGGTGCGGCTGGGGGTGGCAACGGTTCCCTCTTAGTTCTGAGCTGTGCCAGGTCTACAGCTCAAAAACTTTCCGGCTCAAATCCTCTGCCGCCTGCGCGATATCTTCCGGACGGCCGAGGTCCCGCCAATAAAATTCATCGGCACGAAACGCGAGGATTTTTTCTCCTTGGGCGGCGAGGCGCAAGTAGGTGGTGATGATTGAGAAAGCTCCGTCTTCTGTCATCAACTGAAGCAGGCGGGGAGAGATAACATGAATGCCTGTAAACGCCAGCGCTTGCGTGGCCTGTGAAGGTCGAGCCAATTCGGCCTCCCCGTCGTTTCCGGCTTGCCTACTGCACAGCTTGGCCTGATCGTCGAAGAGCAAGTATCGCGAAGTCTCGCGATCCTGTACCGCAAGAGTGGCGAGAGCCTGGTGCTCTTCGTGAAATTGCACCAAGCGGTCAAGATCGATTGTGCTGACGACATCGACGTTGTGCAGAATGAACGGCTCCTCACCCTTCGAGCCGGGAAAGAAATAGCCGGCTTTTTTCAGACCACCCCCGGTGTCTAGCAAGATGTCTTCGCGAGAGACTTCAATACGTGTGCTGAAATTGTTGTGTGCCTTCAGGTACTCCACAATCATGTCGGCGAAGTGATGAACGTTGATGACTACTTCTGTGACACCAAAGGAGCGCAGGCGAGAAAGGGCTATCTCGAGCAACGTGTGGCCAGCGACTTCGACCAGCGCCTTGGGACGATTGTCAGTGAGCGGGCGTAAGCGCGTGCCGAGTCCGGCAGCCAGAATCATGGCTTTCACAGGATCATGGCCTTCATTTGCCCAGACCTTCCAGGCCAAGATGCCGAACTACTACATGCCCTCCGGTGCAGCCGAACGAGACCATGAGATTCTTGAAGCCGCGGCGCTGATAATCCGTCACACTCGAGTCCACAAGCGACATGGCACTGACGAAAAATTGGCGCACGCTTTCCTGCTGATTGAGATAGTCAATTACCGGTGCGTCTTTGCCGGTCAGCTGCTTGAATTGTTCTTCGCGACCGGGATTCGGCAGGTTGCGGCCATCGAAAACGAAGCCGCCGCCGTTGCCGCTTTCATCTTTCGGAAGACCGCGATGGAAAGAGAAACTGAAAACTCTCACGGTGAGAATGTCTGAGTCCGGAGCCTCGCCTGGCAATCTGCTCGATTCGAACTCCAAACCCCGCAACTTCTCCGAAGCCAGCATGCCCTGGCAGGCGTCCATTAACGCGGGTAACGCGATTGGCAGTTTGACGTTGTGCAGCAGCCAACGCACATTGTTCAAAGCGTAGGGAACACTTTGCAGAAAATGGGTCTTGCGCTCGTAAAACCCGCGAAAACCGTATGCGCCCAGCGCTTGCATGTTTCGCACGTAAACGTAAGGGTAGTAGTAATGCAGGAATGTTTCGCGGTCGAGTTCAATAAACGACGAAAGCGTGTCGAGATAATGATCGAGCAACTGCTGACGCATCGCCGGGGGCAGATCGGCCTTGGCGTCAAACAGGAGCGAGGCGACATCGTATTGCAGCGCACCTTTGCGCCCACCCTGATAGTCAACAAAAAACGGATGGTCGCCGCGAAGCATTACATTCCGCGATTGAAAGTCACGATAGAGAAAATAATCTCGGTCGGCGGCCAATAGGAATTTTGTCAGCCGGCGGAAGTCATCTTCCAGAGCTTGCTCGTTGAAGGGGATTGCGGCCAGCTTCAGAAAATGATACTTGAAGTAATTTAAATCCCAGGCGATGGACTGCCGGTCAAAGCTGCCGCGCGGATAACACACTTTGTAATTCAAATCGTGACCTGCCTCGATCTGGAATCGTGGCAGCAGGCCGATGACTTTTCGATAGGCTTCAATGGCCTGGGGGGCAATGTCATCCCCTGATCGGTTGGTCGAGAGAAAGTCGAACAGAGTGGTGTCCCCGAGATCTTCTTCCAGATAAGCGCCTTGGCTCAAATCTTCGGCATAAATTTCCGGAACCGGCAAAGCGTGCTTACGAAAATGGCGGGAGAACTCCAGAAAAGCCACGTTTTCTTCGCGCACGTCGTAGAGGACGCCAATCGCGGTCTGGTTCTCACCTGTAAGCCGGATGATTTTCCGCCCGGAGCCGCCGAGGTGACCCTGCAATGGCAGCACCCGGGCGACCGTCGAATTAAAACGGCGCTCGAATAGTTTTTTCAGAACTTCCATGTAATGTGGTTGTGGCGATTCAACATGGGTGATTCTACATTTGCGTGGGGATACGCGAAACCGGCGTGTGAGTAGGAGGCAGCCGTCCCTACGGACTTTGATCCTTCTTCCCCGTATACCCGGCGTTTGAAGCGCCGGGCTGTTAGCAATCGTCCCTCCCGTACGAAATATTGAAGGAGGGACTCGGGGAACGTCATTGGGGAATGTGGAATGTCCGGTGTTGCCCAACGGCCGGCACTCATCCGTTGGCGCGTCTGTGGCCCGCATCGTTTATTCTTATTCGTCCTAATTCTTGGCATTCGGATCGTTGCGCAGTCGGACGGGAGGGACCCATGCCGGTGCCGTTGCTTGACAGTCTGGCCACAACTGAGCCGCTGGCGGAGATCTTTTCGGATCGCTCGATTCTGGGGACGATGCTGGAGTTCGAAGTAGCCTTAGCGCGAGTTGAAGCGCGACTGCAAATCATTCCTCAAGCCGCTGCCGACGTGATCGCCTCCGCAGCCAAACCCGATGAGTCCGACATGGTTTCTCTTTCGCGGCAAACCCTGCGCGCCGGGACAATGGGGATTCCACTGTCAAGGGCGTTCAGGGAAATCGTCAAGAAGAAAGATCCCGCGGCAGCTGAGTACGTGCATTGGGGCGCAACCAGCCAGGACGTGAGCGACACCGCGCTGGTTCTCTTGCTGAAGCGGACCGAACAGCTGATTGCGGCCGATCTCTCGCGAGTTGAAACGGCGTTGCGGAGTTTGGCGGAGCGGCACCGTGGCACGGTCATGCTTGGCAGGACCTTACTACAACCTTCGCCACCGATCACGTTTGGGCTCAAGACAGCAGGTTGGTATGCCGCAGTTCATCGCGACAAGGAACGATTGACCAAGGCATTCGCCGGCGCGCTTCTTCTTCAATTTGGCGGCGCTGCAGGTACACTCGCTGCATTTGGAGAGAGAGGTCCAGAGGTCGCCCGGGCGCTGGCCGCCGAACTGGGACTCACCGCACCCGATGCGCCCTGGCACACGCATCGCGATCGTCTGGGAGGTCTGATGTGTTCGTGCGGAGTTCTCACCGGCACACTAGGAAAGATCGCGCACGACATCAGCCTGATGATGCAGACCGAAGTTGGCGAAGTGGCGGAGCCTGGCGGAGACGGTCGCGGAGGTTCATCCTCTATGCCGCACAAGCGCAACCCCATCGGTTGCGCGATAACTCTGGCTGCCGCTACGCGGGTGCCGGGACAGGTTGCTTCCTATCTGTTCGGCATGGTGCAAGAGCACGAACGCGGGGTTGGTGGCTTGCAGTCGGAGTGGTCCACAATTGCTTCCATCGTCCAAGCGACCGGGGTTGCCGCCAACTCGATGGCTGAAGTTGTTGAAGGCCTTCACGTTGATGTCGCTCGCATGCGGCAGAATCTGGATGCGACGTGGGGGACGATCTTCGCTGAAAAGGCGATGATTCTTCTCGCGCCGAAGGTGGGGCGTCAAGCTGCGCTAGCGTTGTTGGAAGAGGCGACGCGGAAAGCATTGGCAGAACAAAAATCTTTCGGGGAAGTTCTCGGGGAGATGCCGGAAGTCAGGAAACATCTCGATCCAAACGTCCTTAAAAAGCTCGATGTGGCTGGGGACTATCTGGGGTCGGCGGAATTGTTCCGCAGCCAACAGTTGCGGTCGTCCGCATCCGAAAAGAAGCCTGAAAAGGGCAGGGACTAACCAATGCCATTTGTCACGAGCGACAAGACGCGCTTGTTCTACCGACTGGAAGGAAATCCAAGCCTTCCGGTGTTGGTGCTTTCCCACTCGATCGGCACCGACCACGCCATGTGGGAGCCGCAAATGCCGGACTTGGTGCCCCACTTCCAAATTTTGCGCTATGACACGCGCGGGCATGGCGCGTCCGACGCTCCGAAAGGAGAGTATTCAGTTGAGCAGCTCGGCCGGGATGTTCTCGCGCTGGCTGATGCGCTTGGTCTTTCCAGCTTTGTCTTTTGCGGGCTTTCGCTAGGCAGCGCGATAGGCCAGTGGCTGGCGATAAATACCCCCGAACGGATGACGAAGTTGGTCCTCGCCAATAGCTCGCCGCGGTTGGGCACCGTCGCGACCTGGCAGGCCAGGATAGATGCGGTGCAGAAAGGTGGGATGGCGGCGATTGTAGAAATTGCGATGCAGCGCTTTTTCTCACAAGAGTCCATCGCGCGAGCAAATCCATTCGCCGCGTCCGTGCTATCGGTCCTGCTGGGCACCGACCCTGACGGTTATATGGGCTGCTGTGCCGCTCTACGCGATTTCGATTCCAGGCGGAATCTGGGCAAAATCAAGACCCCAACGCTGGTGATATCCGGAGACAAAGACGTTTCCACCCCGTGGGCTGGGAATGGCGAGTTGTTAGCTCAGGGCATCGCCGGCGTTCAGGCCGTGCATTTACCGGCTGCACATTTGTCGAATCTTGAGTGTCCGCGAGGCTTTTCCGCCGCTGTGGCAACATTCCTTCAGCCGGAGATTTGTTCGGCACAGGAGGTCCTGGAGGCAGGGTTCGCTGCGCGCCGCAAGGTCCTAGGCGATGCGCACGTCAACAGAGCGATTGACGACGCGACTGAATTCACAGAGGATTTTCAGGACCTAATCACTCGCTATGCCTGGGGGACTATCTGGACCAGGCCTGGGCTCGATGTAAGGACCCGCCGCCTGCTTGTACTGGCTATGATGGCAGCCCTGGGGCGATGGGAAGAGTTTCGGCTGCACGTCTCTACCGGCTTGAGCCTTGGCCTGGAAACCTCTGATATTAAGGAGGTACTGCTTCAGGCGGCAATCTACGCCGGGGTGCCTGCGGCTAATACCGGCTTTCATATTGCTCAGGAAGAGCTGGAGAAACATCAGTCAGCGGCGAAGAGCAAGCCCAACTCAAGTCCCTAGCTAGCCCATAGCGACAGATCATTTAGCCCCGGAGACCCTTGTCTGGGGCGGGCGGACGAGGCGTCCGCCTCGACGCCTACCCCTTTTCCCATTCCCCGAAACGAGTCAGCAGTGTTACGCTGGAATCCGCGTTTCTCAGGTTCGCTGAGCCGGACAGCCGAGAGCCTGCCCTGAGCGAAGTCGAAGGGGGCTGTCCGCACATTGGTCGGAGGGGCCTATGAACCAGTTCGTCAAGCTAAACAAGCAGTACATCGGTGGGATATGGCGGGACGGCAAAAGCCAGAAGATCCTCACCGACCGCAATCCTTACGACGGTACGACCATTGCGGACTTCCGTCTGGCGAGCATTTCCGATCTGGATGAGGCCTATCGTTCGGCGGCGGCGGCGCAAAAGGTTTGGGCTGAGGTGAACCCGTTTGAGAAGCGAACCATTCTTGAAAAGGCGATCGCTTGGATAGAGCAAAACGAGACCGATATCGCAGAAATAATCATTGACGAACTCGGCGGAACCCGACTTAAGGCGATGATTGAGATTTTTTTGGTTAAGACATTCATAAAAGAGGCATCTACATACCCTCTGCGGATGACCGGGGAGATCCTTCCTTCCACGGTGGACGGCAAGGAAAACCGACTCTATAGAGTCCCGGTAGGTGTGGTCGGTGTTATCAGCCCATTCAACTTCCCTTTCAACTTGAGTATGCGCTCGGTGGCCCCGGCGCTGGGTGCCGGAAATGGCGTGGTGTTAAAACCACATGACGATACGCCGATCACCGGGGGAACGTTGGTTGCCAAAATTTTTGAGGAAGCGGGGATTCCCAAAGGACTTCTGAACGTGATCGTGGCCGACATTGCTGAAATCGGTGATGGGTTCGTCGAGCACCCAATCCCGCGAATCATTTCGTTCACCGGTTCGGAGGCGGTGGGGCGGCACATCGGCGGGGTTGCGGGAAGGTCGCTGAAGAAAGCCGTACTTGAACTCGGCGGCAACAGTGCCATGATCATTCTGCAGGACGCTGACTTGAACAATGCGGTCAACGCTGCCGTATTCAGCCGCTTCGCCCATCAGGGGCAGGTGTGCATGTGTTCCAATCGCATCCTGGTACAACGTGGGATTTACAACAAATTTCTTGAGAAGTTCGTGGCCCAGGTTTCCCAGCTCAAGGCCGGCGATCCTCGGAAGGCCGATACCGATCTCGGTCCGCTGATGAATCTTCATCAGGCAGAAGTCTTCATGAAGCAGGTACAGCGTGGCATTGATGAAGGTGCCAGAGTAGTGCTGGAAGGAAAGTTGGAAGGCAACGTGGCGTCACCTACTGTGTTTTCCGATGTGAAGTCCCACATGTGGATTGCGCAGAATGAGATGTTCGGCCCGGCGGTTTGCGTGATGCCTTTTGACACAGCCGAAGAAGCGCTTGAAATTGCTAATGACAGCGCCTATGGATTGAGTGGAGCGATACACACTCAAGATGCCGAGCGCGGAGCCGAGTTAGCGAAGAGGTTTGATTCCGGAATGGTCCACGTGAATGACAGCACTATCAACGACGATCCCCTGATCGCCTTTGGAGGGGAAAAGGCGTCGGGTATAGGCCGGCTTAACGGCAAATGGGCGCTGGAGGAATTCACTACCATGAAGTGGATTTCCGTCCAACACAAGCAGCGGCACTATCCGTTTGAGCTCGTACAAAAAGCTTCGTAATTCTCTCGCATTGGTCGCGCTTAAACGAGAGCGGGCGGACGAGAGCCTGCCGTGAGCAAAGTCGAAGGGGCGTCCGCCCCTACGTGTTTGGCCCTTGGTTGGAGAAATTATGCACATCGCGGAAGACAAGAAGAACCTTGACGCAAAAGGCAATCTCGATGCAGTGGTTCGGGAGTACGCGTTTCCTGACATCCACGTCGGGCCTGGGGAAGATGAGTCTCCGTACGTGCCCTTCAAAGACGGCGTGTTCATTCGCCATCTAGCGTTCGATGTGAGAAACAACCTGTACGCCAATGTTCTGTGGGTAAAACAAGGAGGACTTCTCGGGCGTCCCCGCCATCGCGGGCGAATTTTCGCATGTACGCTTGAGGGAAGCTGGCGCTATCTGGAATATGACTGGGTGGCCACGCCCGGTAGTTACGTGCAGGAAAGTCCAGGGGCGGTCCACACCTTGTTCTCAGAGAACGGCATGAAGACGATGTTTGTGCTCAACGGGTCACTCGACTTCGTTGACGACAATGACAATCTCATTGAGACCCTCGACGTTTTCTGGTTCATCAACCACTACGTCAACTATTGCCGGGAACACGGAATCACATTCAACAAGAAGCTATGGGTCTGAGCCTGCGCCTATGGGGATCATGGTGACAGTAGGGCTATACCTTCGTGCACGGAGATAATCTGGACAACGCTCTGGGGCCGCGTTAGGCTGACAGGCGATAGCGTTGGAGGATGTGTGTCGGAACGCGAGAATATTGATTTGCTGCAACGCGCCGGACTGCGTTTTAAGGTGAGGGACCTGGAAGGCCACCTGGATCTGTACAGCGCTTCGGTCATTCATCACGGCTTTTCCAGCCGCATTCGGCCGGGCATTGCGGGATTAAGAGACCACTACACTGCCCTGCTCAAGGGCTTTCCGGATATGCGGATCGATATAGACGACATCATCGCTCAAGGCGAAAAAGTAGTTCACCGCTTCACGTTTTATGGCAGCCATCGCGGCGAGTACTTGGGTGTCGCACCTACTGCCAGGACGGTTTCCGCTTCAGGTGTCCACATCAACCTTTTCTCGGGCGGAAAATGCATTGAAGTTTGGGCTGCATTCGACACCTTCCGTTTCCTATCGGAAATCGGCGCGGTGTCCCAGTTGCGAGAGAGGAAGTTGTCGGCAAAATCGGGAGCAAGGTAGTGGCTCTTCCATCGGACCCATGGCCCTGGCCAGATTCCCTCGATGCTCTAATCGCCGCTCCCGCCCACCATACCCGCCTTCTGGAGAACAACCGGGTACGTGTCGTTCACACCCACATCCCGCCCGGAGATCTAGTCCCCGTTCACACTCACCGTTTTCCGGGGATGGTATATGTCATCAGCGTGAGTGACTTCATCCGCAGGGATGATAAAGGCAAAGTATTATTCGACAGCCGGCAAAGTGCTAGCAGCCCGGCGAAATCTTCTCCGGCAGTGCAGTGGCTGGATCCGCTGCCACCGCACTCGGTTGAAAATGTGGGCTACTCGGAAATCAGCCTGGTGATTGTTGAACTGAAAACGCAGAATTAAAAATCCGAGCTGAAAAGTTGATCTCGCTCAGCGGAATTGTGCCATCGTGGTCTGAAATGATCGGGTTGTGAGTTCTTCGAGCGGCTTGGTTCGCAATTCCTGAGACAAAACCTCGATGCCCCAAGGGCCCGCATATCCGGCCTTCAGCATCGATTGAACAAAGCCTTTCACATCAAAATCCCCTTCGCCACACAACCTGCGGTGATTGATCGTATCTTCGTGAAGACTCCAGGGCGCTTCGAAAGTGCCGTCGTTGAGTTCGATGCTGGTTATCCGGTTCAGTGGGATGCGGGCTACTTCGTCATAAGGAATTTTCAACTTCACGATGTGCCAAAGGTCGAGCGCGATGCCGCCATTGGCCGCGCCAGCGTGCTCTACCATCTTTAATGAGTCTTCGAGAGTCTGGATCATCGCGAAAGGCATCAGTTCGAAGCCGATCTTCGTCCCGTGGTCTAACCCTTCTTTACATAGACCGGAGAAGGCTTCGATCAGGCGCGGCATGGGCGTTTTCTCCTGAAAGAAATCGCCAACCTTTACATGCCTCGCGCGCAGGACTTCGGCAGCTTCGAACAACATCTTCTTGCGTTGATCGGATTGCTTTTTTCTCTCGTCGTCACTGTTCAGGAACCAATCAGTCAAGAATTCCAGCTCGATGTGTTCAATCCCGTTGTCATCGAGGATCTGTTTCATCTCTCGCAGGCTTCTTCGCCGGAGCACGTGTTCGAGGTCGGAATGCCAGATGCCGACACCCTTGAACCCGGCTCGGGCTGCGGCTTCCACGCGGTCTTTGAAGTCATGGGGGCTGTACTCTTTGTCGGTGTGGGGGATCCCGCCGGAGATCGTCCAATAGGAGGCCAGCAGATGGATATTGTTTCCTGGCATCAGGCGGCGGCCGCCTTGTGTTCGAGCACTGATTTCACGGCGCGCACAATCTTGTCTTCATTCGGCAGAATAAACTTCTCCATGGGCTCGCTGTAAGGAACCGAAGTATTGAGCGCAGTCAGCATGGTGACCGGAGCGCGTAGATGTCCGAAGGCGTGTTCGGCGACCTCTGCCGCAATGATCGCTGCTGCGGAAGAATGGCGCGGTGCTTGATCCACGAGCACGAGGCGTCCGGTTTTCTTGACCGAATCGACGATCGTCTTCACATCGAGCGGCGCTAAGGTGCGCGGATCAACAACTTCGACGCTGATTCCCTCTTCAGCCAGGCGCTCCGCGGCGGCCAGGGCTTTCTTGACCATCCATCCCACAGCAACTATGGTGACGTCCTTACCCATGCGCTTGACATCCGCAATGCCGAGTGGGATCACGTACTCGCCGTCTGGAACTTCACCTTTGTCCAGCGTCAGCATGTACGGGTGCAGATAGACTACGGGGTTGTCATCGCGAATGGCTGCAGCCATCAAGCCTTTGGCATCGGCTGGCGTTGACGGCACGACCACCTTTAGCCCGGGAATTCCCATCATGGTGTGATAAATGCAATTCGAGTGCTGCCCCGCCCATCCGGCGCAAAAGCCGTAACCCGCCTTCAGCACCACGGGCACCCGCACTTGCCCGCCCGACATATAGTGAAAGCGTGGCGCTTCATTGATGACTTGATCGAAGGCGACCAGCATGAACTCGCTCATCCACAGTTCGACAATGGGACGAAGTCCGGTCATGGCCGCGCCGATTCCGATTCCGATCTCGGCAGTCTCAGAAATGGGCGCGATGCGGACTCGATCTTTGCCGAATTTCTTGAGCATGGGATCGCGCTCGGTCATGGCCATGTTTTGGCCGTAAAACACAACGTTCGGATCACGCTGCATTTCTTCAATGATCGCCGCTGCGATCGCATCACCGTACATCATTTCGCGCGCCATGTTCTCCTCCTATGCGTAAATGTACTTGAGCGCTTCTTCCGGTGCCGGCAACGGACTGGCCAGCCCAAACTGCACCGCATCCGCGACCTCGGCTCGGGCGGCAGATTCGATGCGCTTGGCCTGCACCTCCGCGAGCACTCGGTCTTTGATCAGCTTGGCGCGGAATTTGGTAACAGGATCTTTCAACTTCCACGCCTCGAACTCTTTCTTGTTGCCGTAAACCGCGACTGCTTCATGCTCCGGAAATTGAGTGGGAAGCGGGGGTACAGTGATCACATTTCCGTGCGCGCTCAGGCGATAGAACTTCGACTCAATCAAACTCGGGCCTTCGCCGGCACGAGCCCGGTCCGCAGCTTTAGCGACGGCCTTGGCTACCGCCAGCGGATTCGTTCCGTCAACGGTCTCCCCGGGAATGCTGAAAGCTTCGGCTTTTTTCGACAACAGGTCACCGGCGGCAGCATTGGCATCTTCCAGACTGAAGTGCGTGTAGGCCTGATATTGATTGTTCTCCAGAACGTACACCACGGGCAGCTTCCAGATTGCGGCCATGTTTATGGATTCGAAGAATGCGCCTTGTTTCGAGGCGCCATCTCCGAAGAAGCAGTAAACGACCTGGCCCGTCTTCTTGACTTGAACCGTCAAGGCGGCGCCGGTAGCGTGGGCAATGCTTTGGCCGATAATGCCCGAGGTGCCGGGAAAATGGTGGCTGGGGTCGGCAAGATGCATCGAGCCGCCGAAGCCCTGGCATAATCCGTCTTTTCGACCGAAAATCTCCGCCATCATTTTTCTGAGCGAAGTACCCAACACGATGGGATAGCCGTGACAGCGATAACTCGGCATAACAATATCTGCGCCGTGCCGCGTGGAGAGCGCTCCCACAATACTGGCTTCCGCGCCGTCGCCAAGGTGCGCGTGTCCCCGAATAGCTCCGGGATGTTCGATGAAGGCCCGCTTCACTGCCTCCTCGAACTCACGGATGCGGACCATCTGCATGTAGATCCAAATCAGCTGTTCCTTACCGTTTTCCCTTTTTGGCTTCTTCTTCGCTTCTTTCTTAGGCATGACGGCTCCTTCTACCGCTTTGTCTTTTTCGCATCGCTCTTTTTTTCGATCTCGCAGAGCGGGCCACCAACAGGCACTTCGGCGCTTTCTTTAGCGAGAACGCGCAACAGCGTGCCCTGCTCCGGAGATTCCAGTTCGTAACTGACCTTTTCGGTCTCTAATTCGACGATCGGCTCGCCCTGATTGACCGTGTCGCCTTCCTTTTTGAGCCAGCGCACAACGATCGCTTTGGTGCTGGTGACTCCTCCGGATTTTGGAACAATGACCGTCGTCATAATCTCGAAACCTAATGAACTTGTCGCTCCGCCGCTGTCCAGTACGGTTTTCGGAGCGCTTTTCTGTCAATCTTGCCCGCTGCGGTTTTCGGAATCTCTGTGCGGAACTCGACTGATTTCGGCGCCTTGACTACGCCCAACTTGATCTTGCAGTGGGCGATCACTTCTGGCTCGCTAAGCGAAGCGCCTTCTCGCAGTACCACAACCGCCTTGACCGCTTCGCCCCAAGTATCGTGCGGCACGCCGATCACGGCGCACTCATGCACCGGCGGCAGCGCCATAATCGCTGCTTCCACTTCGGCGCAATAGACGTTGAAACCGCCGGAAATGATCATGTCCTTTTTGCGGTCCACAATGTACACATAACCCTCTTCGTCCATGTATCCGACGTCGCCAGTATGGTGCCAGTCGTGGGTGCGGATTTCAGCGGTCGCTTCAGGCATTTTGTAATAGCCGTCGGAAACTAAGGTACCGCGGGCGACGATCTCCCCGCACGTTCGTGCCGGGAGAATTGTTCCTTCATCGTCCATGATGGCAAGACGCACCGCCGAAGTTGGTTTGCCGCAACTCGCTAGTCGTTCCGGATGATCTCCTTTCGCGGCAGCGGCAAGCGTTTTGGAGTCTAGAAATGTCAGCAACATCGGCGCTTCGGTCTGTCCATACGACTGGCATATGCAAGGGCCGAAGATCTCAACTCCCTGTCGCAATCTGTCCGGGGAGACGGGCGATCCGGCGAGCAGAAAAACTTGCAAGCTCGAATAATCAAACTTTCGCACCTCGGGACACGCGAGCAGGTTATAAAAAGCGGTGGGTGGAAGAAACAGGTGTGTGACTCGAAAACGCTCGATATTGCGCAGCACTGCTAGCGCGTCGAACTTGGGCATGATGACGTTAGTCGCGCCCAACGCACACATGGTGAATGCCACAACTCCCGCGGCATGGGAAAGTGGCGCAATGTTCAGGCACACTGGATCCACGCCGTTGCCGCGCCAGTAATGCGTGGCCATTTCCGTCATGGTCCCCCACGACATGCTGGTGACGCGCACGCCCTTTGCCGGGCCGGTAGTGCCGCCGGTCGGAACGAGACCGACGAGCCGGTCAATATTTCCGTAGCTATCGGCCCAATCACGATCTTCTGTCCTGCTGCCTCTGGCGATAAAGGTTGCTAACGAAGGATGCTTGCCGTCTTCAGCGTCAAGACAGATCAGCCCCCGTAGCGAAGCGACGCGGGATTCTATTTCGCGCACGCTGTCACGAAAATCGCTGTGATAGAACAGCCATGCCATTTCTACATAGTTCATGTATTCGACATTGGCGTCCACGGCGTTACGGTAATTGATGGGAACCCATACGCCTCCGGCGCGCATAATGCCCAACATGCAGAACAGCACTCGCGTGTCGTTGTGGGAATAAATTCCGGCGGGTTCTTCGTCGTTCAGGCCTGAGGCCCAAAGAGCACGCGCGATGTCTTCGGTGACGGCGCGAGTTTCACTATATGACCATCGCGCATCGCCGTCCACAATGGCTGTGCGATCAGGATTGGCTTCAGCGCCTTTGTCGAAATAGTCAATCGCGCGCATGATCGAGCCGACAAACTGAAGAAACGAACCTAAGAAAAGATCTTTGCTTTTATGAGCCCGTGATCCTCGAGCACCCGCAGCAATTCATGATGTCCAAACGCTTCCGCCGCGGATGCGAAGCCAGCCTTGCGCGGTCTGTCGTGGACAAGGTTATGGGCGGCGAACGCCTGGATCAGTCCGGTCTGACGGTAACAGCAGGTGCCGAATACTTCACAACGAACGTGATCAGTAGAGCCACGCCCCTCGACCACGTCAATGGTGCGTTGCTCGCGCGGATTTTCCCGGGGCGGCGTGCCTGCTTGTATCGCGTTCGCCATTTCAGCCAGTTTTTTCTGCTGCTCGGCTTTCGGCAATGGCCGGATCTGTTCCTCAAACATTTTCTCGGTGGCGGCGACGCCTTCCATGATCTGGCGGTCGAGAAGACCTCCAATCGAGCGCACATTCGCGATCTGGGGATGGTCCTTAAACCAAACCGGCTGAGGAAATCCGCCCCACGCGAGCGCGAGCTGAGTTGGGATGTAGCCTGGAATGCTGATTTCATAGCGGCTCGCGCGTGGCCAGGCTTTGTAACGATTTTGTTCCAGATAATGGGCTTCGGTCGGAATCACGGCAAAGATCGTTTGTGTCGATCCAAAAGTTGGAATGCCTTTGAACATAGTGACAGTTTCGATGGTGTCAATCGCGCCATGTTCTAGGCAAAGGCGTGCGGCAGCATCGCTTACGGCGGACATAAAGGCGCAACCGGGCGAAGCCAGCAGGCCGAGGTGGGCAAACTTGGGCCCCCATTTTTCCGCAACCTCAAGCGCCCAAGCCTGCTCACCGCCGATGTCAATATAGTGGCACCCCGCGTTCAGCGCGGCCTCAATGACTCTTGGTCCGTTGTAAATAAATGGACCGGCGGTATTGCAAACCACCTTTGCGCCACTGAACAATTTGCTCAGTTCATTGACGCTGCCGGCCGTTTCCGCTATTTCATAATCGGCAGTCTCGATACCGGGGACGCGGTCCATCACATTACGAATCTTGGCGCCATCGCGTCCCGCGGCGGTAAAGGGAAGGTTGTACTCGCGCAGGAATTCCGCGATCAGCCGGCCGGAAAAACCATTGGCTCCATAAACGACAACCGGTCGCATGCTCATAGCTTGGGTATCTTAATCCGGAACGCGTATGCCAATATCAATAGTGCCGCCGCGGCACCCCTCGGAAAAGGTAACGCGCGAGTTCTCAACGCTTACCCCGGCAGCTTGCGTCAACTGGATCGGTCAGCCAAGATCCATCGATGGTCTGAGGCAAGCTTCCGTCAGCCGTAGCGCCGGAGCGAATTGTAGACTAAAGTATCTTTATTGCTAGTAGGCACCTTTTTGTAACCGAGGGGAAGCTGCCATGGCGCAATATTTTTGTCCGGTGAAATTGACTACTAACGTTATCGGCGGCAAATGGAAACCCTTGATCTTGTTTTATCTCGAGGGCGGCACCCTGCGTTTCGGCGAACTGCAAAAACTGATTCCAGGTATGACCAAGAAAATGCTGACGCAGCATTTGCGAGACCTGGAGCGCGACGAAGTGGTCCGGCGCAAAGTGTACGCCGTGGTTCCGCCAAAAGTGGAGTATTCATTGACCCGGCATGGCGAGAGCCTAAAGCCAATCCTAAAGCTTATGTCAGCGTGGGGGACGAAACACCGCGCCCGTTACGGCATTCCGAAAGGTCGAATTCATGGTCCGCAAAGTTCTGTTCCCGCAAGGCGGGCTCTAGCATCTACAGCGGTAGCTCCCACCAACGGACTTGGGTAAGCATCTCGGAACCACAATTATGAGCAATCGAAAAAAAGGACTACGGTCTCTCTACGATGGAATCTGGCTCGTGGACGGTGTGCGTACGCCGTTTGCTGACTACAACACCGTTCTCGGACTGGTTTCGCCCATTGACCTCGGCATTAAGGTTGCGCGGGAAATCTTCCGGCGTTCGGGCGTTTCTCCTGAAGCGATAGATTCCGTTATTGCGGGAAATATGGCGCAGGCTTCTTTCGATGCCTATATGCTTCCCCGCCACATTGGCATTTATTCTGGCGTCCCCATTGAAGTACCGGCCCACTTGGTACAGCGCGTTTGCGGCACCGGAATTGAAGCGATTCTCCAAGCTGCTGACTCAATAACGTTAGGCAAGACGCAACTGAACCTGGTGGTCGGGGCGGAATCTATGTCGCGGAATCCGATTGCCGCCTATACCCACCGCAGTGGATTTCGCATGGGGCAAGTGGAATTCAAAGATTTTCTCTGGGAAGCTCTGCTCGACCCGTGTGCCAACGTGACCATGGGTGCTAGCGCGGAGAACCTGGCCAAGAGCCACAAGATTTCTCGCGAGGAAGCGGACGTATTCGCCGCCGAAAGTTTTACACGTGCTGTGACAGCGCAAAAGAGCTGTTTCCTGAGTGGCGAAATCGTTCCTGTGATCAGCGAAACGTTTGAGCATGAAGGATACAGTTCGCGTGGCATTCGATTGCCGCGCAAAGTGGGGTCGTTCGACCAAGATAATCACGTGCGACCATCGCAGGTTGAGGTGCTGGCCAAGCTGCCTCCGGCATTCGGCGGAGTACAGACAGGCGGCAACAGTTCGGGGATTGTGGACGGAGCGGCGGTCACCCTCGTGGCTTCGGATGAGTTTGTTCGGCAGCGGAATAAACCTCCGCTAGCGAAAGTTGTCGCCGGTGCAGTGGTCGGTGTACCGCCAGAGATTATGGGGATCGGTCCAGTGCCGGCAATTCGCGACGTTCTCGAAATCAGTGGGCTCACGCTTGACCAAATTGATCGTATCGAAATCAACGAAGCGTTCGCCGCGCAGACGTTGGCTTGTGTGCGGGAGTTGGGTCTGGATCGCTCGAAATTGAATGTTAATGGCGGAGCTATTGCGATCGGTCACCCGTTGGGGGCAACCGGAATTCGCTTGGCAATTACGCTGGCGCGGGAATTACAGCGCAGCGGCGGACACTACGGAATTGCCTCTGCATGCATTGGTGGAGGGCAAGGCATTGCGTTGCTGCTGGAAAACGCGAAGCGTAACTGAGCTACGCTGGCCAAATCCTTAAAGCAGTCTTGCACAGGATCTGCTGTTTGATTTCTTCGGCCAGCGGCAGGGCTTGAAAATCTTCAAGATTGTTCTTTATATCGGGGACGCCTGGTCCCGGCCAATCCGTCCCAAACAGCGTCTTGTGCGCGATTTCGTCCAAACGAGGAAAATACTTCAGCAGGGTTTTCGGGGGGATTCCGCTGATGTCCAGAAAGACGTTTGGATGGCGGCGCAGTAAGAAGAAGCAGGTATGCATCCATAGCGGACGGCCGCCATGGGCCAGCAGGATTTTGAGTTTGGGAAAATCCACCGCCACATCATCGATATGGATGGGGTCACCATAGCGATTGCGGGCCCCGGTAAAAATGGATGTCCCAGTGTGAAACATAACTGGAATTCCGTTCTCCTCAGCCGCTCGATAAATGATTTTCAGATCTTTCACGCCATTCAGATAGTCGTTAGGAAAAAGAAGCTGGTGAGGAGGATGGACCTTGATCATGCGAATTTTCAGCCGCAAAATCTGATCCACGTCGGCCTGGATGTTCGAAGTGTGCCGAGGGTGCAGGCCTCCACAAGAAATCAATCGCTTGGGATTGTGTTTGGTATAGTCCGCGATCCACTGATTGACTTCAGAGGTAAATCCAATTACATCGGGCGCGACGTAATTGATGAGCACTCCGCGGTCCACGCCGGCTGAGTCTAGATACTTGAGGAAAGCCTTTGGCGATCGGCACAATTCGAGAATCTGATCAAAGTTCTGCCGCTTCCTGCGGATGAGATCCAGAGCCGCAGGGTGGAACATTTCCATCGGTGCAATGTGGATGTGGCAGTCAGTGATCAAGTTAGTCTTCAGTTCCGAGTCTGAGACTGTAAGCGGAAACAGGAATTGCCGGTATTGCTTAATGCCGTAAGCCGGAAGACTTTATGCCACTTAGAAAAATGTCAGCCACTTGCCGGGCCAGCGCGCTCGCGTCGGGATCAACTTGCGGCTTGTACCAGGTGTAAATCCAGTTCATCATTCCAAACAGACTTAGTACCGCCACACGGGTATTGAACTCAAGCCCCTTTTCGCGCTTTAGAGTCTCCACCAGATCCGCGCAACTGCGGTAGTACCGGCGCTTGAGTACGGCGACCTCTGAACCCAGATTTCCTTGCAGTACGTCGTCCTCCTTGGAAAGCACTTTTGTGGCTTTGAAGTTTTCCTCCAGAAAGTACTCGAAATGGTTTTGCACGAAGGCTCGGACGCGCGCTTCAGGGTCGGCAACCGGTTCCAGGCGCTTGCGAAGGCGCTCTACGACCACGGTGAAGTAATGCCGCTGGATCATGCAGAGCAGTTCTTCCTTCGATTCAAAGTAGTAGTACAGGCCAGCCAGCGAGAGCCCCGTCACCCGGGACAAATCCCGCATAGATGCGCCTTCGTAACCTTTCTCGTAAAAAACAGAAGTGGCGTGATCGAGGATTCTCGCCAACCGCCGGTCAAACCGCGTAGAAGGCCGCGCTGCGGAAGTTTCGAGGGTGTGGGCGGTGCTCATATCTATCGAACGTTCGTCCAGATATTACGCCAAACCTTATAGAACAGCAAGCCTTAGTTCTTCTTGTCCGCCGATGCCTCGTAAGCCTTTTTCACTAATTGGCCCTTCATTTCATAACGCGGGAGTGTTCCCGCTGGCACCAGATCCAGTGTTGCCGAGACGCTCAGCGCCACCTTGATTTTGCGCTCGATCTCGTCTT
>WNGL01003423.1_pt1 | contig 23753 bp, 17 predicted proteins | sample 5400591 | NCBI WGS metagenome assembly WNGL01 (sample SAMN13153377, study PRJNA577476) | soil metagenome | isolation source: 80 cm soil or saprolite under Garry oak tree replicate 1 | place: USA:California | collected 2016-06-15 | reverse complement strand
ACCAATGCCTGCAAACCCTGGTCCGTCGTAGGATAAAATCCGTTCATGCTTTCATACAGTTGTAGCTGTGTCTTGATAGCCTGAACGTCAGCTTGAACGCGCATGGTCTTGGCGATTGCAGTGGTATTGCCAAGTTTTGAAATCGCTACTCCCAGTATGATCACAATGATGCTCACCACGAGCATGATCTCCAGTAGCGTGAAGCCCTGCTGTTTTCTTTTCGTTCTCATTTGAACCCGGAGTAACACTCTGTCCCGTGAGCGATTATACTACGCTGGTTTGCAGGAATTGCTAGTGCCCTGCGCGCAGAAGATAATCCGACTTGTCCCAAATATATTTTAGTTGAATCTGCGTCGCGCGGATTGCCGAAGATTGGCTGCCAACTCCATTGGCGACAGCCAGGTCATTCTGTCCGACTTTCAGGCTCGTGGGCGGCACAATTTTCTGAGCTCGCAGCCATCCGGTATAATGGAAATGCATTTGAGGCGTAAGCGATTCCACTTCGCCGCGGTAAGCCGGGTCAGCCAAATCCGGCAGCGTCAGTGAAACCGGGCCAATATCCTGGCCATTAACGAAAATTTCCGGCGGAGCATCAATGGTGGGATTGCCGATTTCGAAAGTAAGCAGCGCTGTCAGCGGTTGCGCTTCAATTGGAAATTGAAACACGGCATTTCGCTGAGCTCCTTCATCAATTCGGATCGGGTCAGCGGCGAGAGTTGCGGTAACGGTTCCAAAGTTCTCCATGTCTTCAGGCGGGGCGTGCAGCGCAGGTACCGATGAGAACGGCTCGGGTATCACGTCGCGATGTTCTGCGTTCACCGGATGCGCTACTTCACTACTCGTCATCCAATCGAGATAGGCTGCGCGGATCGTTTTTCCATCTCCTGGAACTTCGATATCGATAGCGGAGGCGCCTGTCATCGGAATCAGGACGGAATCTGAACTGGGCAGATTCATTCCCACGCCAAGCGTACCCGAGCGCAAAACGTGCGTCCCCGATTCATCCCACGCCACCAATTCGGGTTGCTGATTCACTTTGTCGTCGAAGAACAAGCGGAAAAAGAGTACGTGATACTCGGGCCCTGGTTGCGCCACGCGGATGCGAAAGATGCTCTTGGACGTGCCTCCGGTCTCAGTCGTCTCCGCCGGCAAGAGCGTGAGCGCTTCGACCCATGCTGGCGCATTTTGAGTTTTCGAATTTCGAGGCGCAGTTTGACGGAGATCGAGCCAGGCGCTTTCGGGAATCGGCTGCGCAATCATTTCAGCCAGTGAGGGCAATGCGTCGGTCAAAGCTTCCTGCGCGCATACGCGGCAAGCCGCGGCGAGGAAAATCGCAAGAGTAACGCGAACTAACATTGGGCTGCGGAGATTATTCGCGCAAAACGTGCTTTGCAAGTTTTCAGTTTTAATGCGCTCTGAATTGCAAGCTGTGTGTCATCTCAAACACAGCCGATAGAATACTGAACACAATCAGACCAACCACAACCGCGATTACCACGATGATGATCGGCGGAATCAATTGTGAGATTACGCCCACGCTGCGGTCCAATTCGCGCTCATAAACGTCGGCAATGGCTTGCATTGTCTCGGCGAAATGTCCTGTCTGTTCTCCGACCGCCATCATATCGGTAAACAGATCTGGAAACATTTTTTGCTCCTGCAAAGCAGCAGAGAGTGTCGTGCCATCAATCACTGCTTTGCGTACCTCGCCAAGTTTAACTTCGAGAAAACGGTTGCCGGCGATTTCCGTGACAAGGTCAAGTGAACGAAGAAGAGGAACGCCATTTTCCATCAACGTCCCCAGTGTGCGCGCAAACTGCGCGTAGTAGCGGTGTCGAATGACCCGTCCATAGCCAGGGATCAACAGCCGAAAGCGATCCCACCCGATGCGACCTTCCTCACTGCGGACAAGGGCGCGGAAAGCAACGATTAAACCCACCGCGGCCAGCACGCCGACCCACCAATAGCTCGTAATCGCATGATGAATTTGAAGCAGGATCCGCGTAGGCAATGGAAGCGCGCCGCCGGTTTGCGCCATGAACCCGCTCAACTGCGGTACCATGAACGTGATAAAAATTGTAACGAGAACGGCGCCAGCGAGGGCGAGAAATGCCGGATAAATCAAAGCTTGCTGCACCCGATCCCGCAGGTCCTTTGCCTGCATCAAATGCTTGACCAGGCGAAGGAGAATTTGCGGCAGCGCACCGCTTGCTTCGCCCGCGGCCACCAAATTCACATACAGCGGCTGGAAAATCCGCGGCATCTCGCTCAAAGCCTGTGAAAAACTGCGGCCATCGATCAGGGACTGATGCAGCGAATGCGTCATTTGCTGAACGCGCGGCTGTTTTAAGCGTTTTTCTAAAATCGACAACGCTTCGTCCAGCGTCATCCCCGCTTTCAGCAAATGAGCAAGTTGCTCGGTAAAAATGAGCAACTGACCATGCGGGATTTTTAGATTTTGCGTGGAAGCTTCTAGTCGCCCGCCAGCAGGTGGGCGGACCACTTTTGGACCTTTTGGTTCCGCGCCCAACAATTCGATTCGCACGGGAATGCAGCGTTGTAATTCAATTTGTTGAATTGCAACGGCTCGATCTGCGCAGTCGAGAACGCCTTCAACCAGCTCGCCCTGTGAATTACGGGCACGATAACTAAACTGTGGCATTGCCGTGGAAAATTATCCCGAAACGCGAAATCGCAAAGTTGAAAGTGGCTTCGCCAACCATTCACTTAGCTGCTCGGCCGCTCTTGGCGATCGGGACTAGGAAAAAATTGTACTTGTCATCCTGGCTGATTTTGATAAAAGCGCCGTCCATGAGATGTGCAGCAGCAGCGATCCTAGTCGTTTCCCTTGCGTTTGCTTCGCAAGCATCCGCAGTATTACGACCGCTTTTTCCGGCGAAAACGGCACCACCGTTTGCCGGGGAGGCGATCGTCATAGGAAACGGTTCGATCGCACATCCTGCGAAACAAGTGCCTGCTACAGTGGCGCGATAACCACTGTATCAGCCACGAGACGCAGGCGGTTTCGCCTGCGTGACAGGAGCTTTCTCACTCTGCTCATGGGTCTCGTTGCTCCGATACAGCCAGTGTAATGCGTTGCCGCTGCGCGTTAACATCCGAGTGACTGATTTTCTTTCGACAAAATTCCGCTTGTCGTTCCCGTCTTTCGGGGAGGTGCGCACTTGCGATCAAACAGGCGGGGGCGGGAATCGAACCCGCGAATAGCGGTTTTGCAGACCGCGACCTTACCACTTGGCTACCCCGCCGTTTCTGCGAGAGCGGACAATATCGTTGTCGCGGCGCTTGTATCAAGCGCCGAGCGTAGATACATAGGCGCTTGGCACAAGCGCCTCTACAAGTGACATCGCATTCTTCCGAGTTTTTCGCTCGCGCGCAGAAGCGTATCCCCGGCGGGGTGAATTCGCCCGTGCGCGCGTTTCGTAACGTTGGCGGCGAACCTTTCTTTATCGCCCGTGCAGAAGGCGCGAAAATTTGGGATCTCGATGGAAATGAATATCTCGATTACCTCGGAAGCTGGGGACCGGCGATTCTCGGCCATGCCCCGAAAGTGGTCGTGGACGCGGTGCGCGACGCTGCCGCGCGCGGGTTGAGCTTTGGAATTCCGAATCCGCTCGAAGTGGAAATGGCGGAACTGATCTGCGAGTGGATGCCGTCGATCGAGAAAGTGCGGATGGTGAATAGCGGCACGGAAGCGACTATGTCGTGCGTTCGGCTCGCGCGCGCCTTCACGCGACGCGACAAGATCGTCAAGTTCGACGGGTGCTACCACGGACATGTCGATGCCTTGCTGGTAAAAGCCGGCAGCGGCGCGCTCACGCATGGGCAGCCAAGCAGCGCCGGTGTGCCGCAAGCATTTGTCGATCTCACAATTTCGTTGCCTTTCAATAACGCCGAAGTGGTGAGAAAAGCGTTTCGGGAAAACAACAGTGAAATCGCAGCTGTAATTGTCGAGCCGATTCCGGCGAACGCCGGACTCTACTTTCCAGAAGAAAATTTCCTCCCTGTTTTGCGCGAGGAATGCGAACGAAACGGTGCGCTTCTGATTTTTGACGAAGTGATCACAGGGTTCCGTGTGGCGCGCGGTGGCGCGCAAGAAGTTTTCGGAATCAAACCTGATTTGAGTGCATTGGGCAAAATAATCGGTGGCGGGTTACCGGTTGGCGCGTTTGGCGGGCGCGCCGAAATCATGGATCAGCTTTCGCCAAATGGTCCCGTTTATCAAGCCGGTACGTTGTCCGGCAATCCACTTGCGATGGCTGCCGGACTGGCACAACTGCGGGAACTGGATCGGATCAACGGCTGGAAATTGCTAGAAGAACTGGGTGCGCAATACGAAAAGCTCGCCCGCGACGCGATCAACAATTCAAATATCGACATCACGTTTCACCGGCTCGGCTCGATGTTTTGTGTGTTCTTTGCCGCTGGTCCGATCGTTGATCTAGCGAGTGCGCAGCGAAGTGACCTCCAAATGTTCGCCAAGTTTTTCCATGCTTGCCTAAAACGCGGCGTTTGTTTCGCGCCGTCTCAGTTTGAGAGCGGATTCATTTCGACCTCGCACACGCCGCACGATATCGAGGCCACGGGAGCAGCTGTACGCGAAGCACTGGCGGAGCTTTAAGAGAGGCGACCACCTTCGCCAGGGAGCTTAGCAAGCTTTGACGGTTCGCGTATTTCGTCTTTGTCATTCCAAGCGAAGTCGAGGAACCTCTTGCTCTAAACAAGGAGAGGATTGAATTCACAGACGTCTCGACTTCGCTCGACATGACAACGACCGCCAACTCACGAATTCGTCCTGCTGCGAAATTCTTTTTCAATGGCGACAAAAAGTTTTTCGTCAAAGGCGTGACGTACGGTCCGTTTAAGCCGGATGCCGAAGGGAACTATCTTGGCCAGCCTGAGCAGGTCAATCTTGACCTCGCGCTTATGCGCCAGGCCGGTCTGAATCTTGTGCGGATTTATCATGCGCCGCCACGCTGGTTTCTGGATCTTTGTGCTGCTGCCGATATGCGTGTGCTGGTAACGCTTCCCTGGGAAAAACATATCGAGTTCCTGCGCGAAAGATCCACGAGGAAACAAATTGCCGAAAACGTTCGCGCTGCCGTGAAGGCACACGCGAGCCATCCTGCGATCTTTGGCTACCTGGTGGGCAACGAGATTCCCAGCACCATGGCGCGCTGGCTCGGCGCGCGTCGTGTGATTGAATTTGTGGAGGAATTAATTCGGATCGGGCGCGGCATCGATCCTGATGCTCTGTTTTCCTATGCCACCTATCCGCCGACCGAATATCTGTTGCCGCAGAATGCCGACTTTTGCTGTTTCAATGTTTACCTCCACAATCAGCGGGATTTCGAGGGCTATCTGCTGCGGCTGCAAAATCTCTCTGGCGAGCAGCCACTCATTCTTGGTGAATTCGGCATGGACACGATCCGGCATTCGCAGGATGAGCAGGCGGAAATGCTCGGCTGGCATATCGACAGTGTTGTAAAATGCGGCCTTGCAGGGACCGTTTTTTTTACCTGGACCGACGAATGGTTTACCGGCGGCGAGGAAATCACAAATTGGGCGTTTGGGATCGTCACGCGCGAGCGCAAACCCAAGAAAGCGTTCTACACGCTTGAGGAAAAACTGGCGCGAAGGGATTCAATCGTCCCGCATCTGCCGTTGCCGCGGACGCCGTTCGTCTCGGTGATTGTGTGTTCGTACAATGGGGCTCGCACCCTTGCGGCGTGCCTTGAGTCGTTGGGTAAACTGAACTATCCCGAGTATGAAGTCATTCTTGCCGATGACGGTTCGACCGATGACACAGCCTACGTTGCAGCGCAGTTCCCACAGGTGCGCTACATTCATCAGAACAATCACGGACTAAGTCACGCTCGTAACACGGGGGCCATTGCTGCCAAAGGCGAAGTGCTTGCCTATACGGATTCTGACTGCATGGCAGATGCCGATTGGCTCTATTATCTCATCGGCACGCTTGTAAGCGGCGATTACGCCGGAGTTGGCGGACCGAACATTACGCCACCCGCGCAAGATTGGATTCAAGCATGCGTCGCAGCGGCGCCCGGCGGACCGAGTCATGTCTTGCTTACTGATACAGTCGCCGAGCACATTCCCGGCTGTAACATGGCGTTTTATCGCTGGGCATTCGAAAGCATGGGCGGCTTCGATCCCGAATATCGCAAGGCCGGGGACGACGTCGATTTCTGCTGGCGCATCCAGCAGGCAGGCTGGGTCATTGCTTTCAGTCCAGCCGCAATTGTCTGGCATTATCGACGTTTTACACTTCGCGCTTTTCTAAAACAGCAGGATGGGTACGGGGAAGCCGAGTCGCTGCTTCGCTTCAAGCATTTGATCTTTTTCGGGCCAACCGGCACGGCGAAATGGCGTGGCCAAATTTATGGCGCGACGCGGTTCAGTTGGTTCGTTAATCGCCCGGTGATTTATCACGGGATTTTCGGTGAAGGATTTTTCCAATCGATTTATCCCACGCCGCAGTCGGATGTAGCCGCGTACCTGAGCAGCATTGAATGGTTTGCGCTGACGATTTTTCTTTTTGGCCTGGGCATCTTTCTGCCGGCGCTCCGAATCGTTCCGTACCTGATGGTGGGCGGCACGTTTTGCGTAGCGCTTTCCTACATGGTGCGCGCTCAGATCGAGCCGAAATTCGATACTGTGCGCGCGCGACTGCTCGTGATTATTCTGGCGTTTGCTCAGCCGCTGGTCCGCGGATTTTCTCGATATTTCACATGGCTGCGGTTCAAACGCACACCGGCCAACGTCATTCGGCGGCACGAGCATTTACCGGAGCGCGCCCGCTTTGCAAGCAATCTGAGTCGCCGCGTTTTCTGGAGCGAGCAGGGTAGGGACCGCCACTATTTCTTGGGCGAAATGTTCCAGTTGCTCGAAGAGGAGGGCTGGCGGTATTCCGCGGATAGCGGTTGGAATGAGTGGGACATTCAAATCTACGGTAACTTCTGGTGGAGCATAGCGCTGCAGACCGTCACTGAATATCACGGCGCCGGAAAATGCTTGACCCGTGTTCGGCTTGGTAACCGGCTGGTTACGACGACGATTATCTTAAACCTTATTGCATTGAGTTTGTTGATCTATCGCCAGCTCACCGTTTCGCATGTTGATCTTTGGTCCATTGGTGCATACCTGCTTTTTCTGTTTTTCCTGTGGACGCGGGCGCGCGCACTGAAGTCACGGGTAGCAGAGCTTGTCGATCTCGCAGCGCATCGCGCGGGTCTGCAGCGGGTAACGCGCAAAGCTCGAATCGCTCCGGCAACCGCAGCGCCCGAAGTCGAGGTAGCAGTGAACGTCGCCGATCCGGCGTCGCCAAATTTGCCTGGGTAGCGCACCTGGTAGGGACGCCGCGCTGCGGCGTCCGGTCGTCGCGGCGCGACGACCCTACCTTCAGAACTGCAAACGCACCTTGCCTGAACCGCGCACGATGTGGCCAATTCGTTTGGCCTTCAATCTCGAGATCACGCGTTGTGCATTTTCCTCCGCAATAACCGCCACCATGCCGATGCCCATGTTAAACACTTGATACATCTCTCGAACGTCGATTCTTCCATTTTGCTGCAGGATTTTGAAAATGCGCGGTACGCGCCAGTTTTTCGGCTCGATTATCGCATCACAATTCAGAGGAAGAATTCGCGGTATGTTATCGATGAGACCGCCGCCGGTGATGTGGACGAGACCTTTGATCGTGCCGCTGGGAATTTTTGCCAGAAGCGGCTGATAGTTTTTGTGCACGCGTAACAACTCGCCCCCGACAGTCAACTTTGAGCCGGGCAGGCGCGAAGTGACTGTGAGCTGCATTTTGTCGAACAAGATTTTTCGCGCCAGCGAGTAGCCGTTCGTGTGCAACCCATTTGATTCAAGGCCGAGAACAACGTCCCCCGGTCGAATCATTTTGCCATCGATGATCTTGCTGCGTTCCACGACGCCGACGATGCAACCCGCGAGATCGTATTCGCCCTCGCGATACATCCCGGGTAGTTGCGCCGTTTCACCGCCGAGCAGCGCGCAGCCCGCGGATCGGCAAGCGCGAGAAAGGCCACGAAGTAGTTGTTGAAACACGCGGGGCTCGAGCCTCTCGCAACCGATGTAATCCAGGAGGAAAATAGGGCGCGCACCCAGCACTGCAATGTCGTTTACGCAGTGATTTACGAGATCGGCCCCCACAGTGTCGTGTTTGTCTGTGGCAAACGCCACCTTCAACTTCGTGCCGACGCCGTCAATGCTTGCGACCAACACCGGCTCGCGCATTCCGGGAAAATTCGCGCGAAACAATCCGCCGAAGCCGCCGATTTTACCGAGAACCTGCTGGCCATGCGTTTGCTTTACGAGCGATTGAATTTTTCGTTTAAGCCGGTTCCCAAGATCGATGTCTACGCCCGCAGATGCGTATGCCTTTGGTTTTTTGTCCGCAGATTTCACAGATTTTCGCAGATTAAGTTCAGAATCTGAATCTGTGTAAATCTGCGTAATCTGCGGATGTCGACCTTTATTTTAGATCGGCAAACAACCTCGGCTGCGCTTCCTGATCGGCGAGCGCTTTGGCGCGTTGCTCGCGTCGTTCCATGATGAACTTGTCCAATGCGGGATCGAAGGGAAGGGGATAATCACCAGTAAAACAGGCGAGGCAAAAACTGTTCAGTGGTTTTCCCGTTGCGCGTACCATCCCTTCGACATCGAGGTAACCGAGACTATCGACCCCTAGATATTTGCAGATGTCTTCCATCGACATCTGATTTGCTATTAGTTTTTCAGGATCAGGAAAATCGATGCCGTAATGGCAGGCAAATCGATGTGGAGGGCAACTCACGCGCATATGCACCTCCGTCGCTCCGGCCTCGCGCAGGTTCACCACGCGGGCGCGCGCGGTCGTGCCGCGCACGATGGAATCGTCCACAACCACTACGCGTTTTCCGGCGACCATTTCCTTGACCAAATTTAACTTCACGCGCACATCGAAATCGCGGATCAACTGACTTGGCTGCAAAAATGTGCGGCCAATGTAGTGGTTGCGAACGAACGCGTGGGCGTAAGGGATCTTCAGTTCCTGAGCGAAACCAAGAGCAGCATAATTTCCCGAGTCCGGCACCGGCACAACGATGTCTGCTTCAACCGGAAATTTTCTCGCCAGTTCGCGTCCCATCTCCATGCGCACTTTTCCGACGTTCACGCCTCCGATCATACTGTCGGGACGTGCGAAGTACACGTATTCAAACATACAAAATGCCGGACGCTCCTCTGGAAACGGCCGTTCCGAGCGTAAGCCGTTCTCGTTGATGATCAACACTTCGCCAGGTTCGATCTCGCGAATAAACTCGGCATGGATGAGATCAAATGCGCATGTTTCAGATGCGAGCACATAGGCCCCGTCGAGTTTGCCAAGTGCGAGCGGTCGCCAACCGAACGGATCGCGCACCGCGATCAGTTCCTGTTCGCTCATGATGATCAGCGAAAACGCGCCCTGAATCCGGCGCAACGCCGCCAGGATATTTGCGCCATTGTCTGACGGTTGCGCCAAAAGATGCAAAATGATTTCGCTATCGGCGGTGGTTTGGAAAATCGAACCTCTCCGCTCCAGTTCATCGCGCAAAACATCGGCATTAATTAAGTTGCCGTTGTGTGCGATTGCCATCTGGCCGCGCACACAATCGACCACGAAGGGTTGCGCGTTTTTGATCGTGCTCGTGCCGGTTGTTGAGTAACGCGTGTGACCGATCGCGCGTGTCCCCTTCAGTTTCGCCAGTTCTTGCTGACCAAACACCTGTGAAACGAGCCCCATGTCCTTATGCATGAGAAAGCTCGTGCGGGGACCGTTGCTCGTGACAATGCCTGCGCTCTCCTGTCCGCGATGTTGCAAAGCGAACAGGCCGTAATACGTCAACACGGCCGCGTTCGGGTGACCGAAGACACCAAACAGGCCACACTCGTGCTGCGGTAGCACGAGTGAGTCCGGCGCGTGCTCCAGATCAGTTTTATCTGAAAGGCGGATCACGCCAAATAATCCATCAGATTTGTACGCATTCAATCCCGCGTTTTTTGATCGGACTTCACAAGCTTGGAATGCGCTCAGCAGACGAATCGCTCTCGACCACTCGACGAATTGAATTCCACCAATCGTCAAAAAGATCGGCAACTGGCCAGGCGAATTTCTTGCCTTCCACTTGGATCCGCAATTGATCGCCTTCGACTTTGCCGAGCTGCTGAAATGGGACCGCACGCTCGCGTAATATTGATTCCGCTTTATCGAGGTTTTCAGGCGCGACCGAAATGATGATGCGCGACTGCAACTCGTTAAAAAGCGCTGTAGCCGCTTCGCTGTGCGAAGCGTGCCGCTGATTTGTTTGCATCGTCCCTTGCGCGTCGCCCGCAGGGCGGCGGCTACAATCGACCTTCGCTCCAAAAAGCTTTTCAGGATTGAAACAGCTTTCCGCCAGCGCGACCGCAAGCCCCCCTTCGGAGCAATCATGTGCGCTTTTGATGAGGCCTTCACGGATCAAATCACGCACAGCGTTTTGCAGTTTGATTTCACGTGCGAGATCGATGTGTGGTGGCGGGCCGACTTTCAATCCATGGCAGACTTTCAGGTAACTCGAGCCCCCTAAGTTGTAGCCGGCATCATCCCGACCTCTCGGGACTACGGTGCCGACCAAAATAATCACGTCGCCATGATTTTTGAACCATTGCGTGGTGATATGTTTTTCGTCATCAATCAATCCGACCATCGCGATGGTGGGGGTCGGATCGACAATGCCAGCCGGGTTCTCATTATACAACGAAACATTTCCGCCCGTCACTGGCGTCCCAAACGCGCGACATGCTTCTGCTATTCCTTCAACCGCTTCACGCAATTGCCAGAAATTTTCCGACTTGTAAGGATTGCCGAAATTCAAGCAATCCGTCACAGCCAGCGGGCGCGCGCCGGAGCAGGTGAGATTTCGCGCGGCTTCGGCAACGGCGATTTTGCCGCCCTCGCGCGGGTCGAGCGCGCAATAAGTCGAATTGCAATCTGTGGTAGCAGCCAGGATTTTGTTAGCGTAACGCACAAAGAACACCGCGGCATCCGAACCCGGTTTTACAATCGTGCCGGTGCGCACGGTGTGATCGTATTGTCGATAGACCCAGTTTTTGGATGCAATTGTCGGATCACGCAGCAATTGGCGAAGAGAATTCACCACAGAGGACGCAGAGATCTTCTTCACTAACTCTGCGTCCTCAGCGACCTCTGCGGTGGGTTTTTTTGCTTCTCTGGAGTACAACGGCGCTTCTTCGGCGAGCGCTTTGGCTGGAATTTCCGCGGCAATCGCGCCGTTGTTTCGCACGCGCATCATACCATCGCTTGTGACACGACCGATTTCCGCGCAGGGCACGTCCCATTTGTCAAAGACTTCACGGACAAGATTTTCTTTTCCCCGGCGAGCGATAATCAGCATTCGCTCTTGCGATTCGCTCAGGAGAATTTCGTACGCGGTCATGCCGGGTTCGCGCTTGGGCACTTTGGACAGATCAATCTCGATGCCGCTGCCGGCTCGGCTGGCGGTTTCGCAGGTTGAGCAAGTCAGACCTGCCGCTCCCATGTCTTGAATTCCGGCAATCGCACCGCGAGCGAGCAGTTCAAGACATGCTTCGAGCAGTAATTTCTCCTTGAACGGATCACCTACCTGCACCGCGGGACGATCTTCGCGTGACTGTTCGGTCAATTCGCGCGATGCGAAAGCTGCTCCCGCGAGACCGTCCCGTCCTGTTTCGGCGCCAACATAAAACACAGGATTGCCGCTGCCTTCTGCTGTGCCGCGCGCGAGCTCGTCGTGACGCAACACGCCGAGGCAAAAAACATTTACCAGAGGATTGCCCTCGAAGCTTTCATCGAAATAAATCTCGCCGCCAATGGTCGGGATCCCCACGCAATTTCCGTAGTGTGCGATACCGGAGACGACACCCGTGAACAATCTGCGATTCGCTGCGATTTTCGATTTTCGAATTCCGGAACTCGAATTTTCATCCGTTATCGGTCCAAATCGCAGCGAGTTTAGGCAAAACTCCGGACGTGCGCCCATGGTGAAAATGTCCCGAATAATTCCGCCCACCCCCGTTGCGGCGCCTTGGAACGGCTCGATCGCGCTCGGATGATTGTGGCTCTCCATCTTGAACGCGACCGCCCAGCCATCGCCAATGTCGACAACGCCCGCATTTTCTTCGCCGGCCTTGACCAAAATGTTTGGACCGGTGGTGGGAAATTTTCTCAGTTCTTTCCTCGAATTTTTATATGAGCAGTGCTCGCTCCACATCACGGAGAAAATTCCGAGCTCGGTGAAATTCGGCTCGCGACCCAGGATTTTCTTGATCCGCTCAAACTCCTCCGAAGTCAGACCGTGTCGTTTGATCAGCTCCGGTGTGACTACTGGATCGGCGGTCGGCGTTGTGCGACTCATTGGCAAAGCAACTTAACGAATTCGCCAAGTCTGCTCAATGACGCAAACAGCAAATACTTCGAATACTTCGTCGCGATTGCAGTCAAAACTTAAGGCGGACAGGAACGTCCGTTCAAGCCTTGAGTCACGAACTTGGGGTAAAACTAACCACAAACAGGAGGGATGAGAGTGAAGAAAACAATCATTGGTCTGATCTGCGCGCTGGTAACGCCGTTAGCTTTTGCGCAAACCAGCACGACGACGACCGAAGAAACGACAACGACGAACAAACCAGTAACTGAAACGACTACTTCCACAACTTACACCGCCGGCACGGTAACCACCTATGAACCAGGCAAGACGGTTGTGGTCAAAAGCGATGAGGGTCCTGTTAGCTTCGCGCTAGGCACTGCCGCGCGAATTGTTAACGGCGCCGGCAAAGTGGTGACAGCGCCGCTGCGAGCCGGTCAAAAGGTGCGCGTGTATTACACGGGCCCGACCGAGAGTCGTACGGTTGAGCGTGTAATCGTCGAGGATTAAAACAAAAATTAATTCGCTAAAATTGAAGCTGCGGGATTCGCTCTGAATCCCGCAGCTTTTTTGCTGTAGCCGCTGGTCTGTGAGCCTCGGGCGCGCTTCGCACCCGCGAGCTGATCCCGGTGAATACGGTTCAACGCCGCAAAGGCGCGTGGGCGCCAACGGGGCTTTACGCGCTTCCTAAGGGCGATCTTCGAGGCGTAAAACGCTAATCTGCCCCCTAAGGGGATGCTGAATAAAAGATCAGGGGACGCCCCCTACCCAAAAACGCTTGTTTCTACTTTACAAGCTTTTTCAGGACTACGAGAGTCCGCGCTTTAATTTTGAGAACGCGCGTCCTACACTCGACAGCGATTGCACAGTTTTTCGCAAGGTCTCCAAAGCGCGGCTGTTCCCCCCGCCTCTTTCGTAGGTGACGTAATCCAAATCAACCTGGCGGGCGCAGGGATCAACACGCACAGCGTTTGGCGTTTCAAAAGCAGCCGACGTTGTAGAGGCGAGCACCGCTACAGTACGCATTGGCAGCGACGAACGCGAACCCCTAACCCCTCACTTGGAATTCCCTCACTAGCAATTCCCCTATTTAAGTCGTTCCCCAAATCTGTTCCCCCCAGCCCCCAGAACGCACGATGCCTCCTACATCCAGTTTACCTTCGGTGTGAAGTAACGCCAGAGACAGTTCTACCCCCTAGAGGAACCAGCGCCGGGAGGAGAAATCCTCCCGGCGCTTCTCTTTTAGACACGAATATGGGAGGGATCTTAGTGTCCCGATGATCGCGGCTCTGAGGCCGCTCCCACGTTTCGGGAACCGTTGTAGAGGCTTTTGACTCGCTCGCTCCCGCTCGCTCGCCCTTCGGGCTTCCCGTCTGTGTCGCTGGCGTTCCCGTCGCTCCGCTGTGCCAAACGCCGATGTCCTGCGGTTACTTAGCCAGATACGGCAGCAAATCGGTGTGGTGCCCGATCATCTTCCATTTTCCGCCTTCTTTACGAAACAGATTTGTCGCGCGGATGGAGACCTTCTCCACCTTGCCGGCTGCGTTTGTATTTTCGCCCTTCTCGATATCGCTTACGACCGCGAGATCCCGACCGACCGTGATCCGCATCTCGGTCGGTTCTACCTTGCCACCGAGTTTCATGGCAGCCTGTTCCTCCCAATTCTTTAGCACCTGATCCCACCCAACATGGAATCCGCCACCGGGTCCCATGTAGGTGACGTCGTCTGCGTGCGACCAGACGTCTTTCATCGGACCGACGTCGCCAGTAAACAGCGCGTTCAAGGCGGTGTAGAACTCGCCGACCGCCTGCTCGATGTCCTGCTGGCCTTTCCCAGCCGCCAGGGTGATGTTTGCGGTCAGCAATCCGCCTATCGCCAGTATCAAGATCGGTATCCAGGGTGACTTCTTATTCATTTGTCGAGCGGTTATTTTTCTCATGGGCGGAGAGTGTAGTGTGAACGAGAGGGAAAGGGGAGAATAATTGGTCCGTACCGGGCAGAACAAGGCAGCCTTGCGCCAGTCTAGCGCCAAAGGCGCAGGAGTCATCTCAAGCCTGGGGCAACCCCGAAAGCCTTCGGGGTTGCCCCAAGCTAACATTAGATAGCGCCTTTGGCGCTCAGCCTCGGCCTCCAGATTCGTGACGATTCGTGTGATTCGTGGGTTAGCCTGTAGAGTCCGCTGTCCCCAGCGGAGAGTCCCAGTGCGCTGAGGACAGCGCACGCTACAACATTCGTGTTCATTCGTCCCGCAGTCGCGGGATTCGTGGTGGATCCGCTGCAAAGTTTAGAATTGGCGTTTTATAGAAACGCCCTACAAAATGTTCGCCGATGGCCGTAGCGGGAACTCAACGAATCAGCACGCGCGCTACCGGTGTGGTCGGCGCGGCAATTCTTTGCAGCCGGGTTCTCGGGCTGATCCGCGAGGTGGTTTTCGCGGCCATGTTTGGCGCGAGCCGCAACATGGACGCGTTCCTGACGGCGTTTCGCGCGCCCAACATGTTGCGCGACCTTTTCGCCGAAGGCGCGCTCTCGACCGCGTTCGTGACCACGTTCTCGCGACGCATCGCCACCGAAGGCGAGCGCTCGGCCTGGGACCTCGCCAGCAAGGTCGCCACGCTCACGCTTGTTTTCATGAGCGCGATCTCGCTGCTCGGGGTCGTGTTTGCGCCGGTGCTCATTGACATTCTTGCGCCTGGTTTCCCGGCTGAAAAAGCGGCGCTCACCGTGTTGCTCACGCGGATCATGTTTCCCTTCATTTTGCTGGTGTCGCTTGCCGCGCTGGTGATGGGAATGCTGAACGCGCGCCACGTGTTCGGCCCACCGGCGATGGCCTCGGCCTTTTTCAATCTCGGCTCGATCATCGGCGGCGTTACACTTTGTTACTGGCTCGATCCGCAGCCCGATTGGTGGCATCCACATTTTGGTGAGCGCGGTTTGGTGGGACTTTCCATCGCGACTTTGATCGGTGGTCTGTTGCAATTGGCGGTGCAGTTGCCGTCGCTGCGGCGCGTCGGATTCCATTTTTATCCCGACTTCAAATGGCGCGATCCGGGTGTGCGCACCATTCTTGGAATGATGGGGCCGGCGATGATCGCCGCCAGCGCCGTGCAGGTGAACGTGGCTGTGAACAGTATTTTCGCGTCCGGCCTGGGCGACGGCCCGATTGCATGGCTGAACATTGCGTTTCGCCTGATGCAATTGCCGCTGGGAATTTTCGGCGTGGCCGTGGCAACTGTGACGCTTCCTCTGGTCTCGCGCAGCGCAGCGGTAGGTAACACCAGCGAGTTCCGCTCCGCGCTGGCGCATTCGGTTCGGCTGGTGCTGTTGCTGACGATTCCGGCAGCGATCGGGCTGATCATTCTCGCGGAGCCAATCATTCAATTGATTTATCAACATGGGCGGTTCACCCACTACGCCACGATCCAAACGGCCGGCGCGCTTCGCTTTTACGCTATCGGCCTTGCCGGCTATTCTGCGGACAAAGTGCTGGCCCCGGCGTTTTACGCGCTCGACAAACGCCACCTGCCAATGTTCGTGAGTCTTACTTCGATCGCGGTGAATTTTTCGCTGAACTGGTTCTTTACTTATCAGCTTCATCTCGGTCACCGCGGGCTGGCGCTTTCCACCAGCCTGGTCGCGGTCACGAATTTCTTTTTCCTTTATTCAATGATGCGCCATTACACGCGACGACTGGAGACTGGCACCATGCTCCTGACAGTTGGCAAGCTGCTCCTCGCCGGATCGGTGTTGGCTGTCATTTGCTGGTTGGCATCGAACTTTTTCTTCATGCGCTATCCGCTTGCGCCAGGGTGGCAAAATGCGCTGGTGATGTTGGCCACCATCTGCTGCGGCGCGAGCGCATTTTTTTCCGCCGCATACTTGTTGCGCGTTGGCGAGGTGCACGACCTTGTCGAGCTGGTGCGGCGCAGATTTCGTTAACACCGGCTTTTAAGCAGGTGGTTCGCGCGCAGAGAGTGGAAGCCGTTTAAACGGCTTTATTCATCGCGCGCGCGCGGCGACACCGGCCTGAAGGCCGGTGTTAATGATACGCGGTCGTTGTGAGGCGTTCGCCGCGGCGAACGCCCTTTCGACTGAATGCTGTAGTGTGCGCTGTCCTCAGCGCATTTTGTCCGGGACGAGAACTCCGCTGGGGACAGCGGACGCTACAGCGCTTGATCGAGATCCTCGATCAAGTCGTCCGCATTTTCGAGACCGATGGAAAGCCGCAGCAAGCCCTCGGGCGAGGTTGTGCCCGGCCCTTCGATGGATGCCCGATGCTCGATCAAACTTTCCACACCGCCCAAGCTCGTTGCGCGAATGAAGATTTTCGTTTTCGCCGCGACCGACATCGCAGCGTCGTTGCCATCTTTCACTTCGAAGGAAAGCATCCCGCCGAACAATGACATTTGCCGTGCGGCGATCTCATGTCCCGGATGCGATTGCAATCCTGGGTAATGAACGCGTGCTACTTTTCGATGTTGCGCCAGGAAATCCGCGACCTTCATCGCGTTCCCCGAGTGCGCTCGCATTCGCCACGGTAGCGTGCGCATGCCGCGCAGGATCAACCAGCAATCGAAAGGCGAGGGGACTGCGCCGCCCTCGTACTGAATGCTGCGGATGCGCTGAACAAAAGCATTTTCCGTTTTCGTAACCACAATGCCGCCCAGGACATCGCAATGCCCGCCGAAATATTTCGTGGTCGAGTGCAGGATCAGGTCGGCGCCGAGATCGAACGGCCGTTGCAATACCGGCGCCCAAGTGTTGTCGCAAACCAAAAGCGTCCCGGCGTCGCGCACGATTTCCGCGACCGCGGCAAGATCGACAACTTTCAACAACGGATTGGACGGCGTCTCTGCCCACGCCAGCTTTGTGTTTGGCTTCAACGCTTTTTTCACGGCGGCCAGATCGCTCATGTCCACGAAATCGGCTTCGAGTCCCCAGCGCAGAAAAATCTCACGGATCAATCGCGACGTTCCGTAATAGGCGTCGATGTGGGCCAGGATGTGATCGCCAGGTGACAGCGCTTGAAGGAGTGACATCGTCGCTCCGGTTCCGGAAGCGAACGCAGCCGCGGCCGCGCCGCCTTCGAGCGCGCTGATCCCGCGCTCCAATGCCTCGCGGTTTGGGTTGTTGTTGCGCGTATACATGAACCCGCGTGGGTAACCGCCTTCGATGTCGCGCTCGAATGTAGTGGAAAGGTAAATTGGGGTGGCGACTGCCCCGGTTGCAGGGTCAATGTTGTGCCCGGCGTGAACAGCTAGGGTTTCAATTTTCATTTCGGGCGTGACGATACTGGAGTTGAAACATGATTGTCGATGCTTTGTGCGCTGTAGCGTCCGCTGTCCCCAGCGGAGTTCCTGGTCCAAATGCGCTGAGGGCAGCGTACACTACAGCGGACTGCCCTGAGGGCAGCGCACGCTACAGGACTTTCGATTTGACGGCCATCCCGCCTCAGCGCAAATAGCAACTTTCCCATGGACGACCGAGATTCGACAAATTTATCCGTGACCATTTACGACGACGAAGTTTTCAAAATGGCGTGCGACCAGTTCATGGTCATCGCCGATTACCTGAACATCGATGAGAGCGACCGCGAGTGGGCGACGTATCCGAAACGCGCCGTCGCTGTGACGTTGCCGGTGCACATGGACGACGGAAGCACCAGAGCCTTTCAGGGTTACCGGGTTCAACATCACATCGCGCTCGGCCCGACCAAGGGCGGCACCCGGTTCGCGCTTTCATTGTCGATGGGCGAAACGGCTGCGCTGGCAATGTGGATGAGCTGGAAATGCGCGCTGGCGCAGTTGCCGTACGGCGGCGCCAAAGGCGGTGTGGCCGTTGATCCCACCAGATTGTCACGCACCGAGTTGGAAGCGGTCTCGCGCCGTTACATGCAGGAAATGATTCCGTTCGTTGGGCCGCACACCGACATCATGGGGCCCGACATGGGCACGAACGAACAGATCATGGCCTGGTTTATGGACACCTACTCGGTTTACATGGGCTACGCCGTCAATGAAATCGTTACCGGCAAACCGGTCGCCATCGGTGGGACTGAAGGCCGGCGCGAAGCGACCGGGCGCGGCGCTGTTTACCTCATCGAGCGGGCCATGAGCATGCTGAAGCTGAATCCTGAAAAGTGCACAGCCATCGTGCAGGGATTCGGCAACGTCGGTTCGGTGGCAGCTCTATCACTCGCCTACAAAAGCGGTGTCAAAGTCATCGGGATCAGCGATCACACCGCAGCAATCTACAATCCGAAAGGAATTGACGTGAAAGCCGCGGAGCAGCACGTGCTAAAGAAGGGAAACCTGCGGGCCTTCGCTCAGGACGACCACGTCAATCCCAAAGAATTCCTCACTCTGCCGTGCGACATCCTTATTCCAGCCGCCGTCGATCGAGTGATTAACGGAAAGAACGCCGGTCAACTCAAATGCCGTATCCTTGCCGTCAAATGCCGTATCCTTGCCGAGGCAGCGAACGGTCCGACTACACCGGAGGCAGACCGGATTCTCGAAAAGCGCTGGGACGAAGTTTTCGTGATCCCGGATATTCTCTGCAACGCCGGCGGCGTGATCGTTTCTTACTTTGAGTGGGTGCAGGGTTTGCAGGCATTTCTTTGGACGGAATCGGAGGTGACCGACAAACTCTTCCGCATCCTTGAGCATTCGTTTGCGCAAGTCATCAAGCGGGCGAAGGAGCACAGGGTTTCGCATCGCACGGCAGCCATGGCCATTGGAGTCGAGCGCGTGATCAAAGCCAAACAGGTGCGCGGGTTGTTCCCATGAGCTGCGGCGAAGTCTTCACAGGTAGGGGCGATTGACCTCAATCGCCTGCTCCCAGATGCGATTACACCATGGGCGGGCGATTCAGTGAATCGCCCCTACCAGAAATGAAATTTTCCCATGCCGAAGAAAAACGGGACGATCGAGACCTCGATGTTTTGATCGATGAGGAGAACGGTCTGCGGATCATTGTCTCGCGTCTTGGGGCGGAATTAATCAGTTTGGCCCGAATAAACGACGCCGGGAAATGGACGGGCTTTCTTTATCGTGACGATGATCTCTCTACACCGTCTCAAGGTTGGGCAAATCACGCCACGGTCATGGGCTATTATCTTCACCGGTTAAAAAATGGTCGCAGTCTTTACCGGGGCCGCGAAATCATAGGCGGCAATCACGGGTTTCTTCGCTCGAAAAACTGGCATCTCGCCGGATCTTCAACCGAAGGCACCGGCGCTTCATTAACGTATCAGATCACACCCGACGATTTTTCGCCGACCGAATATCCATTGAACGTGAGCGTCGATCTGACCTACAGCCTCGAGGCCCACAAACTCAGCGTGCTTTTCGAGTTTCGAAACCATGAGCCCGACTTAACCGCACACGTTGCGTTCGGATTGCATCCGGGCTTCGCAGCGACTTCGTTTGGGAGCTTCCGCTTGCAAATGCCGCGAGGCTGCTATCGGCGATATTTTTCACCGGGTAATTTTTTATCCGGAGAGACCCGCGACATCGAATTTCCCGGTGGCGAAATGCCGTTTTCCAAAAACGAATTGCTCGGTTCCGTCATTCTTGAACTCGTTGATGTCGCGCGTCGGAAATTTTCCTATGTCGATCCGCCGAGCGGCCGGTGGGTAACGCTGGATCTGACCGGAGTGCCTTACGTGACGTTGTGGTCCGATGGCGGATCATTTCTTTGCGTCGAACCGTGCTGGGGCCTGACGGATCATCATGAACAGCGCGCGTTCGAAAACAAACAAGGAATCCAAACCATTCCGCCTCGCGGCGAGTTGCGCGCGTCCTTCAGCATGGCCCCGCAACTTGCCTCGGCCGACTAGCTGGACAACTCACCACTGACGCGACTGCATCCGCCTCAAGTCATAGCACAAAAGGAATGATGCGTTTGGCGCGGTGTTGGTAGGCCGCATATCGCTCGGGGAATTGTTGGAGCATCAGTTTTTCTTCGCGGCCGAGTTTGATCCAGAAACTCGCAAACGTTAGCAGCACGCCTGCAAATCCGGCCACGTGTCCTTGCACGAGCGCGGTGGCAAAGAACATGGTAAGTATGCCGGTGTAGATAGGATGGCGCACGAATCGGTACGGCCCGCGTTCGACCAGTTCGTGTCCCTCTTTCAATGTCACAACACCGCTCCAATTGCGCCCGAGAATAACTCTGGCCCAAAGGGCGACGGCCAGGCCGGCCATGCACAAGAGCGCGCCGGCCCATGCGATCGGCGCCGCATGTGGAATAACGCGAAGGTTCAGCGGATACGGTAATTGCCGGCCATGAACAAGGAGGAGATAAGCGATTACGAGCAGCACCCAATAGCGCAGCCGTTGCGCCCGGCTTTCGCGATACACCGTGCGCTTGGTCGACACCGCAGCCACCAACCAGACTGCGACAAATGCGATCCAGCACGCACTGATGATGTCGAGGGACAACGAATACGCCTGCATGGAATCAATAGTTTACCTGAACATCTTCCTGTCTACTTGTCGCGCCGTAGCCTTGGCGAAGGTGGATTCGTGGTTGAATGTCCCCGGTCATGGCTGTTTCCATTTCGCTCCGTACTCTTCTCAATCAATCGATCGATTACGCGGGAATGTTTCCGCCGTGCAATCTTGGGCTCGAGGCCGCTCTGAAAAATCACGCCCAATATGTTCGTTCGGCCGATAGCTGGATGCTCGGCGGATTCGTTCTTCCCATTGAACAATTCGATGCGGCCAAACAACTTCTTTCAGAGTTCGACCCTTTGCATACGCTGCGCGTCGCGGCGCTCGGACCGAAGACTGCAACAGCGGACGCGTTTTTGGACGCGCTCGACGACATCGACGCGGCGATTCGTTCGTTCGCGAGATACGATGTCGATCTCATATCGATTAACCACCTCGAAATGCTTTTACCGCCCGATGTTGATCTTGCGGTGTTGAAAGAGGCGAAAGCGATTCTCGGCGATCTGCCGGTTTTCTGGGAGGCGCCGCCGGACAGGGCGCAGCAAACCATAGCGCACGTCGCCGGGCACAATTCCGATGAGGAAGTCGCAACGTTTGGTTACAAACTGCGCACGGGCGGAGTGACAGCCGATGCGTTTCCAACCTCGGCGCAGATCGCCAACGCTCTTGTGACCCCCGCTACGCATCAGCTTCCGATCAAGTTTACAGCAGGGCTGCATCATCCGATCCGGCAGTTTCGCGATGAAGTGAAAACAAAAATGCACGGATTTCTTAATGTGCTCGGCGCGGCCGTCCTTGCGGCAGAGCATCGATGGAATGCAGATCAAGCTGCGATCATGCTCGAAGATGAAAAGCCCAATTCATTTTCGTTCACGGACGATTTTTTTGCATGGCGGGAATGGAAGATCGACGTCGAACGGCTGCGATATCGCCGGAAATTCGTCAGATCGTTTGGCAGTTGCAGCTTTGATGAACCACGTGACGATTTGCGCGCGCAAGGACTTCTCTAATGACCACGAAGGACACGAAGATCACGAAGTGCTTGAAACGGAAAATTCAAATAAGTCTTCGTGGCCTCTGTGATCTTCGTGGTTAAATCACAGGCATGGCTCTTCGCTCGTTTCTCGAAATCGCAAAAGATTCGGATTTTCCGATTCAAAATCTTCCCTTCGGCGTGTTTCAACCGAAACAGGATAGACCACGCGTAGGTGTCGCGATCGGTGATTTGGTTCTTGATCTTTCGGCGCTGGAGGAACTCGGTCATTTTCAGTCGCCAGAATTTCAAGGCCGAAAAGTGTTTTCTGAAGAGTCGCTGAATTCATTTCTCGCGCTGGGCCGACCCGCATGGCGTAAAACGCGCGAGATCCTGCAACATCTTCTGGCAGCAGACGCGCCGATATTGCGCGACGATCCGATTATTCGGCGTCGAGTTTTTCATGCGCAAAAGGACGTCGTGATGAAATTGCCGGCCCGGATTGGCAATTACACGGATTTTTATTCTTCCTATCATCACGCGCACAACGTCGGCACAATGTTGCGCGGACCTGAGAACGCGCTGATGCCAAACTGGAAGTGGTTGCCCGTGGCGTATCACGGACGGGCCAGCTCGGTTGTGATCAGCGGGACCGGCGTGCGCCGGCCAAGCGGGCAAGTCAAACCACCGGATGCTTCAGAGCCAATCTTCGGTGCGAGCAAAAGTCTGGACTATGAATTGGAGATGGCGTTTCTGATCGGTCCTGGCAATTCGCTAGGCGAACCGGTGCCGATCGGTAACGCAACCGATCACATCTTCGGCCTCGTACTGATGAACGATTGGAGCGCGCGCGACATCCAGGCGTGGGAGTATCAACCGCTGGGACCTTTTTTGGCAAAAAACTTTTGCACAAGCATTTCGCCGTGGGTTGTCACTCTCGAGGCGCTCGAGCCGTTCAGGAAACCGCTCCCGCGGCAGGATCCCGAGCCACTCCCGTACTTGCGCGCGAAAAACGATTTCACGTTCGACATTCAGCTTGAAGCGCAGTTGCAAACTTCATCGATGAAAACGCCGCACGTCATCACCCGTACAAATTTCCAAAATCTATACTGGAGCATCGCACAGCAGCTCGCGCATCACACCGTCAATGGTTGCAACTTGGAACCCGGCGATTTGCTCGCGAGCGGCACGATCAGCGGTTCCACAGAAGAATCGCGCGGCTGCATGCTGGAGTTAACGTGGCGCGGCGCGAATCCACTGAAGCTTCCAAACGGCGAAACGCGTAAATGGCTCGAAGATGGCGACACTCTCACTATCACCGGCTGGTGCCAGGGTGACGGCTATCGAATCGGCTTCGGCGATGTGAGCGGCTGCGTCCTGTCGGCGGTGTAGAACATGGCGGCAAGTTAAGTTGCACTCCGAAAGCATTTTCGTCCGAAATTCACGCAAGATGCGTGACCTGTTTTGCGAAGATTTGGAGTGCGCACTGCCCGCCCCCCTGTGTGCGGGCGCCCTCGCGTCGCTTTTGTCAATAGCGCACGCGCACCAGAAATAATCCTTCGGCGGACGCGGTCAAACGCGCTGAGCCAATGTGACCGCAGTCGAGACACGCTTTGACGTCCTCGATACGCATTTTTCCAAGTGCGGATTTCACAAGTGAACCGACCATTAACCGGACCATTTTGTAGAGAAAACCGGAACCATCGAATTCAATCGTCAGGCAAGGACCGTTTTGTCGGACGCGCACAGAATAAATCGTGCGGATCGTGCTCTCTTCGGCTTTCCCGCGATTGGCGGCGAAGCCGGCGAAATCATGAGTGCCGACGAACTGCTTCGCT
>WNGL01002211.1_pt1 | contig 23754 bp, 20 predicted proteins | sample 5400591 | NCBI WGS metagenome assembly WNGL01 (sample SAMN13153377, study PRJNA577476) | soil metagenome | isolation source: 80 cm soil or saprolite under Garry oak tree replicate 1 | place: USA:California | collected 2016-06-15 | reverse complement strand
CGCGCCCCCGCCGCCGGGCCGCGGGTCGGCCACCCAGTTCTCGATGCCCGTGCCGCCGCCCGGGACCGTGCCGCTGCCCGCCTCGCTCGCGCAGCCCGGCACGCTCCGCGGCGTGCCGCCCGGCGTCTCGCAGACCCAGCCCGGCCTCGCCGCGGCCGCCCCCGCGCTGCGCCAGACCGGGTCGCTCCCGGCGCAGCCCGCTTCGCCTGCGGTCGCGCCGCCGCAGGAGACCGTGCTGCCTCCGCTCCCCGCGGCGCCGCCGAAGACGTCGATGGCGCCCCTCGTGGTGGTCGGGATCCTCGTCCTGGTGGGCGCCGCCGCGGGCGCGTGGTTCGCGCTCCGCCCGAAGCCGCAGGCTCCGCCGCCGCCCGCGCTCGAGCAGCCGCCGCCGGCGGGGACGACGATCGGCTCGCCCTCGGTCGCGCCCACGCCAGCGGAGTCCGCCGCCCCGATGCCGGCGCAGGCCGCGCCTGCGCCCGCGGCGCCGCCCCCCGCCCCAGTTTCCGCCGCGACGCCCGAGCGGGCCGCGGCGCAGCCCACGCACGCGAAGAAGGGTGACGACGCGGAGCAGCGCCGCCTGCTCGCCTCCGCCGAACGGAAGTACGAGACGGGACGCTTCCCCGAGGCGATCGCCGAGTACCGGCGCGCCATCGCGATCAAGCCGACGGGCCCTGCCCTCGTGGGCCTCTCGCGCGCGCTCTACGACGCCAACCAGGCGGGCGAGGCGATGAAGGTCGCTGAGCTGGCGGTCCAGGCCGACGGCCGCTACCCGCCGGCATGGCTCCTCCTCGGCGAGATCCACCAGAACGACGGGCACGCGAAGCAGGCACGGGCCGCGTACGAGCGCTTCCTCCAGCTCGAGCCGAAGGGCGACACCGCGAAGCAGGTGCGGGCGATCCTCTCGAAGCAGCCGAAGTAGCGGGTCGCGCGGCCGCGCGAACCCGGTTAGATTGCGCCGCCGTGAGAATCCTCGCGATCGAGACCTCCTGCGACGAGACGGCGGCGGCCGTGGTCGAGGACGGCCGGCGGATCCTCTCCGACGTGGTCGCGACGCAGATCGAGATCCACCGCCGCTGGGGCGGGGTCGTCCCCGAGCTCGCGAGCCGGAACCACGTGGTCCAGGTGATGCCCGTCGTCGACGAGGCGCTCACGCGCGCCGCGGCGGGACCCGACGCGATCGACGCGATCGCCGTCACGAGCGGCCCCGGGCTCGTCGGCGCGCTGCTCGTCGGCGTGCAGGCGGCGAAGGCGCTCGCGCTCGCGTGGGGAAAGCCGCTCGTCCGCGTGAACCACCTCGAGGGGCATCTCGTCGCCGCGTTCCTCGCCGATCCGCCGCCCGCCTTTCCGTACCTCGGGCTGGTCGTCTCGGGCGGCCACACCTCGCTCTACGCGGCGCATGGCTTCGGCGACTACCGGCTCCTCGGGCAGACGCGGGACGACGCGGCGGGCGAGGCCTTCGACAAGGGGGCGAAGCTCCTCGGGCTGCCGTACCCGGGCGGCGTCGCGATCGACCGGCTCGCGAAGGAGGGCGACGCGGGCGCCCACCGCTTCCCGAAGGCGATCGTGAAGGGCGCGGACCTCGACTTCAGCTTCTCGGGGCTCAAGACCTCGCTCCTCCGCCACGTCCGGCGCAACGGCGTGCCGGAGGGGAGGGCGCTCGCGGACCTCTGCGCGAGCTACCAGGAGGCGATCGTGCGGGCGCTCGTCGAGAAGGCGTTCCGCGCCGCGCGGCGGCTGCAGTTCGAGCGGCTCGTCCTCTCGGGCGGCGTCGCGGCGAACTCCCGGCTCCGCGCCGCGGTCGCGGAGCGCGCCGCCGAGTACGAGGGCATGCAGGTCTTCGTCCCGCCGGTCCGGCTCTGCACCGACAACGCCGCGATGATCGCGGTGGCGGGCACCCACGCGTTCCTCCGCGGCGAGCGCGCCGGGACGGAGCTCAACGCCGACCCGGCGTGGCGGCTGTGAGCCCGTCCTACCCCTCGCCGCGCGCGCTCCTCGAGAAGTACGGGCTCCGCGCGAAGAAGAGCTGGGGCCAGAACTTCCTCGGCGACGAGGGGATCCTCTCGGACATCGCCCGGCTCGCGGCCCCCACGCCGGCCACTCGGGTGATCGAGCTCGGCGCGGGGCTCGGGCACCTCACCGCGCGGCTCGTCGCGCGCGGCGCGCAGGTGGTGGCGGTGGAGCGGGACCGGGAGATGGCGGCGGTGCTGCGCGGCGAGCTCGGGGACGCGGTCGAGCTCGTCGAGGCGGACGCGGCGCGGCTCGAGTACGGCCGGCTCGCGCCCGACGGCTCCAAGGTCTCGGTGGTCGGGAACCTGCCCTACCACCTCACCTCGCCCATCCTCTTCTCGCTCCTCGACCAGGTGGCGCACGTCTCCCGCGCCGTCTTCCTCCTGCAGCGGGAGGTCGCGGAGCGGCTCGCGGCAGCGCCCGGGACGAAGGACTTCGGGATCCTCTCGGTGTTCCTGCAGCGCGAGGCGGAGGTCTCGATCGAGCGGATCGTCCCGCCGGGCGCGTTCCTCCCGCCCCCCAAGGTCGAGAGCGCGGTGGTCTGCGCGCTGTTCCGCCCTCCCGCGGACGCGCTCGCGGACCCGGCCCGGTTCCGCCGGCTCGTGAAGGCGGGCTTCGCCCAGCGGCGGAAGACCCTCGGGAACGCGCTCAAGGCCGCGCGGCTCGTGCCGGAGGAGGCGCTCGCCGCCGCGCTCGCGCGCGCCGGGATCGACCCGGGGCGGCGCGGGGAGACGCTCTCGGGGTCGGAGTGGGCCGCGCTCGACCGGGCCATCTCAGCCCCAGCTTGAACAACCACGGGCGCCCACCCGCTGAAATTGCCCGCCCACCCGCCGCCCATCGGTCGAGCGGGCGCCCGTGAAATCCGGCCTACGTTCCCATCGTCCTCGCGGTCGCGAGGAGGAGGCTCATGTTCCGCGCGCCGTTCTCGCCGAGGTACCGGCGGAACCCGTCCGCGTCGAGCCGCATGGACCGGATGGTCTGGCGGACGATCGCGTCGTAGGAGGGCGCGTTCGGCTTCCTCAGCTCGAGGGCGATCTTGAGGATGGCCCTGTGGAACGCGGGATCGATGTCCACGAGGCGACGATACGTGACTGTACACGTCACGTCAAGGAAACCATGATCCCCGGATCGCGGTACCCGCGATCCAATTGTCACATGCAATTCGGTGCCGGGCATCGCCTGAATTCGGTGCCGGGCATCGCTTGCGGTGGCGCCGGCTTGCATGGCAAGCTCCCGCGTTCTCGGAGCATTTCCGTGATGGAACGGCCTCGCTACATCGTCGTCGAGGGACCGGTGGGGGTCGGCAAGTCCGCGCTCGCGCGCGTGCTCGCCGAGCGGACGGGCGCACGCCTCGTCGAGGAGAACCCGGAGGAGAACCCGTTCCTCCGCCCGTACTACCAGGACCGCAAGAAGCACGCGTTCCAGGCGCAGCTCTTCTTCCTGCTGTCCCGCTACCGCCAGCAGCAGGCCCTCTTCCAGCAGGACCTCTTCAGCCGCTCCACGGTCGCGGAGTACCTCTTCGCCCGCGACCGGATCTTCGCCTCGCTCGTTCTCGGCGCCGACGAGCTCGCCCTCTACGACCACGTGTTCGAGCTGCTCGGCGCGCGCATCGTGAAGCCGGACCTGGTCGTGTACCTGCAGGCGCGCACCGACGTGCTCCTCGGGCGCGTCCGGCGCCGCGGCCGGGACTACGAGCGCTCCATCGACGGGCCGTGGCTCGAGGGGCTCGCCAAGGCGTACAACGACTATTTCTTCCACTACGACGAGACCCCCCTGCTCGTCGTGAACGCGAGCGACGTCGATCTCGAGGGCAACCCCGAGGACCTCGAGGCGCTCCTCGCCGTCGTCCGGAAGCACCGCAAGGGGACGCAGCATTACGTGCCACTCGGGACGCGAACGTATTAGAGTCAGCTTTCCGCCCATGGGCAGGACCCCGCCTCGGCGAGGCCTACACCGGAGGTTGGACATGTCGACGCAGCCGGCGCCGAAGAAGCGCATCACGATCCACGAGCTCCGCCGGATGAAGGAAGCCGGCGATCCCATCGCGATGGTGACGGCATACGACGCCACCGCGGCGCGCCTGGTGGCGACCGCCGGGGTGGACGTGGTGCTCGTCGGCGACTCGCTCGGGATGGCGGTCCAGGGGCACGACTCGACGCTCCCGGTCACCCTCGACCAGATGGTCTACCACTCGGCGATGGTGCGCCGCGGGCTCGACCGCGCCGCGGCCCGCGCCCACCTCGTCGGCGACCTTCCCTTCGGCAGCTACCAGGCCGGCGTGGACGACGCCGTCCGCGCCGCGATGAAGCTCGTCGCCGAGGGCGGGGTCCAGGCCGTGAAGCTCGAGGGCGGCGCCGACTACCACGAGGTGATCCGCCGCATCGTCCGCGCCGGCGTGCCGGTGATGGGCCACATCGGCCTCACCCCGCAGTCCGTCCACAAGATGGGCGGCTACGTCGTGCAGGGAAAGGACTCGGAGAAGGCGCAGCAGATCCTGAAGGACGCGCGCGCCCTCGCGGCGGCGGGCTGCTACGCGGTCGTGCTCGAGTGCATCCCGGTGGAGCTCGCCCGGATCGTCACGAGCCAGCTCGCGATCCCCACCATCGGGATCGGCGCGGGACCGCACGTCGACGGGCAGGTGCTCGTGCTGAACGACCTCCTCGGTCTCGACACCTCGTTCACGCCGAAGTTCGTCAAGCGCTTCGCCGAGCTCGGCCCCGCCGTCGAGGGCGCGGTCGCTGCGTACGTCGGCGAGGTGAAGGCGCGGACCTTCCCGGCCGACGAGCACGGCTTCCACTCCGCCTCGGTCCGGCTCGTCCCGGCGCCGATCGAGGACGACCACGAGGAGCCTCAGGGCGGCGTGATGGGCGCGCCGATCTGACGATCCGCTCCCCCGACGCCGCGCCCGCCGCGGCCCCGTGTCCCCCGTGAGCCGCCCAGAGCTCGTCACCGACCCGTCCGTCTGGCAGGCCCGCTGCCGCGCCGATCGCGAGGCCGGCGCGCGCCTCGTGCTCGTCCCGACCATGGGCTACCTGCACGAGGGGCACGCGACCCTGCTCCGCGAGGCGCGGCGCCGCGCCGACGCGTTCAGCGCGGGTGAATCGGGGGGGCGCGAGCCGAGCGGAGCGAGGGGAGGGGCCCCCCGCGGAGTTGCGGTCGCGACGATCTTCGTGAACCCGACGCAGTTCGGGCCGGCCGAGGACCTCTCCCGCTACCCGCGCGACCTCGAGGGCGACCTCGCGATGTGCGCGGCCGCGGGGATCGACCGCGTCCTCGCCCCGGCCGATCCGAGGCAGGTCTACGCGCCGGCGCACGAGACGTGGATCACGGTCGAGCGGGTCTCGCAGGGGCTCTGCGGCGCATCTCGGCCGGGCCACTTCCGCGGCGTCGCCACCATCGTCGCGAAGCTCTTCAACCTGAGCTGCCCCGACGTCGCGATCTTCGGGGAAAAGGACTTCCAGCAGCTCGCGGTGATCCGCGCGCTCGTTCGCGATCTGTCCTACGCGGTCGAGATCGTCGGGATGCCCATCGTGCGCGAGCCCGACGGCCTCGCCCGCTCGTCGCGCAACGTCTACCTGTCGGCCGCGGACCGCCCGAAGGCGCTCTCGCTCTCCCGGGCGCTCTTCGCGGCCCGTGACGAGGCGGCCCGCGGCACGCGCGACGGTGCCGCCCTCCGCGCGCAGTCGCGCGCCGCTCTCGAGGCGGCGGGCGCCCGGGTGGACTACGTCGAGATCGTCCATCCGGAGACGCTCGCGCCGGTGGACCACGCCGAGGCGGGGAGCGTGATGCTCGTCGCCGCGTACATCGGTACGACCCGCCTCATCGACAACGTGCGGCTGCCATGAAGGGCAAGCGCGGGGCCGAAGCCGGCGAGAAGGTCGTGGCGAGCAATCGGCGCGCGCGCTTCGATTACGAAATCGGGGACACCTGGGAGGCCGGCCTCGTCCTCACCGGCAGCGAGGTCAAGTCGCTCCGGGCGGGGAACGTCAACCTCTCCGATGCCTACGCCGCCCCGCGCGGGGAGGAGCTCTTCCTCCTCAACTGCCGGATCGGCGAGTACCAGCAGGCGTCCCACTTCGGCCACGCGCCGCTCCGCGACCGGAAGCTCCTCATGAAGCGGGCGGAGCTCGACCGGATCCGCGGGAAGGTCGATCAGCGCGGGTTCACGCTCGTGCCGCTCCGCGTCTACTTCAGGGACGGCTGGGCGAAGGTGGAGATCGGCCTCGCCAAGGGCCGCGCCCACGAGGACCGGCGCGGCGTCATCGCGGAGCGAGAGTCGAAGCGCGAGATGGACCGGGCCCTCGGCCGCGCGCGGCGGCGCGAGCGCGGGTAGCGTCCCGGGTTGCGCGAGAGCAAGTCTCGGCCGCTCCCTCCCCCGGGTGGTCCACGGGCCTTCGTCGGGTCGTGCCTCCCGGCGGCGCTCCCGTTCTGCTAGCGTCGCTGGTGGGATGTTCGACCGGCTGAACCTGACGGAAGACCTCCTCGACTGTCGCGGTGGCCTGGTGGCCCGGCGCGGCACCGTACTGTCCGCGGAGGCGATCGCCGAGGCGGCGCGGAAGGCGCCGTCCCGCCCGCGCGTCGCGCTCGAGGACGGGCCGCTCGTGGACGACGTCGAGCTGCCGTTCGCCGACCGCGCCTACCGCCACCTGTTCCAGGGCGAGGGGATCCGCGACGCGGTCCGGAACGCGTTCCGCGCGATCCGACTCCCGGAGATCCTCTGGGAGAAGCTCGCGGCGACGCGACGCGCCGCGCCGCACCTGCACGTGCATGCCCTCGTCACCACCGCGGTCTCGGTGCGGATGCTGCTCTCCGCGGTGTCGAGCCCGCGCGGCGTCGCCGACCTCGCGGCCGCCGCGCTGCTGCACGATCTCGGCATGTGCCACCTGCCGCCGCGGCTCCTGCGCCACTCCGAGGGGCTCGACTCCGACGACGCCGTCCGGGTCGCCTCGCACCCGCTCGTCGGCGCTTTCCTGCTCGCGGCGCTCCTCGGGCCGCACCCGGCGGTCGTCGCCGCCCGCGCGCATCACTGGCGCTGCGGGCAGGGCTACCCGACGCTCGAGAAGGCGCCGAGCCGCTCGATCGAGGTGATCTCGGTCGCGAGCGCGTTCGCCGCGCTCACCCAGCCGCGCCCGTTCCGGGCGCCCTACGACGCGCGCGGCGCGCTCGACGTGCTCGCCCGCGAGGTGATCGCCCAGCAAGCGGATGCGAACACCGTGAAGCTCCTCGCCCACGCGCTCCGCGGCGGCGGCGGGGACCCGCGGACGATCCGCTTTGGGCGTGAGCGCGAAGGGCACGGCCCGGAGGTGCACCGGTACGTGCACGTCTCCGCCCCGTCGCGGAGCCCGGTCTAGCGCGCTGCGCGATGCGCGCCTTGCGAGGGCGCGGGGGCCGTGCTGTGGTACCCGCCCATGCGGCCGAACCTCTCGATCCAGATGGGCGGGCTCGCGGCCGCGCTCGTCGTCCTCGGCGGAGGGACCCCCGCCGTCGCGCAGGGGGTGCCGCCCCCGCCGCGGGTCGATCCCGCTGCCGCCGGCACCCTCACCTCCGCCGCGCCGCCCGCGTCCGCGCCTGCCGCCGCGGACCCCGAGGCCGCGTCCACCGCCGCGCTCCCGCCGATCAAGGGGCCGTTGCGCGTCGCCACGTCCGGGAGCTACCTCGCGCTGCACGAGCGCACGGCGGCCGGCTGGATGGGGCTCGAGCCGGAGCTCGCCTTCGCGCTCGGGAAGCGGCTCGGGCGCGGGGTCGTCTTCGTCGACCCCGGCGGGCGCGGGCGGACGCCGCTCGAGGCGGTGGCGAGCGGAGCCGCGGACGTGGCGCTCTCGGCGATCACGCCGTCCGAGGAGCACGCGCGGGACGTCGACTTCACCGCGCCGTACGCCTCGGTCCCGGTCCTCCTCGCGACGCGCGACGCGCAGTCGCCCCCGGATCTCGCCGCGCTCCGGGGACGACGGGTCGCGGTCGCGAGCGCGCTCGCGGCGCGGCTCGGGGAGCTCGGGGCGGAGCTCGTGCCGTATCCGGATCTCGGCGCCGCGGTCCGCGCCGCGAAGGTGGACGGCAGCCTGCTCGTCGCCGGCGACGCGCCGCGGCTGCGTGTGCTCGCGGCGCGGCACGGCCTGCGGATCCTGCCCCTCGCCGTGGGCGCGATGCCGGTGGCGATGGCCGTCCCCCGGGGCGACCGCGAGAAGGTCGGCGAGCAACTCGCGGCGCTGGCGACCGAGATCGCCGCGCTGCAGGCGCGCTGGCTGCCGGTGCTCGACACCTACGTCGCGATCTCTGCGGGCCTCGACTTCGCCTGCGCCCTCACCGCGACCGGCAAGGTCCACTGCTTCTCCATCGCGGAGACGAGATCGCTCCGCGGCTCGCGGCGCGCGGGCGGGTCGAGCACGTCGCCCCTCGCGTCCGTCCCGTCCGGCGAGTTCGTCGCGGTCGCCGCCGGCTGGGGCCACGCCTGCGCGCTCGACCGGGCTGGCATCGCCACCTGCTGGGGATCGAACCGCCAGGGACAGTGCGCCGTGCCTCCTCGCGTCGCGTTCCGGAGCATCGCCGCGGGCGTCCACCACACCTGCGGCCTCACCGTAGACGGCGCTGCCGTGTGCTGGGGCAGCAACTCCGACGGCCAGGCGACGCCGCCGAAGGGCACCTTCACGAGGCTCGCCGCCGGCGGTCACCTCGCGTGCGCGCTCGGTGCGGACGGGCGCGCGCGGTGCTGGGGGCGGACCTGGCCCCTCGGCGAATCCCCCGCCGTCGCGTTCCAGGACCTCGCCGTGAGCGAGGACTTCGCGTGCGGACTCGAGGGGAGCGGCCGGGTCCAGTGCTGGGGGCGCTCGGTCGCGGCGCCGACCGCGCCGCTCGCGGTGCCCCCGGTCCGCTTCCGCTCCATCGCCGCCGGGGGCGGGGCCGTCTGCGGGCTCGCGGTCGACGAGGGGCTCGTCTGCTGGCCGGGGCGCTGGGACGTCCCGGGCGATCCGGAGCTCACGGCGGTGTCGGTGTACGACGAGCGCGGCGGCGGCCTCACGCCGCGCGGGCGCGTCGCCCTCTTCGACAAGGAGGGGCGTGGGCTCGCGAAGCTCGTCGTCGCGGCGGCCGGCGACGTCGAGTTCGTCTCCGAGGGCGAGCTCGTGCGGGAGCCCGGCGCGCACCTCGCGATCTGCGACCGCAAGGGGTGGACGCCGATCGGATCGCTCGTGGACGGCGCCATCGTCGAGGGCGGCGGGATCGACCCGACGCCCGTCTGGTACGACGCGCGGAGCTACCTGCGCCGTCCGGCCACGCCATGCGGGGAGCCGCTCTGGGTCGTGACCGCGCCCATCGCGCCGGTGCGCGACCGCAAGCCCGGCTCGAAGGTGGTCGACGGCGGCTGGACCCGGACCACGCTGCAGTGGGTGCAGCTCGAGGACGGCTCGCGCCTCGGCCTCACCCAGCTCACGTTCGATCCCGGGAAGGCGAAGGCCGATCCGAAGGCGCTCAAGTGTGGTGGGTACGTGGTCGACTGGGAGCCGAGGCACGGCAGCGCGCAGCACCTCGACCTCACCGACTGCCCGGGCGACTGACGGCGCGGGCGGGCGGCCGCGTCACGGCCCGCGGAGCGCGCAGGCCTCGCGCAGGAGCTGCCAGGTGTAGATGCCGGTGGAGTGGTCGTCGGACCACCGGATCTGGACCGCGTAGTTCCCGACCGCGTGGAGCTCGAGCGGCTTGATGTCCGCCGGGATGGTGGCGGGGTCGAGGGTCTTCTTCCCGGTCCCCTCCTCGACGCAGCCCGCGCACGGGCAGAGATCGCGCAGGCGCGCCGGGGGCACGGTGGCCTCCAGCCCGCCCGGCCAGACGATCCGGAGCTCCCCGGCCGCGGTCACGTCGATGGCCTCGGGCGGCGCGGCGGCCTCCTTGCGGAAGGAGATCTTGTCGAGGAGTCCCATGCCGCCTGTACTTGTCTCGGCCGGGGGCCGCCGTCAAGGGGACGCGAGCCTCCGCGACTGCGGAGGGAGTGCCCCCCCGCTCTCACGGACCGCGCGCGAGCGCGGCGAGCAGGTCGGAGAGGTCCTCGAGGGTCGTCGTGCATGGCCGGCCTGCCGAGGCGTAGAGCTCGGACGCCCCGAGGTCGTCGGCGAGCCGGATCACCGTGGCGGAGCGGGTGCCGTACTCGGGATCGTGGTGGATGCAGGTCGCGCGATCCTCGGGCGGCGCGTGGACGGTGAGCAGCTCGCGGAGCTTCGGGAGCGCCGGATCGACCGGCCAGCGCGAGCGGACGAGGTCGCCGCGCGGGCAGGCGCCGTGGGGCGAGCGCTCGGTGACGACGTGCAGGCCGGGAGAGAGGTCCTCGAGCCCGCCCCGCTCGCCGTCGTGCCAGAAGAGGATCGCGTGGGCGGCGTCGGCGACCACGAGGTGGAACGGGTTCCACTCCGCCCCGTCCACGCCGGCGAGGGCCTCGCGGGCCGCCTCTGCGCTCCGCGCCCCGAGGGCGAGGCCGACGATCTCGCCGCGGGAGCGGCGACCCAGGTCCGGGACCCACTCGAGCGGCGCATGGTAGTTCGTGAGCCCGGCGAAGAGCCCGCGGGCGGAGACGCCGATCCAGGTCCCGCCCGCGCGCAGGTCCCGCGGCGCGGCGATCCGCACCCCGCCCACGCCGTCGCGCAGCGCCCAGCCCTCCGCTGGACGGCCGAGCCGCTCGTCGCGATTCGCGGCGACGACGAGCGGCCAGCGGCGGTCGGTGCGCCAGGCGACGGCGAGGGTGCACACGGCCACGGATGTAGCACGGCGCGGGGGAGCCCGCCGCGCGGTCGCTACTCGACCGCGCGCGCTGCCTTCACCCGCTCGAGCAGGATCTCGCGCTGGAGCGAGAGCGGGCGCGGGAGGGTGGGGCCGAGCTTGTCGAACCACTCCTTCTGCCCCTCGAGCTCCTCCTGGAACTCGCCGAGATCGACCTTCATCGCCGCGGCGACCGCCTCGGGCTTCAGGTCGAGGCCGCTCGTGTTGAGGTCCTCGGTGCGGGGAACGTAGCCGACCACCGTCTCCTTCGCGCCGACGCGGTTGTGCGCGCGGTCCAGGATCCACTTCAGCGCGCGCATGTTCTCGCCGTACCCCGGCCACAGGAACTTGCCGTCCGCGCCCTTCCGGAACCAGTTCACCATGAAGATCTTGGGCGGGTTCGGGATCCGGCTCTGCATGTCGAGCCAGTGCTGGAAGTAGCTGCCCGCGTCGTAGCCGATGAACGGCAGCATCGCCATCGGGTCGCGGCGCACGCCCTCCTTCAGCCCCTGCGCGGCGGCGGTGGTTTCGGAGCCCATCGTCGAAGCGAGGTACACGCCGTGGAGCCAGTTGAAGGACTGGAGCACGAGGGGCATCGTCGTCGAGCGGCGGCCGCCGAAGATGAGCGCCGAGATCGGCACGCCCTTCGGGTCGTGGGCGAACCGCGAGAGCGCCGGGTTGTTCGCCATCGGCGCGGTGAAGCGGCTGTTCGGGTGCGCCGCCTTCTCGGTCGAGCCCTTCTTCCAGGGCGCGCCCTTCCAGTCGATCATCTCGGCGTAGGGCTCGTTGTCCTTGCCCTCCCACCAGACATCCCCGTCCGCGGTGCGCGCGACGTTCGTGAAGAGCGTGTCCTTCTCGATCGACCTCATCGCGTTCGGGTTGGTCTTGAAGTTCGTGCCCGGCACGACGCCGAAGTACCCGGCCTCCGGGTTCACGGCCCAGAGCTGGCCGCCGTCGCCCACGCGCATCCAGGCGATGTCGTCGCCGACCGTGCGGATGCGCCAGCCGTCGAAGGTCTTGGGCGGGATGAGCATCGCGAAGTTGGTCTTGCCGCACGCGGACGGGAACGCGGCCGCGACGTAGGACACCTCGCCGTCCGGGCTCTCCGCCTCGAGGATGAGCATGTGCTCGGCGAGCCAGCCCTCGTTCTTCGCGAGGTAGCTCGCGATGCGGAGCGCGAGGCACTTCTTGCCGAGGAGCGCATTGCCGCCGTAGCCGGAGCCGACCGACCAGATCGTGTTGTCCTGCGGGAAGTGGCAGATGAAGCGCCGGTCCGGGTTCGAGTCCGCGACCGAGTGCATGCCGCGGTTGAACGCGTCGGAGTTGCCGAGGCGGTCGAGCGCGACCTTCCCCATCCGCGTCATGATCCCCATGTTCAGCGCGACGTAGATGGAGTCGGTGAGCTCGATCCCGACCTTCGAGAACGGGGAGTCGGTGGGGCCCATCACGTACGGCACGACGTACATCGTGCGGCCCTTCATCGACCCGTCGTAGAGGGCGGCGAGCTTCTTGTACGCCTCCTTCGGCTCCATCCAGTTGTTGGTCGGACCGGCCTCCGCCTTCGTCGGCGTGCAGATGAAGGTGAGGTGCTCGACGCGCGCGACGTCGTTCGGGTTCGAGTGGTGGTAGTAGCAGCCCGGCCACTTCTTCTGGTCGAGCGGGAGGAGCACCTTCTGCGCGACCGCCTGCTCGGTCAGGCGCTTCTTCTCGGCCTCGCTCCCATCGCACCAGTAGACGCGATCGGGCTTGCAGAGCTTCGCCATCTCGTCCACCCAGGCGAGGAGCGTCGGGTTCTGGGTGGGGCGGTCGTTCGTGGCCATCGGTGCGATCCTCTCGGTCTGGATCCGTCTGTGTCGACGGACGTTTGCGTAGAAGTCGTGGGGGCCGTGCGGGGCACCCAACCTAGCGCACGGCCGCACGCCAGTCGATACAGATCACCTGCGTGGAGCATGGTAAGGCAGGGTCCCGCGGGCCGCCGCGATTCGTACCTTTGACCGCGTGCGCCAGCGCGAACACGGTGCGGTTCCGGGCGCGGGCGGCGCCCGCTTCTGCGTGTGGGCGCCGCGGTCCACCCGGGTCGCGGTGCGGGCCCTGGGGCGCGACCACCCGCTCGCGCCGAAGCCGCGCGGGTGGTTCGAGGGCGAGGTGAAGGGGCTCGGGGACGGCGCGGGGTACGCGCTCGTCCTCGACCGCGACCGCGTCCGACCGGATCCCGCCTCGCTCCGCCAGCCCGAGGGGGTCCACGGCCCCTCCGCGCTGTTCGACCCGGCGCGGCATGCCTGGACGGACGCGGGGTGGCGCGGGCTCCCGCTCGAGTCGCTCGTCTTCTACGAGCTCCACGTCGGCACCTTCACGTCGGCGGGGACGCTCGACGCCGCCGCGGCGCGGCTCCCCGACCTCGTGGAGCTCGGCGCGACCTGCGTCGAGCTCATGCCCGTGCAGCCGTTCCCCGGGAACCGCAACTGGGGCTACGACGGCGTCTCGCTCCACGCCGTGCACGAGGGGTACGGTGGGCCCGCCGCGCTGCAGCGCTTCGTCGATCGCGCGCACGCGCTCGGGCTCGCGGTCTGCCTCGACCTCGTCTTCAACCACCTCGGCCCGGAGGGGAACTACCTCTCCGACTTCGGGCCCTACTTCACGCCGCGGCACCACTCGATGTGGGGCGACGGGCTCGACTATGACGGCCGCGGGTCGGACGCCGTGCGGCGCTTCATGATCGGCGCCGCGGTCCGCTGGATCCGGGACTTCCACGTGGACGCGCTGCGCCTCGACGCGACCCACGCGATCGTGGACGAGAGCCCGCGCCACCTCGTCGCGGAGCTCTGCGAGAGGGTCCGCGCGGTCGCGCGGGAGGCCGGTCGGATCGTGCACGTGGTCGCCGAGGACGAGCGGAACGAGCGCCGGCTCCTCGAGCCGCCGCCGGCAGGGTGGGGCTGCTCCGCGGTGTGGGCGGACGACCTCCACCACGCGCTCCACGCGCTCCTCACCGGCGAGCGGGAGAAGTTCCTCGCCGACTTCGGGGATGCGGCTCGGCTACACCGCGCGCTCGCCGAGGGGTTCGCCATGCAGGGCGAGGTCTCGCGCTTCTCGGGGCGCCCCCGGGGGACCGATCCCCGCGGGCTCGCCCCGTCGCGGTTCGTGACCAGCCTGCAGAACCACGACCAGGTCGGGAACCGCGCGCTCGGTGAGCGGATCGCCGCGCTCGTGCCGTGGGACGCGCTCTACCCCGCGTCGGCGCTGGTCCTGCTCGGCTCCGGAACCCCGCTCCTGTTCATGGGCGAGGAGTACGGTGAGCTCCGCCCGTTCCAGTACTTCACGAGCCACGGCGACGCCGAGCTCGGGCGCGCCGTCTCGGAGGGGCGGCGCAACGAGCACATCGCGGCGGCGGGCGAGGTGCCGGACCCGCAGGAACCGGCGACGTTCGAGCGCTCGAAGCTCTCGCACCGGCGCGACGGGCGACACGGCCACCTGCGCGAGCACTACCGCCGGCTCCTCGCGTTGCGGCGCAAGCACCTCACCGAGATCGCCGCGCGGTTCCCGGAGGTGGAGGTCGAGGGGACGGCGGTCACGCTGCGCCGCGAGGCGCTCCTCGTCCGCGCGAACCTCGGCGCCGCGCCGGCGGGCGGGCTCGGGCCCTGGGCGGTGACCATTGAGGAGCGACCGCTGGAGCGGGGCTACCACCCCGAGACCGGCGGGGCACACGCCGCCGAGTGATCGAACGTCGCCGCTGCGCGCGAAGGGCAGCCGCTCGGACTCGCGCCCGAAGGCGCGAGTCCTCGGTGCTCACTTCTTCTCGAGCTTCTGGCGCAGCAGGTCGCCGAGCGTCCCGAAGCCCTTGCCCGACCCGCGCGGCGCGACGGAGCGCATGTAGTCCGCCGCCTCCTTGCGCTCCGCGGCCTGTTCGGCGCCGGTCTTCGAGAGCCGGATCCGGTGCCGCTCGTCGATCTCGAGCACGAGCGCGGGGAACGCGTCGCCCGGCTTGAACGCCCTGCGCAGGTCCGCGCCGCGCGGCGTGCCGGTCTCGCTCGCCGGCACGAGCCCGCGGCCGCCCGCGAACCGGACGAAGACGCCGAAGCTCTCGATCTTGTCGACGGTCGCCTCGACCACGTCGCCGGCCCGGGGGGGCGGCGGCGGCCCGGGGCGAGGCGGCGCGTCGGGCGTCGCCTTCGGCTCGGGCCTCGGGACGAGCGCGCGGACCGAGAGGGCGATCCGCTCGCCCTTCTTCGGGTCCTCCTCGATCTTGAGGATCTGGACCTGCACCGCGTCGCCCGACTTGAGGAGGTCCTGCGGCTTCGACACGCGGTCCCAGGAGAGCTCCGAGACGTGGACGAGCCCCTCGATCCCGCCGAGGTCGACGAACGCGCCGTAGTCCTGCACGCTCGTGACGACGCCGTCGAGGACCGCGCCCGGCGCGAGCTTCTCCCGCGTCGCCTTCGCCTTCACGGCGCGCTCCTCCTCGAGGAGCGCGCGGCGCGATAGCACGGCGTCGCGCCCGTCGGCGCGCTGCACCTTGAAGAGGAGCTTCTGCCCCACGAACGTCGTGGGGTCGCCGACGAACCGCACGTCGATCTGCGAGACGGGGCAGAACGCGCGGACGCCGTGGATCTCCACCTCGAGGCCGCCCTTGTTCACGGCCTTCACGACGCCCTCGACCGGAAGTCCGGTCCGCGCCGCCTCGACGACCGCCTCGCGCGCGTGATCGCGCGTGGTGCGGCCGTGGCCCTTCGAGACGACGACGCCGCGGTCGCCCGCCTGCACCACCACGCCGTCGACGATGTCGCCCTCGCGCGCGGTGACGTTGCCATCCGCGTCCATCAGCTCGGCGACCTCGATCATCGCCTCGGCGACGCCGGAGCCGAGCTCGAGGAACGCGACGTCCTGGCCGAGTTGGACGATCTTGCCGGCGACCTTCTCGCCGACCTTGAATCGGCGGCGCGGCGCCTCGCCGGCGGCGGCGAACATGTCCGCGAACGAGCCCTCGTCGGCGACCGCCGCCTCGGGCACTGGGGGCGGCTCGCCCGCGGGCGGGCGCGGACCGGCCTGCGCCTCGTCGCGGTGGTGGTCGCGATCCCGGCCGGGGCCGCGCTCGCTTGTCCCCGGACTACCTATGCCCCGCGAAGCGGGGCTGGGGAGGGGGCGGTGGGGACGCTCCCCGCGCGGGCCGCGGTCCTTCGGGGGACCGCCGCGCGGGCCCGGCCCGGGGCGCGGAGCGTGGCGCGGGCCTCCGCCGACGGCGTCGCGCGCCGGCGCGGCGCCCGACTTCTCCTCCGCGAGCCGCTGCCAGAGCGGCCGGGGGTCGTTCTTCTCCGGCGACGAGGGCGCGGCTGGCTGCGCGAGCACCTCCTCGCGCGGGGGCTCGATGGGCGTCCCCGGCGGCGGCGGCTTCACGTGCCCCTTCCGCACCACGACGGGTCCCTGGGATCCGGGCTTCTTCTCCTGCGACATGCGGGCGTTTCATAGCACGTCGCGCGGTTCTCGCGTATGGGTGGCGCGTGGCGGACCGGCGCATGGTGGTTTTCCTGTCGCACGGCGACCCGACCTCGCTCCGGCTCGCGGGCTCCGTCGCGCTCGCCGCGGCGGCGGCGGGCGATCGCGTGGACGTCTTCCTGTTCGGACCATCGGTCGCACCCGCCCTGGCGGCGCACGGTGAGGCCGACGAGCCCGGGTCGCTCCTGCACCAGGCCCGCGAGGTCGGCACGTGCCGCCTCATCGCGTGCAGCGCGAGCGTGGTAGAGGAGAAGGTCTCGCTGGACGACGCGAACCGGGCGCTCGACGCGGTGGTCGGCTGGCCGACCATCCTCGAATGGTCGGCGGGCGTCGCGGACCGATTCTTCTTCTAGGCCGGCGCCACCTCCGGCCCTTCCCCCACAGCCAGGCGGGCGGCGCGCGGAACAGCGAGTGGGTCTCGAGCGTTTCGCCAAGGACTCCCCTGCACCGAAGGTCGTCCACCATGGTTCGCCTCGACATCGATCCTCCGCCCTCCTCTCGCCGCTCCGACTCGCCGCCGGGCGGGCGTGCGCTCGTCTTCGCCACCCTCGCGCTCCTCGTCGGGCTCGGAGGGGGCTTCTGGCTCGGGAGGTGGAGCGTGCAGGCCGGGATCGGCCGCAGGGGCGTGACGGCGGCGGGCGCCGCGGCCCCGGTGCCGGGCACGGCCCTGGTGCCGGGCACGGCAGAAACCACCCCGGTGCCGGGCACGGGCGGACGGGCGGCGCTCCCGGCGGAGATGCGGTCGCCGAGCGGGACCCCGAGCCTCGCGACCGCGGCCCCGGCGGTTCCGGCCAGGGCGCCCGTCCCGGTGATCGGCCCGCGCCGCCTGTCCGTGGTGCTGCAGGGCGCCCTCGAGGACTCGATCACCGCGGCCCTCTCCCGCGAGGACCGGGAGCGCGCGGCGGAGCTGACCGCGGTCGTGAACCGCATCCTCGTCTGGGACCTGCACGTCTCGAAGGACGGCCGCCGCGGCGACCGGCTCGACGTGCTCTGGGCGCCGGCGCCGCAGCTCGCGCCCGGGCTCGCCGCGCAGGCGGAGCCGGTCGTCCTCGCGCTCCACTACGCCTCCGGGAAGCTCGGCGGCGTCCTCGCGGCGTACCGGTTCGAGCCGAAGGGCGCGCGGTTCGCGCGCTACTACCGCGCCGACGGCCAGGAGGTCGAATCGCGGCTCGTCGACGCGCCCGTCGCGGACTACGAGCAGGTCACCTCGCTCCTCAAGGACGGGCGCCGGCACAAGGGCGTCGACTTCAAGACGCCGGCCGGCTCCCCGGTCGTCGCGCCGTTCGAGGGCGTCGTCGAGCGGCGGAACTGGCACTTCGCCGCGAACGGGAACTGCCTCGACATGCGCGACCCGGCGACCGGGCGGCACGCGATCTTCCTCCACCTCGAGGTCGTCCCGAAGGAGATGGCGGTCGGACGCAAGGTGAGGAAGGGAGAGGTGATCGCGCAGTCCGGAAACAGCGGCCACTCCTTCGCGCCGCACCTGCACTACCAGCTCGAGGACGCGACGGGGAAGGTGCTCGACCCGTTCGGGGTGCTGAAGACGGAAAGGCGCTCGCTCCCGTCGGCGGATCGGGCCGCCTTCGACGCCGAGCGCGCGCGGCTCGACAAGGCGCTCGGCGGGTAGACGGCCGGAAATGGAAGAGGGCCGCCCCTCGCGGAGCGGCCCTCGAATCGCTTCAGGCTGCGAGGCGGACTACTTGTCCAGCTTCCGGCCGCCCTCGGCCGCCCACTTCTCGAGCATCGCCGTGGTGACCGACTTCGGACGCTCGATGGCGTAGCCGAGGCCGCGGTCCCACACGAGGTTCGCGAGCACGCCGAGCGCGCGCCCGACGCCGAAGAGGACCGTGTAGAAGTCCCACTCGCGGACGCCGTAGTACCACTGGATCACGCCCGAGTGCGCGTCGACGTTCGGCCACGGGTTCTTCGTCTTCCCGTGCTCCGTGAGGACGCCCGGCGCCACCTCGTAGATCATGTTCACGAGCTGGAAGAGCGGGTCGTTCGGGAGGTGCTTCTTCGCGAACTCGTTCTGCGCCGCGTAGCGCGGGTCGGTCTTGCGGAGCACGGCGTGGCCGTAGCCCGGGATGACCTGGCCGGAGTTCAGGGTGTCCCAGAGGAACTGCTTCAGCTGCTCCTTCGAGGGCACCTGGTTGTTCAGCTTCTTCATCGTCGCCTGGATCCAGGCGAGCACCTCCTGGTTCGCGAGGCCGTGGAGCGGGCCCGCGAGGCCGTTGATGCCGGCCGCGTACGCGTAGTACGCGTCGGAGAGCGCCGAGGCGACGAGGTGCGCGGTGTGCGCCGACACGTTCCCCGACTCGTGATCCGAGTGGAGGATGAAGTACATGCGGGCGACGTCGTCGTACGGCTTCTTCTGCCCGATCATGTGGGCGAAGTTGCCGCCCATGTCGAGCTTCGGATCCGACGGGATGTGCGTGTCGCCCTGGTACTTCATCCGGTAGATGTAGGCCGCGAGCACGGGGAGGCGCGCGCAGAGCGTCATCGCGTCCTCGTACATCGGGTCCCACATGTCGACCTTCTTGAGGTTGCCCTCCATGTAGCGCTTGGCGAAGACCGACTCGCGCTGCATCGAGACGATGCCCGCCGAGAACATCGCCATCGGGTGCGAGTCGCGCGGCATCGCGCGCATCACGTCGATGACGTACTGGGGCAGCGTCTCGCGCGACTTCCAGTCGGCGACGACCTCCGCCGCCTCGTCCTTCGTAGGCACGTCGCCCGTGAGGAGGAAGTAGAAGAACGACTCGACCGTCGGCATCTCGCAGCCGGCGACCGTGTGGGTCTTCAGCGCGTCGAACGTCTCCGGGATCGTCTTCCCGCGGAAGCGGATGCCTTCCTGAGGATCGAGGTAGGAGATGTCCGTCACGAGGCTGCGGATGTCCCGGGCGCCGCCGATGCACTGGCCGATCGTGACCTTGTCGATCACGATGTCGGCGAGCTCCTTGTTGAGCTTCGTCGTACGCGGGCGAAACGCCTCGATCTTCGCCTTGAGCTTCTTCTTCAGCATCTCAGCCATGTGACACTCCACAGCCTGCGGAAAGGTTGAGCTGCGTTGCTTCGGGGAACGTGAGCGCGGTGGAACCGAGGGGCGGAATCCTACCCGCGACACCCACCCCCGAGCAAACGGGATCGGAAGCGTAAGTTATGGAGCCCACGTGTCTATTTAGCCCTGGCCCGCTCGCCTGCCCCGCCATCATCTATCGGACTCTCGCGGTGCCGGGCACCGCGCTCTCCGGTGTCGGGCACCGCCGAAAGGGCGAGATTCCGAGGGCGAGGCCGCGTGCTCGTCCGGTGCCGGGCACGGGATCGAGCGCGCGGCGGGCGCGAGATGAGACGTGGAAGCAGGTGCCGGGCACGCTCGGCGCGACGCCGAGGGTGCGGCGTTCAACCGCGGCTCGGCGAGAGGATCACGTGAGCGAAAAGCGGCCGTCCGCGGCGAAGCGAGGCGCGGCGGCGCCGACGGCGAGCGAGCAGGGGATCAGCGGGTCAGCGGCGAAGGCCAGCCGCGAGGGCAGCCGCCACCTCGGCGGCGACCGTCGAGGCGGGCCTGAAGGTGGGCGGCGAGGCGCTGATCGGAGCCGCCTCCGGCTGCGCCGCGGGCGGGGAGGGGTTCGCCGCAACGGACTCCACGATTTCTGCAGACTCCTTGCGGCGCGGCTTGTCCGCGCCGGACGCGGAGCGGCAGGGCCGGCACCAGGGCTGGTTCCGGATCGCGCCGTCCGCCATCTTGCGGAGCCCGAACTGCGAGAGCGGCCGCATCCTGTGGCATTTCAGGCACATGAGGGTGATGAACACCTCGTTGCCGTCCGCGTCGTAGATCGACGAGCGGCGGCGCTTCGGCTTCGCCGCGGTCGGCTCGCGGCGCCGCACCGGCTCCTGCTTCTCGATTTCTCCGTTCACGATCGCGGGCGCGACCATCACCTTCACGGCCATGCTTGCGGACCTCCAGACGGACCGGTCGATGCCGCCGGACGGGCGGCAGACGGACCCTAGTCGAGCGGTCTGACAGCGGCGGGCGGTCTCAGATGTGGGCCTGCACCGCGACGAGCACCTGGAGCACCCCGACGAACGCCACCACGGACGCTGCCGCGATCGCGGTCTTCGCGCTGGCGCGGAGCCAGGCGAGGAGGCCGGTGACCGCGAGCGCGAGCCCGAGCGCGAGCCCGAGGGGCACGCCGGCGGCGTGGATCCGCAGGATGCCGAGCGCCATCGCGACCTCGAGGGCGCTCGCGACGAGCGCGACCGCCGCCGCGGGCCGCGCGACATTAGCGAGGAGGAGGATCGCCGAGCCGACGAGGGCCGAGAGGGCGAGAGCGACATGCAGGGTCATGGCGAACGCTTACGATGCCCCGCGCGCGCCCGCAAGGACGAGAGCGCCGGTGCTCGACCCCGGGCGCCCTAGCGGCCCGACGAAGCCGGCGCCGCCGCGAGGAGCTCGCCGAGCACGTACGGCAGGATCCCGCCGTGGCGGTGGTATTCGGCCTCCACTTGCGTGTCGATCCGCACCGTGACCGGCACCTCCTCCCGCCGGCCGTCCGCGCGGCGCACGACGAGCCGCGCGCGCTGGCGCGGCGTGACGCGGCCCGCGATCCCGACGAGGTCGAACGTCTCCGTCCCGTCGAGCCCGAGCGTCGCGGAGGACACCCCGTCTGGCAGCTGCACCGGGACGATCCCCATCCCGACGAGATTCGAGCGGTGGATCCGCTCGAACGAGCGCGCCGCCACGAACCGGACGCCGAGGAGCGCGGGGCCCTTCGCAGCCCAGTCGCGCGACGATCCGGACCCGTACTCCTGCCCCGCGACGATGCAGAGCGGGACGCCCTCGCGCCGGTAGAGCTCCGCCGCCTCGGGGATGGGCACGCGGCGGCCGCTCGGCTGGTGGACGGTGACGCCGCCCTCCATGCCCGGCACCATGAGGTTCCGCGTGCGGGGGTTCGCGAAGGTGCCGCGCACCATCACCTCGTGGTTCCCGCGCCGCGCGCCGTAGGAGTTGAAGTCCACCGGCCGCACGCCGAGCGACTCGAGGTAACGGCCTGCCGGCGAGGTCGCCCGGATCGAGCCCGCGGGGCTGATGTGATCGGTCGTGACGGAGTCGCCGAAGATGGCGAGGGCGCGTGCGCCGGTGACGTCGCCCGGCTCGTCCGCCGATGCGGGGAACGGCACGAAGTAGGGTGGCTCGCGGATGTAGGTCGACGCGGGATCCCACTCGTAGAGCTTGCCGCCCCGCACCGGCAGCGCGTCCCAGCGGGCGTTGCCGTCGAACCCACCGCGATAGTTCGCGCGGTAGGACTCGGGGTCGGCCGCTGCCACGCGGAGCGCGTCGACTTCGGCGAGCGTCGGCCACAGCTCGCGCAGGAACACAGGCCGCCCGTCCCCGCCTCGGCCGAGCGGCTCGCGATCGAGGTCGACGTCCACCCGGCCCGCGATCGCGAACGCGACCACGAGCGGCGGGCTCATGAGGAAGTTCGCCTTCACGGACTGATGGACGCGCGCCTCGAAGTTGCGGTTCCCGGACAGCACTGCGCATGCGACCGCCTCGTGGTCGCCGAGGACCTTCTCGAGCCGCGCGTCGAGCGGCCCCGAGTTGCCGATGCAGGTCGTGCACCCGTACCCGACGGTCTCGAACCCGAGCGTGTCGAGGTCGCGCTGCAGGCCCGTGCGCTCGAGATAGCGCGTCACCACCCGCGAGCCCGGCGCGAGCGACGTCTTGACCATGGGCGATACGCGGAGGCCGCGGGAGACCGCCTTCCGCGCGAGGAGCCCGGCGGCGAGCATGACGCTCGGGTTCGAGGTGTTGGTGCAGGACGTGATCGCCGCGATCACGACGTCGCCGTGGCCGACCTCGATCCGGTCGTCGGGGAGGGGGAGCCGCGCGCCGCGCCCGACGTTCGGCGTGGGGCGGTTGTTCATCATCTCGTACTCGGTGAGCGTGGAGGTGTTCTTGCGGCTCCCGTCGGGAACCGAGCCGAGATCCTGCAGCCCGCCCGCCGCGCCCGGCTCGGTGCCGTTGCCGGCGAAGCGCCAGCGGACGCCGAGCTCGTCGGGCGGCCGGCCGTAGCCGGCGGCGTCGTTGCGCGCGAGGAGCTCGCGGAACGTGGCGCCGAGCGCGGGCAGGTCGATGCGGTCCTGCGGGCGCTTCGGACCAGCCACGCCGGGGCGGACGGAGGCGAGGTCGAGCTCGACCGTCTCGCTGTAGTCCACCTCGCCCGCGCGCGGGATGCCGAGCAGTCCCTGAGCGCGGTGGTACGCCGCGAAGGCGGCGACGAGCTCCTTCGGACGCCCCGTCATCTCAAGATAGCGGACCGACTGCTCGTCGGGCGGGAAGAAGCCGACGGTCGCACCGTACTCCGGCGCCATGTTGGAGAGGGTGGCGCGCTCGGGCACGGGGAGCGACGCCGCGCCTTCGCCGAAGAACTCGACGAACTTGCCGACCACCTTGTGTGCGCGAAGGAGCTCGGTGACGCGCAGGACGAGGTCCGTCGCGGTGACGCCCTCGCGCAGCGCCCCGCGCAGGTGGACGCCCACCACATCCGGCGTGAGGAAGTAGGTCGGCTGCCCGAGCATCGCAGCCTCGGCCTCGATCCCGCCGACGCCCCACGCGAGAATGCCGAGCCCATTCACCATCGGTGTGTGCGAGTCGGTGCCGACGAGCGAGTCGGGGAACCAGACGCCGTCGCGCTGGACCACGCCGCTGGCGAGGAACTCGAGGTTCACCTGGTGCACGATCCCCATGCCCGGCGGCACGATCCGGAGGCCGTCGAACGCCTGCGTGCCCCAGCGGAGGAACTCGTAGCGCGGCAGGTTGCGCTCGTGCTCGAGCGTCATGTTGATCTGGAGGGCGTCCGGAGTGGCGAACGCGTCCACCTGCACGGAGTGGTCGACGACGAGATCCACCGGTACGAGCGGCTGCACGAGCAGCGGATCCCGGCCCAGCCGGGAGACCGCCGCGCGCATCGCCGCGAGGTCGACGAGCAGCGGGACGCCCGTGAAGTCCTGGAGGAGCACGCGCGCCACGAAGAATGGCAGCTCGCGAGTGCGCTCCGCGCGGGGCTCCCAGCGGGCGAGGGCGCGGACGTCCTCCTCGGTCACCCGCCGCCCGTCCAGGTGCCGGGCAAGCGACTCGAGCACGATGCGCAGCGAGACGGGGAGCCGGGAGACGGGCCCGAACCCCCGCCGCTCGAGCTCCGGCAGCGACACCATGGTGCCGGGTACGCCGGGGGAGATCTCGAAGGTCGCCTTCGCGCCGAGCGGGTCCGCCATCGCATTCCTCCGTCAACGAAGGTACTTACGGGCGCGTCCGACCGCGGCAAGCGGCAAGGGGGGCGTTCGGGATAGACCTCGGGCGACTGGAGCGCGCATGACAGTACCCTCGCAGCTCTACCGGCCTCCCCTCGGGCTCCTGACCGACTTTTACGAGCTCACGATGGCGTATGCCGCGTGGAAGGAGGGGATCCAGGGTCGGGAGGCGAGCTTCACGGTCTCGTTCCGGAGAAACCCTTTCGA
>WNGL01005721.1_pt1 | contig 23756 bp, 19 predicted proteins | sample 5400591 | NCBI WGS metagenome assembly WNGL01 (sample SAMN13153377, study PRJNA577476) | soil metagenome | isolation source: 80 cm soil or saprolite under Garry oak tree replicate 1 | place: USA:California | collected 2016-06-15 | reverse complement strand
CGCGCCGCCAGACTCTCGAAGCAGACGTGGCCCGCGCCGCCGAACGCTCCACCGATCAATTCCGCAAGGGCATGAAAGCGTTCCTTTATTCCTGCCTGGTTGCGGCCGTTAGCGCCGTGGATGAGCACTCGAAATCCACGCTCGAGAACCTTACCAAAGATGGAAACTCCTTACTTGAAGGTCACGACCCGGGCAACGGGGGCAACGGCACCACAAATCCCGAGGGCCCGGAAATCCTCCCCGCGCCGGATCCTGATCCGTTCACTCATTAAGCTTGGAAGGTCTCGCCCAAAACGAAAGGCCAGCCGCTCTCTTAGGACGGCTGGCCTTTTTGCTTTTCCTGATTGCAGAACTTCTGTCACTCCTGAAGGAGGCAGGAGCAACCGCTCCGCGTGTGCTCTGGCTGAGACCAGAAACTCTTTAGTTCGCTGGCTGCTCGGAACCCGGGCGCCGGAACGGCCGGCGCGCTAGCTCCTCAACGCTGTAGATCCCATGCCGGACCGCTATCATCACCGGATGCTGGCTGTCGGCCACCCGGTGCACGGTCACGACCCAGGCCCGTTGCAGCGTATAAAGAGCGACGATGGCCCCCGCAATGGCCAGGAATCCCAAAGCAAACAGCGCAAGGGCCGCCAGCAGTTCGCGCACAAAATAGAGTTGCAGCGCGGCGATGCTGCCCAGCAGCCACCACATCCACTTCCGATCCTTATCTAGCTTCCTCATTCTGACTTGACTCCCACCCGCACTCATCGAGTCCCCCGGTTCGCTAAAAACCCTTACTGCACTCATTAGATGCAGCAACCTGCCCTATCGGGCATCTTCGCAATACCTGTACCATTAGACACCCCGGCAGATGCCAAAATCGATGGTACGCAAGTCACATTTTAAGCCTCAAACGAGTCTCCTAGTACCGGGCTTTGTGAACTTGCTTTAATACAAGACAATGAAGGTAAACGACTTAGAGTAGTATACACTTTCGCCATGATTTTCGCCAGATTTTCCCTGTACCGCTTGTGGAAAACCTGACCACCCGTACAGGGCTGTTTCGCCTCGCGCCTGGCAGTGATTTCACATTTTTGGGCATATCATTGCCTGTCCGAAATTTCTGAAAAGCCGAACTTTTGAGGACGGGGGAAGCCTGAGTTGGAGCCTTTTAGGGTGGCTAAGAGTTTTCGTCACCGATTGCCAAAGGCAGTGGGTGCAAGCGGTAGAAAGGAGCGAGGAAGCGGGTGAACTCAGTTTCCCTTCAGTGCGTACCCGATGTCAAAAGGCAGCTTTCCGTCCACACGGAGAACCTTTACCGAGCTATTGATCGCATAAACATCGATGACTCCCGCAGCTCCCGGCGTCGCCTCCACGGTGCGCAGCAAATCTTCGTCGTTGTCCACGATCTTTACCGTCAGCCGAGATTCATTCAGCTTGACGATCATGGCCTTGATTTCGCCAGGTGCGGCGCCAAACAGTTTTTGCGCCGCCGAACGCATTTCCGGAGACTCCGGATCCCTCATCACCAGGGTGAAGTTCTTCCCATCCGGCCACGTCTTCAGGGTTCCTTTGCAGAGCTTCGTCAAATCCGCCAGCGAAACGTCCGCAAGCTTGCTTCCTGCGGACACCACCACGGCCATGTTCTTGATTCCAGCGAACGCTAACCCCACCGACAGCAGCAGGAGGCAGCCCAAAGAGGCGGCAATTCGTAGTTTTCTTGGCATTTGATTCGGCTTCATGGTCCACTCTCATCTTGGATGGTTTCCGGGCAGTATGTTCACTTGCAACACTCCTTGGCAAGCCTCCCTTGCAAAGCGTGTGTCCAACCTTACGCTTCCCCATGGCACGCACCTGCGGCCAGCCCCTCCCTTAATCCTTCCGCACACCTGCCCTCCGGGTCAGTATCCACGCCCACCCAGGCTGGGCTACGTTCAGGGAATAGGACTTATCTTAGTTCAATTCTGGAACAGGGAGTGATTCGACATGGCCCGTTTCGCTGCGCGTTGGTTTTTTCTGATCTTTCCCGCGTTTTTTGCTTCCGGCGCGGGGGCGCAAACGCCCTCTCCGCACGTGGAGACAGCCTCCCGCCGCGAGGCTCGCACCTCGCCGGTCGCTCCCCCTTCGCAACAGTTATTTGGCGCCATTCCTCTCACCACCAAGTCCGAAGACGTGCGCAAGTCCCTCGAGCGGGCCTGGGACAAATACGAAAACGCCATGTATGAGCCTGCGGCAAACCAGGCTCGCGAAGCCGCGCGGAAAGACGCACACTCCGCCCTGAGCTACGCGATGGTTTCCTTTGCTGCACGCCGCGGCATGCCGGATGCTTCCGCGCTTGCCAAGGCCAAAGCTCTTCTTTCCCGCGCAACTCCCGATGAACAGCTCTTGGTTCGCTGGATGACCGACATTCAGGACCGCAATCTTCTTCCCGCCATTGCGAGCATGAATGATCTGCTGAAGCGTTATCCGCGCGACAAGCACGTCTTGTACGTCACCGGCGAATGGCTTTTCCTCCAGCAAGACAACGATCGCGCGCGAACCTTGCTCGAAACCGCCCTACAAGTCGATCCGAATTTCCCCGCGGCCCTCAACCGCCTCGGCTATCTATATCTTGATTCGAGCAATCCCGATCCCGCGAAGGCTGTCGCTTCTCTGAAGCGCTATGCCGAAGTCGCACCCTCCTCTCCCAATCCGCAGGATTCTCTGGGGGAAGTGCTCCGGGAAGCGGGCGAAGATCAAGGCTCTCTCGAACACTACCGCGCGGCTCTGCAAATCGATCACGCTTACATCAGCTCGCAGTACGGGCTCGGCAATACGCGTACGCTGATGGGCGATTTTGCAGGCGCTCGCGAGGAATACGACCGCGCCGTCCCCATGGCGCAGAATCCCATGGACGAGCTTTACATCAAGTATCTGAAAGCGCTTGTCTACTTCTGGGAGGGAAAGCACCCGGACGGACGCAACGAGTTGGCCGCGCTTGCCAATGAAGCCGTCGGCAAAAAAGAGCCGAACTCACAGTTTCAAATCGGGTTGGCGCAGGCCATGCTCGCCGCCGATCCGCAGTCCGAACTCGAGCAGCTCAAGTCTCTTTCCGTTTTTCTTGCCAAGCCGCTCGCAGGCATGAATGAATCTGACCGCGGCCTCAACCGGGCCGCCGTTTTGCGCGAACACGTGCGCGTCGCCGCCCTTCAAGGCCAATGCAAGGACGCCGAACAAGCCGTCTCCGAGCTCGAAGCTCTGGCCACGGCTTCGCGGGATCAGCTCATCCGGAGCTACTTTGAGTCCGCCCGCGGCTACTTGCTGGCATCGAAAGGCGATTGGGGGAACGCTGCCGAAGGACTGTCAGCCGACCAGCACTCACCGCTGGTGCTTCAGCAATTGGCCGCCGTCCAGGAAAAGCTAGGCCATAGCGCGGACGCGCAGGCCGCCCGCACTTGCCTGAAATACCATCGCAGCTCAGAAGCCGAGTGGTTCCTGGCCACGCACAACGCCACCACCCAATCCAACTAGGTTGGAAGGAGCACTCACATTACGATTGTAGGGGCGCAGCACTGCTGCGCCCTAATTGACTCCCGTTGGCTCCCACCTAAGGCTATCTAGCTACCGCCCTTAGTGGCACCCTGTCTGTCGCTCTACTTCTTCTTCTTTATTAGCCTCGTGATCCACACCAGGATTACCGCTCCGATAAATGAAACGATGATCGAAGGGATTAACTTGCCGCTTGCGGAGAAGCCCAACATGCCAAACACCCAGCGGCCTACGATACCGCCAAGAATCCCTAAAATGATGTCCACGATAATCCCGTAACCCCCGCCTTTCATCACCTGCCCGGCCAGCCATCCGGCGATTAAACCCACTACAATCGCGTAAATGAGGCTTCCCATGATTCCCTCCCTCTGTGATGTGGTGTCAAGGATGGACTCCCCGCTGCCGGTCTCTTTTAGAACGTGCCTTGCCGAATGTCAACCGGACGGAATACACTGAGCTTACGCAAAGTCTCAACTTACGTCCCCGGAGAGAGGATGATTCCCAGGGTTCCTCGGATTGCCTTATTTTTTCTCGCCGCTTTTCTGGCTGCCGCTTGCTCGAAGTTTCAAGCCGACCCCACGCCCATCCCCGGCGTGCCTATCCCGCATCCCACGATTGTCTTCATGACTGATTTTGGCGTTGCCAACGACGCCGTTGCCATCTGCAAAGCGGTGATTCTCGGCATCGTGCCCGATGCCCGGATCATGGACATCACTCATCAGGTCACTCCCTATTCTATTGAGGAGGGAGCGCGCCTCCTGCAAGGAGTCACGCCTTACTATCCCGCCAGCACCGTCTTCCTAGTGGTTGTTGACCCCGGAGTCGGCACTTCGCGCAAAGCCATCGTCGTCAAATCCAAGAAAGGCCAGTACTTCGTTCTTCCCGATAACGGCCTCATCACTCCAGTCATCGACCGTGACGGCCTCGAGTCCGCCCGCGAAATCACCAACACCGACTGGATGATTCAATCGCCAATCTCTTCCACTTTTCATGGCCGGGATATTTTCTCGCCCGTCGCAGCGCATCTCGCCGCCGGCGGGGATTTCGTTCTTGTGGGCCCGGAAATCTCCCAGCTCGTCCGCCTGAATCCAAAAACCGCTACCGTCACCGATAAAGGCATCCAAGGCGACGTCATTGGCATTGATGATCCCTTTGGCTCGCTCATCACCGACATTCCCGGCGACGAATTCAAGAAGCTCGCTTACCGCTTCGGCGACAAAGTCCCGCTTCTCCTCAACAAGCAACCCGTCACCCTGCCTTACGTCAAAACTTTCATGGAAGTGCCCGTCGGCGAGTCGCTTCTCTACGTGGACTCCCGCGGGCGCGTGGGCATCGCCGTCAATCAGGGCAATTATTCCAAGCAATTTGGTGTCACCCCGCCCGTCTCCGTCTTCATCTCTCGCAAAGGCATCACCCTCGAGGCGAACCCTCCCAGCCGGCGAAAACCTGCTCTACCCGGTAAGATTTAAAATTTTCCCTTATGCAAGAAGAAGAGAGGACTTGCCTACCCCTTCTTTAACTCAAAAGAACCCGGCCGCTCTCAATGGGTGACCTTTTGAATTTGCTTACACACAAAGCAGGCAGGTAAATTCCCGAATTGGAACGCGAAACCGGCAAAGGGCATTCGTGCGCTGCCGCTTTCCCTAGTCAAACGCTTTGCTGGCCTTTTATCCTCGTCTTCTATCCTGCACCAAACAAACGACTTGCTCGCTCGCTCTTTGCCTCGGTTTTTAGGCCTCAGTTCCCTCCCTCTAACCGTAACAATTCAGGCGACTTATTAACGTCTTGACAAATCTTACTTTGTGGTATACAATCTTTTTTGGTGGCACAGGGTCGAATCCTCTGTGCCCAATCACTATGGCCCGCCGCCCCGCCGTCCTTCTCACCCCCAGCTACCAGCCCCCTACCTTCCTCGAAAGCGCCGCTAACCCCTTTCCTTGCCACACTTCCAAGAGATCGCCCGTAACTCTAATCCTTGCCACACTTCCGAAAACCCCCTCCCGCAAGTCCTTTGTTTGCCACACATGCGAGGCCCCCCGGGGCGGGCATCGGTCGTCATCGAGGGGTGCAGACCGGGGGCGTTGCCTGACAAAACAAACCGGGAGCTTACCCAAATCGTACTCGCAAAGAAATCGCAGCTTTTTGCTTCGCGGGCGCTGGCCGGGCTGTCGCGCCCTGGCGGTGTGGTGGATCAAGCTGGGCATTGTGCTCCGCGCGCTCGCCGCCCAGGTTGCATTTTCCCCCTGCGCACCCAACAATGCTTTGGTGGCTCAGGCCGTTGCGCCCCCTTAGAGGGCCGCGCCGGGGCGAGCTTCCATTTTCGAGTTCCAGTTTTACTCTTGAATTTCGCATTTCAAGTTTCGATTTTCGAGGTCTGCCATGCCAGAAGCCGTCATTGTTTCCTCCGTTCGCACGCCCGTGGGCCGCGCCTACAAAGGCTCGCTCCGCGCCACGCGTCCCGATGATCTTGCCGCGCTGGCCATCAAGGAAGCGCTCGCGCGGGTGCCAGGTCTCGATCCAAAAGAAATTGACGACGTGATTCTCGGCTGCGCCATGCCCGAAGGCGAACAGGGCATGAACGTGGCGCGTATTGCCGCGCTTCGCGCAGGGCTGCCGGTCGAGACTTCCGCGATGACCATCAACCGCTTCTGCTCTTCCGGCTTGCAGTCCATCGCGCTCGCCGCCGAGCGCATTCGCGGCGGCTCGTCTCAGGTCATCGTTGCGGGCGGCACTGAGTCCATGTCCATGGTGCCCATGGGCGGCAACAAGATTTCGCCGAATCCCTGGCTGGTGGATCATTATCCCGACGCGTACCTCAGCATGGGCCTGGGCACGGAAACCATTGCGCGCAAATTCGGCATCACGCGCGAGCAAGCCGACGAGTTTTCCCTGAATTCGCACAAGAAAGCTCTCGCCGCCATCGCTGCGGGGAATTTCAAAGACGAAACGATTCCCGTTGAAGTGAAGATGACTTCGCTTCCGAACGGCAATGGCGCGTCGTCCAAAGCGAAGTCCGGGTCGGTCAAACCAACGACGCAAACGTTCACTCTCTCGACCGACGAAGGCCCGCGTGCCGACACTTCGCTCGAAGCTCTCGGCAAGTTGAAGCCCGCGTTTCACGTGAAGGGCACGGTGACCGCGGGAAACAGTTCGCAGATGAGCGACGGCGCGGCAGCAGCGGTCGTGATGAGCGACGCGCGCGCGAAAGCGCTCGGCGCGAAGCCGCTCGCGCGCTTTGTGGCCTATGCCACTGCCGGCGTTCTCCCCGAAGAATTCGGCATCGGCCCCGTGGCCGCGATTCCCAAAGCGCTGAAACTCGCCGGACTTTCGCTGAACGACATCGCGGTCATCGAACTGAACGAAGCTTTCGCCGCGCAATCGCTTGCCGTCATCAAGCAAGCCGGTCTTGACCCCGCCAAGGTCAATCCCAATGGTGGCGCCATCGCGCTCGGCCATCCACTCGGCTGCACCGGCGCAAAACTCACCGCCAGCATCATCCGCGAATTGCAGCGCCGCAACGCCCGCTACGGCATGGTCACCATGTGTATCGGCGGCGGCATGGGCGCCGCCGGCATCCTCGAACGCCTGTAGTACAGACTTCAGTCTGTGCCGTTTGATGCGGCCGTGGCCGAAACGAACGTCTCGGTCGGTTTTATTTTGTACCGCCGGCTTCCAGCCGACAGCTCTTCGGGCCATCTTGCGTTAAGCAAGAATGTGGAGGCTCGCCAGTGAAGGTAATGTCATTCTCGGCGCTATTCTTGCTCGCTTCTTTCGCCAACGCGCAGGCGCAGGAGGCGATGCCGCTGGCGCGCGGGAATACGCCCGGCGAGCCGCACCATCATCTGAAAATCGAAAATGAGTATGTCCGCGTGTACTATGTCGAAGTCCCTCCGCACGAGGACACACAACTTCACCAGCACGACCACGACTACATTTACGTTTCCCTTGGCCCTTCCGACGTCGTCAACGCCATCCTCAACAAGCCCGAAATCCATCTTCAACTCAAGGACGGCGAAACGCACTTCACGCGCGGCGGCTTTGCCCATGTCGCCCGCAATCTCGCCGACACTCCGTTCCGCAACATCACTATCGAACTACTGAAGCCCCAGGGAAACGCGAGAAATCGTTGTGAAAGGGTTGTCGCCGACGGGCCATTCAGTGAATGTCCAAGTCCAAGCAACAGACCTGTCTCTGAGGAATCGCGGTTGCTCATTGTCCCAATAGGTGAGGTCACGATAAAACCGATGTTCCAGACCGACGAAGTTTTCCTGACGGGCTTTTCGATAGCCCTGAAGTCGAATTACACGGAGCCAGACTCGAACTATTCGCATTTGCTAGTTGCGGAAGACAAGTCGGAGTTGCGAGTCGAATTTGCTGGAGGGACTTCACAGCCTCTTCACAGCGGAGAGACGTTGTGGCTCGAAGGCGGGAAGCGGTGGACCATCGTTCCCGCAGGCGAGCAGAAGCTTACGCGCTTCCTGCTGCTTCGTTTTAACGAAGCAAGGGACCGCTAATCGGACTACAGGCCGAAGACGTAGAGGACGCGGTCGGCGGCGATGGCGATGCATTGATGGCCATCAATGGTGAAGGAAACTGGATTCGCGCCAATTGCGCCGCCGGTCTGGAAATCCCACAGCGGTTTCCCGTTGCGCGCATCGAGCGCATAGAAATTGCCTTCGTCGGAGCCGGAGAAAACGAGGCCGCCCGCCGTCGAGAGCACGCCGGCCCACGGCGGTGAGTGCAGCTTGAACTCCCAGCGCAACTCGCCCGTTTCGGCCTGCAGCGCTTTGATTGCGCCCCAGGCATCGTCGGGAGGCAGTTCGTCTTCGCCGCCGCCTCCAAAAAAAGTGGCGGTCTTGTAAGGCGTATCGCGCTTGAAATAGCGAGCTCCAATTTCGCGCGTAGCCACATAGACAAATCCGGTTTGCGGATCGTACGACGGACTGAACCACACCGTCGCGCCATTCGCGTTGGGCCAAACAAGATTCCCTTCCTTGGAAGGCTCCGCATCGGCGACAGGAATCGGGCGGCCCTTGGCGTCGAGACCTTTCGCCCACGTTTGCTTGGCGTAAGGCTTGCCTGCGATGAATTCGCCGGTGGCGCGATCGAGCACGTAATAAAACGCGTTGCGGTTCGCGACCGCAATGAGTTTGCGTTTTGTGCCGCCGATTTGCGCATCGAAAAGCATCGGCACATGCGTGGCATCCCAGTCGTGCGTATCGTGCGGCGAGAATTGGAAATACCAGCGCAGCTTTCCGGTGCCAGCATCGAGAGCGACAAACGAGCACGTATAAAGATTGTCGCCGGGGCGCATGTCGCCGTTCCAATCGGGACCAGGATTGCCGACGCCCCAATAGACTAGTTTTAGTTCCGGATCGTACGCACCGGTGACCCACGTCGCGCCGCCACCCGTTTTCCAGGCGTCGCCGGACCATGTTTCGTGACCGGGTTCGCCGGGGCCGGGAATGGTCCAGAAACGCCAAGCCTGCGCGCCAGTTTTCGAGTCGTATGCGCGCCAGTTTTCGAGTCGTAGGCGTCGATGAATCCGCGAATGCCGGCTTCGCCGCCGCTAACGCCGACGACAACTTTTCCGTCAATCGCGAGCGGCGCCATAGTCATGCTGTAGCCGGTTTTGTAATCGAGCACTTTGGCGGACCAGCGCTCGGCGCCGCTTTTCAAATCGAGCGCGACGAGGTAGCCATCGAGAGTGGCGACAAATAGTTTGTCGTCCAGAACGGCGGCGCCGCGATTGCTATGGCCGAAACCGATGGAGTGGTAGTCGGAAGGGATCGGACGCTTCCAGATCCAGAGGGAGCGCCCGGTGCGGCCGTCCAGCGCGGCAGCGGCGTTCGGCCCCGTGACGTAAAGGATGTTGTCGATGACGATGGGAGATACTTCAGTATGCTCGTCTAGAAATTGAAAGGCCCACTTCACTTTGAGGCGGGAAACATTTTGCGTGTTGATTTCCGTGAGCGGCGAGAAGCGGTGGCCCCGCAGATCGCGGGAATAAGTGAGCCAGTTGCCGGGCTCTTTGTCGGCGTTGGCAATACGTTCAAAGGGAACTTGTGCGAAAGCGGCGGAACAGAAAAAAAGAAAAAGCGCGAGAGAAAACGTTGCATTCCACTGGTGGACGCGTCTCATGGTTTGCCTCGCTGGGATGCCAGGAAATTGATGAGGTCATCGAGTTCCGCGGCGGAAAGGACGGATCCGTAAGCAGGCATGGGAGTTTCGCTACGGAGCTTTTTCAAAGTGCGGAGTTCGCTTTTGCGGAAACTGTGGAAGCGGCCCTGTTGGTCTTTGAGCTGAATGGAAAAAGTATCTTCGTTGAGACGGATGCCGCGAATCGTCTGGCCCGAGCCGGTGCTCGTCTCCAAGAGAAGGAAATCTTCGGGAATCGTTTTTGTGGGATTCTGCAAAGTTTCGCGCAGACGCGAGGACCCGCGGCGTGCGCCTGCGTCAGTGAGTTCAGGGCCGTAGCCGATGCCTTCTCCTGCGAGGATGTGACACGCGGAGCAGCCGCTTCGGGCGTAAACGGCTTTGCCGCGCGCAGGATCGCCGGGGAGAACCTCGGGCGGAACATTTCCGAAGCCTCGAGCATACGCCGCGACGTTGGCGATTTCTTCTGGAGAGAGATACCAGGCCGGCGGCATATCCGGCTGAATGCCATTTTCGATGACGGATTTGAGGGCCTCGTCATCCGCAGCATGAGCGAGCTTGGGACGGCGCAGAGAAGGACCGCGGCCACCGCCGCCGTCGATTCCATGGCACAGGGCGCAGTGGCCTTCAAAGATGAGTTTGCCTGCCGCAACATCAGGTGCGGCGATGGAGCGGGAGGAGATTGTTGCGGAGCGGTCCGTGCGACAGCCAACGGACAGGATTATGAAAAAGAATGTTGCAGCGAACACACGCATAAAGACCTCACACGAATGGTCGTGCTGAATGGCAGTGTGGGGAGAAGACTAACCGCGGCGGCGTGGACTGTCAAACGGCAAAGATTCGCGTTTATGGAACATTTTTGGCTTGACCGGTGTCTAAAGAAACTGGCAATATGGCGGTACACGACATGTCGTTGGAGGACATATATGGAGGTAAGCGAGGCGGTCCTGCTGATCCTTCTGAGCCTGGCGGAACAGCCGAGGCATGGCTACGCGATCCTGCAGGACACCGAGCAGATGAGCGAAGGCCGTGTCCGGCTCAGCACCGGCACCTTATACGGCGCGCTGGCCCGTTTGCTCGACGAGAGATGGATTGAGCGCATCAAGGAAAATGACAGCTCACGCGGCCGGCAAGCCTACCGGTTGACGGCGGCGGGGCGCCGGCACTTGCAAATGGAAATCGCGCGAATGAAGCATCTCACGCGCTTGGCCGCGCTGCGCGTGGCGCAGAAGGAGACGTAACTTATGCTGGCGTTCTACCGCGCTCTCCTGCGTTTTTATCCCGCGGCGTACCGCTGCGAATATGGCGACGAGATGATGGACGTTCTCATGGAAGTAAAAACGGAAAATCGAAAGAAAGGTGCTTGGGCATCGCTTTTCTCCGGCGCACGTGAGACCGGCGGACTATTATTTGGCGCGGCGCGAGAGCACTTCTACACCATGACGGGATCCCCTGGCAGCAGAATGTCTTCTTTAAAAGGGAGGTTTGCGATGAAGTCGGAATTCCGGTTTCCCAAAGCTACAGTCGGACTGATGATGGTCATCCTGGCGGCCGTGATGCTTACGATTGAAAAGGCTAGAGCAATATCGGCCTCAATACCCCACGCAAATCCGGCGGTGGGTCCGATTCACCCCACGCAATCTATGATCGTGCAGGCGCTGCTGGCAACTTTGATCTGGGCCATCGGGGCAGGCGCGGTCGGCTGGGGCATTCTGTATGTCTTGCGGCGCACCGGGGTTCAACAACTTTCGGAGATGAATCCGTCGGCGGGCCAGCGCGCGAATAAGTAAGCCGCGAGGTGCCGGATGGGTTGAGATCCTTCCGCGCAAAGGGCGCGGCCTCAGGATGACACGTTCATGGCGTTTTGCCGAATATCCTTTGTTCGGCCGGTGGAGAAATGCAGGCTAAGACTTGTTTTTCCACAGACCCACCGTGTTGCCTTCAGGATCCTGCATCCAGGCAAATGTGCCCGTGGGGATATCTATTGGACCGACGAGCGTCTTGGCGCCCAAGGCTTTTGCTTTCTCAAGATACGCGGCAACGTCATCGACGCCCACGTAGAAGATGGTGTAGTGCTCCGGTTCATGGCCAAGCGCGGTGATGTGGCCGGCGATGCCGCCCGTTTCTCCGACAATCATCGCCGCGGGACCCATGGCTTCGATCTTCCAGTCGAAGAGTTTTTTGTAGAACTCCTGTGTCTTAGCACTGTCCCTGCAACCGATTTCGAAATGCACGACCGGGTGCGACATGGGCTGGCCTCCTGTTTGTTGGTCTTTCTGCTCCGAGGAAACGGGATTTCCGTGTTCCGGCGACTCCGGGTGCGGCAACGGCGGGAACGTCAGCGAGGCCGCGGCGCCGGTCGTCACGGTGATAAAGGTTCGTCTCTGCATGGTCCCTTCCGGAGCGAGAAATGGTGGGCGCACTTTACCACAAGTATCCCAGAGTTATGTTTAAGGGAATCTTGAAATCCCGAGCAGCGTGAGCAATCGAGCATGTAACAGCACGCGGCGAATTGCACAGACTAAAGTCTGTGCTACTGGGTGGCGTAGCGGCGGAAGAAAGAATCTTTATTCCACTGTGGACGGTCGGCGGCGTTGGCGGTTTCAAGCAGCAGGCGGCGCGTAAATTCCTCGTAGCCGGCGGCGGTTTTCAGGTCGACGGGCTGGATCACGTCGTCGGAAGGCGCGTGATAGCGGTTGGTGAGCCAGTCTTTGAAAAGTTTTTGTTCGGGCGTGCCGAGTTCGAAGCCCACATCCACTTTGACGGAAGGAACGCCTTTTTTGATAAAGCTGTACTGATCGCTGCGGATGAAGCGGTTGCGCAACGGCTCAGGATCAGCAATGGGCTTGACGCCCATAGACTGCGCGATGGCGACGGCGCGCGGGCCGAGGTCCGATTCGTCGATGCCTTGAATGGTCAGGATTTTCAGCGGAACGATGGGAAGAAACATGTCCATGTTGATGTCGGCGACGATGGACTTCAGCGGAACGCTGGGATGCGCGGCGAAATATTTGGAGCCGAGCAGGCCTTTTTCTTCGGCGGTAACGAGGAGAAAGAGGATCGAGCGTTTCGTTTCCTCGGGATGGGCCTTCAAGCTTGCCGCCACATCCAGAACCGCCGCGCTGCCGGAGCCGTCGTCCATAGCCCCATTGTAAATTTTGTCGCCGTTGATGGGCGCGCCGATGCCAACGTGGTCGATGTGCGCGGAGAGGACCACGTACTCATTCTTCAGCGCGGGATCGGAGCCGGGAAGCTTGGCGACTAGGTTGGCGGATTCAACAGGAGTGGTTTCGATGGCGGCTTTTGCGCTGAGCGAAACCGAGAGCGGAAAATGCGGAAGCGGCTTGCGGTCTTTGCCGAGCGCAGCGATTTCCTCGAAGGTGTGGCCAGAGCCGGCGAAAAGTTTTCCCGCAGAGGCGGGATTGAAAGCGACACCGATTTGCTGGCCGGGAGTTTCGAGAAATTCGGGATCGGCAAGGTCCATGGAAGGCTCGTTGTGGTTCGCGGAAATGCGGGACCAGGGAATATCCATGGAGGCGGGATTGAAAATAGTGATGGTGCCGATGACGCCTGCGGCGTGAAGAGCTTTCCAGCGCTCGCCCGCGGTTTGATAGTGCGCGGAGAGAGCGGTGGGAATGTCCTCCGGAGAGCCTGCGAGGTAAACAACGATTTTGCCATTCAGATTGAGGCCGGCGAGTTCGTCGAGATTCTTTTCGGGGATTTTCAGGCCGTAGCCGACGAACACTAATGGCGCTTCGAGATAGACAGTGGACCGAGTGGCCCGCGAACTGATGAAGGCATCGTCAGCGAAGGAAAGCGGCTCGGCTTTGCCTTTGGAGACGAGGGCGAGAGACGATTTGGATTCGTCCACCTGGAATTGGGTGAATCGCACGGGCTGGTAGAAACCGTTGATGCCGGCGGGTTCGAGACCGGCTTTTTGGAGCTGCTCGACAGCGTAGGCTTGGGCTTTTTTGAGGCCTTCGCTGCCAGTGTTGCGACCTTCGAGCGAATCATCGGCAAGGAATTTGACGTGGGCCCACCAGGAGTTGCCGTCGAAGTGGGAAGCCGGTGCGGTTTGCTGGGCGAGGGCAGTGACAGCAGCCAAAGCAAAAGAAAACATGAACAAGAAAGATTTGCGCAAGGTATTCACCTCAGAACGAATTGGGGATATGAGGATACAGGAATCAAGAATGTTCGTCACACAGAATGTGAAGCTTCTATTTTACTCGGAACGCCAATTTTCCGTGGAAGTACTGCGGTTTGCCGTCTTTCAGGTAAGGCCTAAATTTCCATTTGACAATGGCATTGTAAGCTGCAAGAAACAGGGCATTCGGCATATTGGAAGCAGGACCGGCACCCGTGAGCTTTCCCGTCTCATCCACGGAAATGTTGATAATAATCACTGTGTCTTTGTCGGCTGCGCCAGGAGGAAAATGGGGTTCAACAGCCTCGATTGCGAGATCGCGGACGTCCGCATCCGACAGTTCGGGCAAAGACTTTCCTTTATCAAGCGTGGTGTGAAATGTAAATCCGAGTAGTGCTTCGACCTGCACCGGCTGTCCCTCGGAAATTGCCGGCTTAAGCTGCCATTGTTTAACGCTATTCCGCAGCGAGTCTTCCAAGCCGGTGTTGTCGCAACCGCCGGGCCACACTTCGCGGACTTTGCCAGTTCGATCCGCGGTAACCCACTTCAATTTAGTCGCTTTGTAGGTACTGAGTCTACATCGCGTCAACTTAACGGTGTTTACGGGGCAGGAAGGCGGGAGTAAACTTGAGAGAGTAAGATGAATTTGTTGCGTTGCGCGCTCCCGCTCGCCTATTTGAATAAGACGCAGTAACACGGAAATCCCGCTAGGAGAAACCACCATGGCCACCGCGACTCTGACCAAGCCCGCAGCAAAGGGAGGCAGCTTCCTGCTGGAAGCGCCGCAGGCGAACGACGTTTTCACGCCTGCCGATTTGACTGACGATCAGAAACTGATTGGGCAGACGGCTGAAGAATTCGTGGTGAAGGAAGTGTTGCCGCTGGTGAAGGACCTGGAGAACAAAAAGCCTGGCCTGATGCCGGAACTAGTGAAAAAGGGCGGCGAAGTAGGACTGATGGGTGGCGGCGTGCCGGAAGAATTCGGCGGTGCGGGGCTCGACAAAATCGCGACGACAGTGCTGACGGAGAAGCTGTCGATTTACGGCGGCTTCGCGGTAACGCACGGCGCGCACGCGGGCATCGGGACGCTGCCGATCGTATATTTCGGGACGGAAGCGCAAAAGAAGAAGTATTTGCCGAAGCTGGCAACGGGCGAATGGATTGGCGCGTACTGCTTGTCAGAGCCGCAAGCGGGGTCGGACGCGCAAAATTCGCTGACGCGCGCAGAACTGAACGCCGAAGGCACGCACTACATCCTGAACGGGCAGAAGATGTGGATCACCAACGGCGGCTTCGCGGACGTGTACATCGTGTTCGCGAAGGTGAACGGCGAAAAATTTACCGCGTTTATCGTGGAGCGCACGTTCCCGGGTTTCAAGCCCGGCAACGAAGAGCACAAGATGGGAATTCACGGCAGCTCGACGACGCCGATTTTCCTGGAGAACTGCAAGGTGCCGAAGGAAAACGTGCTGCACGAAATCGGGCGCGGACACATCGTGGCGTTCAACATTTTGAACGCGGGACGGTTCACGCTGGGAGCGTCATGCGTGGGCGGCGCGAAAAACGTGCTGACGACGGCGTCGAAGTATTCGAAGGAGCGCAAGGCGTTTGGCAAGCAAATCGGCGACTTCGGGATGATGAAGGAAAAGCTGGCGGAGATGGCCATCCAGATTCTGGCGGTGGAGTCGATGGTCTACCGCTCGGCGGGAAACATCGAAGGCGCGATGACGGCGGCGGCCGGTTCGGGCGATACAATCCAAAACACCATGAAAGTGCTCGAGGAATATGCAATCGAAAGCTCGATTGCCAAGGTCTACGGCAGCGAGATGCTGGACTTCGTGGTGGACGAGGCGGTGCAGATTTTTGGCGGCTACGGATTCCATGAGGAATATCCGGTGTGCCGCGCGTATCGCGACTCGCGCATCAATCGGATCTTTGAAGGCACCAACGAAATCAACCGCATGCTGATTATCCAAATGCTGATGAAGCGCGCGATGGGCGGGCAGCTGCCGTTGATTCCCGCGGCGATGAAGCTGGCGGATGAGATTCTGGCGGGCCCTGCGTTTGAGGAAGCGCCGGAAGGCGTGCTGGCCGATGAGGCGCGCGTGGTGGGGAATGCGAAGAAAATGTTCCTGCAGGCGGCGGGCGGCGCGGTGCAGAAATTCCGGGAAAAGCTGGCGGACGAGCAGGAATTGATCGGTTCGCTCTCGAATATCGTGATGGAGATTTACGCGATGGAGTCCACCTTGTTGCGCGCGCAAAAAGCAGCCGCGACCAGGGGCGAGGCGGCGACGCAAACGATGATCGACGCGGCAAAGATCTTTATCAACGATGCGGCAGAACGCGTGGAGCACGAAGCGAAACGCGCCATTGCCGCGGTGCATGAAGGTGACATGCTGACCACGCAAATTGCGGTGCTGAGACGCTTTGCGAAGCGCGCGCCGGTGAACACCATTGCCCTCCGGCGGCGCGTGGCCGCGGCCGTGCAGTCGCAGGACCGCTATCCCTTCGAAGGCCGCTAACACTTTAGAGGGCAAGAAACAGGCTGGGTATCGTCCGGCTGCATACCTAGACCGTTTTACAACCCCGTATCGGCCAAGACACACCGCCTTGAAGCCATGTGCAAAGGCTTGCAGGCACTTCCCTAAAATAAATTCAAGCAAGAGAATTCAGACGGAACGCGAAAGTACGAGCAGGAATGCCCCGGAAGCCCCTGATCTTTGCCGCTATCGTTATCGCGCTGCATCTCATTGAAGCAGCGACGCTGGGAACGTCCACCAACGGGTCCTTTCTCGCGAATCTCCTGGAGATTCTAGCTTGCGCGTTCGCCGCGGTGATGGCGTTTGGAGCATCGCGCCGGGGACGCGGATTGAGCCGACCCTTCTGGCTGCTCGTCGGGATGGGCATTTCGATGTGGGGCCTGGCGAACCTTGGCTGGATGTACTACGAGGTGGTGCTGCGCAGCGAACCGCCGCAGGCTTCCGCGGTGCGATTCCTGTTCGGTCTTGAAGATGTACTCATCGCCCTGGCCCTTTTCCTGGACCAGGACAAGGATTCTCCGCGAATCGGCGTGGAAACCGCGCTCGATTTTGTCCAAATCGGCATCGTGTTCTTCTTTATTTTCCTGGAGTTTTACTTCTTGCCAGCCCGTCAGTTGGACGAGCACTCAGCATTTCTCCGGGAAATGCGCGTGGAGAACCTGGAAGACGTGATGGTGGTGGCCCTGGCGAGTTTCCAGGCGTTGACTGCCAGGAAGCAGCATCTTCGCAAACTTTATGGGGGTCTGACTTTCTATTTTCTGGTCGTAACGGTATTCGCCGCGGCGGCGCAGTATTTGCAGAGCGTTCAGCCAACTCCAACGGGGACCCTGCGCGATCTGCTGTGGACGCTGCCGTTTCTCGCGGGCGCATTATGGGCCGCTCAGTGGAAACCGGACGGCGCGGAGGAAAGTGGTCCGCCGACACGGCGAAAAACATTAAGCCAATTGTTGATCACAAACGGCACACTGGCGCTGGCGCCCTTGATCATTCTTTTTCAAGTTTCACAACTCCAGGCGGAGTGGCGATTGCTTCGCTTTTCGCTCCTCGGGATTTCCATCGTGTGTTACGCAGCCCGGCTGGGTCTCAGCCAATACCGCGAAGCAAAAAGCGCCAGCGAGGTGCAAACCCACGCCCTGGCCATGGAATCTGCTGCGGATGGGATCTCTATCGTGGGCGCGAAAGGCGACCATGTTTACGCCAACTCCGCGTTCGCGAAGATGATGGGATTCGAAAGCACCTCGGCAATCATCGGAAAAAGCTGGCGGGAAGTTTACGACGTGAAAGATACGGGGCTACTCGAGGATCACATCCGGGAGTCCCTCAAGACAACAGGCAAGTGGTCGGAGCAGGTCTCGTTGAGTCGAAGGGACGGGGCGCGAATTCCGCTGGAGATGGCCGTCACGTTGATGCCTCAAGGCGGAGTGGTGTGCGTGGCTCGGGACATCAGCGATCGCCTGAAGGCGGAGCGGGCACACTCGGAAACAGAAGCCAAATACAAGATGTTCATCGAGCAAGTGGCGGCGGTGAGTTACATCGCTGAAGTGGGATTTCACGGCAAATGGCACTACGTGAGCCCGCAGGTAGAGGCCATCTTTGACTACACGCCGGAGGAATGGCTGGCGGATTCCGAGAATTGGACTCGCCTAGTCGTCGACGAAGACCACCCGCTCATCGAAGCCGCGGAAGAGAATTGCATGCGCGCCAGACGCTTTCAGGCAGAGTACCGGCTCAAGCGGAGAGACGGCCGGATCATCTGGGTGAGCGACAACGCGGTTTTGGTGCCGGGAAGCGAAAGCCATCCGCTGATGGAAGGCATCATCGTCGATATTACAGAAAGACGAGTGCTGGAAGACCAGTTGCAGCAGGCGCGGCGAATGGAAGCGGTGGGACGGCTCGCGGGAGGAGTGGCACACGATTTCAACAACCTGCTGACGATTATCAAAGGATATGTCGAGCTTGCTTTGAACCGTATCGGGGGGCAGCCGGAACTTCGTGGAAACATCCAGCAGATTGCGGACGCAGCCGAGCGTGCCGTCACGCTGGTGAGGCAGCTTCTAGCGTTCAGCCGCAAGCAGGTCTTGAAACCGAAAGTGCTGGACTTGAACGGCGTCGTCTTGAACATGGACAAGATGGTGCGGCGCTTGATAAACGAAAACATTGAAATGAGAACCAGCGTCGAAAAAAATCTGGGCGCGGTGAAGGCCGACCCTGGACAGATTGAACAAGTCATTCTCAACCTGATCGTGAACGCGCGCGACGCCATGCCGGACGGGGGCAAACTGTGGATTGAGACGCGGAATGTCGAACTGGATTCAGGAATGGCTAATGACCAGGCGTCTATCAAACCGGGGTTGTACATAATGCTCAGCGTCAGAGATACGGGCGTGGGGATCAGTGCGGAGACGCTTCCCCATATCTTTGAGCCCTTTTACACAACCAAGGAGAGCAGTCGCGGCACCGGCCTAGGACTTTCCACGGTATACGGCATCATCAAGCAAAGCGGCGGGCACATCGGAGTCACCAGCGAATTGGAGAAGGGCACGACGTTCAAAGTGTACTTGCCTCGCGTGGAAGTGGTGGCGCAGCGGCCGCAGAAGGCCGAATGGGCCGAGCCGGCAACGGGCGGCGGCGGAGAAACGATCCTGCTGGTTGAGGACGAGCCGGCGGTGCGCGAACTGGCGCGCACGGTTCTTTCCGAGCAGGGATACAGCGTCATCGAGGCGCAAAACTCGGAAGACGCGGTGCGGCTGGCGGGAAGGCACAGATCCGAAATCCATTTGCTATTGACTGACGTGGTGATGCCGGGAATGAGCGGGCGTGACCTGGCCAAACATTTGACGGCGCTTCACCCCTATCTTCGGGTGCTCTACATGTCTGGATACACGAACAATGTGATCGCCGAAAACGGCGCGCTCGAGGAAGGCTTGTCTTTCCTGCAGAAACCGTTTTCTCCCAAAGCCTTGACGCAAAGAGTGCGCGAGACACTGGACCGTCCCGTAGTTGCGGATTGATTTGCTTCGCCCTTTATTGAGGTTTAACGGGAGTCTCGGACGCGGGTTCCGCTCCTTTAGGCTTGGCGATTGTCGAAAGCGTTTCCACGTTGAATTTCTTATAGTCCGAGTAACGCGTCACGAAGCTCACCTTGAAACCTTTCACCAACAAGACGCGCGCCCCAAGATGGCCCTCCATGTAGGTCGGAAGCCAAACTTCGTTGTTGATATAGGCCTGCTCGAAAACGAAACTCGTACCTTTCTGCACATTGGCGAGCAGCCCGCCTGCAATTTTTACGTCGCCGACAAAATAGGCCTCCAGCCGCGCCACATCGTGGGCTTTTTCGTCAACCCAAACCACCCCGGCGAGCTTCTGGACAACCTTTTCTTCAAGGTTATGCGGCTTGAATTCCGGGTTAGGCTCAAAATCGAAGACCAAAACGTCCTGTCCACGAAAACGCTCGCGGCGCGGGTTCACGAACTGGCAAGCGCGCAGAAAAACCTCAATGCCGGGCTCATCTTTGTCTTCGTTCTTTCCTTGTTCCTTGGCCTTTTCGTCTTTCGCTTCTTTTTTTGCCTGGCGCTTCTGGTGCTCTTCGATGCGCTTCCGGACCCGCTCGCTTTCCTTTTCTTGTTCTTTTTCGTCGAGCGGCTTGCCGTCCTTTTTCACCAACGTGGTGATTTGATCGCCGTCCAGGTAGAAAAACGTGGATTCGCGCGCTTCGTGCTTCTTCACCTTTCCCGCACCATCGTATTCGGTTTCTTCTTCCGTTTCGGTACCCGCGTAGTTTTCCTTGAGCTTGTCAATGGCTTTCTGGTTGTCGTCGATTTCCTTGAAGAGAGCCTTGAGGTCCGGCAGCTTGATCTGGGACTTGATTGGGAAATCGAAGACGCGCTCGCCAATCGTGCCGTTGACGACGGCACGCGTCACGGTTATGTCGTATTTCGCCCCGCTCCGGTAAAGTTCGATCTTGTTGGGAAGTTTGACTCCCTCCACCGCCCGGTAATCATCGTACAAAATCTCTTGTTCCACTCCGCCAACGGTCGCGGCTTCTTTCACGATCAGGTGAGTCTGGGGATCAAAGAAGACATAGCGTTTCATGCCAGTGGCGCTGGTTAACTCAAGTTCCAGAGCATCTTTGCCGTGAACTTGCGCGTGGCCCACAAACGCCAGGGCTATCTTCTCCTTCTTTGGATTTACGAGCCGGGAGTTAGAATACTGCGCGGCTGCTTCTAACTGCATTCCATCAGAGCCAACCAACGTGCCGAGTTCTCCTGATGCATCCCGGTGCCATGCGGATTTGCCATTGTAGGCCTCGATCAGATTCTGGTCGCCTATGAGCAGTTCCATGTAGTAGCGATTGGGCAGTTTGGTATCGAGCGTAAAAGCGCCCGACTTGCCGTCCTCGGTGGTGAATGCGCCTTCCAACGCCAGAGTGCGGATTTTCGATAGCGCGTGGCCGCCTCCCGCCGCCTTGACGTACTGCTCGACGATTTTCGCGGGCTCCTGAGCGCAAGCCAGGCGCACGAAACCAAGAATAAACACTATGGGCGCGAAACGGAGGAGGCGGCGCATGACGCTCACCCATAGAAACGCGCAGCCGCGGCAAAAGTTTCGCGAAATTTCAGCGAACGGACCCCGTATTGCCGCGCAGGAATGCGTTTCAGCCTGCTACTGCGCCTTGGGGCGATTTAAGTACTTCTCGTACAGACGATGGTGCTTGTTTTCGGTTGAAGTGAGCTGTCCCCTGATAAAGAGATACTTTACGTCGGTCGTCAATTCCAAGGGGTCTCCGTTGGTGACGATAACGTTAGCGATTTTGCCTTGTTCGAGTGTGCCGATCTGGCTCCCCAGTCCAAAAATCTGCGCAGGGTTAATGGTGACTGCGCGCAGCGCTTGGTCGTACGGTAAGCCGTAGGCGACCGCGTTCGCGGCGTTTTGCCCGAGGCGGCGAGCAAAGGAGTTATCAAAGCTGGCGATGGCGAACTTGACGCCGGCGGCCGCAAGTTCCGCGGGCTGTGAAAGCTCGCGATCGTAGGGATCGTCTTCGTCCTCAGGAAGCGAAAGCATGGGACGCAGAATGACCGGGACGTCTTTCGAGCGGAGAAGGTCTCTCACCTTGTAGGCCTCTTCGCCGCCAGCCAGGACCATTTTCAACTTTTGCTTGTCGCAGAATTCTACGGCGTTGCGTATGTCGCGCGCGTGATCGGCAAATACCAGGACCGGCAGTTCGCCGCGAACGACAGGAGCCAAAGCTTCCAGCTTCAGGTCGCGGTCGTATTTCGATACCGAGCTTTTCTCCATTGCCTGAGCGTAGTGGCGGGCACGGTCCATCCAGTCCGTCAGTTCATTGATTTGCCTGTCGTACTCCTGCTTGGCTTCGGTGTAGGGCTTTTCCTTGCGCGAGAAGGTGGAGAAGTCAAATGTCTGAGTTTGAATTTCCGGAAAATTGAGCACCATGGCGGCGGTCTTTTTAATCAGCATTTCATCCACGGTCCAGCCGGCTAGATGAATCGCTGATGCCTGGCCGCCGAGAGTTCCTCGCCCGCCGCCAGAGTCAAATCCGCCGCTGCCAGGAACCGCCAGGACTTCGGTGATACCGGAAGCGCGTGTAACGGGAATGTGCTCGCTCGAAGGAGAAATGGCTGTTGCGGCGACGACATCCGGATTGTAGTTCCCGGTCTCCGTAGTATCGACAGTTGCACTGACGGCGCCGATTTCGCTGAGGCCCATCTGCGTAATCGCATCAAATAGGCCGGGATAAACCTGCAAGCCCTTCGCGTCAAGCACCTGAGCGCCGGCGGGAACCTCCACGCTGGCGCCCACCGCCGCAATCTTACCGTCGCGGATGACCAGCGTTCCGTCCTCGATCGGTGAGCCTGCAAGAGTGAATATCTTTGCGTGCGTGATGGCGTAAACAGAAGGCGGCTGAGCCTGGGCGTCGGTGACGGGAGCATAAAGGAAATACAGGAAATTGAGGAGGCAAACGATGGAAAACAAGCGGCGAAGATGCCAGGCCTTGCTCACAGCACACCTCCTTGAGAAGCCGCAGCGGCTGTTGGGGTGGAGGTTGGTGCAGGCGTCTTTGGTTTTTCCTCCGGCTTCTTTTCTTCCTGTTTCTTTTCTTCGGACTTCTTCTCAGCCTTCTTCAGTTTTTCGGTGAGTGCCTTCTTTTCCTTTTCAATTTCGGCGCGGTTGGCAATGTCCTTCTCGCGGTCAAAGTAGACGCGGCCATCGATGAGCGCTTTTTGCACCACGGCATACGCGCTGAGCGGATCGTGATTGTAAATCGCCAGGTCGGCATCTTTGCCGACATCGATGGTGCCGACGCGCTTGTCGATTCCGAGCTGGATGGCGGGATTCAACGTGACCATTTTCAGTGCTTCATCGTGTGAGAGGCCGCCGTACTTCATGCTCTTGGCGGCTTCCTGATTGAGGTGCGTGGCTTCTTCGGCGCTGTCGGAATTGATGGAGACGATCACTCCGCGGCGGGTCATCAGGGCCGCGTTGTAGGGAATGGCGTCATAAGCTTCCACTTTGTACGCCCACCAATCTGAAAACGTCGAAGCGCCAACCCCGGCAGCGGCAAGTTCGTCGGCAACTTTGTAGCCTTCCAGAACGTGCTGGAACGTGCGGACCTTGAAGCCGAATTCCTTGGCCACGCGGAGGAGCATCAGGATTTCATCCTCGCGATAGCAATGCGAGTGCACGTAGCGCTTGCCTTCGAGCACTTCGACGAGGGGCTCGAGTTTCAGGTCGCGGCGCGGCGGAATGAGGTTTTTTTCACCTGCCGCAATGCGCTTGTTGTACTCGTCCCAGGCTTTCTTGTAATCGCGCGCCTCGCTGAAAGCACCGCGAATCGTTTCTTCAACGCCCATGCGCGTGGCCGGATAGCGGCGAGGCTGGCCGGGAATACTGAAATTCGAACGCTTGGGGTTTTCACCAAGGGCGAACTTGATGCCGGGCATCGCGCCTTCAAACGGAAGCTTGGACGCCGGCTGGCCCCAGCGCAATTTGATGACGAGGGTCTGTCCACCGACGGAGTTCGCAGAGCCGTGAAGAATGTTCGCGGAAGTGACGCCTCCGGCGAGATCGCGGTAAATGTCGATGTCGTCTGGATCGAGGACTTCCTCCATCGTCACCATCGAAGAAACGGACACGCTGCCTTCGTTGATGCTTTCTGCGGCGATATGCGAATGGCAATCAATAATTCCCGGGATCACGAATTGCCCGGAAGCGTCGATGACCTGGGCCCCAGCCGGCGCTTTGATGGACTGGCCGACTTCCGCAATCTTGCCGTCCCTGATGAGGATGGAGCCGTGCTCGATGGTGCCGTGAGAAACGGTCATCACCGTGGCGTTTTGAATCAGGATGACGGAGGGAGCGTCGGGCGGAGTCGCGGCACTAGCTGAATA
>WNGL01006223.1_pt1 | contig 23769 bp, 22 predicted proteins | sample 5400591 | NCBI WGS metagenome assembly WNGL01 (sample SAMN13153377, study PRJNA577476) | soil metagenome | isolation source: 80 cm soil or saprolite under Garry oak tree replicate 1 | place: USA:California | collected 2016-06-15 | reverse complement strand
CGAAAACCTTACGGAGCCCGTCGATATAAGCGGTAGAGAATAGGTGGGCGTGCACGTCGATGCGCATGGCGTCGAGCCAAAGAAAGCTAGTACGCCATGACATAGGACGAATCAGAGGCGGCGTCAAGAAGCATCGCCGCTCAGGTGACAAAACTCACGCCGATGAGCGTCGTTTCCCCTTTAAATTAACAGCAGGGCGCGTCGTCACTTAGCGTTACGCGCCGAAGGAAATATCCAATCACCGTTTTTTGTATAGCGCCTCGATATATCCGCTCTGATCCAGTTGCCTGATGAAGCTCGAATCAGCGAAGTCCTCGGGCTTGGCAGGCTTTCCTTTGAGTTCGGTGGTCAAGATCGTCTTTATGCCTTCGAAAGAAGGATACTGTTTCTTGGGCAAAACGGATTCGCTGAGCAAATTTTCCCAGGTCTTCTCCAGGACATCACGCTCGACGCTTCGGCCGATGAATCTCGCCAACGCTCTCACGGAAGCCTCTTTATCGGTGTAGATCCGATGAACGGCGTCCACCTGAGATTTGACGTAGCGCCTGACGATGTCCGGACGCTCGCGAATATATCTTCTCGTCGTTGCCGCACTGGTATGCTGGTAGACGAGGCCGAGCTTGGGAAGATCGGCCAGGATGGTCATGCCTCTTTTCTGCGCGATGATGCTGGCGGGAGGCTGAATCACGGTCGCTTGCACCCTGCCCGCTAAAGCCGCATCCACGCGCGCGGTGGTGCTGCCGATTTGCACGATCGTGACATCTTTCCCGGGAGTCAAGCCGACTTTTGACAAAGCGTAGCGGGCAATAAAATCCGACGACGAACCAAAGCGGCTGATCGCTACAGAACCCCCTTGAGGTGTTCCGGAGTTTTAATCTCGGGGCGGCCCATCAGATAGTAGTTGAGTGACGTGACGCCTCCGACGATGAGGGCGGCATCGGAGCCGGCCAGGACTGAATTGATTACCGCGGGTCCGGCCAATTGCGCGATGGGCGTGTCGGCGGAAACCAACGCCATGACTGCCGTGGTTCCACCGGTGAAAAAGACCAGCTGCACATCGAGGCCATTCTTTTCAAAGATGCCCGCGTCTTTGGCGACCCAGGCCGGCAGCGCGTCGCCGCTGATCGCGCTGTAGCCGACGTTTATCCTGGTCAGCTGTGCCAGGACGGGATTATTCCAAAAGACCAATAGCGCCAGGAAAAAGATCGCCACTGTAAAGCTCGTCAGTTTTATCATTTAGCTCTCCTTCTTGGTGGAGAATGTGACTCGCCGTGACCACATGATTTACTCGATCTCTATGAACGATTTCTCAGGCCGAGTTAATTTATTCTCCCCATTACGCCACACGAGACAAAATGTCCATCTCCGGCCGGGGGAGAATATCAGCAAGGAATCAAATTGACACATAGGTAAATTCTTCGATATATCGAACTCCATGCTGACACAGAACTGGAAAACTTCGGAGCGCAAATATCGGCTCCGCGAAGAGCGCGATTTCACTATTCCGGCGTCGGACGGCACCAAGCTCAACAGTTATCTTTATCGGCCTGATGCTGAGGGAAAATTTCCGGTCATTCTCGGCGTCTGCGCTTACTCCCTCGACGATCAGATCGCTCCGATCATGCCCGTCGGCACGGGCGGCATTCGCGGCCACATGGAAGCCGGCGATCCGAATTTCTACGTCTCCCGAGGTTATGTTCATGTGATTATGAACGTGCGCGGCACCGGCAAATCGGAGGGCTTCTATGATTTTCTCGGTCGCCAGGAGACTCGGGATATCTATGACGCCATCGAGTGGCTCGCGAAGCAACCGTGGTGTAACGGCAACGTGGGGATGTTCGGCCCTTCTTACTTTGCCATGTCGCAGAAGCGCGTGGCGGCGCTGAACCCGCCCTCTCTGAAATGCATCTTTGCCATGTATGGTTTCACTGATGTGTATCGCGACCTCGATTATCACGGCGGCATTTTGCATCACAATTTTCGCCCGCGGTGGATTCCAAAGCTCGCCAATCTTCGCTCCAAGAACCGGATAAAGGAAAAACTCGGTGAGGAAGAATACCGGCAGAGAATCCAAGCGGCGCTTGAAGACCCGGAGGTGGCGGCCATTCCAGCTCTGGTAGAGGCACTTAAAGAGCCCGACAAGGGGCGCAATGCCTGGATCGTCGAGCCGCTGCTCTCTCCGCTCGATGGTGAATTCTGGGAAGAGTGGCGCGCGGTCGGCGAAGGAGAGCTCAAAATCCCCGCCTATCTCGGCAGCTGCTGGGGCGTTTACGGCATTCACCTCCCCGGCGACATGCGCTCATGGGAGGCGTGGCAAGGACCGAAAAAGTTCACGGTCGGTCCACCGATCTATCTCGATCGCCCCGTATACCAATATCACTACGAATCTCTCAGATGGTTCGATCACTGGCTCAAGGGCAACGACACCGGAATCATAAGGGAGCCGCGCGTGCAGATTTTTCTCGATGGCAGCGGCGGCGAGTGGGTGGAATCGAACGACTGGCCGCTGCCGCAAACGCGCTGGACGCCATTTTACCTGCATGAAAATGGTCTTCTGTCCGAGCACGAGTTCTGGCCCAATGAATCGCCCACGGTCTATGTGGACTCGGCGTACGAGCGCGGCAGCGCCGCGTTTCGAACCCCGCCCATGGTGGAGGCCACGGACGTCTGCGGCCCGATGTCGCTGACCTTGTATGCCTCGGTCAGCAAAAACGAAGTGCTGTGGTTTGTGCAGTTATTGGAAGTCGATCCCCAAGGAAGCGAGCGTCTATTGACGCGCGGCTGGCTCAGAGGCTCGCAGCGCCGGGTGAATGTCGACCGCTCGCTGCCCTGGGCGCCTTATCACACCCACGATAGACGCGAGCCGCTCACGCCCAACGAGATCTATGAGTTTCAAATCGAGATCCGTCCTTACGGCATCCGGCTTCGGCCCGGCCATCGCCTGGCCATCCGCATCTGCGGTCACGACGGCGATCCTCCGACGCATCATCTGCACGGCATTGGCTCGGGCCACGTGGCGCTGCAGTCGAGTTCACGCGTCACCATCTACCACGGAGGGATGATTACGACGTAGCTCAATTGAGGGCAGACTCTACGCACGTGGATCGAAGAAAGGGTCCTCGCAAAATCCCACTATCTCCAGCCCAGTTCTTTCAGCGCCTGTTTTAAGTAGCTCATATCGACGTATTTTTCCGGGCCGGGAATGGCTCCCTTCATGCCGGTCTGCTCGGCGTAAATATCCACGACTGTTTTCAGTCCGTCCATTTCGATGTCGAGCTCCGGATGCCAGGCCTGGTTCGTGAGGTAGTAGTCGAGTCCCTTCTCTGCGAGGCTGGGCTTGAGCTCGAATTCCTTGGCCAAGAACTCCGTGGCCGCCTTTCTGTCCTGCTCGAACCATTTCTTGGCCAGGAGAACTGCTTTTAAAAAGTGCACCACGCGAGGCCGATTCTTCTCTGCCCAACTGCGCCTCACTGAATAGGCCGAGAGCAGATAGTTGGGAAAGATATCCGCCACGCGCCCGATCACATTGAATCCCGCCTCTTGGGCCTGAAAGGCATTTGGAACGGCGAGCATGGCCGCGGCGATCTGGCCGGCGCTCATGGCTGCAAAGGCTGAAGTGGTTCCGCCGACGTTGAGGAGCTTATAATCGCGCGGATACTCAAGTCCCTTGACTTTCAGCGCCCGTCTCAGAACAAACGCCGTGCCCGAAGTCAGCGTGGAAGAGCCAATCGTCGCGCCGCGGAGATCTTCCCAAGTTTTATAGTTCTTCCCGCCGATGAGCATATGGGTGAGCTTGCTGCTGCTCGCGACCATGGCAATGTCCATCCCTTGTTCCACGGCGGCGATGGGCCCGTCATTGGCCACGAGTCCCGCGGAGATCGATCCTGCGATCATCGCTTGCACGGCTGGAGCCGTGCCACGCATCAGGACCACGTCCACATCCAGTCCTTCACGCTCAAAATATTTTAGCCGCCACGCCGCCCATAAATGTCCGTAACCCAGGACTTTAGAGGAGACGCCCACCGGGAACTTCACTCTCTCTTGAGCAAGTCCCAGAGCCGGAAGCAAAAACACCAGCAGAAGCGCCGACGATGTTCGCTTCATGGCGGTCCCCCCTTTTTCTGCGAGCCGATATAGCTGGTTTATATCGCAATCTTATAATATTCCGGCCGCTTTCTGCATAGCGCTCCCACGTATCGAAAAGCGACGGCCGAAGAAACCGAACGGGAACGATTCATTAAAGCTACTTGATAGCGCCCGCGGTGAAGCCGGCGATGAAGCGATCCACGCAGAAGTTGTAGAGGATGGCGACAGGCACGCTGGCGATGAAGCAGCCGGCCATGAGGGATCCCCAGAAGTATACGTCACCGTGAACCAGAAAAGTGGGCACGCCCACGCCCACGGTGAGGTTTCGCGAAGAGGAGATGAAAGTCACAGCGTAGACGAACTCCTGCATCACCAGGGTGAAGCTGAAGATCGCGACCGTGAGTATCCCGGAGAGGGAGATAGGGACAACCACACGAAAGAACGCCCCGAGGCGGCTATAGCCGTCGATCATGGCGGCTTCTTCCATGTCCTTCGGGATGGCCTTGAAGAAGCCCATCATCAGCCAGGCGGAGAAAGGGACGGTAAACGAGGGGTAGACCAGCACCAGAGACCAAAGGGAATCGTCGAGGTGAAGGTCCACCACGACCCGGGACAGCGGGATGAACAAAAGCGTCGGGGGAACCAGGTAGGTCAGGAAGATGCCGATGCCCAGCTTCTCTCCCCATGTCCCCGTGAGCCGCGCCAACGCGTAGCCGGCGGGGATGGCGAGCACCAGCGTGATAAACACCACCAGGACGCCGACGAACGCGGTGTTGAGGAGCCACTCGCCGTACAGGGTGTCCGAGAACAGGCGATGGATGTGCTCGAGAGTCGGCGGTTCGTAAAAGACGAAAGGGTTGTGCTTGAGGTTGTACAAGTCGCTGGTTCGCTTGAAGGCGGTGATGAGCATCCAGACGAAGGGGAAGGCGAGGAAAATCGTTAGCCCGCAGAGGATCGCCCAGCGCCCAGCCCGTGCGCCCAAATTCCGCACTTGCTGCGTGATCACTTCAGATCACCTCGGTCCGACGTGCGACGCGCAGGAAGCCGAACGCAACGGCCAGGAGCAGGGGAAAGAGGAACAGCGCGATCGCCGCGCCCTCCGCCAAGTCGCCGCCGGCGATCCCTGTGTAAAATGCCAGACTGGCGAGTACCTGGGTCGTATCGTACGGTCCGCCGCGAGTGAGGTTATAGATGATGACCATATCGGTGAACGTGAAGATCAAGCCGAAGAGGATCGCCACCAAGCTGATCGGGAGGATTAGCGGCAGGGTCACCTGAAAGTAATGGCGCCAGAATCCGGCGCCGTCCACCGCCGCCGCATCGTGGATATCCTTGGGAATCGAGCCGAGCCCTCCCAGCAGGATCACCGTGGCCAGCGGAAGTTGCCGCCATACGTGAACGGCTATGATGGAGCCCATCGCCAAATGGGGCACCCCCAACCACATGTAGCCCGGTCCTTGGATTAGCCCTGCCATGCGCAGCGTCCAGTTCAAGACGCTATAAGTGGAGTCGAAGATCCAGAGCCACGCGATGGTTCCGATAGAAATCGGCGCCACCCACGGGAGGAGGATGAGAAAGCGGATCAGCCGCTTCCCGCGGAAATCCTTCTGCAGCGCGAGCGCGAGAGTGTTGCTGAGCAGCAGGATCACCGCTTGGGAGATGAGGGCGAAGGTGAAGGTATTCTTCAGGGCCGTCTGGAACTTGGGGGTACCGACCACGCCGGTGAAGTTCCGCAGGCCGACAAAGCCCTGCGTGCCACCGCCAGTGGTGGTGTCGCTGACGCTGTAATAGAGCGCCATGAAAAACGGCACACCCACCAGCAGCACGATGTACAGGATGGCCGGGCCAATCAAGAGCGGCCCCAACCATCGCTCACTATCGAGCAGGGACACGGCGTGCCGTTGGTTATGGGCTCGGTTGGCTGCCGCCGGCGCAATCTGTGTGGACGAATCCATGTGCGGCGCTCCTAGAGCGGGCGACTAGCGATGCGGACTTCCGTGGACGGCTCGAAAAACTTCAGCTCTCTCTCCTCCACGGTAAAGTCATAGATAGTCTCCGGCTCGATGCTGACGGTCACCGTGGAAGGGAGGCGGGCAATGACCTTTTGATCGGCGAAAGCGCCGCCTAGCGTTCCGTACAACAGTCGGTCGGCTCCGAGGTACTCCACGCGGGTGACTCGGAATGAAAACGTGGCGACTTTGGCCGCCCCGTCTTGGGTTCCCTTGGGGAAAAAATGCTCGGGGCGGAAGCCCAGGATGTAGTCTTCGCGCTTCACCAGATTCATGGGCGGCGAGCCCACGAAGCGAGCCACGAAAGTATCGGCCGGCTCGTGGTAGATCTCCTTCGGCGTCCCGATCTGGCGCACGGTGCCCGCTTTCATTACGACGATGCGATCGCCCAGGCCCATGGCCTCCACCTGATCATGGGTCACGTAGATAGTGGTCGTGCCGATACGCCGCTGAAATTGCTCCAGTTCGTCCCGCGCCGAAGCGCGCAATTGCGCGTCCAGATTAGAAAGCGGCTCGTCCAGCAGAAAGACTGCCGGCTCACGCACCAAGGCACGGGCCAGGGCGACCCGCTGGCGCTCGCCCCCGGAAAGCTCGCGTGGCTTGCGGTGAAGCAGATGGCCGATGCCAAAAAGCGCAGCGGCCCATTCCACTTTTTGCGGAATGGCCGGTTTCTCCACCCGCTGCGCCTTCAAGGGAAAAGCGATATTTTTGAAGACGCTCATGTGGGGATAAAGGGCATAGCTTTGAAAGACCATAGCAATTTTCCGCGCCCGGGGTGGTAAATCGTTCACCACTTCGCCGTTGATCAACAGATCGCCGGCGCTGGGTATCTCGAGGCCGGCGATCATGCGGAGGAGTGTACTCTTCCCGCAGCCCGAGGGACCGAGTAGCACGAGAAACTCCCCGTCCTTGGTGAGCAGGTCGATTCCGTTCACCGCGACAACGTCGCCGTAATACTTCTTGATCCCGCGTGTTTCTACCGTGGCCATGTGTCTCGCATGTTCGGAGGGTCACGTGGTAGAGACTGGAGTGATGGAGTAATGGAGCAATGGAGTGATACGTGCATTCAAACCCAATACTCCAACAGTCCCATACTCCAACACTCCATTTCGCTCTTGCAGGGGCCTGCCGTGTGGCCCTACGAGCCCTACATCAGCTTCCGCTCGCGCCATTTCTCCCAGATGCGCTTGCATTCCGCCTCGGCCTCCTTGACGGCATCTTCTGGGCTCAGCACGCCTTGCGCGGCCTTGGCAAACATGACGTTGAGGATCCATTTCTGGTAGATCTCGTCGATGGCCGCGTTGGCGTATCCGGGGTAGCCAATGTTGGTCGCCCAATCCAGCACGTCTTCTAGAACCTTGTACTTGTCGGGCGGCTTGGCCTTGGTGTCGTTGCTGATAAGTTGCTTCAGGTCCGGCACAGTGCGCTGGAAGCAGGGGAAGTCATAGAACTCGCCGTTCACGAATGCCTGGCGGAAGTTGCCCACGTAGTCCACCAAAAACTTCTTCGCGCCTTCGATGTTTTCGGCGAATTTCCAGATCACGTACACATCCATCACGTGCTCTAGGCCGATCCGGCGCACCGGGCCGGCGGCCGCCTTGGCCAGGTGGATCTTCTCGGTGAAAGTTGGATTGTCCTTCTCACCCTGCCGGGTGATGGAAATGGCGTTCAAAGTGAGGCGTCCCAGGTAAATACCTCCGGGGTCATGGTCTCTTGAAACAGAGCCTTCACGAACTTCACAGCCTCGACCGTGTTTTTGGAGCTCAAGGTCAGATTGCCATTGGCGTCCTGCTCATGGGCGCCGAAGGAGTACATGAGGGTGCGCATGGCCATGGCCGTATCGATCTCCTGTGCCAGGCCGAGGCCCACCGGGATGTTGTGCTTTTGTTTGATCTTGCGGCCGCCCTCCAGGATCTTCTCCCAGCTATCAGGCACGACTCCGACTTCGTCCCACAGGTCCTTTCGCCAGTTAATAGGATCAGGCGTGAAGGATGGAGAAAAGCCGAAATACTTCTTCGTCTTCGGATTGTAGGTGCTTTTAATGGCTAGGTCGATGGGTTTGCCGTGCTTCTTCTCGCACTCCGCGTACACGTCCTTCATGTCGACCGCCTGCTCCTCGTAGAACGGCGACGGCCAGTTGAACAGGAATAGGTCGTGGCCTTTCTGAGCGGACACCTCCGCCGCCGCGCGTGCACTCAGCCCGGCGATGCCGATGTTGTCCACGGTCACCTCGGTGTTGTTCTTCTCGCCCCACTCCTTGACGTATTTCTCGTTGAACCATTTGTCGAACGCGGGGACGAAGTGCACCCATTGGAGGATCTTTAGGGTCTTCTTGGCGCTCGCGCCATAGGCATGCTTTGGGATAAATATGATGGGGCCGAGCCCCGTCGCTACTGCCCCGGCTGCCGTTGTTTTAATGAAATCTCGCCGAGTGACTCGTTTGCTAGCCATTGGTAACCCCCTTTCAGTTGCGTAGACCTTGGTTCTCTCCCGATTTTTCAATCTACCGTATAAGTTGATCCACCGCCACGCAGAACGTGCAAATTTTCCCCAACGAGATGATATATATCTATATATCCGACACGGGAATACTATGTCAATTTTACCACACGCGCCTCGGTATACTTTACAAGTAAGGTTGTATTTCGTTCGAGGTTCGGCCGTCGACCCGGTGGGCCAGATCGCCGCGACTGTTCGGATCATGGGAAGAACGCGAACCTTTTTTGAAACCATCTCAATGTTAAAGAGCAGGAGAGGGATTAGTAATTTTTCCACGATGGTAAAACGAATTTTGGGGCAAATCCACAAAGGGAGACGCCAGGCTGGATAACTCAATGTTTGAGAAGTAAGCAAACGCATCGCGGAAATACGCATCTCACTGAGCGATAGCTACAGCTTGTTCCTCCCATACGACCGGGCGAAGAACTCAACTCTTGCGTGGGCGGTTAATGTATTTAGCTATCGCGGGTCGATGTTTCTCAAAGTCTCTCTTCAATGCTGCGTCGACTATGGTATTATACGGCCGGTGCGAACGCTTCTCTCTAAGCAAAGTCAATCTGCCAACCTACGTTAAGGAAATATTATGGCAAAGGTCACCTTTATCCTTGGCTTGTGTGGTTCCGGCAAAACCTATCTGGCTGAGCAATTGAAAAACGAAACTGGAGCAGAAGTATTTGAAAACGTATTATCCGACGGCAGCCGCCTCCCTGCCCTTGTGGAATGCTTGAGAGACGGAAAGGATTGTGTCGTTGACGAGGTCCGATTTTGTCTTCCGGCTTATCGGAATGAGATCGTACAACATCTCTCACGAATCATAGGTCTCAAGATGCGTTGTATTTGTTACGAAAATGATCTGGAAAGCGCAAACTGGAATGTCATCCATAGGAAAAATAAAGGCGACCCGGAAGGCCATCTGGAAATGAACCTCCGGTTGCACTCCGAGTATGAATACCCTCGCGATGCTGAAATAATCCCGATTCGGCGAATTTGAGTTCAGTCCAACAGAAGAATAGAGTTCACGAAAAAATGGCTAAACCTGCTCTTTTTCTGGCATCGAATGGCTCCTTGCACACGATCGGCGAAGCGCTCAATGTCTCTGGTACGATAAGTTCTTTCAATCAAGCGGCGCTCACGAATGCGGCCCACGGCCCAACGCGAGCGCAGCGATGGACAGGAGGACTGGAATGAAGAACACCACGGGTTTTTCCCTGGTCGTGATAGTAGCGTTGCTGTCGCTGAGCTCGAGCGCCAGCTTGCAGGAGCAACAGACAAACATGACGTTTTTCGTCACCAGCGTCGGCTCCGGAAAGGGAGCGGACCTGGGCGGCTTGGCGGGCGCCGATCGACAGTGCCAGTCGCTGGCGCAAAAGGTCGGGGCCAGCAACCGCACTTGGCACGCTTACCTCAGTACCAGCCCCTCCGGCGGTCAGCCCGCCGTCAACGCGCGTGATCGCATCGGACGCGGCCCGTGGCAGAACGCCAAGGGGGTTGTCATCGCGCGCGATGTCAACGAGCTACACGGCAACAACAATCTCAACAAGCAGACGGCGCTGAACGAGAAGGGGGAACCCATCAACGGCCGGGGCGACAAACCGAATATGCACGACATTCTGACCGGCTCACAGCCGGACGGACGGGCGTTTTCGGGTGACCAGGATATGACCTGTCACAACTGGACGAGCAGTGGCGAAGGAGCGGCGATGCTCGGCCACCACGACCGCCAGGGCCTGCGTGACGACGATGCCTCGAAGTCGTGGAATTCGTCGCATCCATCACGCGGGGAGGGCGGAGGATGCAGCCAGGAGGCGCTGCGTGGCTCGGGCGGCAATGGTTTGTTTTACTGCTTCGCCGTCAACTAGTCGATTTGGCGAGTTGCAGTACAACAATATGTGCTGGGCTGACCCTCAGACTTTCCCGTTAGGGGCGACCGACACACCACGAATGCCGGCTTTCTCGATCGCCCGGGCGACCAGCCCGGAAGCTTTTACGTCCTCGATGAATTCGCGCAGGTACTCCGCGGCGACGTCGCGGCCTTTGGGAGTGCCGAGCGCCTGTCCAATCGCCATGAATCGGCCATCGAATACACGCGATCCGGGAAGCTTCCCGGCGTTGGTAACCAGCGGCTGCCTCACACCAGCGACGACATCCACTTTGCCTGCGACGAGCAGTTCAAACGCCGCGTTGGGGGCCGGCGCGCGTACCAGTTCGGCCCGTTGCACACTGCGGCTCAAAAACAAATCGTAAGCACTCTTGGCCGACACACCAATGCGCACGCCATCGCGGTCCACGTCCCCGATGGCGCGAAGCGGCGATCCAGCCGGCACGAGATAGGTTCCTTCGATCTCAATATAGGGGGCGGTGAAATCGATCTCGCCTGCGCGCCCCGGGTCGACCGCGAGAAACGCAACATCCCACGCACCGGCTTTCAACCCCTCAACCATCTGTCCGGCCGACTCGAAGCCGACGAGCTCGATGGGCAAACCAGTCCGGCTGCCAAGTTCTCGTGCCAGATCAACCGCTACGCCGCGGAGCTCTCCGCTGGCCGGATCTCGCGTCGCGAGCACCGGGTTTCCATAGTTGATTCCAACCCGCAGCTTGCCCGTCGGCGCAAGTTCAGAATGTAGAGAAGGCGAGATCACAAATCTGTGCTCTTACTCAGCGGACTGCCTGAATGAAGTTAGTTAGTACGGCCGAGTCAGCGCTCACCATTTTTTATTGACCACAGCAGTTTTTATATTTTTTCCCGCTTCCACATGGGCAGGGCTCATTACGTCCAACTTTTTTTTCGGCGATCTTTGGTTTGAGCGGATTCAATAAGCGCGTTAAATCGGCAATATCCTCTGGTTTGTCCGGTTCTAATTCAATCCTATATTTCCATCCCTTTTCTTCAAATATCGATGTCACTTCTTTGAATCTCGCTTCTGTTTGGACACTAACAACTGCCGGATTCTTTTCCGTGCCCAATTTCGCGGGCTTTTTACCATCAAAAACTCTTAGCCGCTTTTCACCACTTACATTTCTAATCTTCCCGATATCGGAAATTCTGTTTCCCATAACTTTACTATTTCAGATATCGAAGGACTTATCCATACACTCAAGCTGGATCTGCACGAGCATATTCTTTACGGGTGGCGCGACGCTGTTTGGCGCGTCCGGTTGAACGACGGGTTGGACCGCTCGATGACTTTAAAGGGCACAATCGCATTCACCCTCGCGTCAACTGTCGATACTTGATCCGATGCGGTCGCTCCGCGGCTGCACCAAGCCGACTCTTACGATCGGCCTCGTATTCGGAATAGTTGCCGTCAAACCAAACCGCCTTGCTGTCACCTTCGAACGCGAGGATATGGGTCGCGATCCGATCCAGAAACCAGCGATCGTGAGAGATCACCACCGCGCAACCAGCGAAGCTCTCCAACGCATCTTCGAGCGCGCGCAAGGTGTTCACGTCCAAGTCGTTCGTAGGCTCGTCGAGCAACAAAACGTTCGCACCCTCTTTCAACATCTTCGCCAGATGGACCCGATTGCGTTCGCCACCCGACAACATGCCGACCTTCTTTTGTTGATCCGTGCCGGAAAAATTGAATCGCGCCACGTACGCGCGCGAATTCACCTCGCGAGTGCCGAGCTTCAATAAATCCGCCCCGCCCGTGATTTCTTCCCAGATCGATTTGTCCGGATCGAGGGTACGGCTCTGATCGACGTACGCCAGCGCGACGGTTTCACCCATTCGAATCGTTCCGCTGTCGGGTTGCTCCTGCCCTGTGATCATGCGAAACAACGTCGTCTTACCGGCGCCGTTCGGACCGATCACGCCGATGATGCCGCCGGGAGGCAGCGCGAACGTCATGTCCTCGACCAGCAGGCGATCCCCGTAGGCTTTGCTTACGCCTTCAGCTTCGATCACGACGTTGCCCAGGCGCGGCCCCGGTGGAATGTTAATCTCCAAATCTTCACGCCGCTTCTGTGACTCCTGGTCGAGCAATGTTTCATACGCATGGATGCGCGCCTTACCCTTCGCGCGACGCGCTTTCGGCGACATGCGAATCCATTCGAGCTCGCGCTGCAGCGTCTTCTGCCTTTCACTTTCAGATTTTTCCTGGCGCCGCAGACGCTCCTGCTTTTGTTCCAGCCACGACGTGTAATTGCCTTTCCACGGGATGCCCTCGCCGCGATCCAGTTCGAGAATCCAACCCGCGACGTTGTCCAGGAAATATCGATCGTGGGTCACCGCGATGATCGTTCCCGGATAACTCTGCAGGTGATGTTCGAGCCACGCGACCGACTCGGCATCCAGGTGATTCGTCGGCTCGTCGAGCAGAAGTATGTCGGGCTTTTGCAAGAGCAACCGACACAGCGCAACTCGGCGACGTTCGCCGCCGGACAACACTCTCACCGGCGTGTCTGACGGCGGACACCGCAGTGCATCCATGGCCATCTCCAGCCGCGCATCAAGATCCCAGGCATCCTGATGGTCCAGCTTTTCCTGCACCTGGCCCTGCCGCTCGAGCAGCGCGTTCATTTCGTCGTCAGACATCTCTTCGCCAAACTTGGCGTTGATCTGTTCAAACTCTTTCAGCAGATTGACAGTCTCTTGTACGGCCTCTTCCACAACTTCGCGCACCGTTCGCGAATCGTCTATCAACGGTTCCTGCTCCAGATAGCCGACCGTATAGCCCGGCGAGAGAACGGCCTCGCCGTTGAACTCCTTGTCCACGCCCGCCAGGATGCGCAGCAGCGACGATTTGCCCGAGCCGTTGAGACCGATCACGCCAATCTTGGCTCCATAGAAATAGGAAAGGTAAATGTCTTTGAGAACCGCTCGCTTGTCGTAATATTTACTGATGCCGACCATCGAATAGATAACTTTGTTTGGTTCAGTGCTCATGAATTGAAATCGTATTACTAAATTTGAAAGTTTGCACAGCCTGCGCAAATTAACCGGCGGTCAGCACCGGTTCGGTACAGGCGCTTAGGATTATTCTCGCGCCAAGACGCCAAGAACGCAAAGTGGTCGGCCAAGGCCTGTCATCTTGACCCCTTTTTTGACCTGCCCCACACGAAAGGGTTCAGCGCCAGTCATGCTTCGGATACTTGCGCTGCAGTTCCTGTTTGAGTTTCGGATAGGTTTCGCGCCAGAAAACGGCCAGGTTCTCGGTAATCTGCACCGGGCGGTTACTTGGCGCGAGCACTTGGATGCGGACGGCAACGCGGCGGCCGGCAATCCAGAGCGTGTCTTTGATGCCGTACAAATCCTGGATGCGCGCTGCAATCGTCGGCGCCCCGTCGACGGAGTAGACGACCTTCACTGAGCGGCCGTTGGGCAACTGAATCCGCTCTGGCGCGTTTCCTTCGATACACGCCTGTTGCTGCCGGGACAGCCATGACTTGACGACGGGCAAAACAGGTCGATCTTTGATTTCTTTGTGGCTGGACGCGCCGTGGCAAATGAGCTGGAGCATGGCTGCCCGGTCCTCCTCACCGATGGCGGGCAATGCCAGCTCCGGCATCCATTCGCGCAACCGATTGACGCGCAGGATCCATTGTTCAACCGATTCGTTCCAGTTCTCGAGGGCGCAGCGGCCGGCCGCGACTTCGCGCGCCAGAATCCTGGCCGCTTCCTCAGCCGGTGGATCGTCGGAGAGTTTCTCTTCGAGAACCAGATCTCGGAATCGCTTCTCGTCGCGGGCAAAGACGCGCCGCAGCGTCGGGTCGTAGACAACGGCACGGACTTCCTTGAAGTCCGCTGGGAAAAGTTCGCGCAACCACTCCTCCTTGATCGCCGTGGCCAGATTTAGCACGACATTCAAGGCTCGCTCCCTGCCGCCGCCGCTTTCCATCTCGCGCACTTCAGAGACCACGAAGAGCGGCGCCTTCACAACGCTCTCGCGGGCCAACACACCGCGGCGGCCGTGGACCAATTCGCAACGTCGCGTGCCGGCATCCAGACGCTTGGCGAGATGATCGGTAAACCCAACCAGCACGCAACGCTCAACGGCATCGCGCGCGACAGGGTTCTCGCCGATATCCAAGCCTTCGGCTGCGGCGATCCGCAAGAACTGCTCGAACAACGGCCCCACCTGACGCGCGGCTTGCGCGTGAACGCCCATTCGGCCGCACCGCTCGATGTGGTAGCCATTGCGCTCGGCGTAGCGCCAAGCGCGCATCAGCACAAAAAAATCCGACTCCGTCTCTTCACTGAACAGATCGTCGCGGGAGTCTTCAATTTGCTTTCCGTGTCGGCGCACGAGCAAATCCCGCCCTTGCGTCAGGGCGGCGATCAACGCGACGGGACGCACACAACCATAGTCATGGGCGGCCAGCAGCATCCGCGCGTAGCGCGGATGCACTGGAAATGCGAGCATGCGTCGTCCAAGAGCGGTGATCGCACCCGTGTCGTCGATGGCTCCCAAGTCGGTGAGCAGCATCTCGGCACGTTCCAGCGCGCGGACGGCGGGGGTCTCCAGCCAGCGGAATGTCCTCACGTCGTTCACGCCGCTCGCCTTGAGCGTGAGAATCACCTCCGAGAGATCCAGACGTTTCACTTCCGAGAGTTCCTGGGTGGGACGCGCGCTCTGGTCATGCGCTGTCCATAGACGCAAGCAGTGTCCGGGCGCGGTGCGGCCCGCGCGACCTGCCCGCTGGTCGGCTGCGGCTCGGCTGATTTTTTCGACGAGCAACGTGTTAATGCCGCGATACGGATCATATCGGGGAATACGCGCCAAACCGCTGTCGATCACCAGGCGAACGCCGTCGATGGTGAGCGAGGTTTCCGCGACGTTCGTGGCGACGACGATTTTGCGCCGGTCATATCGAGCGACCGCCGCGTCCTGATCGATCGGCGGTAGTTCGCCGTGCAATGGAAACACGACGAACTCCTGGCCGAGCGCGTCGCGCGCCGCCTGTACGGTGCGAGTGATCTCATACGCCCCGGGCATGAAAATGAGAGCGTCACCTCGAGGATGCTCCCGTACCAGGTGTTGGAGTTCCTTGACCGCAAGTTCCCAGACCGGCGCCGCACCGGCAGATTTGGCCAGATATTCGATGGCGACAGGATAAGTGCGGCCTTGCGACGACAACACGGCACAGGGGTCGAGATACTTCTGCACCGTGGCAACATCCAATGTGGCCGACATGACGAGGATGATGAGATCGGGCTGCGTCGACTCCTGGATTTGCAGAGCGCGGGCCAAGGTGATGTCGCCGTAGAGATGTCGTTCGTGAAATTCGTCGAAGACGATCGCGCTGACACCCTTCAAGTCGTGATCAGCCAGCATCTGGCGCAGCAACACGCCTTCGGTCACGTAACGGATCCGCGTGGCGGGAGAGGTGACGTTGTCCAGCCGCATCTGATAGCCCACCTCGCCGCCGAGTCTCACGTCTCGCGCTTGCGCGACCCACGCCGCGAGCATTCGCGTTGGCAACCGGCGCGGCTGCAAGACCGTCACTTGGCCATTGCGCAACAGACCGCTGTCGAGCAGCATCTGCGGCACTTGGGTTGATTTCCCCGAGCCGGTGGGCGCGGTTAAAACCAACCGCTTCTGTGTGGTCAGGGTTTTGAGCAATGACCGTTCGATTTCGAAGATGGGTAAATCCGGCTTTCGCATCGCTTCAGGTAACTTAACATGATCCCGGTGCCAACATTTAGGCAAAACCGCCTATCAATCCCGAGCACAGCTGCGGCTCCTAATTACCATTTTTTGGAGTCGCAACATTGAACGTTACTATTCTCTCCAATGCGGCGGGTAAGTGCGCTGGTAATTCGGTAGCGCTTCGATGCGCTGCACCCATCTGGCAACGTTGGGAAAGGTTTGCGCAAGCGGGAGCAAGCCTAAATTCAACGGCCGGGCGGCTTCTTTGGACGCAGCGCGCAAGAGCAGTTGGACCAATGGAAATACGCCGATGTCCGCGGCGGAAATCTTATCGCCGACTAGCCAATGCGAACCGGCCAAGCGCTCGTCGATCATCTTGAGCTCGTGGCGAAGCGTTTGCGCGGCCTGTTGGATCTCTTCGACTTTCTCCAATCCTTTGCCAAAGAAAATCGGGCGAACGACTTTGTCACCGGCACTCACGACATAAGATTCACATTCAGCGAGCGCGCGCCAAATCAAACCCGTTTCCTCGGGCGTTTTGCCGAAGAGCGGCGGATCGGGATATTTGCGATCGAGATAACTCATGATGGCGAGCGACTCGTAGAGGACGAAATCGCCATCTTTGAGAGTGGGGACTTTGCCGCGTGGGTTGAGCAGAAGATAGGCGGGAGCTTTGTTTTCGCCTTTGGAAAACTCCAAGAGTTTCGATTCATACGCCAGCCCTTTCACTTCCAATGTCAGCATAACCCGCCAAGCAAAGGGACTGCCGCTGCCCCAATAAAGTTCGATTGCCATGTTCTCCCTCCTGTGTAATTTGACCGTTTATTAACCGACCAGTCGTTATGTTTATAGTTAGATCTCTAAATCCAAACGGGATGTGCGCGCGCTCGTCTGCGGTTGAGCGCAACGGCCGCCGCTGCATATCGGTGGCGTATAAACCGAAATTGAATACCAAAAGTAAAGTCGCGACCTCGTGACTGGTGCCTCTCAAGCCCCTTACCGACGCGCCGCTTTTCTTTGCATTCTTGCCGGAAGTGCTACGGAATACCCGGCGTGTTCAGCCGAATCTTATAGATGCTTGTCCGCGCCGCGATATAGAGAGTCTTTCGGTCGGCGTCGCCGAATTCGACATTGGCAGCGAGCTCGGGCGTGAGAATCGTGCCCAGATGCTTGCCCTCCGGCGAAATGATCCAGACTCCGCCGGCCGCCGTTTCATAGAGGTTCCCCTTGATATCGACTCTCAGGCCGTCGGTAATGCCAGGAGTCGGGTCTTGGCTGATGTCGATGAACATCATGCCGTTCGTGAGCGTGCCGTCTGGCTGGACCTCATAACGCTTGACGAACTTGTCGCGGCTACCATTCGCATAGAGATACTTTTCGTCAGGCGAAAAGGCGAGCCCGTTCGTGTTTGGTATATCGTTGATCACCAGACTCACCTTGCCGTCCCTGAGCATGTAAACGCCGCCGAAATCCAACTCCTTCCTGGGATCCTTTTCCCTCAGACGCAGGCCGCCAAACCCGTCCGTGAAGTAGATCGATCCGTCCTTCTTCACGACGACGTCGTTGGTGCCGCCGAAGCGCTTTCCTTCGTAGCGATCGGCGAGGACGGTGCGCTTGCCGTTCTTTTCGATGCGATCGATCGACCGGCCTGCCCACGTCGCGATGATGAGCCGGCCCTGTCGGTCTAACGAAAGCCCGTTCGACCCGATCATGGGAAACTCTTCGAACCGCGGGTCGTTTCGATCCTTCCCATTCGTCTGTATAAAACCCACGCGCCAGATGTCCTGTCCGGTATAGCCGCTGTGGTCCAGATACACGGACAGTTTGCCATCGGGGGTGCACTTGTAGATCACATTGGCGGGGATATCGCTGAACAGCAGGTACCCGCGCTTGCCTTGCTGGACCCAGAGCGCTCCCTCGGTAAATCCAAAGCCGCCTTTCACTATTTCTAACTTGGCGTCGGGAGGCACGAGTTGATCGAGGGCCGGATCCAGTCTGACGACTGGTTTGTCACTCGGCTTTTGCGCTGTTGCCGGGCCGACTCCCATGGTTATGACGAACAAGACGACGACAGGCATCCACAATTTTTTCATGGCTAAGCCTCCCTCAAACCGAGTGTCATGGATGAACGGCGTTTCGAACGGCATCATAGCGGCTCTGGATCGGCGCTTCCAGAGGGCAGAGCCAGAGGTAATGGGCCAGCAAAATCTTCGAGCACGATTCTGAATCGCCGGAGCTAAGAAAGGCGTCAAATTTCTTAAAAGAATTGCTATTACCGTCAAAATTAAGTTCAGCGAGTTTTGGAATTGCTGATCTAGCCATACTGAAGTTGACTCGACGCTGTCAGTTTGGATTGAGCAACGCTTGGATCCGCGTACCTACATCACGACCACCCGGGCTTTGAGTTTTCCTTTGGCCGCGCGTTCGAGAAGCTTGTCAATTTTTTTCTGAACCTGCTGACCGATCTGTTCATGTCCACATTCCTGGCATACTGTGCAGGGAATATTTTGCATTTCAATGAGATCGGTCTGCATTGTCGTTCGGCCCGAATAAGTCCTCGAACCGCACTGTGGGCATTTCCCTGGCATAGGGTTCAATGTAACGTCGTGAAGAAAGACATATCGGATTTACAGTTACAAAGGTTGTAATGCTGTTATCCCAGGCCAAGCTTGCGATCGTGCTTACATGCGGCGGCAATCAGCCAGACGCACTTTCAGTCTGTCATCCGCACCTGAGTAGAGAGGTGGTATCGCAGGCCGTCGATCTCGTAATCCACCTCGCCGAAAAACGCGAGATGGCCTTTGTCGGGCGGAGTCACCTCGCCGACAATCTTCCCGTTCGACAAGCTCACCTCCTGCTCGCTCCATTTAGCAGTGCGGAAATCCGTCGTCGGTGTCTGCGCGATCCAAAGCCTTGCGCCTGTAGGCGCGGGCGTCGCAGCGATGGTCAGGCGCAGCTTGCCGTTCACGCTTTCATGCTTCCAGCTCAAGTTCGGCATGGGAGTGCCGCTGATTTGATGGCGCGAGAAAGCCGCGAGGCCGTCGATAAGATCGTTCAACTGATCCGGCTGCGGTCGGTCTTGCCGTCTCAGGTTATGGCCAGCGTTGGGAACATAAAGCACCCATTTGTCGGCCAGGATGCCGTTCCAATAAAGATTGAGAGCGTCCGTGGCCCAGTAAAAATCATTGGTTCCATTGATGATCAACTTAGGCATAGTCAACCTCTCGCGGTACGCCCAGGGATCGACCATGCTCAAGAGGCGCTGACCTTCCGGTGTTTCCGGTATCGGCAGCAGTCCTCGGCGGCTGTAGGGCGCAAGCCGGGAGCTATAGGCGCCGAACGCTTGGAGCTGCCGCGGCATCTGCTCGCGCATATTGAGCGTATCGATGACCACCGGGGCAATCGCTCTGACGCGCGGGTCAACGGCAGCCGTGAGCCACGTCGTCCAACCGCGCTTCGACGCGCCCGCGACGATGAACTTATCGATCGGCGCGCGCCATTCTTTCTTGCCGAACGCCTGCAAAACGTCCATGGCTTTGACGACGCTCTTCACCATCGGAAAGAGCAGGGGCCAGTTTTCATCCTTGGTATTGAGATAACGGACAAATGTCTCGGCGATCAGATCGTCTTCACGGAGGTTACTGTCGAGTAACGGCTGATTCGGAATATGATAGAGAAACGCAACCGGAGCCCTGATCTTTCGAGCGAGTTCCATGCCCAACCAAACATAGTCGGGTCTCGCTGAACCACCCGTGACCCACAAAAACATCGTCGAGTTCGGCGCGACACCTAGAGGCCGATAGACTTGCAATTGGTGCTGCCATTTATTCTCCTGCCAAATCTGTGACACGAAGTGGAGATCGTAAATCCGGTCTCCAGACTGCTCGCTATCGATCTTATTTTTCAGTTTCCACTCGAACTGAGCCTCAGGCTTGCGGACGTATTCTTGCAGATCAGCCCAACCCGGAGTCGCAATCAAACTGACTCCAGCACAAGCACACAACGTAAGAGCGATTAAGAACCTGTTTCGCAGGAGCATGGACATTTTCCTCTGTCTGTAACGTCGCGCTGACGAGCACTCAATTCATCTTATCAGGTCTTACGGCGGACCAAAGCCTTTGGGCCGTTAGCAACCGGCGCCTGCCAGCCCGTAGGCGACAAAGCCTGCGAAATCTGATGCGTCAGATTGAACGCGCTTCACCAACACGATCACGGTAGCTCGAAGATAACGAGCAATCGCTGCTCGATTTCGAAGATGGGTAAATCCAGCTTTCGCGTTGCTTCCTTCAAGAAGAGAACTCACCGCGGAGTCGCAGAGGACACCGAGGGGGAGAGATTGGAAATTAAACCTCTGCGAACTCTGCGTCTCTGTGGTGAATCCTCTTCCACGGTAAACCTAGAACAACCACTGTGTCACAGTGTGGTGATGTCGTAACTCGCGAGACAACGATCAACCAAGGCCTCCGCAGCCGCCCAATCAAAGGTGCGGAACTCGCGTCCCTGGATAGCTGCGGGCTCGCCCGCGTAAAACATCTCGTACTGGAGATGACGCGAGCCGAACTCCGAGCCGAGAGCGTCCCATAAGAGCTTTAAGAGCTTCACCCGCTCGTGGCCGCCCGCTTTCGGCCAGCGCACGTAGCGCTCGATATCCGCCGCTGAGCCGCTCGCGCGTAGCTCACCCACCGTCGCCGGCAACTGGATCAGGCTGCCGCCCATCAGCCCGCGGATTTGGTTGAGCAGCGCCGGATACATCGCCTGCTGGAACACCTGGCTGGCATAGAGCAGGGCATCCTTGGGGCGCATCACACCAAACTGGTCGGGCTCCGCCGCGGCCTCGGCACCGAGGATCATGCCCTCGACGAGCGAGACACGGGTGGCGAGATCGCCGAGTTGGGCGACCGTGTCACTCGCGGCCGAGCGCCCGCTCAAATCCATGCAGCGCTTAACCAGCCCTAACAGGAACTCGAGCTTGGCCCACGATCGGATGTGCGACTGGGTGTTGCCCAGCACGTGCGCCGCGGTCACGCTGAACTGACCCGCCGTCAGATCCAGGTTCTTGTAGATGAATACGTTTTCCCACGGCACGAAGACATCGTCGAACACCACCAGCGAATCGGTCTCGTCGAAGCGGCTCGACAGTGGGTAGTCGAACACGCTAGTGGGTCCGAGCGCATACGGCCGGCGCGGGTAGACCTTCAAGCCAGGCGCGCCATTCGGCACCACGCAAGGAGATCGCGTAGTCGTCGTCGCCGGGCTTGAGCGGCAAGATAACCGTGAGCAACACGTAGTCCGACATCACGGAGCCCGTGCCGAGCATCTGCGCCCCACGAATGACGATGCCGTTGTCACGCTCGGCGGCGGCGCCGGCGTAGAGGTAAGGCTCGGCCTGCTGGTGCGCCGATTTGGCGCGGTCGATTGTGGGATGGACGATGACGTAGCTCAAGTATAGGTCCTCGTCGGCAGCCTTGGCGGCGAAGCGCAAAAGGTTGTCGGCGAACTCTTGCCCGCCCCGTGCGTAGAACGCGGGCGAGCCCGCGAAGCCGGCGAAAAACGACGCGACATGATCAGGCGAGCGCCCCAGGAAGCCATAGCTCGCATCAGCCCAGCATTTGATCGCGCGCCTCAGCTCGCGGTTGGCCGGATCGTGGGCGAGGTCGTAGAGCTCGGCGATGGTACGTATGCCAGCAGCAAAGGCCGGATGCGTCGTCACATCGGCCACCCGCTCACCGTTGAGCAGCACCGTGCGACCATCACGCAGGCCGCGCACATATTCGTCGCCCCTCCGAGTCATACGGCTCCCGATAACTTAGTATTGTGTCCCCGGAATTCTCTGGTCCAGAGGCCGGCACGACAAATCTCGGACCATGCGAAGCGCCGCCTCAATACCTTGGTAGTAGCCGGGAAGGTGAACGAGCGTGCGATAGCCCATACGCTTATAGAAGAGCTGGGCTCCTTCATTCCCGGCGCGTACTTCCAGAGCGACGCTGAATATGCCCGCTACGATGGCGCATTTCTCGAGCCACTCAAGAAGTTGGCGTCCGACGCCTAATCGTCTATAGGGCAGAGCCACAGCGAGAAGGTCCAAATGTGCGTCGTCGTCGCCGTAACGCATGATCGCAAACCCAGCAATCGTCTGGTGAATGCATGCCACGAGTACGTTAACATCGGGGGCGCGAATAGTCGCTGCTACTCGCACAGGTGTCCAACGCCAGCGGAGACCGTATTCAATTAAATCCCGCGACAAATTGGCAATGGTGGTAGCTTCTGCTGGTCGCGCCAAGCGCAACGATAGCTCAGACATACTTGTCATGAGGTATATGACCTAACAAATAGCGTTTTATCTCTAAAGGCGGGAAGCAATCAAGTTTGATGATGGCGCGGCAGCAATTGTCTGATAAAACGCGTTGGTCTAAACCAACCAACCACACGATCTCTTAAAACGACCCGGGACACGCTTGCCTTGCTGACTTTCGTGTGAGGGCCAGTGCAGCGAGATCAGGTCGTGTGTCGCCGCTACCTTTCGAAACCTAGAATCTTCCCGTACTGGCGAGCGAGCCGGTCCACGGTTTGCGCTTGATTCTGATTCATCTGCAGGAGGCGCTTGCCCTGGGCATACTTGTAAGCGGTGGTGCTGGGAATAAACGCTGACGTTTGACCGTTGAATTTTTCCCAGACTTCTTGCGCTTCCAACTGTGTAAGATAAACCGCAAAAAGATGTGCCACATTGGGATGGCGCGCACCTTTGGGCACGCCGGCATTGTAAGTGGGCGAGATCACCGGATCCAAACCTTCCGCAAATACGATGGGCGCGCCATCCTTCTTCGCTTGAGAGATAAAACTATCGGTGAGGGTCACGGCCAGTAAAATTTCACCGACCTGAAGTCGGCTATAAAGATTCGCGAGCGTTCCCAGAATCGGATCCTGTTTTGAGATCGCGCTGACAAATTCCGAGGTTTTAGCTTCGCCCCATGGCCCTACCGCCAAGCGGGATAAATGATGGGTCGCGGTCGAGACGCCGAGCTTTCCTCCTTTCCATTTCGCATCGAGAAGATCTTCCCAGCGTTTCGGCACGTCCTGCGCGGGTAAGATGCTCTTATTGTACGCAGGAAGGACGAATTGGTTGGCTAAGCTGACGACCCCGTTATCATACTGTATCAACTCCGGCGCGACGCCCAGTTTTGCGTAATCGAATGGCTGATGCAACTTTCTTCCCCACAGGGTGGCGTGGTGCGCGTCTGTGACGAGCATGAGGTCCCATTCCGGGGTGGCGCGCGAGGCGGCTCCCATCACCAACTTGGCAACGTCGCCGGTCATGTTGGATGACGGCGTGTAATTCATTTTTATGTTGAGACCGTACTTCTTGTTGAAGGCGTTGCCCAGCGCCTGGGCTCCCTTTTGTCCTGTCGTGGAAGGGGCGAGAAGCTCGATCTCGCCATCTTTCTTCGCCGCCGCCACCAAATCGTCGAGCGGAGCTGCAAGCGCTAATTGGAGATGATCGAACAGCAGAAACATTACGAGTAGGAGAATCCGCATATTTAAACCCTCTCGTGTATGACGACACAGACGGGAGATTACGAGCGTCA